>ODAI012602762.1_pt1 | contig 19841 bp, 16 predicted proteins | sample 1539321 | NCBI WGS metagenome assembly ODAI01 (sample SAMN02144231, study PRJEB22623) | gut metagenome | biome: sheep rumen | host: Ovis aries | place: New Zealand
GAAGAAATATCCGACCGTCAAGGCCACCGGCTCCGCCACGCTCGTCCCTGTAGACGAAGAGCACGGCGAGGTGTTCATCTACCTGACGCCGAAGGGTTTCCCGCCGCACACGCGTTGCGTGACCGTGCCGTGGCCAGAGGAATGAGCAAAACTAAGTTTGAACAGGAGATAATGCTGCTATGAAACAAGTTAAGATATTCAAGAATCCACAAAAACTCCAGAAGTGGTGCCGCGCGCGCAAGCTCGCAGGCGCAAAGATCGCGCTCGTCCCGACGATGGGCTATCTCCACGACGGACACCTTTCGCTCATTCGCGAGGCGAAGCGGCGCGGTGCCGATGAAATCGTCGTAAGCGTATTCGTGAATCCCGTCCAGTTCGGGCCGAACGAGGACTACGAAAAGTACCCGCGCGACGAGAAGGCCGATCTTGCCAAGTGCAGAGCGGCTGGTGCGACTGCGGTGTTCTTCCCGACGCCCGCGAACATGTATCTTGATCGCCACAGCGTCTACGTTAACGAAGAGGACCTTTCGCGTGGGCTATGCGGCGCGCGCCGTCCAGGGCATTTCCGCGGCGTTTGTACCGTCGTCGCGAAGCTCTTCAATCTCGCCCATCCTGACTTTGCCGTGTTCGGGCAGAAGGACTACCAGCAGGCGCAGGTGATAAAGCGCATGGTGCGCGACCTCAACTTCGACCTCAAGATTGTCGTCGCGCCTATCGTGCGCGAGAAAAGCGGCCTTGCCCGCTCGTCGCGCAATACGTATCTTTCGCAAGAGGAGCGCGAGAGGGCTGTCGCGATTTCCCGTGCGTTAATGTCGTTTGGCGCAAAGGGCGGCGCAAAGACCCTCGCGGCGCTTAGGAAGTCGCTTGAAAAGGCGGGTCTCGTGGTTGACTACGTGGAGTGCGTCGACGCCGAGACTCTCGAGCCGCGCAAGACGCCGAAGAAGGGGTGCTGCATTCTCGTCGCCGCCTTCTGCGGCAAGACGCGGCTTATCGACAACCGCGTCCTCTAGCCGCTACTTCTTGTCCCAGCTCGCCTTTGGCGGCGCCTTGTCGCGCCACTCGGGAAGCGAGATCATGTTGCCCGCCTCGGCCTTGCCGGCGAGATAGGCCTCGGCTACGTATTCGCGACGTGTCTTCATCTCGGCGAGCAGAGACTTGATTTCGAGGACGGCTTCGTGGCACATGTCGATGACCTGGCGTTTCGTCTCCTCGTCGACGCCGTCCATCTTGAGTAGCTCTATTGAGCTCAGGAGGACGGTAGAAGGCTGGCCAAGCGCATGGCAGAAGCCCGCAAGCGATTCCATCACGACCTTCGACCGCTCGACCTGCATTTCTGCAATTGCGAGCCGTCGGCTGGTTTCTTCCGCTGTGTTCGTTTCGTCTGTCATTTGAACTCCCTTTTGCTTGTGCCGTTAGCTTGCGAGGCTGCCCATGTTGAAGATTGGCATGAACATGGCCATGACGATGGTGCCGATTATCGCGCCAAGGAATACCATGAGGAACGGTTCCATGAGCGACGTCAATGTGCTGAGAAGGGCCTCGACCTCTTCGTCGTAGCTGTCCGCCACGGAGTCCAGCATGTCCTCGACTTTGCCGGCTTTCTCGCCAGCGGCAATCATTCGAACCATTAATATCGGCATGTACGGCTTGCCGTCAAGCGCGACGTTCAGCTGGTTGCCTTGCTCGACCTCCTTCCGAGCGTCGAGGATTGACTTCTCCAGGACGCGATTGCCGATTGAAAGTGCGACGACTTCGAGCGACTTGAGAATCGGCACGCCTGCGTTCGTCATCTGCGCGAGAAGCCGGCAAAAGCGCCCGATGCCGCTCTTGAGGTTGAGCTGCCCGAAGACTGGCATCTTCAGTTTGAACTCGTCAAACTTGTAATGTCCGCGTTCTGTGTTTTTCCACGTCTTGAACGCCCATATCGCCGCGCCGGCAACAATTATGATGATGTACCAGTATGCCTTGACGAATTCGGAGACGTCGACGAGGGTCTGGGTGAGCGCGGGAAGGGGTTTCCCGAAGCCAGAGAACATCTCGGCGAAAATCGGGACTACGAACTGTATGAGGCCGCCTGCAAGAAGGAGCGCGATCGAGATGATGACTGTCGGATAAGTCATTGCGCTTTTGACTTTGCCCTTGAGGCGTGCCGTTGCCTGCATGATTGTCGCCAGACGCTTCAAGATGCCCGCGAACTCGCCAGACTGCTCGCCTGCGACGACCATGTTCACGTACATGTCGTCGAAAATCGTTGGGAATGACGAGAGCCCCTTTGACAGCGGATCTCCGCCTTCAATTGTTTCGCGAAGATGGCATAGGACCTTCTTGAACTCTGGATTCGCACACTGCTCCTCAAGCGTCTGCACGGTCGAGAGAATGGGCATGCCGGCGCCAACCATCGACGCGAGCTGACGCGTGAATGGGACGACTTCCATCTTGGCGATTTTCTTTGCGCCTTTGATTTTTGGTATGTTTGCCATCTTCCATCTCCTATACTTACTGACCCCTGCCTCCTGACTCCTGCCCCCTAATCACTCTCCTCCTGTCACCTCGAACGCTGCCTGAAGCGACGTAAGCCCTGCGCGAACCTTGATCATGCCCGCTTCCTTGAGCGTCACCATGCCTTCCTCTAGCGCAAGCTTCTTGAGAAGATCGGCATCGCCGCCTTTTTCTATTAGCGCGCGGATCTTCGGCGAGATTGGCAGCACTTCCATCATCGCGCCGCGTCCCTTGTAGCCGGATCCATGGCACTTCGGGCAGCCTACGGGACCGTAGACCGTGGTTCCTTCGAACGGCTTCGGGTCGACGTTGTTGATCTTGAGCATCTCGAGATCCACGTCGACGGGCTGCTTGCAGAAGGGGCATAGCTTGCGGAAGAGACGCTGGGCCTGCGCGAGAATGAGCGACGACGCGAGCATGAAGGGCTGGATGCCCATGTCGAAAAGACGCGCGACGACGCCGCACGCATCGTTTGTGTGGAGCGTGGACAATACGAGGTGGCCTGTCAAAGCGGCCTTGACGGCGATGTCTGCCGTTTCGCCGTCGCGGATTTCGCCGACGAGCACGATGTCGGGGTCCTGACGCAGCACCGAGCGCAGAATCCCGGCGAACGTAAGGCCCTGCGCGACGTTCACGTGGCACTGGTTCACGCCGGCAAGTTCGTATTCGACGGGGTCTTCGGCCGTCACGATGTTGACGTTCGGCTGGTTCAGGTCCTGGAGACACGAGTACAGCGTAGTCGTCTTGCCCGAGCCCGTCGGCCCCGTAACGAGGATGATGCCGTGCGGCTGGTCGATGGCGAATTTCATCGCCTTGTATGCGTAGTCGTCAAGGCCGAGCGACCCGAGGCCGGGGGCGAGGTTTGACTTGTCGAGTATACGCATAACAACCTTTTCTCCGTGCACGGTCGGGAGGATCGAAACGCGGACGTCGACCTCTTTTTTCAGCGCCTTTACCTTGAAGCGGCCGTCCTGCGGGCGACGGCGCTCGGCGATGTCGAGGTTTGAGAGGATCTTTATGCGCGACACGACGGCGTTGTGGAGGGCCTTCGGCGGCGCCGGACGGTCGACGAGCTCGCCGTCTATGCGGTATCTGAGGCGCGAAGTCTTCTCCATCGCCTCGAAGTGGATGTCGGACGCCTTTGTCTTGAGGGCCTCTATCATGATTGTGTTGACCATGCGGATGACCGGCGCCTCGCCCGCTGCGTCAAGGGTTGCATCGAGGGCGTCGGCGCTCTTGTCTTCGCCGGCGGTCATCTCGATGTCGCCCTCGTCGCCTTTCATGATGTTTTCCATCGCGAGGGCGGGGTTCGAAGCGTCTTCCTGGCTCTTGAGTCGCTGGAGCGCGTCGTTCAGCTCGGGCGCGGGCGCTACCAAGGTCCATATTTTGCCATGGGTCCAGCGTGAAACCTCTTCCTGGGTCGGCAGGTCGAACGGATCTGAAAACGCTATGGCAAAGCGACCGTCGACTTTCATCAGAGGAAGCGCCTTTGCCCGGCTCCATGCTTCGATCTTCATTCCGCAGAGGAGGTCCTGCGCGGGCATGAATCCCTGCGGAATTGAAATCGGCTGCACGCCGAGGTAGTCTGCTGCGGCTATCGCGAACTCGGTGGGATCTTCTATTTTCTTGATCTCTGCCGCGCCGCCGCGCCGAACGTGGAACCTGCTTTTAGACTGTGATACTTCTGCCATTGCAACGATATGTAAGCAAGATCCGTGCCAGCATATGGCATGGCATTTGCTAATATGTATTCAGTATGGCGGAAGAACCTAAATTTGACGCTCGCCTTGCAGAAGGCGTAGCATATTTTGAGCAGATGCTCCAGTTAATGCCGGAGGATCGCGTTACCCTTGAGTTTCTTGTAGTCGCGTATGAACAGCTCGACAGGCACGAAGATGCGCAGAAAGCGCTGGTTTCCCTTACGAAAATACTGATAAAGGAGCGTGATAATGCCGCGCTTGAAGGGCTTTTGCCTCGTCTTGAAGAGAGTGACTACCCCGAGGCAAAGGCGCTTGCGCTCAAGGTAAAGACGCTTATCGCCCCTGCGCCAGATCTGACTCCTGAAGTTCCGAAGGAAATGACGGAAGAGGAAATGGTCGAGTCGATTTCGACGATGGCCGTAAAGTCTGAACTTGCGCTTGTTGACGAGCTTGTAGACGGGAAGATGATTCCTGAAGAAGAGGCGAATCGCCTAAAGGCGCAGATCGAGGCAACGCCGACGGCGGGCCAGGTGTTTCTCGTTTCCGCACTCCAGATTCTCGAAAAAGAGAATCCAACGGCTTCAGAGAGGTGTATAGCCTATCTTGCCGACAGGCATGGATCCCCGCCTGTTCCACTTGCCGCGTTTGAGCCGGCAAAGGGAATCGTCTCGGCATTCCCTGCAAATGTGATGCGCATTCGCGGAGCTGTTCCGTTCGCATCAATAGCCAAGGAGGCGCTTGTCGCAGTTCTCAATCCTGCCGACGACTCTTTGCGAGCGCAGCTTTCCGCCGTAATGCCGTGCAGGTTCTACCTGGCGCTGCCGTCGTCTGTCGAGGCGGCTCTGGCCAAAATGTATTCTACCGGAGGGGGAGCGGCATGAAGGCGCGGCGGGGAGTGACGCTTGTCGAGGTGATGCTCGCGGGGAGCATTATGCTGTTTGCGTCCTTGGCTATTTTCGAGGGTATTATTGTCTCTACGCGGATAGCCCATGAGAACGCCGAGATTCTGAAGGCGGAGGCGGTGGTCTGGGACGCAGTATGGAAGAAGTTCAACGAGGACTATGACAAGATGGGGCCGCAGACATTTACCTGGGTTGTATCATCGAATGCCGCGCCGGATCTTGTGCGGTCTGGTTACGCCGCACCTGTGCTCACGCTGTCGGTGACGATCCCACAAGCCGAGGGTTTTGACGAGCTTCGTTGCATTGAAGGCGACATTGAATGGGGGCCGACCGGACGCCGAAAACGGCTTTCTGACATTCAGAGGACTTTTGTCTACCGAGGGCCACTTGAAAGGAGCCCGACATGGTAAGCCGTGTGCATAGGCAGGGCTTCACGATTGTAGAGGTAATGATCGCTACGGTGATTACTACGCTCGTGTTTGGGGGGATTGCATCGTTTCTAGTTGTTTCTAATCGGTTGGTCAAGAATGCATTTGCGGAGGCGGAACTTTCGATTCGCACGAGGGAAATACGAGAAAAACTGCTTTTCCACGTGTTGCCGCCGTCCGGCGGCAGGGTATGGCCGGGGTTGCTCTCGGCAACCCCATCGAGAAGCGACGGCAATATTGTGGAAGATGGAGCCAAGATATTGGCCAAAGTGTATGGAATAGGAATAGAAGACGGCAAACACTATTGGGGCTCGACGGTTGCCGACGCGGTCGGTATTGCGTCGGACACGTCGTCCCGCCACAACGTGCAGCTTGTAGTGCGTAGCGAGACTGCAGACGGCGAGACATTGAAGTGGCTTGGGAATGACGATGACCGCTCGGCGGAACATGGGCAGATTGGATGGCTTCGCTCTGCGCCTTTTGGATATCTCGGCGATGGTTGGGCAGACGACGACAAGGTTATCTCGCATCGGCTGCTCTTCATCAACATCTCCGCATCTATGAACGGATATTCTTCGAACGAGCGCATAGTGGTTCCCGTCTTCGGCGCTGTGCAGGTCAAGAATCTGAGCACCTCGGGGAGCGTGTTTTTCGACGAAACGCCATGAAACGCATGAACTATAGAAACGGCTTCGTGCTTCCGGTTGCCATGATGATTGTAGTCGTCGTGGGAATTGTCGTCGCCTCTGTCGCAGGCTACGTTTCCTGGGCCGCCCGCTCGACGCGCGTCTTTCTCGCAAAGGATCGTTGTCGCTTCGCCGCCCAGAGCGCGATTGAGCAGGCGAAAGCGGAGATACAGCGCGGCTTCTCCGATTTTCTCGGCGCCGGCGGCACGTCTGTGAGGATCGATCCAAGGCAGGCGGCGTCCTACAATTGGTTCGACACGGTGTCGGGCGACTACCGGACAATAGGTTCTCAGAACCCCGTGACTCTGCAAGACCCGTCTGCTCCGGTCAATGGGTGTACCGTTGTCGTGGGGATCGGCAGGTTTGTCGATCACGAGGCGAACTCATCGCTTGCGGTGGTTCCTGTCGTCGCAACCGCGACATACGTCTATCCGGACGGCCTTTCGGTGCGCGTAACGATGCAGGAGATGGTATGTTTTGCAACAGGACAGAGCAAGGTGTTCAACTATGCCTATTTCGTCAACAACTATGGATGGATGAACGGCTCGACGATTACGATCAACGGCGACATGCGCGCGAACGGGAACATCTCTCTTTCCGGCAGCACGGTCAACGGCTTCGTGTACGGTGCGATCAACGAGGAGGTGGGGGCGGACGGTTCCATAAGTCTCAGGAACAGCCCGAAGATAAGGAAGACGAGCGACTATCGGCGCAGCTACGCGACAACGCAGTCACGCCCCGACATGGACGACTACGATACCGCCGGCGCGTATGATGCACCAGCCACGACAACGACCATATCACTCCCTGTGTACAACGCTGCGGGGAACGTCGTTGGGGGCACGGTCGGGGCAACTTCGGGGAAGCCAATCTGCAATCAGGCGGCGGACCCCCTGCCAATGCCGTTTGTCTCGGATCTTGCCAACTATGTAGAATATGCAGAGGAGAAGAACGGGACGCTTTCGTATCCTGGGTACTCCTATACGGACGGCGCTGGCGCCACACGCACGGTTTCGGGTGGGACGGTGAACGCCCATTTCAGCGGCACTGGGCCGTCCGGCGACGATGCGCTTGCAGACAAGGGGTCGCTTGTCCTGATAGGCACGTCTTCCAATCCGATAACAATCAACGGCCCGGTTGTCGTCGACGGCGATGTGATAATCGGCGGATACGTGAAGGGGCAGGGTACGATCTACGCGGGGCGAAACATACACATTGTACAGAGCGTGCGCTACAAGAACCCGCCGTCGTGGAGCCATCCAGACTCCAACGACGCGCAGAACGAAAACAACAACGCCTCCAAAGACATGCTTGGCCTTGTGGCGAAGGGCAACATCGTCGTCGGCGACTGCTCCAGCTCCACCTGGTACAGCAGCGTCGGCAAGTACATAGATGGGCGAAGCTCGTCAAGTGTCGTAGAATCGTATGCATGTGACGAGAGCGACGCCAACATAGGCTATCCAGATGTCTTTGGCGGCGACTACACGGCAGTGGAGAGGGTCGGCGGGAACACTTTCGGAAAGGTTCGGAGCGTTGACACGGGCGAAACCTACACGGAGTACGAGCCGGTGTACGACTGGAGGGGACGGCAGACGGGGACCAGGCCGGTCACCAAGAACAGAAAGGCGATGGAGACCATCATGGACAGGCGATATTACGAGACGGCTTGCGATGACGCGATACTGTCCTCTTTCTCCTCCGACGTCGCATGCATTGACGCGATACTCTACAACAACCATGGTATTTTCGGAACCCCGAATGGAGGTTCTTCGCGCTTCAATCTGAACGGGTCGCTGGTATGCCGGGATGAGGCGCTTATATTCTCCGGCAACGGCGTGAGCTTCAACTGGGACATTCGCCTCATGCCCAAGGCCAACAACCGCGTGACCTCCTCGCTGTCACTCCCCGTCGGCCCGCAGGCGCCGTATACAATGTCGTGGCAGGAGGTTCCGGAGTCGCTGAACCCGGCATACATGGCTCTCGTAAATTCTCAGGGGGACTGATGCAATGAACTCTGCCGATGAAGACGAGGTAACTCTTTCCGTGCGGCGCGATTCGGTTCGCCGCGAATGGTCGCGTACTACTGCTGCGCCGGCAGTGCGTCGCCAGCGTGGGACACTTGCTTCGCTTCCTTCGCATCCGCCGTCTTCCCCCAGCCCTGGCACGCTTGCCGTCGAAACCGTTCCTTCCACGCCGCCGCCGCCTCCAGTCGATCCTGACACTGCGTTTCGCCGAGGCCGTCTTGGCGTTGTCGCAGTCATCGTCCTTGTGCTTTTCTGGCTGTGGCTTAGGCAACGGCGCACGCAGTAATTCCGCGCACGTCATATTTCAACTCTGATTGATGCGCCGCAGGCGCAAAATTGTGGTATAATATTCCTTCAATTTCAGAAGGAGAGACAAAATCATGAAACTTGCTGATCTCAAAGGCAAAACCGTCGGCGTCTGCGTTTCGGGCGGACTCGACTCTAAGACTATCTGCTGCGTCCTCAAGGATGCGGGCGTCAAGGTCAAGGCGTTCAGCGCGAACGTCGGCCAGCCCGACGAAAAGGACATCAACGACATCAAGAAGAAGATGGCCCCCACGGGCGTCTCGACGACGATCGTCGACGTCACGAAGGAAATGGCCGACATCTGCTTCGAGACGGTGAAGTGCCAGGCGATGTACGATGGCGGCTACTGGAACTCCACAGGCATCGCCCGCGCCGTGACTGTGCAGAAGCTCCTCCCCGCGATGAAGAAGGCGGGCTGCGTCGCTCTCGTCCACGGCGCGACGGGTCGCGGCAACGACCAGATGCGCTTTGAGCGCTACACGAACGTTATGGACCCGAAGTTCGGCGTATACGCCCCGTGGCGCGATGCCGACCTTCTCGCGAAGTTCCCCGGCCGCACTCAGATGGTCGAGTTCCTCGCGAAGCGCGGCATCGTCGCGTTCGTCGGCACGAAGAAGAAATATTCTACCGACGCGAACCTCGCCGGTCTCTCCCACGAGGCGGAAGACCTCGAGTCGATGGAGACTTCGATGCGCATCGTCAAGCCAACGATGGGAGTGTGGCCCGAGCAGGCGCCCAACAAGGTCGAGAAGATCACGCTTTCGTTCGTCAAGGGTCGCTGCGTTGCGATCAACGGCAAGAAGATGACGCCCTACCAGGTCATGCTCGCGGCGAACAAAATCGGCGGCCGCAACGGAATCGGCATGAAGCACGCGCTCGAGAACCGCATCATCGGCACGAAGTCGCGCGGCGTCTACGAGGCGCCTGGAATGGAAGTCCTCTCGTGGGGCCTCAAATATATCTACGAGGGCATCATGGACCGCCGCTCCACGAAGATGTTCCAGGAGCTTTCCAAGTTCGTCGCCGACCAGATCTACGACGGCCGCTGGTTCGACCCTGCGACGCAGGCGGCGCGCGCTGCAATCCAGGTTTGGGCCGACAAGGCGACTGCCGACGTCACGCTCGGGCTCTACAAGGGCAACATCTTCTTCGAGGCGCTCAAGGGTCTCAAGGCGACGATCTACAACGAGGCCGACAGCTCCATGGAAGCGTCGAACGGCCTGAACCCGCACAGCTCACAGGGCTTTGCCGAGATTCAGTCCGTCGAGGCAAAGATGCTCGCGAAGGCAGGGCAGATTCGAGTTTAAAGTTCGAAGTTTGATGTTTAAAGTTTAGAGTTGAGTGATGGCTGAAGAAGAGATAAAGAAAGAAGAAGCGAAAGAAACGGCAGTCGAGACGCCCGTCCCGCCGGGAACGCCTGTCCCGCCCGCAGGGGGTGAAGAGACCGGCGCGACTGGCGAGACCGAAAAGCCAGGCGAAGCCGAGAAGTCGGCCGAGGAGAAGCCCGCGGAGCCCGAAAAACCGGCCGAGCCGGACTGGAAGGCGCTCTATGCGCTCACTCTCGCCGACTTCGACAACTACAAGAAGCGCGCGGTGCGCGACCGCGAAGACACATACCGCTATGCAGAGATGGACATCCTGAAGGACGTCCTTCCTGCGGTGGACAATCTTCAGCTCGCGCTCGCGAACGCCAAGGAAAAATCGGACGATCCCTTCGTCAAGGGCGTTCAGCTCGTCTACGACACGCTTCTCAAGTCGCTAAAGGATCACGGCGCCGAACCGTTCGATTCCGTCGGCAAGGAGCTTGACACCGAGAAGATGGAGGCGATAGCGACGCTTCCGTCGCCCGATGTCCCGGAAGGAAAGGTCTCCATCGAATCGAAGAAGGGCTGGATGCTGAAGGACAAGGTCCTGCGGGCCGCGCAGGTCGTTGTGTCGTCTGGCAAGCCCGCGTAGGATGGTGGTTGGCTATGGCAGAGAAGCGTGATTATTACGAGGTGCTTGGAGTCGCGAAGACTGCGACGGCGGACGAGATAAAGTCCGCCTACCGCAAGCTCGCGATGAAGTACCACCCCGACCGCAATCCCGGCGACAAGGCCGCGGAGGAGAAGTTCAAAGAGGCGGCGGAGGCGTACGACGTCCTTCACGACCCAGAGAAGCGCCAGCGCTACGACCAGTTCGGGCACCAGGCGTTCGAGGGCGGCGCGGGCGGCGGCTATGGCGCCGGCGGCATGAGCATGGACGACATCTTCGCGGCTTTCGGCGATCTCTTTGGCGGACGCGGCGGCGGCGGTTTTGGCGGCTTTGAGGATCTCTTCGGCGGCGGTAGGTCGCGCAGGGCGGCGAATCCAAATGCTCCGCGGCGCGGCGATGACATGACTTTCCGTCTCGACGTCGACTTCGACGAGGCGCTTTTCGGCTCGACACGCACGATAGACATCACGCTCCCCGAGCAGTGCGAGGAGTGCCATGGAACCGGTGCCGCGAAGGGTTCGAAGCGTGTGACTTGCAAGACCTGCGGCGGGCACGGTGTCGTAATCGGCGGCTCGGGGTTCTTCCAGGTGCGCCAGACGTGCCCGACTTGCGGAGGCGAGGGGTCTGTTCTTGAAAAGCCGTGCCGCGCGTGCCGTGGCACAGGGCATGTCACGAACAGGCGGCAGATTTCGCTCAAGATTCCCGCCGGCATCGACAACGGTTCGCGTCTCCGGCTTGCAGGGAAGGGTGGCGGCGGACTTCGTGGCGGCGAGAACGGCGATCTCTACGTGCATATCGGCGTAAGGGAAAGCGACATATTCGACCGCGACGGTCTTGATCTCGGCGTAGACATTCCAGTTTCGCCTGTCCTCGCGGCTCTTGGCGGAACGGTAGACGTTCCTACGCCCCAGGGCACTGCGCAGCTTTCGCTTCCTGCGGGAACGCCGAACGGCAAGGTGTTCCGCCTGCGCGGCAAGGGCGTTCCGTCATTGCGTGGCGGCTCGTCCGGCGACCTCCATGCCCGCATAGTCTTTGAAGTCCCTGCAAATCTCGATCGCAAGCAGCGCGCGGTGCTCGAGGAGTTCCAGAAGCTTTCGACGCCGGGCAACTTCCCCGAGGCGCAGTCTCTTGCGAACAAGACGAGGATATTCTTCGCGCATCGAGACAAGCTTCGTCAAGGCGACTGATTTCGCACCTGTGGTGGAATGGCAGACACGGTGGATTTAGGTTCCACTGCGAAAGCGTGGGGGTTCGAGTCCCTCCAGGTGCACAACTCGCAAAAGAAATATACAAATGTATATTCCCAAGGCGGGGCGACATTTGGTAAACTACGCAAAAAATGGTAAAGGTTTATAGTCTATAATCGCCAAATCAAGGAACAAAAATGAAAAAGCAAATGCTGGTCGTCGCGTTCGCGCTTGCGGGCGCTGTGTGGATGAAGGGAATTCTTGCGCAGGAGGCCGCGAAGCCGGCCGAGCCCGCGCCAGCCGTGGCCGCCGAGGCCGCGCCTGCCGCGTCCGAGGAAGCCGCGCCTGCGGAAGCCGAAGCGCCGAAGGAGATTTCGGGCGTAGACCAGTGGAAGCTCTACTGGCAGCAGGGCGGCAACACGATGTACTTCATCGCGCTCCTGTCGATCCTCGGCATTGGCTGCGCGCTTGAGCGCTTCTTCAACCTGCGCCGCTCCAAGGTCGTCCCAGACGGGTTCACGGCCGACGTGATCGAACTCTGGAAGGCAGGCAAGATAGACGATGTCGCGGCTCTCTGCCGCTCGTCTAAGTCGATGCTTTCGCGAGTGGTCGAGACGATGATCCAGCACAAGGACTCGAAGGACTACAACGAGGTCAAGATGTTCGCCGAAGACAAGGTCGGCCGCGAGCTCCGTCTCGAGAACCGCAAGGCCGCGATGCTCTCGACGGCGGCGACGCTCTCGCCGCTCCTCGGACTCTTCGGCACGGTCGTCGGGCTTCTCGGCGCGTTCGGCACTGTCGCCGCGATGGGCGAGATGGGCGACGCGTCGGTGCTCGCAGACGACATCGGCAAGGCGCTCGTCACGACGGTCGCCGGCCTTGCGGTCTCCATGCCGTGCCTTTTCGTGTTCGGCATAATCAAGAACAGGCTGAACCTCTACGCGGTGCTCCTCGAGGAGGAGGTCGCCGATCTCGTCAACCAGATCTTCGTCAAGAAGTAAGGCAAAAGCCATGGCCGTAAAATACGAAGAGGAAGAGAAGCCCGAGGTCCAGCTCACCTCGATGATGGACTGCATCTTTCTGATGCTTATCTTCTTCCTGGTCTCCAGCCAGCTCAAGAAGATCGAGAAGGAGATTCCGCTCGAGCTCCCGGTGTCCAATGTCGCAAGGGACGTCAAGGCGACGCCCGACCTGATCACGGTGTCGGTCGATTCGAAGGGAGATCTCTATGTCAACTCCAAGCCGGTTGGAGCGGCAGGGCTCAGGAGCGCCCTGCAGGCCGCCGCGGCCGAGAACCCCGACAGGCGCATCCGCATAGCCGGCGACATCTTTGCGCCGTTTCGCTCGATCGTCCAGGTGCTCGACACCTGCCAGCAGGAGAAGCTGACGGTAGTCGGCATACATACCGCCGACGGGCTGAAGAAGTAGCGGGCATGGACGAGAAGCTCTTTTCAGACGAGATCCGCGAGCGCGAGCGCAAGCGCAGGCGCAAGGACCTGCTCTGGAGCGTCGTGTCGTTCGCACTGCATGTCGTTCTCTTCGGTGCGATCGTCATGCTGACTCCCGTTAAGAGCCTCGTGTTCGACAAGGAGAAGAAAAAGGCGAACCCTGCGGCGGACCTTCCGGCGGACCGCATCGAGCAGATCGCCGATTCGCTTTCGCAGGCCCGCATCAACGAGCTTCTCAAGCAGCTCGAGGCGCTGCAGACCGTCCTCCACAACATGGACCTCATGAAGGAGGAGCTCCAGAAGGACTACGACTCATTCGCCGAGCAGTCGTCCGTGAACATCAAGGAAGAGCTTTCCAAGATGATCGACGAGGTGGAGAAGGCACAGAAGGCGGCGCAGGCCGAGCAGGCGCCGATGGTCGGGAAGGTCGAGAAGATGCTTGCGGAGGAACGGCTCGACCTTATGGACGAGTCGCGCTCGAAATGGCTCAGCGAGGCGGCGCTCAACCTGATTACCGTCGACGGCGACAAGGTCGGGGATGCCCAGGCCCGTGCCGGCAACACGCTCGACCGCATCCAGGTCCAGGCGCAGTTCGGCGGCTACCGCAAGACGGCTGAGGCGTCCGAGAAGGTGCGCGACGCGCAGCTCGAGGCGGCGACGATGCAGAACCAGGCCCAGAAGGAGGCCTCGGAAATCGGCTCGCGCATGGGTGACATGCGTGGACGTGTTAGGGACCTCGAGCACCACGAGAAGAGCCTCCAGTCGCAGAAGGAGCGCCTCGAGAAGGCCAATGTCGAGCGCAAGGACGCCGAGGCCCAGTTCGCCGACGCGTCGAAGAAGCGCGACGCCGCCGAGAAGGAGCGAAACGCCGCCCAGGAGGACGAGCGGAAGAAGCGCGAAGAGGCGAAGAAGACGAGCGACGAGGCGAAGGCCGCGCGCGACGAGGCGACCCGTCTCTCCAACGAACTTAAGAATGCAAAGCGCCAGCTCGAACAGGCGCGAAAGGCCCGCGACAAGGCGTCACGCGAGGCCGCCGAGCGCGCGAAGAAGGAAGGGGGCGGGAAATGAACGGCCTCTTGAAGACAGGGGCGCTCTCGCTCGTTGCATTTGCCGCGATTGCGGCGTATGCCGACGGCGAGCAGCAGCGCGTCGACGAGCTCGAGCGGAAGATTCGCGAGATGGAGCAGCGCATGACCGAGCAGTCGAAGCGGGCCGACGAGGCCGCGGCCAAGGCCCGCGAGCTGAACGCGAAGGCGGACGAGTTCAAGCGCACGGCCGGCGAACGCGGGCGCACGTTCAACGAGCAGCGCGACCGCGCAGCCAGGGAGCAGCGCCGTGCCGACGCGAACGCGCGCGCTGCCGATGACGCGAAGCGCCGCATCGCCGACATAGAGAAGAAGATCGTCGAGCGCAAGGCGTCGGTCAGGAGCCTCGAGGGAATCCGCCGCGACAACGTCAACGAGGGGCAGGTCGACAAGCTCCGCCGCGCGTCAAAGGCGCAGGCAGACATCCAGGCGCGCATAGACCTCCTGCGCAAGATACTCGAGACCGACGAGCCCGAGCTCCAGAAGCTCGCTAAGGAGAACCGCCAGGAAAACTCGCTTGTCACGAAGAACACGGCCACTATGAAGATGGTTGACGCCTACGAGGTCGCCAAGGAGATCGAGGCGGCTATCACCGAGTCCTACAAGGACATCAAGGCGACGCAGACCGCGATAGAGCGCAAGATGAGCTACGAGGCCGCGCAGAAGATCACCGACGTCGCGAAAGCCGTACGCATGGAGGCAAACCGCGAGGCCATCGAGGACAATCCCCGCACCAAGGAGGCGCTTGACGCGCAGAAGGTCGCCCAGTCGGAAGTCGTCCGCGAGACCGACAACATCGTCGAGACCGTTGTCGCGATGATGGAGGAGGCGATGGAGCTGGTCCGTCCCGACGATCCCTCGAAGGCCGAAGTGAAGCGAACGAGCCCGAAGACGGTTCAGTGGCTGCAGGAGAAGGACTTCGAGAAGCGAGCCCAGGAGGAAGAGCGCAACGAGCGCCTCGCCGAGATGCAGGCCGCCGCAGACTACCAGGTGGCGATCACCGCCGCCGCGGCGGAGAACGAGGAAGAGCGCGCAAAGGACATCACCAAGGTCATGGAGGACGCGAGCGAGGTTAAGAAGAACACCGAGCTTGCGGAGGCGGAGTCCGTCCAGAAGGCGGACGACAGCTATGCCTCGATGCCGTCGAGCGTGCTCACGCAGCTTGACGGACGCATGCCCGAGCTCGTTGGCGGGAATGTGATTCGTTTCACTGAGGACGCCTCGAAGGACGGGATCCCCGCGAAGTGGATGTATGTCCAGGACTGGTACGTGATCGGGCCGTTCCCGAACCCCGACCGCGTAAACCTGCGCCGCAAGTTCCCGCCTGAGTCCGTAGTAGACCTCGATGCCACCTATGTCGGAAAGGATGGCCGCACGATAAAGTGGGAGTTCATGCAGGCGAGGAACGCGACCCCAAAGGAGTCGTGGCGCGCCGACCTCAAGCCCGAGGTAGTTCCGTTGAACGCCGCGGAGTACGAAATCTGGTACGCCTACGCCGAAGTGTTCTCCGACATAGCCTGCGATCGGTGGATTGCGGTCGGGTCAGACGACCGCAGCGACATCTGGATCAACGACGTGCCCGTGTGGGGCTCGTCCAACAAGCTCAAGCAATGGCGTGTCGACGAGGGCTATCGCCGCATTCATCTTAACAAGGGTCGCAACCGCATCTTGGTCCGCGTCGAGAACGGCTGGATGTTGCTCGGCTGGTCCGTGAGCATATCGCTTGAGGACGGCGACCTCGCAAAATAATGGACGAGAAACTTTTTTCAGACGAAATTCGCGCGCGCGAGCGCAGGCGCAAGCGTTGGGGGCTCCTTTGGAGCATCGCGTCGTTCATCCTGCACTGCGCGTTCTTCGTGGCGATCGTCCTGCTGACGCCCGTCAAGAGCCTCGTGTTCGAGGAGAAGGAGAAGGCGAATCCCGCGGCGGAACTTTCGTCGGATCGCCTCGAACAGATATCCGAATCGCTCTCCGAGGCGCGCATCAACGAGCTTCTCAATCAGCTCGAGGAACTGCAGACGGTCCTCCACAACATGGATCTCATGAAGGAGGAGCTCCAGAAGGACTACGACGCCTTTGCCGAGGAGTCGGCCGAGAGCATGAAGGAGGAGCTCTCCAAGCTCGTCGACGAAGCAGAGAAGGCCCAGAGGGACGCCGAGGCCGCCCAGCCCGAAATCATCGAAAAGGTCGAGAAGATGCTCGCAGAGGAAAAGAGCGATCTCATGGACGAAAACCGGTCGAAGTGGCTCCGCGAGACGTCTGAAGACCTGATGCTCAATTCCGGCGAGAAGGTCGCCGACGCGCAGGCGCGTGCCGGAAACGCGCTTGACAAGGTCCAGATGCAGGCGCAGTTCGCTGGCTATGACAAGACGTCAAAGGCCGCCGAAAAGGTTCGCGACGCCCAGATCGAGGCGTCGTCGATGCAGAACCAGGCCCAGTCGGATGCGTCAGAAATCGCCAAGAGGATGAGCGAGTACCGTGGCCGCGCCCAGGATCTCGCGAACAACGAGAAGGCGCTCAAGGAGCAGCGCGAGCGTCTTGAGAAAGCCGAGGCCGAGCGTAAGGACGCCGAAAAGCAGCTTGCAGAGGCCGAGAAGCGCCGCGACGAGGCGGCGAGCGCGCGCGACGCCGCGCGGAACGCGGAGAGGCAGAGCCGCGACGAGGCCCGTCAGGCGAAGGCCGAGAAGTCCGACGGTCGCGCGAAGGAGCTGACCGCCAAGGCGGAGGGGTTCAAGCGCGAAGCCAATGAGAGCGAGAAGGCTTTCAACGAACAGCGTTCGCAGGCCGATCGCGAGAAGCGCCGTGCCGAATCGAACGCGCGCACGGCCGAGGACGCGAAGCGCCGCATCGCCGACCTCGAGAAGAGGGTCGCAGAGCGCAAGGCGGCGTTCGAGAGCGTCGAAACCGTCCGACGCGAAAGCGTCAACGAAAAGCAGGTCGAGAAGCTGAAGAGCGCGTCGCAGGCGCAGGCGAGCATTCGCGAGCGCATCGACATTCTCAGGGATGTCCTCAAGAACGACACACCGCAGCTTTCGAAGCTCGCCTGCGAAGACAGGCAGGAGAACGAGCTCGTGACGCGGGACGCCTCGTCCATGAGTCTCGTCGACGCCTACGAACTCGCGCGAGAGATCGAGGGGGCGATCACCGAGTCCTACAAGGACATCCGCGCGACGCAGACCGCGATTGAACATAGGATGGGGTACGAGGCCGCGCAGAAGATCACCGACGTCGCGAAGGCCGTCCGCATGGAGGCCGACCGCGAGGCCATCGAGACCAGGGTGCGCACCAAGGAGGCTCTCGACGCCCAGAAGACGGCACAGGCGCAGGTCGTCCGGGAGGCGAACGTGATAGTCGAGACGGCCGTCGCGATGATGGAGGAGGCAATGGACTTCGTCAAGCCGGACGGAGGCGCCGAAAAGGCCGTGTCGAAGGGATCGCGCGGCAAATCCGTCCAGTGGCTCGATGCGAAGGACTTCGCAAGCCGTTCCCAGGAGGGTGCGCGGCAGCAGCGCCTGAAGTCGATGTCGTCTGCGGCGGATTACCAGGTCGCGATTACAGATGCCGCCGCAGAAAGCGCGTCCGCGCGCGCCAAGGACCTGACAAAAGTCGGCGGTGGCACGGGCGCCGCGGCGGGTCACGGCGACGGCAGCGGCGCTGTCGGCGGCGGCGCGGGAGGGCTTCAACAGGGTCGTACGGCCAGCGTGTCGCCACCTGGAGGCGGCTCGGTTGCGGCGATCGAGTCGCGCATGCCGGGTCTTCTTCCCGGGAACGTCCTGCGCTTCGGACCTTCGGGCGACGGTGTTCCGGCGAAATGGATGTATGTCCAGGACTGGTATGTGATCGGGCCGTTTCCCAATCCGAACCGCGTCAACATCAGACGCAAGTTCCCGCCGGAGTCGGTTGTCGATCTCGACGCGACCTACATCGGCAAGGGCGGCCGCACTGTAAAGTGGGAGTTCATGCAGACGTGCAATTTCAAGCCGCGCAAGTGGGAGTGGTGGCATTCCGACAGGCGTGCCGAACTCGTGCCGTATACGTCCGAGGAATACGGTATCTGGTATGCATACGCCGAAGTTTTCTCCGACATCGAATGCGACCGCTGGATCGCCGTCGGGTCCGACGACCGAAGCGACATCTGGCTGAACGACGCTCCGATATGGGGGTCGTCAGACAAGCTCAAGTCATGGCGCATCGACGAGGGCTATCGCCGCGTCCATCTGAAAAAGGGCCGCAACCGCATCCTCGCGCGCGTCGAGAACGGCTGGCATCTGATCGGCTGGTCCATCTGCATTTCCCTCGAGGAAGGCAGCCTCGCGAAGTAGCCATTGCGTGTATTGCATGCTCGCGCATGGTTGCGTTCGAGAGCCATCTATTGTATAATCTCTCCACTATGGAAAGGAGCGAAGAGAGATGAAATTTTTTGTTGCGGCGATGACGGCGGCAGCGGCACTGGCCGTGGGCGCAGAAGAACTAAAGGTGACCTTGCTGCCCGGAGAGGGCTGGTGGGGCGGTGCTACGACGTTTGGCACGAAGGAGCCGCTTGGGCTCAACGCCACGTCTTTTGCCTTTGACATCAGGAAAGACAACTACAGCAACCAGGCCGCGCCCATCATGCTGTCGACTAAGGGGCGCTCTGTGTGGAGCGAAAAGGCGTTTGCCTGCTCTTTTGCGGACGGCGTGATGACGTTTACTGGCGATGCGCCGATCGAGCTTAGGGAAGAGGGGTCGGACCTTCGCTCGGCTTTTCTCGCCGCGGCGAACAGGCATTTCCCCGCGAGCGGAAAGACCCCGGACCTTGCGCTCATTGCGAAGCCCCAGTGGAACACCTGGGTTGAGCTTACCTACTTCCAGAACCAGCAGGGCATTCTCGACTACGCGAAGGGAATCGCGGCGAACGGTTTTCCCGTAGGCGGCGTGATAATGGTCGACGACACCTGGCAGCATGGCTACGGCGTATGGGACTTTGACCGTCGGCGCTTCACCGACCCGAAGGCGATGTGCGACGAGCTCCATGCCGCCGGATACAAGGTGATGCTCTGGGTGTGCCCGTTTGTGTCAATGGACTCACCTGGCTATCGAGAGATGGTCTTTGGCTCGCTTGACGCGGGGCGGAAATGCGAAAAGGGCGGGCTTATCATGTCTGGCGAGAAAAACGTGTACGGGCGCAAAACCGCGAAAACCGTCCACTGGTGGAACGGAGCGAGCGCGTTTGTCGATTTCACCCATCCGCTCGGTGCGAAGTGGTTCGCTCGCGAGCTCAAGCGTCTCCAGGCCGACTACGGCGTTGACGGGTTCAAGCTGGACGCGGGAGATATGGACGAGTATATCGAGCCGTATGTGACATACGTGAAATCGTCGCCTTCGGAACTGTGCGAGGCGTACGCGAAGATCGGCCTAGAGTTTCCGCTGAACGAGTATCGTGCGTGCTTCAAGATGGGCGGCCAGCCGCTTGTGCAGCGCCTTTGCGACAAGGGGCACGACTGGCCTGCGGTGCAGCAACTCGTGCCAGACATGATTGCGTGCGGGCTTCTCGGCCATCCGTTCGTCTGCCCCGACATGATTGGCGGCGGCAGCTGGATGGCGTTTATGCCTGACGCGCCGA
>ODAI011789871.1_pt1 | contig 19839 bp, 13 predicted proteins | sample 1539321 | NCBI WGS metagenome assembly ODAI01 (sample SAMN02144231, study PRJEB22623) | gut metagenome | biome: sheep rumen | host: Ovis aries | place: New Zealand
ATCTTCTCCTCGAGCGTCATGCCTTTGATGATAGATTCAATCTGAGACTCATGCTCCAACAATTGGGTTGGGTACTTCAGTGTCTGAGCCATGGTTGTTGAGGCTATGGCTGTAGCAAGAATAGCAAGTTGGTATCTTATGGTTTTCATATTATTGGTTTTTGAACATTAATAGCCTAGTCCTATGTAGCTATGAGCAGGGAGTTTGATTTCAAAGACCGTCGCCCCATCATGGCTGAAGAAACGGCCGCGAGCATAACGGTTGGGCGTACGCTGACTCTCTGCTTTAGGTTGGAAGGTCTCACCTGTAAGCAGATTGCGGAGAGAGTTAACCTTCGAGTTGATGACAACAGCGACGGAAACAGCCTCATCGTTGAAGTTCTCCACCACAAGCGTCTTGTTGTCATAAGGGAAAAGCGCCACTTTTGCAGGACCTTCGATGTAGGCTCCCACATCTTTACTCATGGTGCGACGGATGACGTTGAGCGCTTCAGCAGGATAGTCATAGAGATTGCCAAAGTCATCAGGGATGGTGAGCACGAAGAGCATGCCCTTCGAATAGGTATCACGCAGCAGGATGGGATAGCCTGAGACACCACCAGTCAACGGTCTTCCAGCAGACACCACCTCCCAGGCATCGTTAGTGAAGTATTTCACCTGAGGAATGATGAACTCACGTTCCGACTTTCCCAACCAACCAAAATCATTGACGATGGCTTTCAAGTCACCACAATAGACTTCACAGATATCGGCGAGTTTGTCACGAATAGCCTTCAACAAACCTGTGGTAATCATCACATCACCACCTTTTTGGAGGTGCTGCTTGATTTTCTCTACGATTTGTGGGTCTTTCGCCGATTGCTCAGTAAGGAGGATTTGTTGTTTGTCATTGAGGAACTGCGGTTGCATGTCCATCGGCAAACCAATCATGCCGAGATAGTTCTGCAGGAAGTCCTCGCCCGAGGAGTGATAAGGTTTATAGGAAACAATGCCGATAGGGTTGCCGAGCTTGCCCACGAGTTGGTCCGTCTGATGCAGCGTCACGCTGGCAAAGCGCGCCATTGTTGTCGGGGTAATTGTCTTACCGTTCTTTGTGAAAGGCGCCACCATCTCGTCGTAGCGGAAACTGTTGCCACCGTCGTCCTGCCATTTCCTGCGCATCATCTCTGGGGAAATCTTCACATCATTCAGTTGCATATAGTTCCAAAGGATGATTTCAGGAGTCTTTGCGAGCATCGTCAGGTGCAACTGTTCTGCATAACGGTCCATGCTCATGTTGATGCCGCCTGCATCCACCCATCCGCCACCATTCTTTCCTGGGGCGATGTTGTCGAAATAGCGGATGATGTTATAACTCAAGTAATTCTGCAAGTGCTGTGCTGAGGCCGGGTCGCGTGTCTCCGTTCCCGTCCAAAGACCGTCGAAGTACAAGGGCTCTTCCTCGAGGTTAAAGCCGAGACCATGAAAGTGGTCGTACCAATTGGGATATTTGATGATAACCTTCACCTTCGGATTCACCTTCTTTGCTGGTTCCACCACCAATTCACGCCCTGCATCGGCCATGAGCCTGAGCCGATATTCCGTCCAGCTCTTGGAACCCTTTGCGGCAATCTCGTCGTCGTTCTTCAGGTCGATAAAGAAGAAGTCGTCGAGAATAAAGTCTTCAAAGAGTTTTGCGGTGTACTCTGCCACTTCCTTCACTTGTTGCCGTTCCACGGGGCGTGCATAACTATAGGTCTCGAAGTCAGTAGGTTCGCTACGGGTGTAGGTGATGCCGCCACCCACCTCCAAGCCTTTCGAGAGGAAAAACTTCTTCACCTTCAGCATGGTCTTTTCAGGGACTGTGAAGGCGTCGCGATGGGTCTCAAGATAGATTTTGTCGAGGTCAACCTGCGAGCTCACCGTTTCCCAAGTTGCATTTAGGAACTTGTCGTCCTCCATTCGTGCCACATCTTGTGCTCTGATATAGGAACTGACTTTAAAGTTTTTGTAGTTGCCGGCAGGGTGTGGGGAAGCAAAAGCGGCTACGTCGGTGGACAGGAGGGCTAGGGAGAGGAGGGTCGGGATGAGATGGCTGTACTTCATAAGGGAGATGGGTTATGGTTGTTAACGTTGTTTCTTGAGGTATTCTGACGGCGTGTCGCCGTACATCTGTTTGAAATAGTGAGCGAACTGCTTGGGCGAGAATCCCACCATATCGGCCACCTCAGAGATGTTGGTTTTTCCTTGGTCGAGGAGACTCTTACCGCGCTTCAGTTTGACGATACGGACGAATTCGAGGGGCGACTTGCCGGTAATGGCCATGAGTTTCTTGTAGAGATGGCCGCGCGTCATGCCGACGTCACTGCTCAGCTGCTGAACGGAGTAGTTGGCATCGTGCATATGCGCTTCGATGAGGGCGATGGCATGGCTGATGAGTTCTTCGTCGAGGGAGCTCACAGTGATGTCGCTGGGCTTTATCTCCAGTCCGCTTGCCACGCTGGAGTGTGCCCGTTGCGTCCAATCGAGTATTTTCTGGATGCGGAGGCGCAGAACGGCAAGGCTAAACGGCTTGGTGATGTAATCGTCGGCACCCTCCTCGAGTCCGGCAACGATATTCTCTTCGCTGCTCTTGGCGGTGAGCAGAATGACGGGGATGTGGGAGAAGCGGATGTCGCCCTTGATTTGTCGGAAGAGGGCTATGCCGTCCATCACGGGCATCATGACGTCGCTCACCACGATGTTGACATGGTCGGTCTGAGCCAAAAGGTGGAGCGCCTCTTTGCCGTTGGCGGCGAGGAGGACGTGGTAGGCATCTTCGAGACTGCGCTGCAGGAACTGTCGGGCGTCCAAGTTGTCGTCGACGACGAGGATGGTGGGCTTGTCGGGTAATGGTTCGCCACTGGTGGGCGATGATTCGACGCAGGAGGGCGACGGTTTGACGGGGATGGTGACGGTGAAGATGGTGCCTACGGGTTTGTTGTCGGCCACATGGATGGTTCCCTCCATCATATTGACATACTGTTTGACGATGTGGAGGCCTAGCCCGCTACCCTCTTGTTCCTGGGCATAGGGCGACGGAGACGTGGCGTCGGTGCGTTGGGGCCTTTCCTGAACGAAGCGGTCGAAGATGTGTTGCTTATCGATGACGCCAATGCCCGTGTCGGCCACGCTGAGTTTTAGTAGCTTACTGTTGCCCGTCCCGTCAATGTTGAGCGCGACGGTCACCGTCCCGTTCTCGGTATTATACTTGAAGGCGTTGGAAAGCAAGTTGGTGATGACCCGCCTCATCTTGTCTTCATCGAAATGGATTTCCACAGCAGTTGGTGGCAGGTCGAGCTGCAGCGTTATCTGTTTGTGAAGGGCGTAGTAGTCGAATCCTTGCACGGTTTGACGGACGAAACCGACGATGTCTCCATGCTTGAGATGTAGTTTCTCGCGTCCCACATCCAGACGGCGGAAGTCGAGCAGCTGTAGGACGAGGTCGTGGAGCTGTCGGGCATTGCGCCAAGCCACATCGATTTCGGTGCGTATGGCTGCCGGCAAGTTGCTTGCCCGTATCTTTTCCAAAGGAGCGACGACGAGCGTGAGCGGTGTCTTGAGGTCGTGGGAGATGTTGGTGAAGAATCGGATTTTCTCTTCTTCCATCTGATATTTCTCCAGATTCAGTTCGAGTTGCTTCATGGCGAGCTCGCGTTTCTGCCTGCGTCGCATGAGGCTGATGAGAAACCATACGATGGCGGCAGCGAGGAGCAGATAGAGGAAGATGGCGAGGTTGGACAGATAGAACGGTGGCTGCACCTTGATTTGAATTTCGGCCACGTCGCTTTCCATCAGTCCTGGAAGAAGAGCTTTCACCTGCAACACGTGGTTGCCGGGGGAGAGTGAGGGGAAATAGAGTATGTGGTCGGGGGCGGTCTCCCAATTCTCTTCGCCCTCGAACCGGTAGAGGTATTTGATTTTATTGCTTAACGAGGGAACCATCGCTGAAACGGAGATGCCAACGCGGTCGTTATAACGAAGGAGGACGGAAGGCAAAGATGAGTCGGAAGAGGCGAAACGCACAGGGACTACCGAGGAGTCGGAAGGCTCGGGGCGCGCTCCATTGATGCGGAAATCGGTGTATTGGAGGTAGAGTTTTGGATAATGAGTGATATAGTTGTCGGGACGAATGCAGACATAGCCAGAATAACATCCCAGCAAGGCGGTGCCATCTGAAGTGGTGATGGCTGCATTGTTGGAGAACACAATGTTGCCAAGTCCGTCGGAATGAATGAAAGGGAGGATGACCGTGTTGTCAGGAGTTAAGGATGGGGTGTTGGCTGTTGGGTGTTGAGAGATGCAAGTAAGTCCGTCGTCGGTGCTTGCCCAAACGTTATTGCCACTATTGACAAGCGCCCTGACCGTGTTGTGGGACATACCCTCGTTTGTGGTGTAATGCCGGATGGCTTTTTCGCTGGGCATGTAGACCCACAATCCGTTTCGACTGCCTATCCAAAGCTTGTTATGATTGCATATCATCAAGGATGACACATAAGAGCCTTCCAATTGTTGGAGCTGCTGGTTTTTGATGAATTGCTGTTTCTTGATGTCATAGGCAGAGACACCCATAGACGCACCTATATATATAATGTCGCTCAGGGAGTCGATGGCGAGGCACAAAGTACCATTGGAAACGAGTGGTGAGTTTGAGGTAGTGTAATTGGCAACATTCCCATTGGGGCTCACTTTCATGACGCCCTTGTCGACGGTGGCAACCCAAAGATTTCCATGCGTGTCGACACTCATGGCCTTGACGTATTTCAGATTGGGGTGCTGAGTATAGACGGGAGTGAATCTGGAACCATCGAACTTCGCTATTCCGCTTCCGTAGGTGCCCATCAATAGAGTGCCGTCGGGAAGAATGGTAAAAGAGGTGACGATGTTTGAAGGCAGTTGTCCGCGCAACGCAGAAAAATGAGTGACCACGCCAGTAGTGGATTTCCTGATGATGCCGGCTCCGTCGAATGCAATCCACAGGTTGCCCTGACGGTCTTGAATGAATGAGCTGACATCCTCGCAATCGCCAGTGGAAACAATATCGAAACTGGGAAAATTCATATCGGTAAAAGCGACACCAAGTTTCGCCGACCCTACCCACATCGTGTTGTTATCGTCGAGATAGAGGCAAGTGATATGGCTGCTTCGTGGCGTGAATGCTTTCGTGTTCAATATTCTGGTGTATTTCCCATCGCGGTAGTCAAAGACAAAGATTCCCGCATCGCCTGTTCCCACCCATAGGTTTCCATCGTTGTCTTCAGCAATGACGTTAACCAGCACATCCCCCATCTGTTTGAGTTCTGCAGGTTGTGTCCATTGACGTGTTTTAAGGGAAAACACCCATTGAGTTCCAGAGGGCGAGTGGGCATTGTAAACCCACAGATTGAGATTGTTATCGAGATACACGCGGCTGTCCCTGTCGTTAAAAGGATGGGCTGCGTTGAGTGATGATTGTTGAGTGTCGAGCGAAGAATTGGGCAGAGAGGTGAGAGGCGAAAGACGTGAAGTGTTGGGCGCCACTTGGAAAATCTTATAGTCAGCATTAACAACAATGATGTTTCCGTTTTTCGATACTATATGCGTGATGGGCGACTTGCTATAGTTTTGGATGCTGGTGAGTTTGCGTTGGGAATAATCGTAGTGGAACAACCCGTATTCGGTGGTTACCCACAAGTTGCGGCGGTCGTCGACATAAAACAATTTCATGGTTCCTTTCACGCCGAGCTTGGCAAGTTGCTCCATTCCGTTCTTCTTCCAAGTGCCGATGTCTCGCGAGAAGGTGAACAATTCGTCCATAGTGACCATCCACAGCGTGGAGTCGGCTGTTTCCCTGACGGCGTAAACATCGTTGGAACGCCCCCCCATCTGCAGGGGCATATAGTTGCGGAAACTGTATCCATCGTATCGGCTGACACCGTTGATGGTGGAGAACCACACGTAACCATAACTGTCGCGAAGGATATTCCTGATAAAATTGTCGGACAGCCCATTTTTGACGTTGAGGGCGTGAAAGGCTTGAGAGGCTTGAGGAGAAACACCTGTGCTGACACCGCCCAAAAAGGGAACGGCAGCAATTGTGCTGCTCACGTTTGAAAGAAGAGCGCAGAGTGTCCAGATTGTGATGGTCCGTAGAATCTTCATGCTTTTTTAGGTTTGCCTAACAAAAGTAGTTAAAAATCCGTCATCTTGGCTTGTTGACGGGTTTTATTTGCTGCAGCAATAGTTTTTTTTAACTTTTGATATCCCGTTTGTATCTATTTCTATCCCGAATGTATTGAGGATACATCTCGGAACAAATCGAATATAATTCGGCTTTAAAGAAAAAAGAATTGTTTGTAATTTTGCAAACGAAACCAAGAGAGGGATTCTTTAGACACAAAAACAATAAATATATATTAATCATTATTATATTTAGGTATTTAGTTTATTTTTTTACTCAATGAGTTCGTGATGAACTTGATTGCAGATACATGATGGAGAAGGCTTGGATACGTCCAGGCCTTCTTTTATTGTATGCTTTGAAACAGGCACTTGCCGCATATGAATTCGTCATTAATATGATTTAGTGTAGGAAAATAATTTATTTTACTGAGGAAAATAATTTATTTTATCGAGTAAAATAATTTATTTTACATTGCAAAATAATTTATTTTACTTTACCAAACGATACCTATAACAACGTCAAAGGGCATCTTTGACTATATTAGAGGATAGCTTTGACAACATTAAAAGATGCCTTTGACAATGCTAAAGGATATTTCTGATGCACAGAGAGGGCGTTTTTAACTTGCGTGCGAATTACTTTTGACTCGTTGGTTTCCAAAGGAAAAGGCCTTCTGAGGCAGCCAAAGGACTAACCAGTTGCAAGACTTCTTCACTTGGGTTGTAGAGGGTGATGTAGAGGTCGTCGCCGTTGATGGCCAGCATCGTGTCTTGAGATTCCATCAACACGAACAGCGGTTTTCTGTCTTTCACCCACTTTTCCAATGTTTGCGGGGCAGGATTGTTCACCCATTCGCCAGAGGAGTGAAACACGAGAAAGTCTTCGTAGCAGTTCAGTTTTGTCAAGATATGGACGAACTTCTGAAGGAGAAGCCCATATTGAGGTTCGCCCAGATAGTAGTTTTCTATGCTGAAGTACTGTCCGCGGCTGTTTTCGGGCACTTGCTTGGGCAAAAAGTCGATTACCCAATACGGTTTTTCCAAATATTTGTCAATCAATTCTTCGTTGTCACTCATGTCGGCGCTTTTGTAAATTGTTTTCTAAAATAACGTGAGAAGGCCGTTTTTAGTGTTGACGCAATTGTAAAAAAGAGGACGTTTTGCGTGGGGAGAGACATTAGTTGTCAACTTTTCGGATAAAGAATGAGGCTGTTTTGCAATTTTTCATTAACTTTGCACGCACGCAAAACAATCATGAGTTAACAAAAAACAAAATAAAAAACCGACATACACTAATGATGAAAAGACTATACTTAATAATGGTAATGCTGCTTCCGGCATTACTGGTTGGCGCCCAGATGATGGACCCTGTGCATTTCTCCTCTGACTTGAAGATGGGGAAAGGAGCAGAGGGCGAGGTGGTGTTCACGGCCAAAATAGATCCAGGATGGCACGTGTATTCCACTGATTTGGGCTCCGACGGCCCTATCTCCGCCACTTTCAACGTGGTGAAGATGGACGGTGTGGAACTGGTGGGCAAACTGAAACCGGCTGGCAGAGCCATCAAGAAGTTCGACCCCATGTTCGATAAAGAACTGTCGTATTTCGAAGGCTCGGCTCAATTTGTACAGAAAGTGCGCTTCACGAAACCCGAATATACATTAGATTGCTATCTGGAATATGGCGCATGCAGCGATGTGGCTTGCCTACCGCCCTCTTCGGTGGAACTGAAGAAGAGCGGAAAGGTCGCTATTGAGCCGAAGGAAGAAGCTGACAACAAAAAGCAAGAAGACAGCGCTGCGCCCGATGCCACAAAAAAAAACGATGAAGAAAACGGCAAGAGTCAAGCAGAGGCCGACAGTCTTTTGAAAAGTGATATTACTGGAGCCCAAGGCGACTCGGCTGTCGCTGCGCTGAGTACGCCATCAGCCACCGCCGCAGAAAGTCTTTGGGAGTCGTCGGTGGATGAACTTCGTGCGCTGGGCGGCTCCGACAGCATAGCCAACCACAATCTGCTCTACATCCTCCTCATGGGATTTGTCGGAGGTTTGCTGGCAGTACTGATGCCCTGCATCTGGCCTGTGATTCCGATGACCGTCAGTTTTTTCCTGAAACAGGCGAAGAGCGATAAGAAGCGCGGCATTCGCGACGCCTTTATCTATGGAGCAAGCATCATCGTCATCTATCTCGCGCTGGGGTTGCTGGTCACAGCACTCTTCGGAAGCGACACGCTAAATGCGATGTCAACAAACGCCATATTCAACATTTTCCTTTTCTTGTTGTTAGTGGTGTTTGCCCTGTCGTTCTTCGGATGGTTCGAAATCAAGTTGCCCGACCGTTGGGCAAATGCCGTTGACTCAAAGGCTTCGCAAACGAGTGGATTGCTGAGCATCTTTCTCATGGCCTTCACCCTCGTGTTGGTGTCATTTTCATGCACAGCACCTATCGTGGGGTTGCTGTTGGTTGAGACTGCCACAAGCGGCAACTGGCTGGCTCCGGCACTGGGTATGTTTGGATTTGCCCTAGCGTTGGCCTTGCCTTTTACACTCTTTGCTTTGTTCCCCTCGTGGCTGAAACAAGCACCCAAGTCGGGTACATGGATGAACACGCTGAAGGTGGTGTTGGGTTTTATTGAATTGGCTTTCGCCCTGAAGTTCTTCTCCGTAGCCGACTTGGCTTATGGCTGGCATCTGATGGACCGCGAAGTGTTCTTGTCACTTTGGATTGTCATCTTCTTCTTGTTGGGCGCATATCTTGTTGGTTGGCTGAAATTCCCAAGCGATGTGGTGCCTGAAGGGGATGGAGAGAAAGGCAGCTGGAAACCTATGCCGGTGCTCTGCATCATGGGTGGACTAGTGTCTATGGCGTTCGCCATATATATGATTCCTGGTTTGTGGGGTGCTCCCTGCAAGGCTGTCAGCGCTTTTGCCCCACCGATGAACACGCAAGACTTCAATCTGAACACGAAGACGGTTGAGGCGAAATACACCCATTACGAAGAAGGAATGGCTGCAGCTGCCGCCCAAGGCAAGCCGGTGCTGATTGACTTCACGGGCTTTGGCTGTGTGAATTGCCGAAAAATGGAGGCATCGGTGTGGACCGACCCGCGCGTGGCTGACAGACTGAATGAAGATTTCGTGCTCATTTCCCTTTTCGTCGACGACAAGACACCGCTGCCAAAACCTTTAGAGGTGACGGGGGTAAATGGCGAGAAGCGCGTTTTGCGTAGCGTTGGGGCAAAGTGGAGTTGGCTGCAAAGTCAAAAGTTCGGTGCCAATGCACAACCCTTCTATGTCGTTGTTGACGGAGCTACGGGGCGCCCATTGGTTGGAAGTCGCGGCTATAGCGAAAACATCAGCGGTTTCCTGGAGTTTCTTCAGCAAGGAACTGAAGCATATGGGAAAATTAAAGATTAAAGATTAAAAAGAGATAATAAAGATATTAAAAGACTGTTTAAGATGTTGTGCAGAGTTGCACAAAAAGAAATTAATGTGTATTTTTGCACATGAGAATTGATTATTGCAAAGAGATATGAAGAAACATCATTTAGCAAGAATATGGTTTCCGTTGGTTTTCGCCCTGATGGCGTGGTGTCCTTTGTTGGCTCTGGCGCAGGAAAAGAGCGACACATCGACGGTTCAGCAGATGGCAACCGACACCACCGACTTGGCTTTAGACGACAGTCTGTCCATTGTTTTCGATTCGGGAGCAGCTGCTGACGAAGCAGAAACCACAGGATTTCATCAGTCGTTGAAGAAGAAGTTCATCGAGGGAAATGCCGGTTTCATGTCGTTGGTGGCATTGGCGTTGGTGCTAGGTTTGGCATTCTGCATCGAGCGCATCGTTTATTTAAGCCTGTCCGAGATTGACGCCAAGCGCTTCATGAGCGATTTGGAGGCGAAGGTTGCCGATGGCGATGTCGATGGTGCCAAGCAACAATGCCTGGAGACGCGTGGTCCTGTGGCAGCGATTTGCTATCAAGGTCTTTTGCGCATGGGCGACGACGTGAAGGATGTGGAGCGTTCGGTGTCGAGCTATGCCACCGTTCAGGCAGCCAACTTGGAGCAAGGCTGTTCATGGATAACGCTGATGATAGCGATGGCACCGTCGTTGGGATTCCTGGGCACCGTCATCGGCATGGTGATGGCTTTCGACCGCATACAGCAAGTGGGCGACATCAACCCAACCACTGTGGCAGCCGGTATGAAGGTCGCCTTGATAACCACCATCTTCGGTATCATCGTAGCCCTGATTTTGCAATTGTTCTATAACTACATTCTTTCGAAAATCGAACATTTGGTCTCGCAAATGGAAGAGTCGTCCATCACCTTGCTGGATGTGGTGGCAAAATATAAGCGGCCTTCGGCCTAAATGATAAAGGAGGAAGGAGCAATGAGGATGAAGACGGAGAAGATTTCGCGTTTGGTGCTCTATGGGCTCGTTGCCATCGTGCTGGTGGTGTTCGGCTTGTTCTTCATGGTTGGCTTCGACCATCCATATGTAGAGAACTCGAATTACAACGCCCCCGCGCTTACCGACCTGGTGCTACTATTGATGCTGCTGCTGGTTGTCGGCACGATAGGCGTGACAGCATGGGCTGCATGGACTGCGCTGAAGAAGCGTGACAAGAGCAAAGCGTGGGACAACAATGTGCCTGTGCGCCGCATCTCTTACTCGGTCATTCTGGGTGTGCTGCTGCTCATGGTGTTAGCATTCCTGATGGGTTCATCGTCCACGATGTTTGTGAACGGGAAACCCTATGCTGACACTTTCTGGCTGAAGACAGCCGACATGTTCATCATCTCCAGCATTATGCTGCTGATTGTGGCAGCGGTGGTCGTGATATTCGGCGCCACCCGTTATTATAGGAGGAAAGAGAAATGATTAAACGACGCAAACATATTGTTCCGGCACTGAACACGACGTCAACAGCCGACATCTCGTTCATGCTTCTGATTTTCTTTCTGGTGGCATCGTCTATGGACGTCGACAAAGGGCTTCTGCGCCAACTCCCCCCTGCCGACACCAAGGAGGAACCGTTGGAGGTGGACGTGAACAAAGAGCGGCTGATGGAACTGAAGATAACGGGAGACAACCAGCTGCTTCTCGATGGGCAACCCGTTGAAGTCAATGGGTTGCGCAACCGCGTGGCAGAGTTCGTCTCTCGGGTGGGCAGCAAGCATCTCATTTCGATTGATGCCGACCCCAATTCTTCATACGAAACCTACTTCAAGATGCAGAACGAGATTGTGGTGGCCTATGCGATGGTGCGCAATGAGCTTGCCAAGCGCAAGTTCGGGCAGCCACTCTCACGTCTGACCAACGATAAACGCGATGAAGTGAAAGCATTGTTGCCTCAGCGCATTGCCGAGATTTACCATTCACCCTTAACGAAAGAGCCCTAGTATGAGCATGATTGAACGTCGCCGTCGGGCTGTTCCGGGACTGAACACCGCCTCGTTGCCCGACTTGATTTTCACGGTGCTGTTTTTCTTCATGATTGTGACACACATGAGGACAGAGACCGTGAAGGTGGAGTATCATGTACCGCAAGGCACCGAGCTGAGCCGTCTGGACAAGAAGTCGTCGGTGGTGCATGTCTACATCGGCAAACCCTTGGGCGGACAGAAGGCTGGGCAGGCAGCCACTTGCGTACAGGTGGGCGACAAGATAGTGAGCATTGCCGACCTGCCCGATTACATCCGTGAAGAGCGCCGACGCATGTCACCCGATGAAGCCCGCCAGATGGTTGTCTCCATCCGTGCCGACAAAGATGCCCCGATGGGCGTCGTCACCGAGGTGAAACAGGCGTTGCGCCGCGCCAATGCCCTCCGCGTGAGCTACTCGGCAGAGGAAGCAAACCTTAAAAATAAGTGAAAACATAGTCGCTTTCTACTTATTCGTCATAATTTTACGCGGATTTATTGTTGATTTGATATATTTTTCCTATCTTTGCAAACAAATTATCATTTCAAGGAAATGGGACAACATCAATTAGACTCTTTAGACAAGAAAATCCTCAAGTTGGTGGCTGAGGATGCACGCATTCCCTTCTTGGAAGTGGCGCGTGCCTGTAACGTCAGCGGCGCTGCCATTCATCAGCGCATTCAGAAGCTGACATCGTTAGGTGTGCTGAAAGGCTCACAGTTCATCATCGACCCCGAGAAGATAGGCTATGAGACATGTGCCTACATCGGACTCTACCTCAAAGACCCCGAAAGCTTCGATGGCGTGGTGGAGGAACTGAAGAAGATTCCAGAGGTGGTGGAATGCCACTACACCACTGGTGGCTACGACCTTTTCATCAAGATCTACGCCCTCAACAACCGTCATCTGCTCAACATCATCCACGACAAGCTGCAGCCGCTCGGATTGGCACGCAGCGAGACCATCGTGGCCTTCAACGCAGTCATCGACCGACAGTTGCCCATACCCGGCGAATGAGGTTCAGCCTTAGCCGCAACCCTCTCTTTCATTCGCGCACATACTCCACGAACGCATAGTCGAACGCGTGTTTCTCGTCGCGCCCATGCTCTTCGCGGCTCACCGCCTTCCAGTCGTCGTAGGGCGGAAAGAAGGCATCCGCTTCAGCAGGCGTGTCGTCAATCTCCGTGAGCAACAGGCGCGTCGCCACACCCATAGCTTGCCGATAGACACTCGCTCCACCTATTATATATATATCCTCGTCCTCCCGGCAATGCGCCAGCGCCTCCTGCAACGAAGCGTAGCAGTCACACCCCGGGAAGCGCACATCGCTATGCTCCTCGCCGTTGCCAACCCTTCGGCTCAACACAATGTTCCTCCGGTTGGGCAGCGCCCCCTTCGGCAGACTCTCAAACGTGCGGCGCCCCATCACGATGGTATGGCCCGTAGTGAGCTGCTTGAACCGCTTCAAGTCGTTGGGCAGCCAGTAGAGCAGTTTGTTCCTCCATCCGATGGCACGGTTGCTTGCCACAGCCGCAATGATACTGATTTGTCTTGTCGTCTTGTCGTTTTGCATGTTCTTGGTTTTTACGTTTGCAAAGATACAAAAAAAAGGGAGTAGAACCAAATAAGTATTTCTTTTTAAACATAAAGCGGGTAGAGAATTTTGCTCCACCCGCTTTTTTGGATGCAATGCCAACAGAGACCTATGGTTGAACCTCCAATCGGTATTCGATGTTGACATTTCCGTCTTGTCTGAAATCATCCGTCATCACCTCTGTGGGACCCACCCACGTTACTGGACAATCCGTCTCCGCTGTTATTTTCGTGTACCAGCCAGGATTCTTCACCTCCGTATATACGGTGCCTTCCAGATGATAGGTCCCCTTTCCTTTGAATTGGTAGACATACTTGTCTTTGACACGATTGACTGTGAATGTTCCCTCCGCTTGATGGTGGATGTCACCCTCCAGCAATTCGTTCCACAGCAAGGTTATATTTCCATCAAACCAATTGGCCATATCTGCATAGAAGTGTATCAAATCTTCTATGGTCGCCAGCACATTGTGATAAGAAGTGTTCAGTTTGAAGGTGCCGCTACCAGTATTAGTCCCAGTGTCGAAGGTGCCAGTCATGGTCAGTCCGGCGATGTTGCTCTTAATGTCGCCAGTGAGCGAGGGCACTACACCATCGTTGGCCTTGAAAGCATCCACGATGTCTTGATACCAATCTTCGAAGAAGGCGCCATACTTTTGCCCTTCCACTTCCGTTACGATATCATCAATAAGTTCTGGATCTGGACCCCAGCATGACACGACGCCCATGCCATACATTTTGTATATAGGGAGCTCAACAGAATCGGGATCCATCTTGATGTTGTAGTTCTTGCCTTGTCCCTCGATTGCCTGGCCACCCGTATCAAGGTCGATTGTGATCACCTGCAGACCTGTGCCACCAGGAACCTCGAAGTCGTAAGTGGCACGTTCCGTTCCTTCATCGTCTATCAGTGTCAGTTGACTCTTTATCTTGTGTCTGATGAGTGAATAGCGGGTGAAGGCACCCATTTTGGCTGTTCCATCCTTGTCAATGGTCTTCTGCCAGTTTTGAGGATCTTTGATGCTGTCGGGTATTTCACTGTAGCGAATGGTCCACCCGGCATACTGCGACGTCTCACCTTCCTCGCACGACGAATCGATGATTTTCAGTCCTAAATACGAGTTCATCCATTCAGAATATTTCTTCACCCTTTGGCTGTACTCCCTGGCAGCTTTGGCGACAATTTTGTTTTTGATGGCCTCGAACACGCTGACCAACTCTCCGTTCATCAGTTCGGCGAAATATTCTTCAGTTATCTGCTTCTGAATTGGCTCATACGGATATTGGTAGGAGGTCATCGAACGTGAGTCGGCCTCAGCCATACACATGGTGAACACATCGGTAGGTTCTTCCCAGTAGGCCTCGCAATAGCGGCGCACCGACTGTTCGATGTATGCATCAAGCCTTTCCTTTGTCATACCGTGCTTGTTGAACGCAGGATAGAAGTAGTTGAACCACTCTTCTGTGTTGCGGTATTTCGAACCATACTGCGGTCCCACCAGGGCTCGTCCTTGTTCGCTATAGTAGAGGTTGTATGCCTTGCGAAGCAGATCCTTGATGGATTTCTGCACTTTTGTGCCCAGTTTTTCCAGCGCCACACCAATGAATGCGCTTAATCCCATCGATGCAGACATGACGCTGGAGTCAATGACGGATGACGCTTGTGCGCTCGTGATGCTGAGGATGGCTTTCAATGAATTGGAGGCCACACCGATGTCGTCGCCTTGAATGGAAGCATTGGCGCAATCGAGGATCGTGGCGTAAGTACCCAGATAGCCCACTATGTTGGTCAGTTCTCCGATACCTTCTGTGGAGAAGCCCAGCGAACTGAGCAGGTTGTGTCCACCATCAATGCCGACGCTTTGCCAGAAGTTGTAGTCGTCGCGCCAAGCCTGCACGGCACCCTCCTCCGGGTCTTTGTTCGAGACTATTTTGTACAACACCTCGAGCATTCCCGTCAAGTCATACGCGCCAGGAGTCATGTCATAATCCATGTCAATCATGGTGCGCCAGGTGTCGTTGTTAACCGTGGAGAACACGGAGAAATACGACAGGTGGTCGGTTATGATGACTACGGCATCCTGCTCTTCGTCGTAGCTTGCCAGCACAGGCTCCCATTCGCCTGTTTCCTCATTGAAGTAGGCGGCATGAACCTTCTCATTTTCTCCAATGCTGTAGGGAACCACAATCTTTGCCGTGCCACTCAGTTCATGCACGTTGTTGGAGAGGCTGATATCAATGCTGATGCCGCGTGTAACACCCTCGATGACATCGGGTGTCAGCACCGCGTTGCGGATGCACAGTTGCAGGTCGCTGCTGATGGTAGTTGGGTCAAAGGTCACCGAGCATTTCTGCGCTTCGGCAGTGAGTATCGAGTCGTTGAGTTCGAACACCTCAGCATTCTCATAGACAAAGCCGTTTATCCACGTGATGCTGTCCACCAGCGCCACATTTGAGGTGAGGTCATCGCGGCCATTCAACCTCACCACCACTTCGTTTTGCTCTCCATCCTGCGCGATGCGTATGTCGCTCACTTGGCTCAGGGGAATGCTGGTACTCTTGTCTCCACGGTGCATCACCATGTAATATTCGCGGCCTTGGTCGGGCACAGGCTCATACTTCTGGTTATCCTTGATGAAGAATCGCCGCCAGCCAGGTGCGTTGCGATAGAGTTCGGCAGTACCTTGTGGCACGTAGAGGGTTGGCTGTCTTTCATTAAATATCTTGTCGTTGAAGGTAGCATCGGTAATGTCGGGCGGCACCACAGCGAGGCAAGTCAAGTTGTTCAGTCGTTCGCAGTTCGTGAATGCATCTTTCATCTCAATGACGGTGTTAGGGATGATGACGTTGAACGTCTCATGCTGAAGACTGTGAATGCTGCCAGGTTCCAGCTTCACTAAGTTGTCAGTAAAATACTCTCTGTAAATGTCATCATCTCCTAATGTCAAGGAATACCAAGATGTGCCATACATGGATGTGGTATAAGACTGCGGAAGTGTGACCACAAGGCTCGAACCGTCTTTGCTGAACAGCATTTTGCTATACTGGAGGTCAGGATGGATGCGAAAGCAGGGGCTTCCTTCTTCTACGATGAAAGCTTGAAGATTGGTGCCCTCAAATGCGTTTGGTGCAATCCGTTTCAAACTCGGGAAGACATGAAACAGCTTTACTGCCCTGTAATAGGTTTCTCCATTGTAAGTATAGGGAAGGTTTTCATCGGGGAAAGTGACTGCATATAATGCCTGTCCCCCAATCTCTTTCAGACTTTTGAAGTGGGGTGACACGTTGAAAGAGCAGGAGGCGAACACACGGTAACCCAGTTTGGTGATGCACCCCAACCATTCTCCATCACCTGCTGAGGTCCCAGTTCCTCCTGCTTCGAAAGCCTCGTCGTCCACCTCGAAGCCAGGACTTCGGCTGATGATGTTTGAAAGGGAGCACATCATGAATGCCTTCTTGCCGATGCGTTTGACGGAGGCCCCGATGGTGAGGTGTTTGATCTTTGCCATTTGGAAGGCTCCATCGGGCACTTCCTCCATCTTGTCGCTGATGACGAGTGTGTCGATGGTGCTATAGATGAAGCAATACTGGTCAATTATCCTCACGTTTTCGCCGAGGTTCATTTTGCTGAAATGTCCTCTGCTGTAGAAAGCATTCTTGCGAATGCGTGTAACGGGATATTCCTGTCCTTCGTAGGTGATGGTGTTGGGAATGTTGATCTCAGTGCCATTCTGACCACTCAACAGGTATGAAATGATATGCGCCTCACCGCTCTGTTGCAAGCCATATCTTATATTGTCAATCTCGATGATTTTAGTGTCGTAGGTGGGAATGAAGCCTGTAATAGCTACTCCTTTGGAATTAAATTGGTGTAAGGTTGATGGTTTATAAAAACCATCATAAGCACCTCCCCATCCGTAGTTGAAATGCAAGTAGTTATTGCTTGTATAGCCATCGCATACTAGCGCATGGTTGATTTTGTCGCCCGAACCACCAGAGTAGGGCACAGGATGCAACTCGTCGAGGTCTTTTTTGATGATGGAAATCAACTGGTCTGCATCTTGAGAAGTATGAATATCACCTTGTTCGTAACTGAAATTATATGCTATTTCGTAAGTGCCAAAGTTGGATGAACTTCCTTCGGGTTGGTAATATGTTCCCATAGACTTGCCGATGTCCCTCATCAGATAGGCCACAGCTTGTGCTTGGTCAGCGTTGTATCCCGAAGCGTAGTTGTCGAGCATATTGTCCCAATCATAAACGTGGCCTGAAAAGTCCTCACCAGTGAATAATGCAGTCATATGGTCTTTCAATTGTCCTTGTGATTCCTTTGGCCATTTGTAGTAGTTCATGATTTGGGCAAAGGCCGTTGGAACACAACCACTAGGACATCCTGCAGGGCATAAGTTGTTGTAGGGTCCCCATTGGTTCCAAGTGGTGGTGAGTAGCGGGGCCACCACCACCGTTCCGATATCTTTCGCCTTGCGTGGCACCTTGGAGGCCAGAGAAGGGTTGCTTCGAAGCTGGTCGATCTCGTCCGTGTAGTTATCGAGCAGTTCTTTCAGTTGGATGGGAGCATCGTCGTAGTTGAACGAGCCGTGATCGCAATAACCGAGAATATCGTCCTGAGTGCCGCTCTCGCCGGAGACAATTACGAAACCCTGATTGTTGGCGAGGTTGATGACATACACATTGTCTTTTTCCTCGTCCACCTTCGAAGGTATGGCATGCGACAGTTGCGGAACCATTGCTTTTCTCGGTGCACGGTAGCCCTTCACTTTGGAGAGGCCAGGCTGGCTGGCTATGGCAAACTGCTGTGCTGCCTGCAACGCCTGTTCCACGCTGACGTCATCGGCCATCATGACATTGACCGAGAAGAGGAGAAGGGTCAAGAGAGTCAGTATCTTCTTCATGGCTTCTGGAATTTAAATGAGAAACGGTTGGTCTTCACGATATAGATGTCTCTGCCCAGCATCTGCAAGGAGATCTCGGCACGGCCGTTGGAGTCGAGGCGCCATTGTCCCACTTTTGTACCATTGATGCTGTAGAGCGTCACATGAGCACCTGGCTGGCCTCCGCTGATGACGAGCGTTCCATTGTTGAAATAGAACTGCTCCTCGGGCATTTGAATGTCCTCGATGTGACTGACCGACCCTGTCCACTCCACATCGAACACCAGTTTCTTCAGCAAGTAGATGGGATATTGCACAGTGGTCTTCGTGGTGGTCAGCAAGAGGTTGCTGCCACTGTAGGTTACTACAGGTTTCTCAGTAAAGGCAAACATGGCCACCTTTCCGTCCTTCTGGTGGATGGCAACGGCATTCTGGGCGTATGCCGTCAAGCCTATTCCTGATAGTATAAGGATGGCCATGATGGTAAGCATTCTTTTCTTATTCATTTGGTTCGCGTTTTTGAGGTTTAGATGGATGCTCTTGGTTTTTGTGTTTCACAAGATATATGTTTCGATTGCAAATATAGTAAATAATGTTGAAACCTCCAAATTTCACACTCTCTAGTGCGCAAAAATTTGTTATTTTAACATGAGTTCGATGAATTGAATTTTTCAAAAAAGTTTCTGGAAAAAAGATCCATGTCCGCGAAGGGTGCATTCTTCTATTTGTAGCATTTTTGAACTAATAATTCAAACAACATACACTAATATTATACTATCTTCTTATTATTCAGTATTTTAGCACGTTTATAACATACACTAAACATACACTAAACATACATTTTACCTACACTAAACATACACAAGGTGTTTTCTATGTCCTATTTTCTTTTTTCCTATTCGCTAGATGCATATTCTAAGGGTGTCAGAGATATGCTTTGAGTGTGTCAGAGCTATGCTTTGAGCGTGTCAGAGATATTCTTTGAGCTTGTCAGATGTATGCTCTGAGCACATTAGATGCATGCTTTGAGCAAGTCAGATGTATAAGATAGCGGAAGGCGGTTTGGTGTATGTTTGGTGTATGTTTAGTGTATGTTTAGTGTATGTAGAAATTGTCGGAAATGCCTTTGTTTTGTTGGAATTCCAAGAATTTAGTGTATGTATTTTGATTTCACCACTTTTTCAGACAATTATATTTCATCGAACTCACGTTAACTAATTGAAAAAAAACAAACAAATTCGTATTCAGGTTAGCTTTTTCTGCGTCTAAAGGGTATAACTATAAAAAGACGTGATGGAAAGACAAATCATCCAACGGCTGTTCAAGCAGCACTACGCCAAGATGCTCAGGGTGGCACGCACCATCCTCTACGACGAGCAGGAGAGCAAAGATGTGGTCAGCGACATCTTTGAGAGTCTGCTCCGGGGACAAACCTTCATCATGCCCGACACCGAGGAGCACTACCTGCTGACAAGCGTTCGCAACCAGTGTCTGAAACGTGTCCGTCATCAGGAAATGAGACTCCGCACGGAGGCTGCTATGGCAGCAGAAAGGGCTGAAGACGAAGAAGACGACGAGCGCACGGCGGATATCGTAGAGTTCGTGGTCAGCCATCTCACGGAACAAGAGCAGCGCATCTTCCACCTCCGTTTCACCGGAGGGTATAGCTACGAGGAGATAGCCTCCACAGAAGGCATCAGCCGCGTGGCGGTATGGAAACATCTTTCTCACGCCTTGAAAGAAATCAG
>ODAI014687854.1_pt1 | contig 19832 bp, 17 predicted proteins | sample 1539321 | NCBI WGS metagenome assembly ODAI01 (sample SAMN02144231, study PRJEB22623) | gut metagenome | biome: sheep rumen | host: Ovis aries | place: New Zealand
ACATTGCCCAAATCAGACTTTCCCCTATGAGCGCCTTAAATACATGCGCTGGGTATGTTCGCTACGTAACGCCATAGAAGCAGAAATGACCTACAAAGAATATGTGGCATTGTTAGACGAATTCCGAAAGGAAGGAGTTTATCCTTTGGAATATGCATGGATAAAGGCAGCTGGATGGGATTATGCTTTCAGACCTTATATGAAACGAGCGGTACAAACGTTTATGGTGAACCATCCATGGCTATTCTGGCAACTCGCCAAATGGTACTATAGAAAGAAATGATACCGAAGATAATACATTACGTATGGATGGGAGGCAAGGAGATTCCTCCTCAATTAAGTGGCTACATGGCGACATGGCGGCAATTCATGCCGGATTGGGAAATACGCGAATGGAACGAGAAGAATTTTTCTATTGCAAAAGCTCCTGTTTATGTCCGTGAGGCTTATGAACACCACAAATGGGCGTTTGTTTCCGACTATGTGCGTTTGTGGGCTTTGGAGCAATATGGAGGCGTGTATTTCGACACCGATGTACAGGTACTTCGTCCGTTTGAACCATTATTGGGTGATACGGCTTTTATAGGCTTGGAGGAATCGCTTGCTCATCTGCCGGGCACATGTGTGATGGGATGTGAACCTCATTGTAATTGGGTAAAAGAGATGTTGGCACTCTATGATAATATCCATTTTATATTGCCTGACGGTTCCTTAGATCAGACAACCAATGTGCAACGGATGGGGGAGATGCTGAAAACAAAAGGATTTGTACCCAGTCGTAGAGAACAATATATAACTGACTATGGTCTGAGAGTATATACACATGATTATTTTTCTCCCATAACCTCCACCCGTGTTATGCGCAAGACCCGAAACACATACAGCATTCACCATTTTGCGGGCAGTTGGACAAATAATAATCATAGAAAATTACGTGATAGCCGGATTGCGCGAGAGATGATAAATGTGTTGGTTCAAATAAAAAGAAAACTAAAAGGAACAAACTAATATGGAAAAAGATGTGTATGTTGTAGTCGGGCAGTACAAACTCCAGTCCGGCAAATATTCGTCTCAGTTAAAGCAATTAGTTGATCAGTTGCGGGAAAGAGGAGAGGTAAATGTGTTTGATTTGCCCTGTGCCAGTGATAAAGATAGCGTGGAAAAAGACCAATCGTTGTTTGTGCATCATTACACCTGCACGGATGATCATCCGGCAGAGCAGCGGATCAAAGAAATGGTGCGCGACATTGTCGTGTTAAACCCCAAAGTCTGTTACATAGACTATGCAGTCAGTGAAAACTATATACACATTGTAGAATTTATATACTCAGCTATAAAAGAATATGGCATAAAGATCCGAATGCCTTTCATTTAGAAATATCCGTATTTTACTCTCCGACATTCGTTTCTGGTGCCAAGAAATCAAACTCCGCCGCAAAGAGGATGCGGAATGGGAGCGCATCGAAGACGAGGCATTTGCTGAAATGCGCCATCCGATGGCAGGTTTCGGCTATTACCAGACAATCAACCGTAACATAGCAGGAAAAGGGTGACAGGGTGACGGGGTGACACCCTTTCTCCAAAATATACACACCCACGCGTGTGTGAGATTTATAAACGAGGGTGTCAGCCCGTCCGCCTAAAAATTACTTTTTCCATTGCGTCGGAATCATATTCCGACATAGAAAGCCCCCCAGCCAATTATGCTCCGTCTATTATCCCGGCATTGTATGCCGGACTCCCTCCCTCTCCCTTCCATTTACGTTACCACATCGTTACCACTACGGTACGTTTGAGTACTATTAGAAACATCATGCACTTTTGTCGCATCGTTGCGACAAATCGCCCTCTCCTGCCTCCAGTTGCAACATGGAAGAGCCGGTAAAAACAATATGCAAGAGAAAAACGCAAAAAAGTACTTGTAAGTACTAAATTTGAGTTATAAGCCGAAAGTGGTGGTTGTGTCAAGAACAACAGCAACCGACTGAACTAAAAAATCGCTTGAAGGGGCGTTTTTTTTTGCATATGTCAGAAAAAAGTTGTATCTTTGCACGCTAATTCGTAATTGATAATTGCAAATTATAATTGATACTATGGTAGAATTCAAGTATTCACCGATGTTCCAGCTCGGCAAAGATGAGACCGAGTATTATCTGCTGACCAAAGACTATGTGTCCGTCAGCGAGTTTGAGGGTCACGAGATCCTCAAGGTACAACCCGAGGCGCTGACGCTGATGGCGCAGCAGGCGTTCCACGACGTGAGTTTCATGCTCCGCCGTTCCCATAACGAGCAGGTGGCTAAGATCCTCCGTGACCCGGAGGCATCCGCCAACGACAAGTACGTAGCCCTCACTTTCCTGCGCAACGCCGAGGTGGCGTGTAAAGGACAGTTGCCGCTCTGTCAGGACACCGGTACCGCCATCATCCATGGCGAGAAAGGACAGCAGGTATGGACCGGTTTCTGCGATGAGGAGGCGCTCTCGCGCGGTGTGTTCAACACCTACACAGAGTGCAACCTGCGTTACAGCCAGAACGCGCCGCTTACCATGTACGACGAGGTCAACACCAAGTGCAACCTGCCGGCGCAGATCGACCTGGAGGCTACCGAGGGCAACGAGTACCGTTTCCTCTGCGTCACCAAAGGCGGCGGTTCGGCGAACAAGACCTATCTCTATCAGGAGACCAAGGCGCGTATCCAGAACCCCGGCACACTCATCCCCTTCCTGGTGGAGAAGATGAAGAGCCTTGGTACCGCCGCTTGTCCGCCGTACCACATAGCCATCGTCATCGGCGGTACGAGTGCGGAGAAGAACCTGCTGACCGTCAAACTCGCGAGCACCCATTATTACGACTCGCTGCCGACCTCCGGCGATGAGACCGGACGCGCTTTCCGCGACATAGAGCTGGAGAAACAGCTCCTCCAAGAGGCGTACAAGATCGGTCTCGGTGCGCAGTTCGGCGGCAAGTACATGGCGCACGACGTACGTGTAGTCCGTCTGCCTCGTCACGGCGCTTCCTGCCCGATCGGTCTCGGCGTAAGCTGCTCCGCCGACCGTAACATCAAGTGCAAGATCAACAAAGACGGAATCTGGATCGAGAAACTGGACAACAACCCTGCTTCCCTCATCCCTGAAGAGCTCCGTCAGGCGGGCGAAGGCGATGCCGTACGGATCGACCTCAACCGGCCGATGAAGGACGTCTGCGCCATCCTCACTCAATACCCCATCGGTACGCGTCTGAGCCTCAACGGTACCATCATCGTCGGCCGTGATATAGCTCATGCGAAGATCAAAGCCCGCCTCGATGCAGGCGAAACGATGCCGGAGTACCTCAAGAACCATCCTATTTACTACGCCGGTCCGGCGAAGACCCCGGCGGGTATGGCGTGCGGCTCGATGGGTCCGACGACCGCCGGACGTATGGATCCGTATGTGGATGAGTTCCAGGACCACGGCGGATCGCTCATCATGCTCGCCAAGGGCAACCGCTCCATCGATGTCACCAACGCCTGCCGGAAACACGGAGGCTTCTACCTCGGCTCCATCGGTGGACCGGCGGCTATCCTTGCGCAGAACAACATCAAGTCCATCGAGTGCGTCGAGTACCCCGAGTTAGGCATGGAAGCCATCTGGAAGATCGAGGTGGAGAACTTCCCCGCCTTCATCCTCGTCGATGACAAGGGTAATGATTTCTTCAAGCAACTCAAGCCCTGCGAGGGATGTACCATTTTATAATTTGAAAATTGGCAAACAAGAGAAACAAATACCGTTTTGCGATGCTGGACGACCGGACGCTGCGCGAGGTGTTTCACTTCCGCGTGTCGCTCCTCGGTGCCATCAGTGTGATCACGATCTCCATCATCTTGCTGATCCTGCTGCTGTCGGTGCTGATCGTCTATACCCCGCTGCGTAATATCCTGCCGGGTTATAGCGCCAGTCTTCGCGAGCAGCTGATCGAGGAGTCCGCACGGGTCGATTCGCTTCAGGCGGATCTGTCCGTACAGCGGCAGTATCTGGATGTCATCAAGCAGCTTACGGCGGGCGACATAGAGACCGACAGCGTGCAGTCGCTCGACTCGCTCCAGCGCGTGGAGAAAGCGCGTCTGGTAGCCGAAGAGAGTGAGGTGGTGGAGGCGTTCAAGAACCAGTACGAGCTCAAGGAACGCGACCGGATGACGCTCTATGACAATACCGCCGCTCCCCCGGTAAGGCAGCTCCAGCGCCCTGTGCGGGGCGTCATCACGCGCTCTGCGCGACCGGACCTGCACCTCTACGGTGTCTCGCTCCGCACCGCCAGAAACGAAACCGTCATGGCGACCGCACGCGGCACACTCGTCTCCGTGGAACGGATGGCGGATAACAGCTTCACCCTTATTCTGCAGCACGACGCCTTCGTCACCATCTACCGCCATGTGGAGCGGGCGATCAAGGCGCAAGGTTCCGCTGTGGAGTCCGGAGAAGCCATCGGTATAGCCGACGGAGAGAAAGAGATGGAGATAGAGCTCTGGAACGGAGGCAAATATGTTAACCCGGAGGAGGTAATCGTATGGTAGAAAGCAGAATGTCGAAAGCCGAAAGCCGAAAGCAGTTGGCGATATTGGGATCCACCGGTTCGATTGGTACGCAGACGCTCGATGTCGTGCGCGCCAACCCTGACCGCTATGCCGTCTATGCGTTGTGCGCGCACAGGAGCATTGATTTACTCGTTGCTCAGGCGCGCGAGTTCCACCCCGAGGTGGTCTGCATCGCCGACGAGAGTCTGTATGAGGAACTCAGCCGTCAGTTGGCGGCCATCGGCTATGCAGGCAAAGTATGGGCAGGTGCCGACGCAATCGCCTGGGTGGTCACCATGCCGAGTATAGACATCGTCGTCGCCTCCATGGTCGGTTATGCCGGACTCAGACCCACCATAGAAGCCATCAAAGCCGGCAAGACCATCGCGCTTGCCAACAAAGAGACGCTTGTCGTGGCGGGCGAGATCATCTGCGAGCTGGCGATGACCCACCATGCGCCGATCCTGCCGGTCGACAGTGAGCACAGTGCCATCTTCCAGTCCCTCGTGGGCGAGGACGGGAACGAGATAGAGAAGATTCTTCTCACCGCTTCCGGCGGACCATTCCGCACGTTCACCCGCGAGCAGATGGAGACCGTCACTGCCGCCGACGCCCTCAAACATCCGAACTGGGACATGGGCGCGAAGATCACCATCGACTCGGCGTCGATGATGAACAAAGGTTTCGAGGTCATCGAAGCCAAATGGCTCTTCGGCGTGCCGGTGGAGAAGATACAGGTGCTCGTACACCCGCAGTCGATCGTTCACTCCGCCGTGCAGTTCACCGACGGCGCCATCAAAGCCCAACTCGGCGCACCGGACATGCGTCTGCCGATCCAGTACGCGCTCTCTTTCCCCGAGCGGCTCCAAAGCGGTTTCCCTCGGGCGGACCTGTTCGCCATCAGGAACCTCACCTTCGAGGAACCCGACTTGGAGCGGTTCCCGAACCTCGGGCTGGCGTACGAGGCAACGCGCCGTGGAGGAAACATACCCTGTGTGCTCAATGCGGCGAACGAGGTGGCTAACCTCGCCTTCCGCGAGGGACGCTGCGCCTTCCTGCAGATGAGCGATGTCATCGCCGCCACCATGGCGAAAGCGCCTTTCGTCGCCAAACCGACATACGACGATTACGTAGCTACCGACGCCGAGGCACGCCGGATAGCAGAGAGGCTGCTGAATTAATATTCATTAATCATTAATCATTAATCATTATTCATTAGCATTGTGATTCAAGCAATCCAACTGATACTCGCCCTTTCGTTCCTCGTGCTGATCCACGAGTTAGGGCACTTCACCTTCGCCCGGATCTTCGGCGTCCGCGTGGAGAAATTCTATATGTTCTTCAATCCCCGGATCTCGCTCGTTCGGTTCAAGAAGTTCGACGGCAAGTGGCATGTGAAGTTCTTTGCCCCGAACGAGGATGAGGAGTGGGACAAACACCCCGAGACCACGGAGTGGGGTATAGGATGGCTGCCTTTCGGCGGCTATTGCGCCATCGCCGGCATGGTCGATGAGACCCACTCGACGGACGACCTCGCAGCCGAACCCCAGGAATGGGAGTTCCGCTCCAAGCCCGCATGGCAGAGGCTGTTCATTATCATGGGCGGTATCCTGGTGAACTTCATCGGCGCCATCGTCATCTTCACGATGTTGCTCTGGCAGTACGGCACGGATACCCTTCCGCTCAGGAACGTGAACACCGGTCTCTATTACTCGCAGGTCCTTCTGGACGAGGGCTTCGAGCAGCAGGACAAGATTCTGACCATTGACGGCACGGAGCCGGAGCAGTTGGGCGATGTCGTGCAATCCCTCATCATTGAGGGCAAGCGCGAGGTGGTGGTGCTGCGCGGTACCGACACTGTCCGTTTGACGATGAGCGAGGATCTCGGCACGCGTTACCTGGCACTGCAGAACGCCTACGACAAGGCGGAGCGCGAGAAAGCCCGCGCCGACAAGAACTACACCAGGCAGCGGTACGTGCTCCTCTCCGAGTGGGTGCCGTTCGTCATCGATACCGTCCTGCCGGAGAATGCGGCGTACTATGCCGGATTGCAGAAAGGGGACAGCATCGTGGCTGTAGCCGGTGTGCCTACGCCCTGCCAGGTGCAGGTGACGCAGGAGCTGCAACAACACCCCTGCGACTCCGTCACCATCGATTATTACCGTGCCGGAGAACGGCTGACGGCACACCTCTTCCTCAATGACCAGGGACGGATAGGAGTGGCGGCGAAGAACAAGTTTGCTTTCTTCTCCACCGAGCACACGGAATACAGTTTCCTCCGGTCCATTCCCGCGGGAATCCGATACGGCTGGGACATTCTGGCGATGTATGTCAAGCAGTTCCGTCTCGTCTTTACCAAAGAGGGCGCACAGTCGCTCGGGGGCTTCGGTGCCATCGGCTCCATGTTCCCTGCTTTCTGGAGCTGGTACACGTTCTGGCATATGACCGGATTCCTCAGTATCATCCTCGCTTTCATGAACTTCCTGCCGATCCCTGCGCTGGACGGCGGATATATACTGTTCCTTCTGGTGGAAATGATTACGGGTCGCAAGCCGAGTGACAAGTTCCTGGAGCGCGCCAATAACATCGGCTTCTGGATCCTCCTCGCCCTCCTCGTTTTCGCCAATGGTAATGACCTCTTAAAACTGTTTTTCTGATGGCAGAGTTCTTTGTACATGAGTCGTCTTACGTGGACGAAGGCTGCTCAATCGGCAAGGGCACGAAGATTTGGCATTTCAGCCATATTATGTCCGGCTGTACGATAGGCGAGGATTGCAATATAGGTCAGAACGTGGTGATCTCGCCGAACGTGGTGCTCGGCCGTAACTGCAAGATCCAGAACAACGTCTCCGTCTATACGGGCGTGCGGTGCGAGGACGACGTGTTCCTCGGACCCTCGATGGTGTTCACCAACGTGATCAACCCGCGTGCCGCCGTGAGCCGCAAGGACGAGTACCGCGAGACGGTTCTCAAACGCGGTGCGTCCGTCGGAGCCAACGCTACGATTGTCTGCGGACACACCCTCGGCGAGTACTGCCTCATCGGTGCCGGCTCGGTGGTGACCAAAGATGTACCGCCTTACGCCCTCATGGTGGGCAATCCTGCGCGACAGATAGGGTGGGTCAACGCCCACGGAGACAAATGCGCTTCCCTCGAAGAAGCAATGAAAGAGTAGATTTGACATTTGATATTTGACATTTGTATGATACAACGAGTACAAACTCTTTATCTCTTGGCAGCCGTAGTATTGGGTATCGTGCTGATTTGGCTGCCGGTAGTGCAGTTCGTTTCCCCCGAAGGGACGGAACTGCAGGTGTATGAACTGTCCGCTCTCGGCGGTGCACCCTTGCAGGGACTCTGGGGACTGACCCTCACAACGGTCTTGATCCCCCTGCTCGCATTGGTGGATATATTCCTCTATAAGAACCGTATTCTCCAGGCGCGGCTGAACATCTTTACGGTGATGCTCTGCCTCGGCTACTATGGCGTGCTGGCGCTTTATGTATGGCTTGCGAAGATGAGCCTTGGGGTGGAGTGGCACATACTTCCCTGGGCATCTTTCCCCTTGGTATGCTTGGTATTAACGATGATGGCTACGCGGCGGATCCTCAAAGACGAGGCGCTTGTCCGTGCCGCCGACAGAATCCGGTAAACGATGAACATGCTCCTTACTATCCTTCTGCAGGCACTCACCGCCGAGCAGATTCAGGCGCGGCAGGATTCCGCCCGTGCCAATGCACAGAAGATGATTGAACTCGCCAAAGAGAACCCGGACACCTTCTGGCAGATGTTCGGTGAGAAGATACTTCAGTTCGGCATTAAAGTGCTGGCGGCATTGCTGATTTTCATAGTCGGCATGTTGCTTATCCGGTGGGTGAAAAGCATACTCAATCGTGTGTTCGCCCGTCGTAAGACCGAACCGACGATAGCTTCGTTCGTATCGTCCTTTGTGTCCATTTCTCTGACAATCCTGTTGGTTGTTATATCGGTCAGTACCTTGGGCGTGAACACCACTTCCCTCGCCGCCCTGCTGGCTGCCGGAGGTATGGCGATAGGTATGGCGCTATCCGGTACCGTGCAGAACTTCGCCGGAGGAATCATGCTGCTTGCCTTCAAACCCTTCAAAGCCGGCGATTTCATAGAGGCGCAGGGAGTTAGCGGTACCGTGATTGAGGTCAATATAACGGCTACCAAAATCCTCACGGTTGATAACAGAGTGGTGATCCTCCCCAACGGTGCACTCTCCAACGGCGTAATCAATAATTACAACGGTCGTCCGTTGAGACGCGTGGAGTGGTCAGTGAGCGTCTCCTACGGCGTGGATGCCAGGGCGTGCAAAGAGGCGATCCTTGCTATTGTTAATTCGGATAAACGGGTTCTTCAGGCGGATACGGATACGAAAGCCCTGTATGAGGAACTCAATATATCCGCTTATCAGCTCTCGACTGTCAATTATAGGATGGACGCCATTCCGGCACCTTTCGTGGCGCTCAAGAGCCTCAATGAGAACGACATCACTTTTGTTGTCCGGGTGTGGGTGCGCGGAGCGGACTATTGGGGAGTGTACTTTGACCTCCAGGAGCGGTTCTACACCGAACTTCCGCCACAGGGCTTCACCTTCGCATACCCGCACATGGATGTAACGATGATTGGAAATTCGTAATTCGTAATTGGAACCCCTATTAGGTAAGACATTGGTTGAATTGCAGGAGGTGGCGCTGGCTGCCGGTCTGCAGAAGTTCGCCGGCAAGCAGTTGGCGGAGTGGCTCTATGTGCGCCGTGTGCGGACGATAGACGATATGACGAATATCTCTCTCAAAGGCCGTGAGGCGCTCAAGGCGGCCTATACCGTCGGTCGCCACGCGCCCGTCCGTGAGGCGGTCAGCACCGATGGTACGCGTAAGTACCTCTTTGAGGCCGGCGGACAGTTTGTAGAAACGGTCTATATCCCCGAGGATGACCGCGCGACCCTTTGTGTCTCCACCCAGGCGGGGTGTAAGATGGGCTGCCGGTTCTGTATGACCGGAACACTCGGATTCCACGGGCATCTGCACGCTTCGGAGATTCTCAACCAGATATTCGAGACAGACGCTTTAGCCCTCGCTGACGGACGCGAACCGCTCTCTAATATCGTTTATATGGGCGAAGGAGAACCCATGGACAACATGGACGAAGTGCTCCGCTCGCTGGAAATCATGACGGCGGCTTATGGCTGCGCATGGTCACCCAAGCGTATCACGGTTTCCACGGTGGGAGTGCCTGCCATGAAGCGTTTTCTGGACGAAAGCGAGTGCCACTTGGCGGTCTCGATGCACAACCCCTTCGGCGCAGAACGTGCCCAAATCATGCCGGCGGAGAAAATCATGCCCATCGCCGATGTCATTGCCCTCCTCAAACAATACGACTGGACTCACCAGCGCCGCGTGAGCTTCGAGTATATATGCTGGGCGGGAAAGAATGATTCCGTCCGACACGCCAAAGAAATAATCCGGCTGCTCAAAGGTCTGAACAGCCGGATTAACCTGATCCGTTTCCACGAAGGAGTGGAGAAGGTGGCGCGTACCAACAAGGAAGAGCGGCATTTTCCGGGCTCTAACGAGAAACAGATGGAGTTCCTCCGCGATTATCTCACCGACCATGGTGTGACCACTACGATCCGCCGTTCCCGTGGCGAAGATATTCTCGCTGCTTGCGGCATGTTGGTCAACAGTTTAACAGTTTAACGGTTTAACGGTCTAACAGTTTAACGCAGAATGCTATAGCATTTTGCTTAACTGCTCGTAGTACTTGGGCGAGACAGGTACCTGTCTTCCGGGCGTGGTGTCAAGCTCTGCCTGAATCATTCCTTCCTTGTCTCTTCTCAGCACCGTCACGTGACGCGGATTGACGAAATACGACCTCTGGCAGCGGATAATACCATGTTTCTGCATGAGTTCTTCTATTCCCCGCATCGATTGCCGGAGGGAATACTCCTTTTGTTTCTCGCCCTCTAAATAATGGACGGATACATAGTTCTCCTGCGCCTCAATATAAAGAATTACATCTTGGGCGATGACTAACTTGAGCCGCCCTGTGGTATCCGCAAACCGTACCAAGTCTTCCTCCGCCACTTCGTCCTCGTCCGGATAGATATGTGCGACAAGGAGATCAATGATGAGGTAGGCGTACGGGAGTACCATGAAGTTGATTTTCAGACACTGCCCTACAGCCGGGAAATAGCCGTAATCTCCGTATATGAGCGCCATATATAGCGCTGCGAAAGCCGAGAAAACAATAATCTCTCCGACTGACCACAAGGCGTACTGCCACCACGAGAGCTGGATATCCTTTCTCAGTACCGTCACCGGAATACGGCTCGCGCACAGCACACCAATCAGGATACACATAAGCATGAGCACATTGAGGATAAACTGCCCTCCGTGACCGTCCAGAAACCGAACCATCCACTGGCTCTTGTACGCCAATATGAATGCCAGAAAGTAAGCCGGCACACCGATCACGTGCAGGAGCAACGTGTTCACCGACAGCATAGAACGGGGTATTTTCTTCATGTTTTAGTCTCCTTTCTTGGTGTGACGAAACAGGAAAGCGCCTGATTTCGTCCCTATATTTGTATTTTAGTCCTCAAATATGCATATTTCGTCATATTTTTTCGTCACTCATCACAATTACTTGTCCGTCTCCCTGAAAAGCAGTAATTTTGCATCGTTTTTCAAACAAACCTATTGTTTAACACTATTAAAACAGTTATCATTATGGACAAGACCGTTATTATTCAGCCTGAGAGCGGCTTGCAGTACAACTGGCAGGAGATAGCCGCTAACCCGAGTGGAGTTCACCAACCCAAGATGGATCTGGTAGCCTACAAGGCACTATATATTAATAAGATCGCGCAGGCACGTGCGCATGGCCAGGAACCGGTACTGGTTTCGCTTCCGATTATGGACGAGAACCGTTACTTTGCGTTCATTACCCGCGGCATGACGATGCAGGAGCGTAAGAACGTGCTTTACTGGCTTGGCGGTAAGGTGGAGCGGCTGCGTAATATCCACGCGCTGTATAACCTCGCGCTTTTCCGTCTCGCCTCCACGCAGTGCGTACACCTTATTGATATCACCTCGCCGATGCTCGAGAGTGCCCATTACGAGCAACTCCTCGAACAGGACGGCGTCACGCTCTCCCAACAGGGACAAGCGCTGGTAGATGACGAGTTAGCGACGCTTATTAGCCGCTTTGGCCTGCTCGCGAGCTAAGCGTTGCTGCTCGCGCTGCATTTTCTCCAATCTCTCCATAAAGCCGGACTTAGGTTTGCCGGCTTTTTTCTTTTTGTTAGCTTCTATCTCGGCAAGCATCTTCTCGTCGTTCAGCGTCCAGCGGAAGATCATGGTCTGCAGGATCGTGAAGAACAGCGATACGAGGTAGTAGTAGCTCAGACCGGCTGCGTAGTCGTTGAAGATAAAGAGGAACATGAGCGGCATGGCATACATCATGTATTTCATGAACTTCATGTTCGGGTCCGTCGCCTGCGACTGCATGGTGATATAGGTGTAAGCCATGTTACAGATTGTCATCAGGAGGCAGAAAAGGGACAGGTGGTCGCCGAGTAGCGGGATATTGAAGCCCCAGTGGAAGACGGCGTCGTAGGTCGAGAGGTCGTCCGCCCAGAAGAGGGACTTGCCACGGAGCTCGATCGCTGTCGGCAGGAACCAGAACATAGCCATCAGAACCGGGAACTGGAAAATCATCGGCAGACAGCCGGACATCGGACTGACGCCAGCCTGCTGATAGAGTTGCATGGTCGCCGCCTGGCGCTCCTGCATCTTGTCCGCCGGGTACTTCTCATTGATGGCATCGAGTTGCGGTTTGAGCGCACGCATCTTCGCGCTCGACTTATAGGAAACGAACACGAACGGCAGAATAATGAGCTTGATGACGATGGTCATCAGCAGAATGACGATACCGATATGGAGTCCCCAACTCGTGAAGAGGTCGAACATCGGGATGACGAGTGCGGTGTTGATCCAGCTCACGATTTTCCATCCCAACGGCACCAACTCATTGAGGTGCAGACGCTCGTCTTTCTCCACGCCTTCGTCATAAGCCTTGAGAGTGTGGTAATGGTTCGGACCGCAGTAGAACCGGAAGCCCGTGGTGCTCTTGCCCGTCAGGTCGAAGGGCACCGAAGCGTGGGTGCTGTACTCCTTGATATAACCCGAGTGCTTGGGTTGAACGGTGGACGTGAACTGCGAGGAGGTGAACGCCTCGTCGGCAATCAGGACGGTCGAGAAGAACTGGTCCTTGTACCCGATCCATTTGACGCGGGCGGACTCTTTCCGGCTGTCGTCCTTGCTCTCGCTCAGTTTCTCCATATCACCGCCCACGAGCATGTATTGCAGCTGGGCGTAACGCTCCTCGAACTTGCGTCCCTGCTCCTGTTGCGGGATCAGCTGGCGCCACTGGAACTCCAGCGAGTTGATATTCTGCGCCAGTTCAGCCTGCAGGTTGTGCGGCACGAGCGTGAAGCGCACCATGTAATCCTCCGAAAGCTCATAGACGAAATCGAGCCAGGCACCCTCGTTAGCGCCCTGCCAACGGAGGACGGCTTTGTTCTTGTCCCCGCTCTCCACGGGTGTGAATACCAGATTGGAGGTGTGCAGAATGCGGTTGTTGATCGTCACGAGGGTGAAGCCGTAGGACGACTCGTCTGCGCGGAAGAGGCACAGCGGGTTCACACTGTCGCCCGACGCGTGGTACTCTTTCAGTTCCGCGCGCTGGATCACACCGCCGTAGGTGGAGAGCGTCAGACGCACTTTTTCATTCTCGAGCGTGAGCCATTGCTCTTCGGGTTTAACCTCGGTCTCTACCTCCTTGGTCTCACCGGCTGCAGTGCCGGCGACCAGTTGGAGTGAATCACTAATCCGTTGCGACTCCATCTCTGCCATCTGCAGCAGAGCGATAGAGTCCTGTTCGTGCTGGCGGCGTGCCAACTCCTCCTTCGAGGGTCTGTTGAGCATCGTGAAGCCCACGATAATTGCGGCTATCAATAAGAAGCCGATCCAAGTGTTTTTATCCATTTACTATATATTTATTTTTGCAATTTGCCAAACATTATTCCTACGTACAATCTCGGACCGGAAGGGGTCATGAAATTGCCCCAGTTCACTTTTCCTGCCAGTTTGCTGCCGGTCGTTCCGAAGGGTAGCATGTAATCAATGCGCAGGATAAGCGCCATGTGTCCGCTGAGCCGGATCTCCATCCCGACGTACGGGTCGAGGTAGAAGAACGGCGTTTTGATATAAGATGCGTTATAGTGAGTACTGTCGGCAGAGGCATAATCCACGCCTTCCGCCTGATCGGGTACGAAGAGCCTTCTCATCGCACCGCCGCCGATGCCCAGACCGATCAAGGGGCGTACTTTGCCCCAGTCGGTGTAAAAATCGCAGAGAGCCCCGCCCCAGCCGGCACGGATATTAGAGCCCGTTTTCATGAGCGGCATGGTGCTCACATATCCCTCTGCGCCGAGGTGTATATGGTTGATCAGGTGGCACCGCAAGGCACCGCCCAGACCGAAACAAGCGCCGTCTTTGGGGAGTCCCTTGACGTAGACGGGACTACCCAGACCGGTGTTGCTGAAAACCTTGTCGGGCGAGTCGGAGAACAGGTATCCGGCATGGAGCAACATTCCCCCGCTGAAACCTGTGAAGATCTCCGAGGCGGGACGGCTCTTCCTCGCTTTCGTCTCTTGCGCCGGAACGGCATCGGCTGCCTCCTGCTCCTGAGCCGTCAGACCCAGAGGCAGGAGTGCCAATAAACCTATTAGAAGTCTTTTTCTCATTCGCTGATGATATCAAATGCAACGTCCATCATGTTCGTAAACGAGTTCTGGCGCTGCTCGGCAGTGGTTGCTTCGCCGGTGAGAATATGGTCGCTCACGGTGCAGATCACCAGTGCTTTCTTGCCTGCGCGGGCGGCGTTCATGTAGAGTGACGGGGCTTCCATTTCGTCAGCCAGGACGCCCATCTTCGTCCAGTTGGCTTTGCGCTCGTCCTCCGAGTAGAAGATGTCGGCGGAGAACACATTACCCACATGGTACTTGTAGCCGCGTTTCTCGGCTGCCTCAACCGCTTTGCGGCAGAGTTCGAAGTCTGCGATCGGGGCGTAGTGTCCGGGCAGGTTGTATTGAGCCTCCCAGTTGCTGTCGGTACAGCTGCCCTGTGCGATGACGAGGTCGCCGAGGTTGACGTACGTCTGGCGTGCGCCGCACGAACCTACGCGGATGATCGTCTCTACATCGTAGAAATTGAACAGCTCGTAGGTGTAGATACCGATGGACGGAATACCCATTCCGTGGCCCATGACGGTCACTTTCTTGCCTTTGTATGTGCCGGTGAAAGCCAGCATGCCACGTACGTTGTTCACTTGTACAGGGTTCTCCAGGAACCGCTCTGCCATCAACTTGGCGCGAAGCGGGTCGCCTGCCATAATCATTGTTTTTGCAATCTCACCGTACTGCGCACCGATGTGCGGAGTAGGACAATTCTCTTTTGCCATAATTCTTTGTGTTTTTATAGGTTAATTTATTTTAACTGTCAACTATCAACTGTCAACTGTCAACTGTCAACTGTCAACTGTCAACTATCAACTATCAACTGTCAACTGTCAACTATCCATTGTACTTGTACCACTCAATCGCCTTCTGCAGGTCCTCGGGTGTGTCAATGCCGATGGTCGGCGTGTCGGTTACGCCTACGCGGATGGTATATCCGTTCTCGAGCCACCGCAGCTGCTCCAGCCGCTCCTCGATCTCCCGCGGGCTCTGGGCTAACTTCGTGATCCGGGTCAGCACGTCGGCGCGGTAGGCGTAGATGCCTATATGGCGGTAATGGGTACCGTCGGCACAGGCGATGACCTTGCGGCTGAAGTTCTTTGCCTCGCCCGTCGCTTTGTCCCATTCGACCTTGGGCGTGTTCACGTTCTCGAGGTCCGCCTGGCTGTCTTGGGCTGTGAACGGCCGCACGAGGGTGGCTATGTCCGTTCCCTCGCGGTCAAAGCACGCCATGAGGGTCTCTATCTGCTCGGGTTGAATGAACGGTTCGTCGCCCTGAATATTGATGATCACGGTGTCGGTGTTGTTCTGCTCACGCCAAGAGGGTGTGGTGATTTCTTCGTACGCTTCCAGACACCGGTCAGTGCCGCACTTGTGGTCCGCGCGGGTCATGACCACCTTGCCGCCGAACGCCTCCACTGCATCGTAGATACGCTCGTCGTCCGTGGCTACCACCACGGTGTCCAGCGCTTTGGACGCTTGTTCATAGACGCGTCGGATAACCTTCTTTCCGCAGATGTCTGCTAACGGTTTGCCCGGGAAGCGGGTCGATCCGTACCGCGCAGGTATGATTCCTATAAATTTCATATACTTTTAACTATCAACTCTCTACCTTGTGGAGCAAATTGATCGCTCCTCCTATTGTTTTTACATTGGTGATGGTCACCATCCGTCTGCCGGTGGGGATACCTTTCTTGTCTTTCTCCTCGTGGAGCAGGCACCGCTCGGGGCGGCTCACGGCGTACTGCACGATCTTGCCGAACGCCTCGGACTGCCAGTAGGCATCCTTGTGCTGTACGAGGTAAAGGGTCATCCGTTCGCCTTTGAGCAGGATCTTCTCTATGCCCAACCGGCAACAAATCCACCGTACGCGCACCACTTGCAGCAGTTCCTCCGCCTCTTCGGGCAGCGGTCCGAAACGGTCAATCAGCCGTTTCTTGTATTCTAACAGCTGGTCCTCGGAGTGGATATTATCCAGCTCGCGGTAGAGGGTGATACGCTCGGATATGTTCTCGATGTAATCGGTCGGGAAGCACACCGCGATATCCGTCTCCAGCTGCGCGTCCGGACACCAGTTGCGCTCCTTCGTCCCTTGTCCATCGTCCCTTTGTACATCCGGTAGTCCTTCCTCTTCGCGCAGTTCCTCCACGGCTTCGTTGAGAATCCGCTGGTAGGTCTCGTAACCGAGGTCGGCGATGAAACCCGACTGCTCCGAACCGAGCATGTTGCCCGCGCCGCGGATATCCAGATCCTGCATGGCGAGGTTGAAGCCCGCGCCCAACTCCGCGAAGGTGCTCAGCGCTTCGAGACGTCTGCGCGCATCGTCGGTCAGGAGCTCTTTCTCCGGCGCAATAAGGTAGCAGTACGCCTTGCGGTTCGACCGTCCCACGCGGCCGCGCAATTGGTGCAGGTCGGCAAGACCGTAGCGGTTGGCGGAGAAGATGAGGATCGTGTTCACGTTCGGTATATCCACGCCGGACTCGATGATGGTTGTCGAGAGCAGAATATCGTAGTCGTAGTTGATGAACGCTTCCAGCCGCTCCTCCATTTCGCCTGCCGGCAGTTGTCCGTGCGCGGTGATGATACGCGCCTCCGGGCACAGTTTCTGTATCTTGCGCTCGATACGCGGGAGCATCTCGATGCGGTTGTTGACGATGAAGATCTGCCCGTTGCGTCCCATCTCTAAGTCAATTGCCTCTTTGATGATATCTTCGTCCTCCACGGTGATGAGCTCCGTCTGCACGGGGTACCGGTTGGGTGGGGGAGTGGTCATGACGCTGAGATCGCGCGCTCCGAGCAGCGAGAACTGCAGTGTGCGCGGAATAGGCGTAGCCGTCAGGGTCAGGACATCTATGTTGGTGCGCAGCGCTTTCAGTTTCTCCTTCACCGCCACGCCGAATTTCTGTTCCTCGTCGATGATGAGCAGTCCGAGGTCGTGCCATTTGACGGACTTGCCGACGATCTTATGGGTGCCGATGAGGATATCTATCTTGCCTGCCGCGAGGTCGGCGAGCAGCTCCTTGGTCTCTTTGGCGGACTTGAGGCGGCTGAGGTACTCGATGCGAACCGGGAAGTTCTTCATCCGCTCGGTGAAGGTGTTGTAGTGCTGCAACGCCAGGACGGTGGTCGGCACGAGTACGGCGACCTGTTTGCCGTCCGTCGCTACCTTGAACGCCGCCCGCATGGCTACCTCGGTCTTGCCGAAGCCCACATCGCCGCAGACGAGCCGGTCCATCGGCATCGGGCTCTCCAGGTCGCGCTTGACCTCCGCGGTCGCTTTCGCCTGGTCGGGCGTGTCCTCGTAGAGGAAAGACGCCTCTAACTCGTGCTGCATGTACCCGTCGGGCGTGTAGGCAAAGCCTTTCTGCTGCTTGCGCGTAGCATAGAGACGGATCAGGTCGCGCGCAATCTCCTTGACCTTGTCCTTCGTGCGCTCTTTGAGCCGCTCCCACGCGCCCGAACCCAAGCGGGCGATGGTCGGTTCCGAACCCTCGCGGCCTTTGTATTTGGAGATGCGGTGCAGGTTATGTATGCTCACAAACACGTTCGCGCCGTCGCGGTAGTTCAGTTTGATCATCTCCTGCGGCTTGCCGTTCACCGGTGTGGTGACGAGTCCGCCGAACTTGGCGATACCGTGGTCGGAGTGGACCACGTAATCGCCCACCTGCAGCTGGTTGATCTCGCGGAGGGTAATGATCGCTTTGCCGCGCCGTGCGTTCTCGCTCGACAGCTGCACGCGGTGGTACCGCTCGAAGATCTGGTGGTCGGTGTAGCAGCATATTTTCAATTCCCTGTCCACGAAACCCTCATGGATCGTTGCGTTGATACCGGTAAAAGAGACCGCCTTCGGCTGACAGACCGCTTCGCCGGCAGACCGCTTCGCTGACAGACCGTCCTCCGGACTGACAGACTGATTTAGAAATGTAATTTGGTCTGTATTCTGTACTCTGTATTCTGTACTCTCGAAGATCGCCTTCAGGCGGTCGAGCTGTTTCTTCTGTTCCGCCAGAATATAGATGGTGTAGCCTTCCTCACGGTGTTGCCGTATATCCTCCGTCAGGAGGTCGAACTGCTTGTGGAAGACCGGCTGCGGCACGGTGTCAAAGGTTACCTTCGAGTACTCCGGGAACGTGCTCTTCTGGGCTATCTCTATTGTCCTGCGCCCTTTAGCCTTTAACCCTTCGCCTTTCGCCTCTAACCCTTCTAACTTATACCGCACGACGCCCCAGTCATTGCTCACCCACACGGTCTCGTCCGTCAGGTAATCGACGATGGAGCCTTTCGCCTCTAACCCTTCGCCTTTCTCCTTGCTCGAAGAGCCTACAATCTCCGCGGCTTCGACGCGGGATTTGGACAGCTGGTCCTCGATATCGAACTCGCGGATACTGTCTATCTCGTCTCCGAAGAAATCCAGACGGTACGGGTTGTCGTGTCCGTAGCTGTATATATCCACGATGGACCCGCGCACGGCGTACTGCCCGGGCTGGAACACAAAATCCACGCGCTCAAACCCTAATTCTGACAGCTGACTGCTGACAGCCGACTGCTGTACCTCCTGTCCGACTTTGTACTGAATACTGATAGCGGACAGCTCGCCCGGGCTCGGCACCTCCTCCGCCATCGCCTCCGGATAGGTGACGATAATAGTAGCCTCTCCCTTTTTCTCCCCCTCTGAGAGGGGGGCGGGGGGTGTCCTCAGAGCGCTCAAACACTCCGTCCGCATGATCTGCGCCGCCTCGTCTGTCGTGCGCCGTTTCTTCGCCGCCGGGAAGAAATATACGCCGTCGCCATGCAGGCTCTTCATATCCGCGTACATATACTGCGCCGCCTCGCTGTTGTCCATGACGATGAAGAGCGGCGTTCTCAGCGCACTCAATGCCAGCGCCCGTGCGCTCGCGTGCAGACCGCTGACAAGCACATGACTGTCCTTGCCGCGACCTAACTCCCGCCCGATCAGTCCGATCTGCGGGTGTTTCTCAAACGCTATTTCCAACTCTTCTATGGTCATTATTGCCGTACGCGTGCGCAAATTGCGTGCAAAGGTACAAATAATTTTTGACATACGCAAGCGCGCGAGCATTTTTTGCAAAAAAGTGTGCCTTTTTGAATAATTTTGATTTTTGATTTGTGAATTGTAAATTATTTTTAGTACCTTTTGCAGCGGAAAAGGATAAAAAGACAAATTCTTAAAAATCGTACATTCATTTTTTGCAAAAAAGTAGGTTTTGCACAGCATTTGCCTCCGACATTACTCCGACATTACTCCGAGATTACCCTTACTTGCCTCCGATAAGTATATTGTAAGTGGCTGGAAATAAGTGATATAGATATTTGTTGCGCTTCAAGTGCATTTTTAACCAATCTTAAAAATAGGAAATCACCACTAACCCCTTACCCCCTCCCCTCCCCGCTCTCCCCCTCTGAGAGGGGGCTGGGGGATGTCCCCTCTAACCA
>ODAI012866226.1_pt1 | contig 19830 bp, 18 predicted proteins | sample 1539321 | NCBI WGS metagenome assembly ODAI01 (sample SAMN02144231, study PRJEB22623) | gut metagenome | biome: sheep rumen | host: Ovis aries | place: New Zealand
CGATTCCACCTTAGTGCACAGCGGTACGACCGGTCTTGTTAACATAGCGTACATCGCTACAAATTCCACAGTTATCACACTGCATAACTCCATACCAGGCAGGACAGGTCATCAGAAGAGCCCCACAACAGGCAAGAACCTCAAGGGCGACCCTGCTGCTGCTGTAAATCTTGAAGAACTCTGTCATGCTATCGGCATCAAGAGTGTCCGCGTAGTTGATCCTTATCACATGGCTGAAACCGAAGCAGTCATCAAGGAAGAACTTGCAAAGGAAGAACCTTCCGTTATCATTTCAAGAAGACCCTGTGCTCTGCTGAAATACGTTAAGCACAAGCCCGCACTCCACTGCGATCAGGACAAGTGCGTAGGCTGTAAGCAGTGTCTGAAGATCGGATGTCCGGCAATATCTATCCACGACGGCAAGATGGTCATAGACCATACCCAGTGCGTAGGCTGCGGTATCTGCACCGAGATGTGCAAGCTGGGCGCTATCAAGGGAAATGAAGAATAACAGTGAGGTAAATATATGGATTTTGATAATGATGACAGCAAGGTAGCCGGTACCGTCGGTGCTTTGATAGGTGCAGCACTTGCAATAGGTCTGTGGTGTCTTATAGGGCTTCTTGGCAGAGTGGCTGTGATCGGTGGTGTTGCACTGTTTTTAGGTGCTTACGGCGGATATTATCTGCTTGGGAAAGGTATGAGCAAGGTAGGACTTATAATCTCGACAGTAATAGTTTTGATATCTGTGTACGTTGCTACAAGACTTAACTGGTCTATATCCATTTCAAGAGCAACCGATATGTCGGTCTCAGAGTGCTACAAGAAGCTTCCGAAGCTTATCAAATTGGCTGAAGTATCCGGATCTTTCTATAAGGATCTTGTTGTTGGATACCTGATAACCTTTTTCGGTGGAGTCGTTTTGATGGCAAAGATGAGATGAACTTAAATACTGTTACCGGAATTAAGAGTGAATGATGTATATGATCTATACTGCAGTATCCGGATCGGTACCTATGGGCAGTCATTGATATAAATGTCTGCTTTGCGGGATCTGAATGTATTTCGGCGATACATACAGAACGGATCTGCATTGGAAAAAATATGAGGATATTAAAATGTATGATAATAAAATAAAAGGGACGATAGGCGCACTTGTAGGTGCATTCCTGGGAATGGGTGTTTGGTGTCTTATCGGTGCCCTCGGCATTATGGCTGGTCTTGGCGGAGCAGCTATATGTATATGTACCATAATGGGGTACAAGCTGCTGGGCGAAGGTATGAGCAGGATAGGTGCAGCAATTGTATTCGTGATAATAGTTGCCACGGTGTATTTTTCCACACGTATGAACTGGGCGATAGAGCTCCATAAGCTTGCACCCCAGTATTCTCTTGGCAAGTGCTTCAATAAGGTGCTGCGTCTGCTGAAGATGTTCGGCATTGAAGGACGTTTCTATCTTGACCTGCTCGTAGGTTACATACTTACGATATTAGGTTTCTTCTGGGCAAGAAGAAAATTCCCGAGTCTGTGATATGCGGAACCAGGACGGCGATATTAAGATAATATACGTTAACTATAAGGAGTTGTAATAAATGGAAACTAAGTCTATTATGATAGTCGGCGTAGGCGGACAGGGTTCGCTGCTGGCTTCAAGGATATTAGGTAATGTACTGCTCTCGCAGGGCTTTGATGTAAAGGTCAGCGAGGTACACGGCATGAGCCAGCGCGGCGGCTCGGTAGTTACCTATGTAAAATACGGTGATAAGGTGTATTCACCTGTTGTTGAAAAGGGCGAGGCTGATATCATCATCAGCTTTGAGACACTTGAGGCTGCAAGATATGTGCAGTACCTGAAAAAGGGCGGTCATATAGTAACCTCTACCCAGCAGATAGACCCAATGCCCGTTATCAACGGTACTGCTGTATATCCCGATGATATCATCGGCAAGCTGAAAAAGCAGGGTATCAGCGTTGTTGACGTTGATGCGCTGACACTGGCTGAACAGGCAGGGACAGCTAAGGCTTCAAACGTTGTTCTCATGGGTGTTGTGTCCATGAAAATGGACTTCTCCGAGGACGTATGGCAGGCAGCACTGGAAAGCTGCGTTCCTGCTAAGTTCCTGGAGCTTAACAAGAAGGCTTTTGCTCTCGGCAGAGCAGCAGTCTGAAAATAATCTATCGGATAAGTGCAGCCGTTGCACGTAACGGCTGTCAGAGTGAACGGCATAAGTTTCATGAGATCAGACCGTCTGGCTGAACTATAGGGATTATGTCGTTTACTAAAAACCAAAGCGATTTAGCGGTTTAAAATATCAAATTTACAAAGGAAAATATCGGTAATATATGGTATGGAATGGATATTCGTACATATCTTACCAGAAGGAGTGTGAGCCAATGGCTGAGAAGATCTATTGGAACAAGGATATCGAGACTATGGAACTCGATAAGATGAAAGCTCTCCAGAGTGAGAGGCTTGTCAAGCAGGTAAGACACGTATGGGATAACGTTCCTTACTACCGTCATCTGATGGAGGAAAAGGGAGTTACTCCCGATGATATCAAGGGTATCGACGATCTCCACAAGCTGCCTTTTATCTCTAAGGCTGACCTGAGAGACAATTATCCTGACGGTCTGCTGGCAGTGCCTAAGTCAGAATGCGTTCGCATACACGCTACCAGCGGTACTACAGGCAAGAGAGCGATAGCATTCTATACCCAGAACGATGTTGATCTGTGGGAGAACTGCGTTGCCCGCGCTATCACAGCAGCAGGCGGTACAAAGGATGACGTTGTACACGTAGCATACGGCTACGGACTTTTCACAGGCGGTCTGGGACTTCACGGAGGTTCTCATAAGGTGGGATGTCTGACACTGCCTGTATCCTCGGGCAATACCGAAAGACAGATACAGTTCATGCAGGATCTTGGTTCTACCATACTCTGCTGTACACCTTCCTATGCTGCATACATAGGCGAAACACTGCAGGAAATGGGACTTACTCCCGATGATATCAAGCTCAAGGCAGGTATCTTCGGTGCTGAGCCCTGGACAGAGGAGATGCGCAAGCAGATCGAGCAGAGCCTGGGCATAAAGGCTTACGATATCTATGGTCTTACAGAGACTTCCGGTCCCGGTGTGGCTTTTGAATGTGAAGAGCAGACAGGTATGCATATAAACGAGGATCACTTCATCGCTGAGATAATAGATCCCGAAACCGGTGAAGTTCTTCCCGAGGGCGAAAAGGGCGAGCTGGTGTTCACAAGCATCACCAAGGAAGCATTCCCCCTGCTTAGATACCGCACAAGGGATATCTGCATACTCAACCGCAAAAAATGTTCCTGCGGCAGAACACTCATCAAGATGTGCAAGCCTATGGGCAGAAGCGATGATATGCTGATAATCAAGGGCGTAAATGTATTCCCGTCCCAGATAGAAACTGTACTGCTGAAGGACTTCAAGGCACAGCCAAACTATCAGATCGTAGTTGACAGAATAGGTAATGCTGATACCTTTGAGATCAAGGTCGAACTGACAGACGATATGATCGGTGATACAATAAAGTCCGTATCCGAGCTTGAAAAGAAACTCAGCGCTGATATCGTACAGATACTCGGCATAAAGGCTAAGATAAGCCTTGTTGAGCCTAAGAGCATCCCACGTTCCGAGGGCAAGGCTGTAAGAGTTATTGACAAGAGGAAACTGGTATGAGTTGTCTTGGTGTGCTTTTTGCAGTTCCCGAAGATGTTGTCAGAAAACTCGGAGATATGCCGCTGGAAGAACGTCCCGAATATATATCCGAGGAACTGGAAGATGAGTATTTTGAGGAATATCCCGAGCGCACATACGAACTTGACAAGTCATGGGACGCTATGCACCGCCTGCTGACAGACGGTACGCTTTGCTTTGGCGGTGAAGGACCTCTGGCAAAGGCTGTTCTCGGCGGTGAGGTGCTGTACTTCGATGATGATCACGATGATTACATCATAACAGCGAAAACTCCGGACGAAGTCAGAAAAGTCTATGAAGCTTTACTTGGTCTTGAAGACAGTGATATCAAGCGCAGATACTTTGCTATACCTGCCGATGAGTACGAAGACAAGGGCGAAGAAGACTTTGAGTATACTTTGGAATATCTGCAGGATAGTCTGAGTTTCTGGAGATATGCGGCTGAACATGGTCTGTGGGTGCTTTTTACGGCCGACCAATAGAAAGAGATACTTACACAAGTAAACGATAAATAAGAAAGAAGGTCAGAAAATGACAATAAAGCAGTTATCTATATTTGTTGAAAACAAGCCCGGCAGACTGTCGGACGTTACACATACACTTAAAGACGGCAATATAAATATACGTGCGATAACTACTGCTGACAGCAGTGATTTCGGTATTTTAAGACTTATCGTTGACGATACCGACAAGGCTATCGAGTGCCTGAAAAAAGCAGATTATCTCGTCAAGATGACAAACGTTATAGCCGTTACTGCTGAGGACAAGCCCGGCGGAATGGCAGCTATAATGAAGACCCTCTACAAGGCTAACATAAGCGTTGAGTATATGTACTCCGCATTCCTTAATCCCTCTGATGTTACAGCCTGCCTGATACTTCGCGTGGACAGCAACGAAAATGCTATCGAGGCGCTGACCGATGCAGGTTTCAAGCTGCTTTCTGCTGATGATCTGGCAAAGTTCTGATAAATAGACGATATGCGCTGCTGATACTGCTTATAATAGCAGCTTTGGCAGCGCTGTTTTCATATAACGGAGACAAAAAAATGAGAGACAGAAAATTTGATAAAGCCTGCACCGTAAGTGCACTGGCTGTAATGCCGTTTGTTATGTTGCTGTTTATCGCAGAGTCCGTTGTTAAGGACAAATTTGCACCCAAAACACTGATAGGTGCAGATGGTCTTTTACAGATGAAAAAGTACTGCGTAACGCTGATAGAATATCATGCAGCAGGCGCGGTGTTTATCTTCATAATTACTATGCTTGCGGCATGGTTATTTCGCAAGTTAAGCGGCACAAAGAGCAATTCGCGGCGCAAAAGCGTTATCGCAGCAGTTCTGCTTGCGGTGGGTTGGCTGCTTTTATTCCCGATTTATACGGGCTGTGATGTTCAGGCAGAATCCGCAGGCTGCAAGGGCGTTCCTATATTTCGTGTGGCAGATCTGCTTACGAAGCTGAACGCAGATATTGATTCTGAGAAAGTTGAAATCGTGTATACGGGTAAGCCCATGTTCGCACATTATTCCTACATATACTCAAGAAACCAATGGTCCGAAAACGAATACGCCTTTGTTACCCTATCCAAGAAGACCATTGGTCAGATATCACATGAGGACATGAAAAAACTCAACAATGGTATCTACCGCTATGCCGATCACGAATTCAAGGTCTACAGTAATTCCAGAATTATCGCAAATATTGACGGTATCGGAAATGTGGATGATATATCGCAGGAGGTCATAACTCTGGAGTTCGATCCCGAAACAAGTATGATATACCGTGATCTCATATGTGATGATGAATCCGAATTGCCTATGATGTACTATATTTTCAGAAAAAACGGCAGGTTTGTAGCGGAATGTCCTGCTAATAACGATACCGATTGTTATGTATCGGGTGCATACAATGGCAATTTGGAGATATGGATAGAAGCACGCGACCTTGTACGCGATAAGACGGTCCGTGTCAGTAATGTCATCACCTGTGAACATACCGAACACATTGAGGAATAATAGTACTCGGAAGTCTGTGAATAAAATGTTAACCAAAGCTAACAATAAAGCTTGCCATATACCTTATATCCGACAGGATATATAGGTCAATGAAAAATACACATCAAATCGGAATAAGTAAAAAACAACGTATTTACCGACTATTTCTTACATTCACAGGTGAAATGCGGAAGAGGGAAAACGATTAGTGTAGACTAACTATTGAATTGGTTAGTTGTAACTAATCGTTTATTAATATTTCATTAAATTTTCATAAAAGCCCTTGACTATTTGTGAAAATGTGCTATTATAGAATACGGAGAGAACGAACCGCATCAGCGGTCAGTATCTCTTTCAAGGACTATAAGGAGGTATTTTACTATGGCTTATAAGATTAGTGACGATTGCATCGGTTGCGGCGCTTGCGCTGCTGAGTGCCCTGTAGGTGCTATTTCCGAGGGTGACGGCAAGTACGTTATCGACGCTTCTGCTTGTCTGGATTGCGGTGCTTGTGCAGGTACATGTCCTGTTGGCGCTCCTCAGGCTGAATAATTTTTAGCAGACACGATATCCGTTCCTTTATGGGGACGGATATTTTTTTGCCTTCGTACTGAATGCTATGTTTTGTATATCAATAAAAGTACCGGCTTATACAGTCGCATCAAGTGGTATGCTGAAGGAACTGCCATGTAATAAAATATGCTAATTTCAGAAATAAAATATATAAAAAACAATATTGACAAAGCTGCTGCTATGAGGTATAATATTAAGCATATTAAGCTGTATAATTATGGTAAAATAAACCAGTATACAGTTTACTAAAACTGAAGAGTAAAAATACGTTCGTTAAGTGTTGGCTGAACGGGGAGTTGTCAGTCAGATGAAAAGCATGAGCTTGCGCTTCGTATTTTGCATCCCGCTTCATAGGACAAAATAAAGCACTGTGCCTTCTTTTCTGTCGTATGAGTGAGGAAAAGGAGGTCTTTTTATGCACGCAAACGATCCGATAACTGCATTAAAGGCTTATAAAGTCTGTTACGGAGGATAAGGGTGAGAAAATGACTTACGAAGAATCACTGGAATATCTGAAGCTTGCCTTGGGAAAAGGCAGCGTGTTCGGACTTGAACGGGTAAGGGAACTGCTCAGGCGGCTGGGTGATCCACAGGAAAATGTGGCGATAATACACGTATCGGGAACTAACGGCAAAGGTTCATTCGGGGCTATGCTGACATCTGTGCTTTCCGAACAGGGCTATATCACAGGCGGATTTTCTTCACCTGCCATAACCTCGGTGACCGACAGCTACCGTATAAACTGCACCGAGATAAGCAAGGAGGTATTTGCCGATATCATCGGTATAATTGCTCCCATGGCAGATGCTATGGAGGATAAGCCCACTGAGTTTGAGATGCTTGCTGCAGCGGCATTCGTCCTGTTTGCCAAGGAAAACTGCGATATCGCCGTTGTTGAATGCGGCATGGGCGGAGATACGGATGCTACTAATGTTATGACCTCACCTTTGCTGTCTGTAATAACCAATGTACAGTCCGATCACTGCCGTTTCCTGGGAAATACCCTGGCAGAGATAGCATCTCACAAGGCAGGTATAATCAAGCGCTTCCGCCCTGTGTATTTCGGCGGTGAAAGCAGTGAAGCCCTTGATGTCATCAGGCGCAGGGCTGAGGAATATGATGCACCCCTTTCGTTAAAAGACCCTGACTGTATATCGGATGTAAGCTGCAGTCTTGAGGGTATCAGTCTGGTATGGAAGGATCATCGGCTGAAAACTTCCTTGTGCGGAAGTTACCAGACTGATAATATCCTGAATGTACTTCACTGTGTGGATATACTCAGGGATATGGGGCTGGAGATAAGCGATACAGCCCTTGAAAACGGTCTTGCAAAAACTGCATGGCACGGCAGGTTTGAAATACTCCGCCGTGACCCTTATGTTATATTCGACGGTGCACATAACCCTGACGGCATACGTTTCGCGGCTGATACCATATCACGCTTTTTCACTGAAAAGGCAGCAATACTCATAGGTGTAATGGCTGATAAGGAATACGGGCTGTATGCCGATATGCTTGGCAGATATATAGATAAGGCATTCACTGTAAGACCCGATAACCCCCGTGCCCTCCACAGCAGTAAGCTTGCTGAGGTATTCACCGCTAAGGGTATAAAAGCTGAAAGCTTTGAAGTCCTCTCAGACGGCGTAGAAGCGGCATATTCCTACGCAAAGGAAAAGGATATCCCACTTATCGCACTGGGCTCGCTATATATGTATCGCGAGTTCACAGTATGCCTTGACAGGATATCCCCAAAATAAATATACTGAAAACCATGCCCGGCTTTAAAGCCGGGCATGGTTTTCAGCCATAAAAAAGCTGTGTGACAGCGGGTCACACAGCTTTTGGTATCATCAATCGGTCACTGCATTCTTAGCGATTACATCAGCCACCAGGTTTGCGGGGAGGGGTTCGTATCTTACCTTCTCAAATGTGAAGCTTCCTCTGCCCTGTGTCATCTGTCTGAGGGTCAGTGTGAAGTCCTGCATCTCTGCCATGGGAACTTCTGCTACTATCTCGGTCAGACCGTGTTTGTCGGTGGGGTTCATGCCGAGGACTCTGCCGCGGCGCTTATTCAGCTCGCCCATCATGTCGCCTGTATTGTCATCGGGTACAATTACGTTCAGCGCACCTATTGGTTCAAGGAGTATAGGTTCAGCCTGTCTCAGACCCTCCTTGTAAGCTATGGAAGCTGCCATTTTGAATGCCATTTCGGAAGAGTCAACAGGGTGGTAAGAACCGTCAACCAGTATAGCTTTAAGTCCCACAACAGGGAAACCTGCCAGCACGCCCTTCTTTACGCTCTCCTGCAAGCCCTTTTCAACTGCCGGGAAGAAGTTCTTGGGCACAGCACCGCCGAATACCTTCTCCTCGAATATCAGATCGTCAGATACACAAGGCTCGAACTCTATCCATACATCGCCGTACTGTCCGTGACCGCCCGACTGTTTCTTGTGTCTGCCCTGTACCTTGACCTTCTTGCGGATAGTCTCGCGGTAGCTTATCTTAGGCGATACCACGTCCATATCTACACCGAAATCACTCTTTAGTCTGCCCTGTACGGAATCAAGATGCAGACCGCCCAGTGTTGAGAGTATCATCTCATTAGTAGAGGGATCAAGCTCATATTTAAGAGTAAGATCCTCCTCCAGCAGCCTTGCTATAGCTGCGGATATCTTGCTTTCATCACCCTGCTTTGTAGCCTTTACAGCCATTTTGTAGCAAGGCTTCGGGAATTCGATAGCCTCGAATTTTACAACTCTCGATGCATCGCAGATAGTGTCATTGGTGTTGACGTTCATCTTGCTTGCAACAACGATGTCGCCTGCGCCTGCCTCGGTTATATCTATCTGCTTTTTGCCAACCAGGGTCATCAGCTTGCCGACTTTTTCGGTGCTGCCGGTGGTAGCGTTTACTATCTCCATATTGGGCTTCAGTACGCCTGCGAATACCTTGATGAACGACATCTTGCCAACGAATGGATCCGCAACTGTCTTGAATACGAATGCTGCCAGAGGATCCGATTCCTTGCACTCGACTTCGATCGTATCACCGCTTGCAGTTTCGCCTACCATAGCATCTTTCTCCGAAGGAGGAGGCAGCAGCAGGTCGATCTCTTTCAGCAGCATATCAACACCCGAAAGATCGGTGGAGGATACGCAGGTAACAGGAGTGATGACACCTGAGTTCATACCTCTGTGTATACCGTCAATGAGTTCCTTCTGTGTGAAGGATTCGCCCGAGAAGAACTTGTCCATAAGTTCCTCATCGGTCTCGGCAACAGCCTCGGATACAGCCTCGATCAGACCGTCGATACGGTATTCCATTTTCTCGGATACCTCAGCTGTGGGCATATCTGTTTCAACAGCCTTGCCGTCCACGTATTTGTATGCCTTCATCTCGATGAGATTGATGTAGCTTACTATCTTTCTGTCAGCGATGACGGGTACGACAACAGGGCAAACGGTAGGGCCGAATTCGCTCTTTAACTGTGTCAGCACGTTGTTGAAGTTAGCGTTCTCGTCATCTATCTTTGTTACAACGAACATGGTGGGCTTGCCGAATTTCTTAGCGCACTCGTAAGCCTTGTGAGTGCCGACCTTAACGCCCGACTTAGCCGATACGGTTATCAGCACGCATCCGCTTGCGTATATGCCCTCTACCATGCCGCTCTCGTAGTCAAACAGACCGGGAGTATCAAGCAGATTAACTTTCAGATCACTTGTTTCCATAACGGAAAGGGAAGTGTATACCGAGCATTTTCTCTTTATCTCGTCTGCAGTGTAGTCCGAAACGGTGGTACCGTCGAGTACCTTGCCAAGTCTGTCAACTGTTCCGCTCTTATATAACAAAGCCTCTGTCAGTGAGGTCTTACCTGACCCTGCGTGACCTGCAACGGCAATATTCTTGATCTTTGTACTGTCAAACTTTTTCAATGTGATTCGCTCCTATCTGTGACTTTACGTCTTTATATTTTCAGTGTGAGTTTTGCGATGGTGAATATACACAAAAACCTCAACTGCATAACATAATTATATATTATTTTAGTCAAAATAGCAATAGCATTATCGAAAAAAGTTTTCGTGATTATGAACAAAATTTAAAACAGATATTTTACATTTGGGTCAGAAACGTGTCTTTTTGACATATTTTCAGGAATTTCACTCTCCCGAAAGCAGTTTTTAATATGTCCCTCCGAACCATGTTCAGTCCTTATGGAGAGGTCATTATAATGCATAATACCGCTGACATCGCCGTACTGTTTGTCAGTTCCGACATATCTCAGGATCTTCGGTCATCGGAAAGCAGTCTGTCACAAGTCATATCTATGCCTATCGCACCCAGGGGCGCAGTCAGTATTATGCCCATTACCGCCACCGATAGTATGGTCTTTCCGCAGGGCAGCCCCGCAGCCATAGGTACCGAACCTATAGCTGCCTGTACTGTCGCTTTCGGAAGGTAGGCTATAACGCAGAAAAGCCTTTCCCTGATGTCAAGCTTAGTTCCTGCTGTGCATATCACAACGCCCACAGCCCTGAATATCAGGGCTATGAATATCATAGCCGCCGCAGAAGCCCCTGCCGAAAGGGTGTACCTTATATCCACAGCAGCCCCAACCATCACAAAGAGTATAACTTCTGCTGCTATCCATATTTTGCCAAACTTTTCCGAAAGCCCTTTCGTAACAGATACCTCGCTTTTCAGCTTCAGCACGCAAGCCATAGCCACCACAGCTAAAAGTCCCGAAACTGCTGCATAAGGCTTGGCTGCACTCTCAGCGGTCATCAGCAGAAAAGCTGCCGAAAGCAGTACTATCGCTTTAATGCTGCCGCGTATCTTCATGCCGCGCCTGAAAGAATATTCAAACAGCATATACGCCATGATGCCCGCACAAGCCCCCAGCAGAAGTCCCAGTGCTATCGAAACAGGAATGTCCAGCAGCCCCGAAAGTTTCGCACCACCACCCTGCGCCATTGTCAGGAAGGTCGAGAACAGCACTATCACAAATACATCATCGCATGATGCCCCCGCCAGTATCATCTGCGGTATGCCCTTTTCGGTGCCGCGCTTTTTCTCGATAAGAGATACCATGCGCGGAACTACCACCGCAGGGGATACAGCGCTTAGTACAGCACCCATCAAAGCCGAATCAGTCAGCGAAGTCCCGAGAAGAAAGGGCGCGAATATAAGATACCCCGCCATCTCAAAACAGGCAGGAAGAAAACTCATCAGCACTGCCGACCGTCCGACTTTTTTCAGGTCTGAAAGATCAAGTGCCAGTCCTGCCTTTATAAGTATTATGATGAGCGCCGTCTGACGGAGTTCACCTGATACCGACAGCACCTTGTCATCGAGAAGCCCCAGTACAAAAGGTCCCACGACTATCCCTGCAGCCAGCATACCTATGACCCTCGGCAGCTTCATCATCTGAAAAAGCGCCCCTGCGCCAAGTCCTGCAAGAAATATCACTGCAAAAGAAAACAGCATAACTACACCTCCGAACAAAATAAAAAAGCCGACAGCATCCGCGTATTGCAGATGTCATCAGCTCAGAATAAGCAGTTCAGGTAAAACCTCGGGAGACTATCATTCCCATACGATATATTATCAATATACCACAGTTCACCGGCTTTGTCAATATGTTTTTGTTATCCCTTCGGGACACTGCCGCATAAACCAATATAAATTCGTACACTCGGGGTGTGATGTATGACCGTGATGATTTTTCCGAATTGACAATGTTGACAGAATGTGATATCATAATCAGTAAGTTATTAACATATCAAAACGGAGGTATGGATATTATGAAACATATCATTAAAGATCTCATTGAACCTGATAACGGATGTGAGGGTTTTGCCGAGGGCGAGGAACCTATGGTGACACTTATACTCGATAACGGCAGGAGTGTAAAGGTGCCTGATATGACCGCATACCGCCGCGGCTGGGATACGGGTGCGGAGATATCCGATGAGGATATAGCTGAGTTTGCAAAATAAGACGGAGAGAATATATGACACTGCTTATACTTGATTCGGGCAGGGGTTCCCGAATGGGTGGAATGACTGATACTCACCCTAAATGCATGACAGAGATATCGGATAAAGAGACTATCCTCAGCCGACAGCTGTCCCTTGCGGCTTCTGAAGGGCTGAAAAAAGTGGTCATCACTACGGGCTATCTTGCCGATGTGCTGGAGGACTATGTAAGAAGCCTTGATATGCCCCTTGATATTACGTTTGTACACAATGATGAGTTTGATATAACAAACTATATATGGTCAATATACCTTGCACGTCATATTCTCGATGACGATATCATCCTCATGCACGGCGACCTTGTTTTTGACAGCCTTGTTCTCCATGAAGTAATAGCCCATGAGGGCAGCTGCATGGCTGTATCCTCATCTGTACCTCTGCCTGAAAAGGACTTCAAGGCGGTTATTGAAGACGGTAAGATAGTCAGGGTGGGCATTGAGTTTTTTGATAACGCAGAAGCTGCTCAGCCCCTTTATAAGCTGACGAAGCAAGACTTCCGCACATGGCTTGATAATATCACAGCCTACTGCGAAAGCGGTATTGACGAAAAGCGCACCTGCTATGCGGAGAAAGCACTGAACGAAGTATCGGGTGAATGTGATATACGTCCCCTTGATGTGGGTGAACTGCTTTGCAGTGAGATAGACAATGCTGATGATCTCGGAAAAGTGTCCCGAAAACTGGATAGCATAAAGCACAGAAACGTGTATATGTGTTTTTCGACCGATATAATACATAACGGTCATATATCTATAATAAAGAAAGCCGCAGAGCTTGGCAGGCTCACGGTAGGGGTGCTTTCAGATGAAGCAGTTGCAGGCTACAAGCGGTTTCCGCTTTTGCCCTTTGAGGAGCGCAGGACCATGTTTGAGAATATAAGCGGAGTAGACTGTGTGGTGGGTCAGCAGGAACTTTCGTACCGTGAGAATATAATGCGGCTGCGTCCCGATATAGTTGTACACGGTGATGACTGGCGCACAGGTGTTCAGAAGCCCATACGTGAGGAAACGATCTCCCTTCTTGCGGAGTACGGCGGCAGGCTGGTGGAGTATCCCTATTCTTATGATGAAAAATACATCGGGCTGGAGCGCCGTTCTCTGGCAGAACTTTCCACTCCCGGTATAAGGCGCAGCAGGCTGAAAAAGATGCTGGGCATAAAAGGTCTTATAACCGCTATGGAAGCCCACAGCGGTCTTACGGGGCTTATAGTTGAAAACACTTCCGTATGCGAGAACGGCGGAATAAAGCAGTTTGATGCCATGTGGATAAGTTCACTGTGCGATTCCACCGCAAGGGGCAAGCCCGATATCGAGCTGGTGGACATGACCAGCCGTTACAGGACAGTTGATGAGATAATGGAGGTCACTGCCAAGCCTATAATATTCGACGGTGATACAGGCGGTATCGCAGAGCATTTTGTATATACCGTCCGCACCCTTGAACGCATGGGCGTATCAATGGTGATAATAGAGGACAAGACCGGGCTTAAAAAGAACAGTCTTTTCGGAAATGAAGTTGTGCAGACGCAGGCTGATATAAAGGACTTCTGTGCCAAGATAAGCGCCGGCAAGCGTGCGCAGAAGACCTCCGATTTCATGATATGCGCACGGATTGAAAGTCTTATACTGGAAAAAGGTGTTGAGGACGCGCTTGAAAGGGCTTTTGCCTATACCGAAGCAGGTGCTGATGCAATAATGATACACAGCAGAAAGAAAGACCCTGCTGAAGTTTTTGGGTTTGTTGAAAGATTCAGGGCACAGGACGCTGACACACCTATCGTTGTAGTGCCTACGGCTTTCGATTCTGTTACGGAGGAAGAATTCAAGGCGCGTGGCGTGAACATTGTGATATATGCAAATCAGCTTACGCGAAGCGGTTTTCCTGCCATGAAGAAGGCGGCGGAAATGATACTTAAAAATCACCGCGCACAGGAATGTGATGAAATATGTATGCCCTTCGGTGAGATAATAAGACTGATACCAGATGATATAAAGGAAGATAATTATGGACGTTAAATTACTTGAACATATGATAGGGGCTGACTTCTATACAGGAGTACCCGACAGCCTTTTAAGACCGCTTTGCGACTATATTATGGATACTTATTCCACTGACCCCGCACATCATATAATAGCGGCAAACGAGGGCAACTGCACAGCCATAGCCGCGGGGTATCATCTGGCAACGGGGAAAGTGCCTGTGGTTTATATGCAGAATTCGGGGGAGGGGAATATCATCAACCCTGCCGCAAGTTTGCTGAACAGAAAGGTATATGCTATACCCATGCTCTTCATAATAGGCTGGCGCGGTGAACCCGGAGTACATGATGAACCCCAGCACATCTATCAGGGAGAGGTGACTTTGAAACTCCTTGATGATATGGATATTGAAAGCTTCGTTATAAGCAGTGATACAACCGAAAGTGATATACGCACTGCACTGGAAAGATTTAGGAAAGCCTTTGCTGAGGGCAGACAGGCGGCTTTCGTTGTGCGCAAGGGCGCACTGACTTATGATAAGAAGATATCCTATAAAAACGACTATACCATGTCACGCGAGGAAGTCATCAGACATATAGTATCATTTACAGGGGATGACCCTGTGGTATCTACCACGGGAAAAGCAAGCCGCGAACTTTTCGAGATAAGAGAACAGAATGGTCAGGGTCACGGCAGAGATCTTCTCACTGTGGGTTCAATGGGACATACTTCATCTATCGCACTGGGGATAGCACTTCAGAAGAAAGATAAAACGGTATGGTGTATAGACGGTGACGGTTCAATGCTTATGCACATGGGAAGCCTTGCTGTAACAGGGCAGATATGTCCCGAGAACCTTGTACATATCGTGATAAATAATTCTGCCCACGAAACTGTGGGCGGTATGCCGACAGCTGCGGGGCAGACGGATATAACAGGTATAGCACGTGCCTGCGGATACCTCAGGGTGTTCACGGCGGAGAATTATGATGACCTTGACAAAGTTCTTGCCGAAGTGCGTAACGGCAGGGGTCTTGCTTTTGTTGAAGTGAAATGCGCACTGGGTTCACGCGCAGACCTTGGCAGACCCACCACCACTGCCATAGAAAACAAGGAGTGCTTTATGGCACATCTCGCAAAGGACTGATATCAGAGTAAATCAGCTATTTTTTCGGTAACATCGAGGAGTGTACGGATATCGGTGAAAGTATCGCCTGTTTCAAGGGAATGGTTTGCGTTTTCATACTCATTGAGGGGGACAAGATGCTTTATGCAAAGCTTGCGGATAGCTTCGGTGTCAGCCCATTGGTCGGCTGTGCCGTGGAAAGCTGTACAGCGATGTGAAAGGCTTTCAAAAGTCATGGCAAGGGGTGTCAGAAGTATGCAGGAGGCATTTGTACCGTATCGCTCCCTGTAAGCAAGGCAGGCTATCGTGCCTATGCTTTTGCCGATGAATACTATTTTTTCGTATTTTGAGAAATCGGTGTCAGCCAGCTGTGCTTCTGCCTGTTCAAGGGCGTGTGCGGCAGCGGCTGACATTTTTTCTTCGTTGCCCTTTGTTGAATTATCGAACCCCGAAAATTTCAGAGGTATCACATCATAGCCCTTGCTTTTGGCGAGTTTTGCCGAATAGTATAGCAGGGGCTTTTCGCAGTGGTAGCCTATGCCGGGAAAAATCACACATAGCTTCATATAAGTTATCTCCTTTCGATGATATATTGATTATAGCACAAGCATTATGGCAAGTCAATCTTAATATTTGGTGACAATAAGCAAAAACTGAGTTGACAAACCCTGTCAGTGGTAGTACAATATAATAAATGACATTTGTTTTAACCAATGAAAGGGAGTCATTTATTATGGATAGAACAGGAAGATATTTTCCGGACAGATATATAGATCTGCATCTGCATCTTGACGGGGCTGTGACAGCGGATATAGCAAAACGTCTTGCGGATATGCAGGGCATGATACTGCCTGCTGAGGGCGAAGCGCTTGAAAAGCTGCTTTCGGTGGGGGAGGACTGCAGGGATCTCAATGAGTTCCTTGAATGCTTTGAACTGCCCCTGAAGCTTTTGCAGACGGCTGAAGCCCTTAGCGAGTGCGCATACCTTGTGGCTGAAAATATGCGTGAACAGGGAGTTATCTATGCTGAGATAAGGTTCGCGCCGCAGCTGCACTGTGAGAATGGGCTTAGTCAGCGTGATGCTGTTGAGGCTGTAATGGAAGGACTTTCGCGCAGTGAACTTAAAACAGGGCTCATACTATGCTGTATGAGGGGAAAGGATATTGAGGACAAGAATCTTGAAACGGCATCTCTGGCTGAGGAATATCTCGGCAAAGGGGTATGCGCTCTTGACCTTGCAGGTGCGGAGGGGCTTTTTCCTACGGCGGATTTTGCAGAGCTTTTTGAAAAAGTCCGTGAAAGCGGTGTGCCTTTCACCATACACGCAGGAGAAGCGGACGGCGCAGAGAGTGTCAGAAAAGCGATAGAATTCGGTGCGTCACGTATCGGTCACGGGGTAAGGATATACGAAGACCCTGAACTGGTATCTATGATAGCCGAACGCGGCATACCTCTTGAGATGTGCCCTACGAGCAACAGGCTTACTCATGCGGTGGAGGATATGGAAAATTATCCCTTTACGGAATATCTCAGACGAGGGATAAAAGTGACGATAAACACTGATGACCCTGCTATCGAGCGTACCGATATCGCGGCGGAGTTCAGGTATATGGAGCGATGTTTCGGGCTTACTGCGGAACAGGAGAGAGAAGTTCTGCTTAACGCGGCAGATGCGGCTTTTGCATCCGATGAGGTCAAGGAATGGATGAGGGCTCAGCTTATCCGGGGGGTGAATGAACCATGATGGAGTACAGGGATACGATACTTGCCGTATTGGCGGTATCAGAAATACTGGAGATAATCGGTGCTTACGGCATATTCAAAAAATGCGGCATAAGACCGTGGCTTGCATTCATACCCTTTTTAAGGCATGGCAGGATGGGTAAATGCGCCTGCAGAGAGCAGGAAGGCAGTTCGATGATGCTGCTGAGCTTCGGCATAGTGCTGACCACGGTGACATGGTGTGTATACAAGACCAATTCACTGCAAAGCATGATATCGGTATTCTTGCTGATGCTGCTGATGATACCATTTACCATATACAGCATACGTGTATATTTCGGACTTGCTGCAGCCTTCGGGCGCAACAGACTGTGGGTAATACCGTGGGTACTGCTGAGGGGTCCCATAGCTATTTTGTGGGGATATGGCAGACATTTTGATACTGTAGATGAATACCCCTTCGATGCAGAGGGAGCGGCACCTGAGGTCAGCGGTATAGAAGCTGAATCCTCGGGCGGCGGACTTTCGATAAACATAAACAAGCGCACAGCTATGAACTTTCTGCAGAGAAAGGTACTGCTAAGGGATATACACCTGAGTGTACCGAAAGGTCATATGGTGCTGCTGCTTGGGGGCTCGGGTTCGGGCAAGACTACTTTCCTGAATGCTGTTACGGGCTATGAAAAGGCGAAGGCTGTTATCAAGCTGGGCGGAAACAATATCTACAAGGACTACAAGAGCATGAAGTACGATATAGGTTTCGTACCCCAGCAGGACCTTGTACGCGGAAGTGATACGGTATACAGGACACTTTCGGATGCGGCGCTGCTGAGGCTGCCTTCGGATATGAAATACGATGAAAGAAGAAAACGCATAAACAGCGTACTTGACACATTCGGTCTTACACCTGTAAAGGGAAGCCTTGTGGACAAGCTTTCGGGAGGACAGCGCAAAAGGCTTTCGATAGCGATAGAGTATATCTCAGACCCCACACTTTTCATACTGGATGAGCCCGATTCGGGACTTGACGGAGTTATGGCAAGGGCGCTTTTCGAGAAGCTTCGAGCTATTGCGGACAGCGGCAAGATAGTTATTGTGATAACCCACACACCTGACCGTGTGGCTGATCTGTTCGATGATGTTATAGTAGTGGCAAAGGACGCAAACCGTACAGGCAGACTTGCTTACTACGGTGCGAGAGAGAAGTCTTACGGATTTTTCGGGAAGAAGTCAATGGAAGAGATACTTATGTCAGTAAACCGCCGCGAAGAAGGCGGCGAGGGCAAGGCTGACGAATTTGTAAGGAAGTACGCAGCTGCTGCGGCAGGAGGTGAGCTTTGATGGATACTGCTGTAAAGCACACAGGCAGGATGGGACAGACCTTTGTATATCTGGGAAAGCTGTTCCGTATGTTCATATTCAGAAACGACTGGAAGGTACTGCCAATGGCTGCTGTTATATCGGGGCTTGTATCCTTTGTTGTGGGCAAGAAGATGAACGTATCCATGGAGGGTACTCTCAGGGGTGCGTTCGCATTCTCCTGTATATGTATCTGGAACGGATTTTTCAATTCGATACAGGTGGTATGCCGTGAAAGAGCCATAATAAAGCGTGAGCACCGTTCGGGACTGCACATGACGTCATACGTATTCGCACATATGATATATCAGGCTTTCCTATGCGGAAGTCAGGCGCTGATAACCATATTCGTCATGATGGTGGCAAAGGTTCGTATGCCGTCGGAGGGATTCGTATTCGGGGCAGGATCTGATCTTTTTGTGACCATGTTTCTTATAACCTACGCGGCGGATATGATATCGCTTTTCATATCCTCGGTGGTGAAGAACACCACTACTGCCATGACCTTTGTGCCGTTCCTGCTGATATTCCAGCTGATATTCTCGGGAGGATTCTTCTCGCTGACGGGAAAGGCTTACAAGATGTCATACTTTACGGTATCAAAATGGGGGCTGACCTCACTTTGTGCGCAGGGCAATTACAACAATCTGCCAATGACCTCACTGTGGACTTCAATGAGTAAGATGAGAAGTCTGGAGGTGGAGGGTGAAAAGCCTGTAGATGAAATGCTGGACTATATAACAGCTTCAAACCGCAAAGACGAACTGATGCTGAAATGCGGAAGCAACAATCAGGAAAAGAAGTACGAATCATCGACTAAGAACGTGTTGAAGTGCTGGGGAAATCTCGGTATATTCATAATCGGGTTTGCATTTCTTTCCATAGTGTCACTGGAGTTTATAGATCAGGACAGGCGATAGCTACATAGTGTATGAGCGGAGAACGGCAGTTGTCGTTCTCCGCTTTTTAGTATGCGGATAATTTTCGCGTATGCCTTTGGAAAAAATATGAACTCGCATAAAATGGCGAGGATTGTCAAGATGCTGTATTCTGTACATTATAGCACGTCGCTTCGTATCCCGTAGTCATAGTCAGCGTCAGCCTGCCATCTTGCGTACAGAGTCTGATATATATAAACGACACTTTTGGTGCCGGGATCTTTGGTTCAATAAAAGGAGGTCGATTTAAGATGTTTCTATCATTTGTCAAAAGATGATGGATCGGTCTGCATGAATGACCCCTTCTATATACAGCGAAAAACTGCCAAAAGTTGTACGTTTTTGTACAACTTTTGCAGAAATATGTCCGAGTTAAA
>ODAI012351103.1_pt1 | contig 19827 bp, 18 predicted proteins | sample 1539321 | NCBI WGS metagenome assembly ODAI01 (sample SAMN02144231, study PRJEB22623) | gut metagenome | biome: sheep rumen | host: Ovis aries | place: New Zealand
AAGTCTACGCTCCGGGTATGGACGGAAATCCCGGACAATTGGCTTACCTCACGATCAATGAAACTCAGCTGTATGACCGTAGGCAGGATCCCGGTGAAAGACGCAATGTCATGGTATTGTACCCCGAAAAGGAAGCGGAACTTCTCAAGGTCGCCGAAGAAATCCGTGCCGATTTGGGAGACGACCTCACAGGGAGAGAAGGTACGGGAAGACGTGAGCCCGGAAGGGGTCCGAACGTTCCGGTGAATACAGGAGCCAGACCTTAGGGCGCTCATTCCAGGTAGGCGGGACCTCTCATGGTCCATAAACCACTGCAAGTTCTTCGCAGTAGTGTAAGAATTAATGAAGACGGGATGCTCATTGAAAGCACCCCGTCTTCGTATCTGTTGACCGGTTTTCAGTTACCGGACTATTTCTTCAGGAAAGCGTCGGCGACAACTTTCTGGCTTCTTCTGATGAAGTCCGAAAGGGCTTTGCCCTTCAGCATTCCGTTGGCCAGAAGAGCGAGGTCAGTGACTTGATGGAGCATCTCGTTGCCATCTGCATATGCCTCAACATCCTTCTTGTGGGCGTTCTTCACGGCCTCACGAGCCTCACGTGCCTTTGTCTTCTCCTCATCGGAAGCATCCTTTGAAGCCTCCTCCGGAAGTTTACCCAAGGGGGCGACATCACTCTTCATTCCGGCGAAGATCTTAGCGATGAGAGGATTCTGCATATTGACGGTGATGTTGTAGGCCGTAGGCATCTCTCCGTAGAAGTTGAGACCTCCACCGAGGGCTGACATCTCACGGTAACGGCGCATGAATTCACTCTGGGTGATGAGTATAGGAGCCGCATCCTCACCGAGATTGTCCTCAGTTACGTAGTACTCGCTTCCGGTAGGAAGGACAGCCTTGAAGAGGTCGGAAAGGTCGGTACGGTCCTCTTCGCTCATCTGGGGACGGATCTTCTCCTCCTTGGGGATGAGGTTGTCGATGGAATCGGCGTCAACCCTTGAGAACCTCGTGTCAGGGATCTTCTGTTCGAGAAGGTTTACATAGTGGGCATCGAGTTCGCAGTCCATCAGAAGGACATCATAACCCTTGTTCTTGGCATCCTCAATGAAAGAATACTGGTTCTCGACGTTCGTGGCGTAGAGATACACGACCTTCTTGTCCTTGTCGGTCTGCTCACCCTCGATGGCCTTACGGTACTCCTCGAAGCTGAAATACTTCCCGTCGGTATTCTTCAGGAGAGCGAAGTTCTTCGCTCTTTCAAAGAATTTCTCATCGGAGAGCATGCCGTATTCGATGAAGAGTTTGAGGTTGTCCCACTTCTCCTCGAGTGCGGGCCTCTGTTCCTTGAAGATTTCCTCAAGACGGTCGGCGACCTTCTTGGTGATGTAGGTGGAAATCTTCTTCACTGAAGCGTCGCTCTGGAGGTAGCTTCTGGAAACGTTCAGAGGGATGTCCGGGGAATCGATCACTCCGTGGAGGAGCGTCAGGAAATCGGGCACGATGTTGTCCACATGGTCAGTGACGAACATCTGGTTGCAATAGAGCTGGATCTTGTTGCGTTCGATGGCGACCCTGTCCTTGAGTTTGGGGAAGTAGAGGATACCCGTGAGGGTGAAAGGATAGTCCACGTTGAGGTGGATCCAGAAAAGGGGCTCGTCATGCATCGGATAGAGGGCCCTGTAGAACGAGAGGTAATCCTCATCCTTGAGCTCGGAAGGCTGACGGGTCCAAAGCGGATCTATGCTGTTGATGACCTCATCCTCCTCGGTGTCGACGTACTTGCCGTCCTTCCATTCCTGCTTCTTTCCGAAGACGATGGGAATAGGCATGAACTTGCAGTATTTGTCAAGAAGGCCTTTGATCCTGTCCTTCTGTGTGAACTCTTCTGAATCCTTGTCAAGATAAAGGGTGATGACTGTACCCCTGTCGGCATGGTCAGAAGCCTCCATCTTGTATTCCGGACTTCCGTCGCAGGTCCACCTGACGGCTGTAGCGCCTTCCTTCCAGCTGAGGGTGTCGATGGTCACCTTCTTTGACACCATGAAAGCTGAGTAGAATCCCAATCCGAAATGTCCGATTATGTTGGATATCTGATCTTTGTATTTCTCAAGGAATTCTCCGGCGGAAGAGAACGCTATCTGGTTGATGTAACGGTCAACCTCGTCTTCGGTCATACCTATACCGCGGTCGGTGATCTTCAGCACACCGGCTTTGGGATCGAGGTCGATGGTGACCTTGATGTCACCGAGTTCACCCTTGAAGTCCCCGCTGGAAGCGAGAGCCTTCATCTTCTGTGAAGCGTCGACCGCGTTGGCCACGAGCTCGCGCAGGAAAATTTCATGATCCGAATACAGGAACTGTTTGATTACCGGGAAAATGTTCTCGGTGGTTACTCCGATTTTACCTTTATTTGCCATAATGATTTTTGATTTGTCTTTCAGGAGCCGCGAACGGAAACTAAAAAAGGGAGACCGTTCTTGGCCTCCCCCTATGAGTCAAATTGCGTTCCAAGCGCGATATTTATGACAATGGTGACAAAATGTCACTCCGCGTAAAATCTTTCCTTCCTGCTGGAAGAGTATTCCGGGTAAGGAGTATCCGGGAAGAGCAGCTGCGCCCAATCCCTCTGGACGGGGCCGTCATAGAAGAGGATTTCGAAAAGTCCGTGGAAGTAGGATTCCATATCCACATAGGAATACTCAACCTTCCTCCGCCATTTGTAACCGAAGTCCTTCGCCGAGAAATGGGCTTTGATTTCATCGGAGGTGTAGTCTCCACTCAGGGTAGTCTTCAATTCTACCCCGGAGACAGTCATTGGAGAAACCATCCTGACTTCCATGGAAAAGAGTGATAGCCTGTCACCCTCAAGGGCAAGATTCCATGTGCTGTCGGCTTCAGCCCTTGTGATGGTCATACCCAGATCGGATCCCCAAACGGCGCCCTTATCCCAAACCGAGCCGCCTTTGATGGTGAAACTGGTTCCGAAAACGGTGTGGACATCGCCTTGCACGGTATATCCGTTCCTTATGAAATCATATTCCGCCGAAGCCTTCTCTTCTTCAGGCAAAGAAAGATACATGTCAAGAAGAAGAGCGTTCTTCATGTATTCCAACGGAAGATTCGCATAGCGCTCGAAAAGCGAATGCGATGCCGATGACATCCTCCTCGCCGTATAATCACTATCACCGTAGTCGATGACACAGGATGAAACCGTCGCCGCCGACACAAGAAGGGCGAATGCCCCCAAAACCGACGAAAAACGTGAAGTGAACTTTCTCAATATGGTAGAATTTCTCATGATGCTGCCCTTTAGAACCTGATACCCAATCCTGCCCTCATTCCCATGAACTCCGTTCCGAAGCCGATTTCGGTGAAACCGAAGAAACGCCTCCCCACGGAAATTCCGAAGGGAACGACCTGGACATGGGGATAAATCTCATAATCCATGAATCCCGCCTCGTCATCCTTGTAGAAGGAAAGGCCCGCAGCGAGGGATCCGTACATCTGGACGTAACGCTTGTTGAGGAAGGTGAACTTCACTTCCGGAGATACGGCCACGACGTGGCTCCACTTCGTATCCACGGCGGCACCGGTCGTGCCTTCATAAACATTCTGCCACATCTGGTTGTACATGAGGTATCCTGAAAGGGTGAACCATCCTTTGAAGCGGTAACCTGCCGCCAGATGGAAGCTTCCTCCGCTCATGACGTCTCCCCTGCTGTCACCATACAATCCGTAAAGGAGATCACCCCTGTACATAGGGTCACGGTCGATGTCATATTTGGCGAAAGGGAGTTGATCCGTCACGATATTGCAGATGAAGGGATAGCCGGAGATACCGGTGCGGAACTCCACCCTCGGTTCATGACGGAGATTGTTGTATGCGGAAACGTTCTGTCCAAAAAATAAGGTGGCCATGACCGAAAGCATGACCACCAAGGTATAATTGAAATAGGGTTTCATTGAAAGTAGTTTCATCGCCGGCTTATAGCCGCAAAGTCGGCATAAGTACAACACATAATCTGGTATCAAGATGCAGCGGATTGACGGAACGTTGCAAGAAAAATGAAAAAAAATGAATTTTTTCATACCCGGAACCGAATCGACGACTCCTCTCGCATACCAAAATATTCATAAAACATTGCAAAATCTTTTATTTGCTTTCGTTGTCTTTCGTTTTTATATTTTTCTATTTAGCTTTGCGAAAATAAAATACTGCAACAATGAAAGCAATCATCAGAACTACTCTTTCCATCCTCGCAGGCGCCGCTCTTTTCGCCGCTTGCTCCAACGGAGGTATCGTCACGTCAGAAGACGAGGCCAGGGCCAGAATCGTCGTTCTCACCGACGCGGAGATCGATGACCAGTGTTCAATGGTAAGGTTCCTTCTCTCGACAAACGAATTCGAGACCGAAGGAATCGTCACGACAAGTTCCCAATTCCATTGGGTGGGCCACAACTGGGCCGGAAACGATTGGCTCGACCCCTATCTCAAAGCTTACAGGGAAGTGTATCCCAATCTCGTCAAGCATGACAAGAACTATCCCACTCCCGACTATCTGGAATCCGTATCCGTCCTTGGTAACATCAATGCCGAGGCTGAAATGGAAGAGGAGACAGCAGGATCAAAACTGATCGTTGACCTTCTTCTGGACGAAACCGACAACCGTCCCATCTGGTTCCAGGCTTGGGGAGGACTCAACACCCTGGCAAAGGCGCTCAAGACCATCGAGGAGAAGAATTCCGACAAGATGGCAAAGGTCGCCGAAAAGATCCGCATCTATACGATCTGGGAGCAGGACAGCACCTACCAGTCCTACATCAAGCCGGTATGGGGCAAATACAACATCCCCACTATCCTTTCCGACCAGTTCTGGTCAATGGCCTATTCCTGGAGGCAGCTGATGCCCGACGACATAAAGCCCTACTTCGAGAAGGACTTCAACAATGAGAATATCGTAAACGGCCATGGAGCTCTCTGCAGCCTTTATCATACAAGAGGCGGAGACTTCATCTCCGAAGGAGACTCCCCTTCCTTCATCTACAATATAAGGACAGGACTCAATACAATGGAGCATCCCGAATGGGGAAGCTGGGGAGGAAGGTATGACCTTTACAAGGACAACATCTACATCGACCCCGCACCCATTGATGATCCCGACTGGGTATTCAGCGGAAAGCGTTACAGCCCCATGACTTCTTGGCTCGGTCAGCACAGGGGAGTATCCCAGGAAGTGACCCTGAAGTTCTACTATCCTCTCACCCGCTGGGGAGAAGCGCTTCAGAACGACTTCGCCGCCAGAGCTGACTGGTGCGTAATGCCCTACGAGGAAGCCAACCACGCTCCCAAGGTTGTCGTCAACAGTTCCGCCGCAAGGGAAGTCACTCCCGGACAGACCCTCAAGTTCTCGGCAAAGAAGTCTTCAGACCCTGACGGAGACACTCTCACCTACAAATGGTGGCAGTACACCGAGGCCGGAACAAGCAAGGCACAGTTGGCTATATCCGGTGCTGACTCGGAGACCTCATCTGTCACCGTTCCCTCAGATCTCAAGAGCGGAGAGACTCTGCACCTTATCTGCCAGGTAAGTGACAACGGCACTCCTTCACTCACAAGATACGCGAGGATAGTTCTGACCGCCAAATAGCAATCAACATCTACTAACTGACCACCCATATGAGAAAGAGGACGGGATTCACATTTTCCGTCCTCTTCTTTTTGCATTTGCCTGACCACCCATTCCAGTGGTCAGTCCTGGTGCGAATAGCGAAAAGGGATACAAAACGAAAGGAAATCAAAAGCAATGTGCGGTAATCCGGCCCCAATACGCCCATAACACGAAACAAATGAGCACTAAAAAAGCGGAATGAAGTCTCACCAGGAAACTCCATCCCGCATTGTCATTCCCGCAAATGCGGCTCACTATTATTTGTACAGGAAGCGCTTGATGCTCATCTTCGGAGTCTTCTCGAAGGGTTCCTGCATCACTTCGACTTTCGAAAGCTGGCTGTATGCAGGGAGAAGACGATTGGCTCCGGCCCTGATGTTCTCGGGAATTTCGCTCACGGTCTCTTCGTCCAGAAGGGCCTTGGCTATCGCCTGCTGGTCAAGATAAACAAGGCCAACGAGCTTTCCTCCCCTGTCGACGACGACGGATTCAACGACGTAGGACTGGTTGTTGACGACCGCCTCGATTTCCTCGGGGTAGATGTTCTGTCCGGAAGGTCCAAGAATCATATTCTTGCTTCGTCCCCTTATGAAGATATTGCCTTCCTCGTCGATGATTCCGAGGTCTCCGGTACGCAGGTATCCGTCCTCGGTGAAGGCGTTCGCCGACGCTTCGGGGTTCTTGTAATATCCGATGCAGATATTGTCGCCCTTGGCCTGGATTTCACCGACGGTGTGGTGCGGGTCATCGGAGTCGATCCTCACGTCAGCGCAGTCGACAGCTTTTCCGCAGGAGCCGGGGACGTATTTGGTCCAGTGCTCGTAAGCCAGAAGCGGAGCGGCCTCGGTCATGCCGTAACCGACGAGATAAGGAAGTTTGATTTTCTTGAGCCACTTCTCCACTTCGGGATTCACCGCAGCGCCACCCATTATGAACTCCTGGATATTACCTCCGAAGGCGTTCATAAGTCCGTCCCTTATCTTGTTGAAAATGATATTCCTGATTCCGGGGATCTTCACGGCCACCTTCATTATGGGTTTGTCGAGGATGGGTTTCACTTTCGACTTGAAGATCTTCTCCATGACGAGGGGCACCGTAATGAGGAGATACGGTTTCACATCCGCAAACGCCTTCAAAAGTGCGGAAGGCGTGGGGGTCTTTCCGAGCCAGTAGATGGCCGTTCCGTTGCAAAGGGGATAAATGAACTCGATCACGAGTCCGTACATATGCGCCATCGGGAGCATGGAGACCATGTTGAACTTGTCCGATGAAGGGACGTGCCTTTGGCTGAAGTCGACGTTCGCCGAGAAATTGCGGTACGTCAGCATGACGCCCTTCGGACTTCCGGTGGATCCGGATGTATAGTTGATCGTGCTGAGGTCATCCCAGTTGTCGGTGGGGAAAACCACATCGTCGGGACCGTATCCGGAAGGATACTTGGCCTGGAATAGTTCCTCGGCCGAGTCATAAGCCTTGGCGACGGACTCGTCAGCCGTCCAGAGGGGTTTCCATGTGTCGACGTCTATCACTATCTTCAGAAGAGGCATCTTCGAAATATCGAGCTTTTCCCACTTGTCGGCATTGGTGAAAAGGGCCTTGCTCTCGGAATGGTCCACGAGATAGTTTACGCTGTCCGGCGTGAAATCCGCCAGAATCGGCACTACCACGGTCTCGAAAGTGTTCACGGCGAGATACGCCATACCCCAACGGGCCCCGTTGCGGGCGCAGACGGCGATCTTGTCACCCTTTTTGAAACCGAGGGCTTCAAAGGCGAGATGGAATTTCTCGATCGTGGTGGCCATCTGGCCATAGGTGAAGGTCTCACCTCCGATATTGTTCAGAGCAGGTTTGTCCCAGTATTTCCTGGTGGCGTTTTGCAGTCTTGAAAGGTAATGTTCCATATTGAATGAATGTTACAAGCCTTTTGGGCTGTGTTTATCTTTGCAAAATTACAATATTTGGCGACACTTCCGCCAAAGAGCGGAGAAAAGATACTGCCAAAACACCCTGACATATGTCAAAAAGCGCACCAAGGACCGTTTTTTGCAGTAAAACAAAAAGATACAAAAGATCTTCACACATGAGAAAAAAACCGATCGTAGCTCTGATATACGATTTCGACGGGACCCTTTCCCCGGGCAACATGCAGGAGTTCGGGTTCATCCAGGCGATAGGCTCCAATCCTGAGGAATTCTGGACCATGAGCGACGGAATCGCCAAAGGACAGGATGCGAGCAATATCCTCGCCTACATGAAACTGATGTTCGACGAAGCCAAAAAGCACGGCATCAAACTCCGTAGGAGTGATTTCGGGAAATTCGGCCAGCACATCGAGCTCTTCTCCGGAGTGAGGGGATGGTTCCGCCTTGTCAACGAGTACGGCGAAGCGCATGGCGTCAAGATAGAGCACTACATCAACTCTTCCGGCCTGAAGGAAATCATCGAGGGAAGCCCCATCGCCCATGAATTCAAGCACATCTTCGCGTGCACGTACATCTATGACGAAAAGGGCGAAGCGGAATGGCCCGGCATCGCGGTCGACTACACCGCGAAAACCCAGTTCATGTTCAAGATCAACAAGGGCATCTTCAGCGCAAGGGACTCCAGGATGGTGAATGACTCCATAGCCGAAGACAAGAAGAGGATCCCCTTCACAAGAATGATTTATTTCGGAGACGGAGAAACCGACGTCCCCTGCATGAAGATCGTGAGCATGTTCGGCGGAAATTCCATCGCGGTCTACAATCCCGAGAGCCCGACGAAAAAGGCCGTGGCCGAGAAACTCCACCGCCAGGGCAGGGTGAACTTCATCGCACCGGCCGTATACACGAAGGACAGCAAGGCCTTCAAGATCGTCTGCTCCATAATAGACAGGATAAAGGCCGACAGCGATCTTCAGTACCTTTCAAGATAAAAGTCCCGCTCCGGGACGGAAGAATCAAGGGGAGCTCCGCGGCTGGAACTCCCCTTTTCTATGCTTCACTTCCCCAAGGGGAAAGAGTCGGATCAATAAACTTTGACCGTCAGTTTGGCGTATGCCCTTTCAGCCTTCTGAAGAGCTTCTTCAACCGTAGGGGCGGTAGCCAGGATGACACCCAGGCGGCGATGTCCCTTGATTTCGGGCTTTCCGAAAATCCTCATCTGGACTCCGGGCTCCTCAAGGACCTTGTCAAGGTTGCAGAACTCATAATCGGTGGAGTTTCCTTCGACCACGACAGCCTTTGAGGCGGATGCGCCGTAGAACTTGATTTCGGGGATGGGAAGACCGAGAACCGCTCTTGCGTGAAGGGCGAATTCGGACATGTCCTGAGAAATCATCGTCACCATTCCGGTATCATGGGGACGGGGTGAAACTTCGCTGAAGATGACTTCGTCACCCTTTATGAACATCTCCACTCCGAAGATTCCGTAACCTCCGAGAGCCGCGGTGATCTTGCCGGCGATGTCCTGGGCCTTGGCGAGAGCCTCTTCGCTCATTGCCTGGGGCTGCCATGACTCACGGTAGTCTCCGTCGACCTGATGGTGTCCGATGGGTTTGAGGAAGGTGGTTCCTCCCGAGTGCCTGACGGTAAGGAGGGTTATCTCATAATCGAAGTTCACGAATCCCTCGACGATGACCTTGCCGCTTCCGGCCCTTCCGCCTTCCTGGGAAATGTGCCAGGAGTTGTCGATCTCCGAAGGATCATGGACAACGCTCTGTCCGTGTCCGGAAGAACTCATGACGGGTTTCACGACACAGGGGCAGCCGATACGTCCGACCGCAGCCTTGAACTCCTCGTAAGTCTGCGCGAATTCATACCTCGAGGTGGGAAGTCCGAGTTCCTCGGCGGCCAGACGGCGTATTCCCTCACGGTTCATGGTAAGACGGGTGGCCTTGGCCGTAGGGATGACATGGAAGCCTTCGCTTTCCAGTTTGACGAGACGGTCTGTGGCGATAGCCTCCACTTCGGGGATCACGAGATCGGGATTCTCTTCCCTGATCACCTTCTCCAGCGCATCACCATCAAGCATTGAAAGGACGTGACACTTCTGGGCCACGTGCATGGCGGGAGCTCCCGCATAGCGGTCAACGGCGACGACCTCGACGCCAAAGCGTTCAAGTTCGATCGCGACTTCTTTACCGAGTTCTCCGGAACCGCACAGGAGAACCTTCTTCCCGTGGGGTGTGAATGTTGTGCCGATGTTAACCATATTGATAGAAAGTAATTGATTTGTCCAAAGTCCGTTTTATTTGCGGTAACGCAGAAGTATGTCACCGTAAGCGTCAATTCTCCTGTCACGCAGGAAAGGCCAACCGCGCCTTACGTATTCGGTGCGGTCAAGGTCGATGTCCACAACGACATTCTCCTCCCTGTCGGTGGGAAGCTGAGCGAGGATTTCGCCCTGAGGGCCGGTAGCGAATGAAAATCCCCAGAAATCCAGTCCGATCGTATTGCCGGAAGGGTCATCTTCGTGACCGACCCTGTTCACCGTGATGACAGGAAGGCCGTTCGCCACGGAATGTCCCCTCTGGACAAGCTGCCAAGCCTGCCTCTGGACCTGCTGCTCCTCCTTGGAGTCGGTTCCGACTCCTCCGATGGCGGTGGGGTAGACAAGGATGTCAGCTCCTGCAAGAGCCATCAGCCTGGCGGCTTCCGGATACCACTGGTCCCAGCAGACGAGAACGCCTATCTTGCCCACTGAGGTTTCGATAGGATTGAATCCCATATCACCGGGCGTGAAATAGAACTTCTCGTAGAAGCAGGGGTCGTCCGGAATATGCATCTTACGGTAGCATCCGGCTATTGAACCGTCCTTCTCGAAGACGACGGCCGTATTGTGATACAGTCCGGGAGCCCTCTTTTCGAAAAGTGAGGTGACGAGGACGATCCCGAGTTCGGCGGCCAACTTTCCGTACCGCTCAGTGGAAGGCCCCGGAATCGGTTCCGCCAGATCGCAGAGCGAAGCTTCTTCAGTCTGGCAGAAATACACCGAATTGTGCAGTTCCTGAAGCACTACGAGATCCGCTCCCTTGGAGGCGCATTCCCTTATGTTGGATTCCAGTTTCTGGATGTTCTTCTCGATGTCCGGTCCGCATGACTGCTGGACCATTCCGACCTTGAGGATTCTCATGATATGTTGTTTTCTTTGTTGACTTGTTTTCGGTACTTATCTTTACAGCCACCCTTCGGGGAACTGCATCGTCACGCAGTGCAGCCCGCCGTGACCCGAAAGCAGAGGCCGGCAGTCGATCGTGACCACTTCCCTTCCGGGGAAAGCTCCCGCCAGTATTGCCGAGGCCTTCGCGTCGGAATCGGGGTCACCGGCGCCGGGCATGAGCACGGCTCCGTTCACGATCAGGAAATTCGCATAAGAAGCGGGAAGACGGTATCCTTCCAGATACATTTTCGGAGGAAGGGGCAGAGGGATGAGTTCGTAGGGTTCACCGTCAAGTGTGCGGAATTCCTTCAACTGGGCCTCCATTTCCGAAAGGGGTCCATAATTGGGGTCTTCGGGATCTTCGCACTTGACGTACACTATCGAAGTGGGGGAAGCGAAGCGGGAGAGGATATCGACATGGCTGTCCGTGTCGTCACCTTCGATGGAACCGCTGTCGAGCCAAAGCACCCTCTCAAGGCCGAAGGCCTGGGTGAGTTCGGCTTCGATTTCTTCACGGGAGAGATATTCGTTGCGGTTGAGGGAAGTGAGACACTCGGAAGTGGCCATCAGAGTTCCCTGCCCGTCAGTATCGATGCTGCCGCCTTCAAGGACGAAGGGGCGCATGTCGACGCACATCACGTCTCCCTGGAAAACTCCGTCAAAAAATATTTTCTTCGTTATCTGGTTGTCGAGATTTGAGGCGAACTTGAGTCCCCAACCGTTGAACACGAAGTCATACAGGTACTTCTCACCTTCGTCACCGTGGACGGCGATTCCGCCGTGATCCCTGGCCCAGGTGTCGTTGATGGGGCTCTGGGCGAAAATGATCGAATCCACATCAATCCTCAGGCCCATCTTGGCGGCCCGGATCGCTATCTGCAGTTTCGTTTCGGCGGGGTCGGTCGTGACGACGAGAAGTTTCTCCCTTGAAGCCACCTGAGCCGCTATCTGCACATAACAGTCTATGACCTTATCCAATTCGTACCAAGGAGTGGTATCATCCGGCCACGTCAGCTGGACTCCACTTTGACTTTCCCATTCTGCAGGTAATCTCATAACTTTTTACGGTTGTTTTTTCGGATGGACTACATCCTCGCAAATATACTCTTTTTCCCGCTCCGCAACAATACGAAAGCCCTCCGGACACCTTCTTTCCCGCTTTCAGGACGGATATTGTCCTTCTGAAGCGACATCCATCGGAGCATAAGACAGGGACACGGATGGTTTCCCTCTCCGGAAAATGGGGAAAGACCGTGTTTACAGGGCTTCTTCAAGCATTTTCCTCAGGAACCGAGGCATGGTCATTGTCAAGAATAGAGCATGCGACAGGACAATACGATCTTCAGAAGGATGATAGTAGAAAAGACTGTCATCCTCTTTGGGGTGCATCTTCTCAAGATCTTGCTCCAACGGAGCAAACATCTGCTTGCGCTTCTCTCCAAGTTCGGTATTGGCCGTCATCATATATTGAGATAATTTCAAAAAAACAAATAGTCAATAGTCATATTCTTGTTGGAGTCCCTCACGGCCAGCAACTCTTTGAGCCGCTTGCCTGCATATCGTATCAAATTGTTGGTCTCATTTGATCCATAAAGAATCCAAGTCCTTATTCTCCGTCTTCCTTGCACCTATGGAAGAAACAATCCGGAAAGGAATGTGAATGTCAGCACCTACTTCGTCGATGGCTTCAAGACCATGCGCTTCAGAAGATACACCCTATCCAACGTGGTGAAGAACAACCTGGACTCCGACCCCTACAATGGAAGGACCTTCGTCTTCGAGCCGAAAGTTCAGTTCCCCTTACCGTGACAGTTCTTGAACTTAAGACCCGATCCACAAGGACAAGGGTCATTCCTCCCGGCTTTGTACTTCAGGCCCTCGGCAACTCCCCCATAAAATACGGCATTCGCCATCTTCTGCGCATCCGCATCAGTGTATCCCGCCTTGCGCATACCCGGGCCCACGACCACTTTGGGAGGACGGGTCATGGGAGGTTGCAGTCTTTGGACGTACTCGGACGAATATCCCTTCAAAGCCCAGCAAGGAATGGAGTTGGTGAACTTCATGGCGAGTTCAATCGCCTGGCTCAGATCGGAGAGTGAACGTAAACGGATGCGTCCGGTAAACAATTTGACACCTTCCATGGGGGATGACTCGAAATCCTGTTTCTGTATCCACATATCCGTCAGCAAACGGTCGGTATCGGATTCGGAGAGACCGCCCTTTCTTGTCAAGAATGAGCGGAGTTCCCCATGGGCAGGAGAGTTGAACACGGGATAAGGCAGTTTTCCGGCCGAAAGCGCCTCCTCGTGCGAAAAGGCACAAAAACCGAGCTCTTTCCTCTGCTGCCGGAACAGATCGTCCGGATAACATAAAGCTTTCCTCACGTAGGGGGACTGCAACATAGGCATATCCGGGAGTCCGTCAAGGCGGCGGTACCTGACGCAAGATGCAACCTCCGGGCAAGAGATCATCTGACCGAAAAGAGACTCATGCGCTTCTGAAGAATAGAAAGAAAAGAACAGATTGAATACAACCGGAATCGGACAGAATCCGTATAAATCAATCACCCCTCTGAGGCATTGAAGCTTCTCGTCCAGTTTCGAGTGCTCCTCATCCTGGAGCAAATTACGGGCACTTTCTCCAATGGCTTCCCGAAGTTCATCCGGCATGACGACCCATGCAGAGTGGAAATCGTCCCCTTCCGGCAACACAGCTATCATGAGCATATCAAAAACGTCCGATACGGGAAGGATATTCTCAACGAAGAGAGCTTTCCCCTCCCCGGCTGAAACGAGGTCATCAATGATGGAAAGGACCCCGGAAGATAGATGGGACAGTATATTGTCAAGTTGAGTGAAGATGAAATCCGAATACACCTTGCACATTGTAGCCTTCTTCGGCGAATGCGTGAACTCGAAGCCCAAGCCACCCGCCATTGAACGCAGCTCAGGCATAGTATAACGCTGAGCCATCCGCTCAACCGTAAAATCCGTTAGATAGTCTTTAGTGGTCATACAACAAATATAGCAATAAAAGTTACTATGTATGCATTAACCTGAGAAAGGCTGATTGGCTCTAAAGAAAAAGCTGATGTGTTTCGCTATGGCTATATTTGCAAAAGCAACAACAAAAATAGCATCGCATAACTACACCAGCTATGCAAAGAAACACATTATCATTCAAAGGACAAAATATTTTTATCGGTATTGATGTCCATAAGAAATAGGACGCATGAAGCATGGAGATACTTTATCATTGCAGGTGCCACCGCGTTTTTACCGCAATATTCATGCGATCGGTTAACCTGCGCGATCTCCATAGCCGTCCCATACGGAATAAATATGAAAGCTCCGGGCCATGGGCTGTTGCCCGATCTTTTGGGAGAAACCGCTTCACAGTTTCAATATCACTTTCATCTGAACGATTTCACAATCTTGTATACGTCCTTATCGTACCTTATGAATGGATCGTACTTCTTCTTTTCATGAAGCGCCTTATAAACATCGCCCCAATCTCCGGCTATAGCTTCATTGACTCTTCCGGTCGAATAGAGTTCCTCCAGTTCTTTTTCAAGTTCCGTCGCCCTGAGATTGCGGCAGATTCTTCAGATAGACGATGGAAGAAGGGCCCTCATTGAAAAGAAGGTCCATTATCGAGAGGTTCGGAATGAATCCGTATTTTGTTTTGAAGACCTGGAAGTATTCTTTCTCCAGTCCGAGGTCGGCAAGGACAGTATCGGGCTTCTTCGGATGTATCGAATCCCTATAGTCTTCTCCGTACGGTGAGGTGCTGTCCCCTTTCGGGGTGAACTCCTCCGTGGGGATGATCTCCGCCGAAATCCCCGTTTTCTCCAGAAAGAAGCGGATTATCGAGAGATTGAGGTCCCAGAGCCTCCCGGGTTCACTGCGAAGGATGGCGAAAAGCTCATCCGCATAGTACTCGAAGAAAGCCGAATGGTCATACGCCGAGGCGATGGCCCTTTCAGTCCGGAGTATCCAAGGAGTCGAATAATCGACCTTCACGTGCGTTATGGAGTAATCCCCGTCATGGACGATAGGGAAACTGAGAGCCTCTTTTCCCTGGGAAGTGGCGATGACGCAACGGTTGCGGTAAGTCTGCTTTGAGTATGTCTCGCAGGCTTCCAGGTACACTTTAGACGCAATTACCCTGTCCGGGGACAGGGTAAAGGATTTCGCGACGAGGGCGAACCACGATACGGGCGGGAAATATGCCGTTGAGAGGAGCACTACTCGAGGGATATCTTTTCGCCTCTCTCCAGAGCACGGACGATTCCCCTCTTGGAAGCCCTGATGAAGTTGAGGATGGTTTCCTTCTCCTCGCTGTCAGGGAATCCGGCCTCCACTTTGGCGCAGCCGTCGGAGATGTTGAGACCCTGATAATATATCGTGTCGTAAATGTCCTTGATGTTGCGGATGACATCGGATGAGAATCCCCTTCTGCGGAGACCGACGATATTCACGCCGGCGAAAGAAAGGGGCTCGCGGCCGCAAAGGGCGTAAGGGGGAACATCCTTGTTGACCTTGCAGGTTCCGCCTACCATCGCGTGGCAACCGATCTTGGAGAACTGATGGGCTTTGACACCGCCTCCGAGAATTGCCCAATCGTCGATATCGGTTTCACCGGCGACGCCCACGTAGCTCACCAGGATGCAGTTCTTTCCGATATTGCAGTCATGCGCGATATGGACGTATGACATAACGAGGGTGTTGTCACCTACTCTTGTCACGCCTTTGCCTGAAGCCTTTGTTCCCCTGTTGATGGTGGCGCACTCACGGATTGTGACGTGGTTACCGATTACGACATGGGTGATTTCTCCGTCAAATTTGAGATCCTGGGGAACGGCTCCCACAACTGCTCCCGGGAAAACCTCGCAGTCGGATCCCATAGTGACATATTTATATATTACTGCATGGGGGTGGATTTTGCAGTTGTCACCGATAACGACTTCTTCATCGATGAATGCGTACGGACCGACTTCGACATTGTCTCCCAAAACGGCTTTGGGGCTAACGATAGCAAGAGGATGGATATTGTTCATTACTGAATAATTTTCAAATAGTCTGCAAAGGAAAGCATTTTTATTGACAAAACACCTCCCGATGACTTGTTTTCGGCAGATAAACCCCGAAAAAGAGAAAACTTGCGTCCTTATTCGGACAAAGACTCGATAATTTTGGCCGCTGCCCTGGTGTTTATGCCGTGACCCGGTTTGAAGGCTTCAACCTTCGCCTTGAGGAATCCTCCGCAAAGCCTCAGATCTCCGATGAGGTCGAGAAGTTTGTGGCGACCGCATTCGTTGGGATAATGGAGGGAAAGGTTGTTGAGGTATCCTTCAGAAGTTACGGCAAGCTTGGGTTTGCCCAGTGAAGCCGACATCGCGTCAATCTCCTCCTGGCTGACGGGACGCTCGACGATCACGATCGCGTTGTCCACATCACCTCCCTTTATGAGATTGTTGGCGAAAAGGAACTGTATCTCGTGGAAGAAAACGAAGGTACGGCAGACGGCGATTTCCTTGGCATAATCGGTATCCGTGCCGTAATGAGCCTTCTGCACACCGAGCACCTTGGATCCGAAATCCACCGTTATATCGTAGGAGGGTTCATCCGCAGGAGAAATCCTGACCCATGAGCCGCTCTTTTCGTCGGAGACCTCGATCACATGGGGAACCTCGATCCATCTGCGAGGGGACTCCTGTTCCACGATTCCCGCCTTGGCGAAGGCATCAACATAATAGGAAGCGCTTCCGTCAAGAATGGGGACTTCGACGTTGTTAATATCTATTATGGCGTTGTCGATTCCCATTCCGGTGAGGGCCGACATCAGGTGTTCAATCGTATGGACGGGAACTTCTCCCTCGGAAATCGTTGTACTCCTGGCGGTGCTGGACACCTTGGTGGCCAATGGAGTGACTATTGTCTGTCCACCACCGACTGAGCTGCGGAAAAGGATTCCGGAGTCGGCGGGAGCGGGATTCACCACTATTCTCGACAGGGTTCCTGTATGAAGTCCTTTGCCTTCAAAAGAGCAGGAACTCCCGAGCGTTTTCTGTTGCATGTGCTATTCTAGTATTATGTTATCTTCCAGTCCTGAACGGGACTATCCCTAAGGGGCTGCAAAGATAGTGTTTTTGAAGATAAAAGCCAATTCCGTGCCAACGCGCTGTCGGAGTACCCTTTATCCGGAGTTTCAGTTCCCGGATAGCGGATTCCGGAAGAGGATAACTCATTCATCTGTTTTCCAGAGTATTGGCGCCCGTCATTCCTGTCAGGTTTTTCGCCGCTGCGCCTTCTGTCCGCAAAACCGGAAGCCGAAAAAAAGGACGCCCCCGCAAAAGGGACGTCCCATATTCGATTGTCCGTATGCCTATATGCTACTCTTTGCCCTGCTTTTTGAAAATGGCGTAGCTGCGCATGTAGTTCTTGATCGGAAGTGAAGGTGAACCGAGGAGTTTCTGTCCGGGTTCCTTGATGTTTCCGATGACTCCGGCCTGGGCACCGATCGTGGTATTGTCGGCGATGGTGAGGTGTCCGGCGATTCCGACCTGTCCGGCGAGGATGCAGTTCTTGCCGATCTTGGTCGATCCGGCGATTCCGCACTGGGCCGCCATGACGGTATTGTCACCGATCTCGACGTTATGCGCTATCTGGCAGAGGTTGTCGATCTTCACACCCTTTCCGATGATGGTGGATTCCATCTCGGCACGGTCTATCGTCGTGCAGGCGCCTATTTCACAGTTGTCACCTATGATGACGTTACCGAGGTGCTCGATCTTCTCCCACGTTCCGTCGGGCTGGGGAGCGTTACCGAAACCGTCGGAGCCGATTACGGCATTGGAGTGGATGATCACATTGTCGCCGATTATCATTCCGGGATAGATGCTCACACCGGGATAGATGAGGCAATGTTTGCCGATTTTGGTGTTGTCGCCCACATACACGTTCTCGTAAATCTTGGTGTAATCCCCTATCTCGGCATGGTGCCCAACATAGGAATGGCTTCCAAGATATACCTTCTTGCCGAATTTCGTAGTGAGGAACCACGAAGAACGGAAACCGCGGTGACGTCGGTCGGTACGTCTCTGAGTGGAAACGTACTTGAGCAGATCGGCGAGTGAAGAATAGGCGTTCTCAACCCTTATCAGAGTCGGGGTGACCGGCTGTTTGGGTTCGAAATCCTTGTTCACCAGAAGTGCGCTGGCCTTGCACGTATACACGTACTGTTCGTATTTGGGATTGGCGTAAAAACAAAGATGACCGGGTTTGCCGTGTTCGATCTTGGCGAAATCCGTCACCTTCACATCGGGATCACCTTCAACGGTTCCCTTCAGTATCTTGGCCAGCTGTTTGGCCGTGTATTCCATCTTGGGCATAATTCTAATGCAAATAGGGGAAATCCGGCGAAAAACAGGAAATCACCGGAACGGGAGTGCAAAGTTACTGCTTTTTCCGGCAAATAGGAAAAGAACGCCCCAAAATGACATCATTTTCGCCTCCGACAACAGATTTTTTCCGAAATCAAATAATATTCACTATATTTGCAGCCGTGAAAGAGATAGGGGACGAGGAAGTCTCCTATCTTTCATTTTAGTATCGCGCCGTCAAGGCTTCCGGGAAACCGGCACTTCCCTCCGGCGCATGGTGACAGCGACAATATTTTTGGAAATGCTTGATTCCGCTCTCATAAAGGATAAAATCCAGGAAGTGATCTCTTCGAGAGGATGCTTCCTCGTTGACGTTGAAGTGAGTCGCGACAACGACGTGACCATTACCATCGAATCCGCCGAAGGCACTGTCCAGATGGATGACTGCGTGGCCGTAGACAAAGTCTTCCACGAGATTTTCAACCAGGACGAGGAGGACTATTCCCTCACGGTGACTTCCGCGGGCCTTGACATGCCCTTCAAAGTTCCTGGACAGTACGAGAAGGCTCTCGGCAGCGACGTCGAGGTGAAATTCAAGGGCGGCAAGAAACTCATCGCCACCCTTACGGCCTACGACGGTGAAAGCATCACCCTCCGTTTCAACGCGAAGGAAAGTGTCGAAGGGAGCAAGAAAAAAGCCCTCGTCGAGCACAAGGACACTTTCCCCCTCGCCGAGATAAACTCAGTGATGCCGCACATCACTTTCGAGTAGGACAAAAAGAAGGATAAACAACATTCGTGACAAAAACAAACATTCGTGACAAAAACATATAAAAGATAAAAATGGCAACAGAAGAGAAAATCGATCTCAAGACCGCGTTCGCGCTTTTCAAGGACGAGAAGCACATTGACAGACCGGTCATGATGGGAGTCCTCCGTGACGTTTTCAACACCCAGCTGACAAAGACATTCGGTTCAGCTGACAACTTCGACGTGATCATCAACGTCGACAAGGGAGACTGTGAAATTTACCAGAACCTTGAAGTTGTCGAGGAAGTAGAGAACCCCAACACGCAGATTTCACTGGAGAAGCTCAAGGAGATGGGAGAGGACGACTACGAACTCGGTGAGACATTCACCCGCAAGGTGGAACTCAAGGACTTCGGACGCAGGGGTATCCTCAATATCCGTCAGAACCTCCAGGGAAGAATCATGGATATCGAGAAAGCCAACCTCTACAACAAATACACCGAGAAGGTCGGTCAGCTCTTCACCGGAGAAATCTACCAGACCTGGTCGAAGGAAGTTCTCATCCTCGATGAGGAGGGCAACGAGCTCCGTCTCCCCAAGAGCGAGCAGATTCCCGGAGAACACTTCAAGAAGTCCGATTCCGTCCGTGCAATCATCAAGAGCGTGGAGATGAAGAACCAGACCACTCCCTACATCGTCCTTTCCCGTACTTCCGACGCTTTCCTCGAGAAACTCTTCGAGATGGAAGTCCCCGAAATCTACGACGGTCTCATCACCGTGAAGAAGGTTGTCCGCATCCCCGGTGAAAGGGCAAAGGTCGCTGTTGAATCCTACGATGACCGTATCGACCCCATCGGCGCCTGCATCGGTGTCAAGGGTTCCCGTA
>ODAI010294366.1_pt1 | contig 19823 bp, 16 predicted proteins | sample 1539321 | NCBI WGS metagenome assembly ODAI01 (sample SAMN02144231, study PRJEB22623) | gut metagenome | biome: sheep rumen | host: Ovis aries | place: New Zealand
AGCATCGACCTGTACGCCGATGACTTTCACGCCATATTTATCAAGGATACCTTCTTTGTAAAGTTCTGAGCATAAATTGAGGCCGGACTGACCTCCGAGATTGGGGAGAAGAGCGTCGGGGCGTTCTTTGGCAATGATCTGCTCCATACGCCGGACATTAAGGGGTTCGATGTAAGTGATGTCAGCCATTTCGGGGTCGGTCATGATCGTGGCCGGATTGGAGTTGACCAGAACGATCTCATAGCCGAGGCTCCGAAGCGCCTTGCATGCCTGCGTGCCGGAATAGTCGAATTCGCACGCCTGTCCAATAACAATAGGACCGGAACCGATGATCAGAATTTTGTGGATATCAGTGCGCTGTGCCATAAGTCCTCTCTTTCTTTAATTTGCTAAACCTCAATCTAAAATTGTAAATGAATATAAGTTGAATTTCTACTGTTAAATTAATTAATATTTGTAAAAATAGCGTTAAATTTACGGCGCTAATAATAAAAATATATTTACAAAAATGTAACAAAATAGTAAAATATAGTATCTGAAAGATTATCAAGGGACCATTTCCTTCTTACAATATACCGGAGTATAGATATGATCAACATACGAAGAACCCTAAGTGCTATAAGTGCCTTTCTTGTCTTCGTTTTAATGGCCGGCAGCAGTGTTTCAGCAGCGGAAGCGGAGGAAGAGACCAGGGCGGAGTCCGACCGGGACACGGCCGTCACGATGGACGCCGGCGATTTTCTGGTGGAAACAGATGCGGCGGGCAGCTTTAAATATGAGGAGGGACGGCTCTACATTTACGGAGGGACTGTCTCTGTGCGGAACAGGATCGAGTCGGAAAGCACCGATGACCGGATCGAAATCTCCGGAAACGCGGTCGTGATCCTGAAGGGCGTAGATATTGAAGCGGCAGACGGCGCGGCCGTCACGATCCATCCCGGAGCCTATGCGGAGATCCGGCTTGAGGGCGACGGGGAGAGTGAAAACGAGCGGGACGACGAGGAAGCGGACCTGACAAAGGATGTATATAATTACCTGCGCGGCGCGGAGGGCTTTGCGGGGATCGAAGTCGGCACACTGCCGGGAGGCAGCGATATGCCGGCTCTGTCATCGAGCCTTCGGATCACCGGCGGCGGCCATCTCATTGCGGAGGGCGGATACGGCGGCGCAGCGATAGGAGGAAGCCGGGGGCAGTATGCCTGCGGCATTATTTCGATTGAGGGCGGCCATATCACGGCGGTCGCGGGCAGAATGGCGGACGCCGTAGGATGCGGCTATGAGAGCGAGGCGGGCATCACGTATCTGCCCGTCATTTCAGACGAAGTACTTTCGCTGACGGCAGCGGCGGATGGAAACGGCGAGGCGATCTCCAGTCAGAGCATCCGCCCCGGGCTGGAGGAAGAAGAAGCGGACGACTTCGAGCATGCGGCCATCCTCCGGGGCATATTTGCGGAGGATATAGAAGGTGTACAGAACGGTCTTACGGGTATAAGGATCCGGTCCACGCAGGGAAACGGCGAGGTCGTGCTGGATCTGCCGGCGGGGTACAGAAGCTTTGCCGTGAAGACAGAGGACGATTCGGAGCAGATGATCGAGCAGGGCGGACGCTGTTTTGCCAGTCAAAAAGAGGATGAGGACGGGGAGGACATCTTGTTCAAGCCGGTCCGCGGAAAAGACAGCGGGATTTATACGCTGGCTCCGGTGACCAATGCGCCCGCCGTCGATATCGACGTGACCGGCGCCTGGCAGGACGGAGATAACAAGGACGGGATGAGGCCGGACAGCGTCATCGTGACTCTGTACGCGAACGGACGAGAGACCGGAAGGACGCTGACGCTCAGCAGCGAGAACGGCTGGCAGGGAACCTTCGACGGACTGGCGGTCTATGCGGACGCCGCAAGGCAGTCCTACTCCGTGGTGGAAGAGGGCATCAGCGGTTATACAGTAACCGTCTGCGGCTCGGACCGGGACGGATATACGATCACCAATATCCACGAGCCTCTCCCGGAGGGCAGAGGGATCGACGAGGCGATCGCGGACCGGAAGGCGGAGCCCAAGGGAGAAGGAACCATCGTTGCCACTGTCGTCACTTCCAAGGTCACGAGATCCATGCCGGTCAGGACCAGCACCACGATCCATAAGACCCGGTCCGCCAAGACGGCCGACAGCGCGGATACCATCCTCTGGGGCGCCATGCTGCTGGTTTCTGTGGCAGCCATCTCGATCTGGATGCACTTCGAGCAGAAGAAGGACTGAAAAAGTTATAAAAAATTTAGAATTTCGTAAGGATTTTGCCTGTAAGCCGGTTTGACTTACAGGCAGTTTTGATGTAAAACATTGCGTATTCAAGATTGCCGAGGCGGTCTTAAAAATATCGTATGGAGGATTTTTATGAATACAGAGTGGATCAGTAAGATTCATCATTATTTCCCTCTGTTGTTTTCGGAAGAGGACCAATTGATCTTTATGATCGTCCTGGCGACGGTAGTGATGCTTCCCGTACTGCTGTGCATGATGCGCTGGAAGCCGCTTGTACGCACTACCGCGCTGGTCGTATTCGGGATCTATATCCTGGGGAATCTCAGCTTTACGCTGCTGGGCCGGGAGGGGATCTTTTCGGACGGCCTTCCGGCTTTTGACAATTACAGAAGAGCTTTTTATCTGGACCTGGGCCTGGAGGAGACGCTGCGCATGCTTCCTCAGGGGATCAGCGAGACGCTACGCCATGTTCATATAGGAAATTACACGGCGGCCAGAGAGGTATTTCTGAATATTCTGCTGTATATCCCCATGGGCTACCTTCTGCCCTTCGTCATTAAGCCCATGCGGTACAGCGTGCTGGCCTGCACGGTGGTCGGGTTTGTCTGCAGCTGCGCGACGGAGCTGGCCCAGCTCCATTACAATCTCGGTTACTTCCAGGTCGACGACATCCTGAACAACACGCTGGGCTGTCTGATCGGAGCCGTGCTCGGATGCACCCTGGCGAGGCTTTGGAGAACGAGTTAAAATACAGCAAAATAGCTGTTTTTGATTCAAAACTTGCATAATCAACAAAAAATATATATTATTTTTGAACTCTGTGCTACAATATTACCAAGTAACTATCAAATATTCATTCATACTATGGAGGTAGTATTATGGCAGATATTTATGCAAATATGGGCAAAAACCTGATCGGAACGAAGACTTTCGACAATCTTATGGAAGCTTTTGCGGGCGAGTCGCAGGCACGCAATAAATATACATATTTTGCTTCCAAGGCGAAAAAGGACGGTTATGTCCAGATCGCGAAGATCTTCGAAGAGACAGCAGCCAACGAAAAAGAGCACGCCAAGATCTGGTACAAGATCCTGGAGGGCGTTCACAGCACCAGAGATAACCTCGAGATCGCCGCTGACGGCGAGCAGTACGAGTGGCAGGAGATGTATCCCGGATTCGCCAAGACTGCAAGAGAAGAGGGATTCACGGAGATCGCCAGGCTTTTTGAGATGGTGGCGGATATCGAAAAAGAGCACGAGGCAAGATATCGCAAGCTGATCGCCAACATCGAGGGCGGCCTTGTATTCTCCAAAGACGGAGACCGCGTATGGGAGTGCGGAAACTGCGGCCACATCGTGATCGGCCCTGCGGCTCCCGACGTATGTCCTGTCTGCGATCACCCGCAGGCTTACTTTGAGCTTCGCGCAGAGAACTATTGATCGACGTTTCCGGTCTTAACCGGGACATAATGCGGTTTCGAATTGAGACTTGATACAGGGGAGGATTATTCATTAAGGGTAATCCTCCCCTGCCTTGAGGGAGCAGTTTACTGCGCTTTGTATACTTGAATAATTAAGGCATAAAAGAAGATCAGTAACGGAGGCGCTCACATGGAGAGTCAGACATACACTATATACAGCACGAATCTGGACCGGGACATGCATGTCCTCCGGTATGGGGACGCCGGTGTACCTTTCCTCGGGTTTCCGACGCAGTGCTCGCCCTGCACCAACTACGAGGAATTCGGTGTGATCAGGACTCTGGAACCATACCTGAACAGCGGAAGGATGCAGCTGTTCTGCGTGGATACGGTGGACAATGAGAGCTGGTACTGCGCGGACGGCATCAATACCTGGAGGAGCGCGAGGCAGGAGAGCTATTACCGCTTTATCGTGGACGAAGTGATCCCTCTGATCGAGAGCGTTTCGCAGACGGGCAAACGGCCTGTCGCGCTGGGAATCGATATGGGAGCCACCCATGCGGCGATCTGTTTCTTCCGGCGCCCCGAGCTTCTGAGCGGAATGATCGCGCTCTCGGGCATCTATGATTCCTCCTACTATTATCAAGGCTGGATGGACAGCACTTTGTACGACAATTCGATCGAGTGCTTCCTCAGCAATATGCCGGAGGACCATCCCTGGATCCGCGCCTACAATAACCGTTTTATGATATTTTGCTGCGGACAGGGGTCCTGGGAGGCGGAGACAAGCCGGTCGCTCAAAAATCTGGAAAAGGTGCTGCATAAGAAGAGGATCAACGCCCTGATCGATCTGTGGGGAAATGATGTGAGCCATGACTGGGTCTGGTGGAAACATCAGCTGGAATACTATATACCGATTGTCCTGGAAAACCATACTTTTATCACGGAACCCTGATCATTCTCAAGGCGGCCGCGGCGGGAAACCGCAAGTTGACTTGGGCGGCACGGACAAGTATACTGCATATTGTGGAACCGGAACGGCTGTGAAGAGTATTCACAGCCGTTTTTGAGGGACGCATTCGGCCAGCCGGTCACAATACGGCGGGATTACTCTTTAATTAAGAAAGGATATCTGACCTATGAAAAGACAGTGTGGCATTCTCATGCCGGTATTTTCTCTTCCGTCCCGTTTCGGGATCGGCTGCTTCGACAGAGAGGCGTATGCTTTTATCGATTTCCTCAAGGAATCCGGACAGAGCATGTGGCAGGTGCTTCCCTTCTGCCAGACAGGCTTCGGGGACAGCCCTTATCAGTCTGTCTCTTCCTTCGCGGGAAATCCCTACTTTATCGATCTAGAGCAGCTGATCGGCGACGGGCTTCTCACATGGCAGGAATGCGAATCCGTGTGGTTCGGCTCTGACCAGGAGAAAGTCGATTACGGCGCCATGTATGAGAACCGCTATCCGCTTCTGCGCAAGGCCTACGGCAGATTTAAGGAGAGCATGGAGGGAAGGCTTGACAATCAGGCGGCCCGCCAGAAGAAGGAATATGAAGCTTTTCTTAAAAAGGAGTCCTACTGGCTCAGAGACTACGCCCTCTTCATGTCCATCAAACAGAGAGAGCAGGGGAAGAGCTGGCAGAGCTGGGAGGAAGGACTGAAGATGCGGGATCCTGAGGCCCTTTCAAAGGCGGAAAAAGAGCTCGCAGATGAAATGGGCTTCTATTTCTTCCAGCAGTACGAGTTTGAGAGACAGTGGGAGAAGCTCCACGCCTATGCGGCGGAAAAGGGGATCAGCATCATAGGCGATATTCCTTTCTATGTGGCCATGGACAGCGCGGCGTCCTGGGCGCACAAGGAGATCTTCCGCTTCGACAAAGACGGAGAGCCGATCGACGTGGCCGGCTGCGCGCCCGACGCGTTCTCCAAGACCGGCCAGCTGTGGGGGAACCCTCTCTACGACTGGAAAGCGCTCAAGAAAAACGGCTATCAGTGGTGGATCAACAGGATCGCCAGAAATATGGAGTTCTACGACGTGCTCCGCATCGACCATTTCAACGGTTTCGCCGAGTATTACGCCGTGCCCTACGGAGATGAGACGGCTGAAAACGGAAAGATCTGCAAGGGCCCCGGAATGGACTTCTTTAAGAAGCTCCGCGAAAAGCTCGGGGATGTCCCGATCATCGCCGAGGATCTGGGCACACTGACGCCCGTGACGGAGAAGCTGCTCGGCGACGCCGGATATCCGGGAATGAAGGTACTTCAGTATGCGTTTGACTGGACGGAGTACAGCTACTATCTGCCTTATAACCACATTAAGAACTGCGTCGTCTACACGGGCACCCATGACAATACGACGACGAGAGCCTGGATCGAGGAAATCAGCGATCACGACAGAGACCTGGCCAGGAGGTATATCCATTCCGAGAACACCGATTACGGCACCTTCGTGTGGGACATGATCCGGGAGGCCTACCGCTCTGTGGCGGATCTGTGCATCATCCCTCTGCAGGATTATCTGGTCAAGGGCAAAGAAGCGAGGATCAACCACCCCGGCACACTGGGAGAGAACTGGCAGTGGCGGCTGCAGCCCCGCTTCCTTTCCCGGGACCTCAGCAGCAGCATTTACAAGCTTGCGAAGCTGTACGGCAGGATCCCGAAGAAAGAGGAGAAAGAAAAAGAAACTGTCCAAAAACAGTAAAACGCCATCTTTTAGTTTTTAATGGATTGTTTCCGAAAAGAGTGCTACTATGATTCTATATTTTGATGATTCCGGAGGAAACGATGGCTAAGAGAAGAGCAGGAAGAAAGAAAAAGAGAAATCCTTTTCTTGTCGCGTTAAAAGTATTATTGATCCTCATACTCACGGGAATGCTGGCAGTACTGGGCATTTTCTATTTCGGCGGATACTACGCCAAAATGAAGGCTATGAAGGACGAGGCGGACAGCTTTGTCAGTGAGTCTACCAAGGAGACCTTTGTCCCTTCGCAGACAGGCGAGATCTACGACGCTTCGGGGTCCCTGATCTCGGAGACGCTTCCCGAGAAGGACTCCAACTATATCGTGAGTTCGCAGATCCCCGAGCTGTTTAAGAGCGCCATGATCAGTATCGAGGACAAGAACTTCTACAAACACGGCGGCGTCGACTACAAGGCGATCGTGCGCGCGGCCAAGGAGCTGGTCGTCAACAGACAGATCACGCAGGGCGGCAGTACCATCACCATGCAGCTGGCCAGGGGGATCTTCCTCAACAACGGTAGATCCTGGGAGAGAAAGATCGAGGAGATCTTTATTGCCTGGGACCTGGAGAGGAAGTACAGCAAGGAACAGATCCTCGAATTCTATCTCAATAACGTCTACTTTATGAACGGGTATTACGGGATCGCGTCGGCCAGCGAGGGCTATTTCAACAAGACGCCTGATCAGCTGGATCTGTCGCAGATCGCCTATCTGTGCGCGATCCCCAACAGTCCCACATATTACGATCCTCTGGTTCACCCCGATCACACTGTGGAGCGCAGAAACCTTATCCTTGCCAACATGCTCGAAGACGGCGTGATCTCCCAGGGAGAGTATGACCAGGCTGTCGGCGAGACGATCACACTGGATCTGTCGGGAAACAAAAACAGAGATCTCAATGAGAACACGTATGTGCTGACGTATACCTACAAGTGCGCCACGGAAGTTCTGATGCAGATCGAGGATCCTGACTTTTCCTTCCGCTATGACTTCGCCAGCGACGAGGAGAGGGCGGCCTACGACAAGATCTACAACGAACTGTACGACTCCTGTCTCGCCAAGCTGTACAAGGGCGGCTACAAGATCTACACTTCCTTTGATATGGACAAACAGGAGCAGCTGCAGGAGTGCGTCGACGAGGAGCTCTCGGACTTCACGGATACGGCTGACGACGGCAAGTACAAGATGCAGGGAGCAGCTGTATGTATCGACAACAGCACAGGCCAGGTCGTAGCCATGGTAGGCGGCAGATCCCAGGAGCTGGAATCCGGACTGACACTCAACCGCGCTTTCCAGAGCCACAGACAGCCCGGAAGTTCCATTAAGCCTCTGGTCGTCTACGCACCTGCTTTTGAAAAGGGATACTATCCCGGAACCTATGTGGAAGACCAGGAGATCGAGGACGGCCCCAAGAACTTCGACAACTCCTACATGGGAGAACTGAAACTGAGCGAAGCAGTACAGAGATCTCTCAATACCGTTGCCTGGCAGATCTATGAAAATATCACGCCCAAATACGGCCTTTCCAAGCTCAAGGGCATGCATTTCTCCATGATCGTTGATTCCGACAACACGATGGCCACCAGCCTTGGCGGCTTTACCTACGGCGTGGAACCCGTCGAGATGGCAGCCGGATACAGCACGCTGCAGAATGACGGCAAATACAGGATCCCTTCCTGTATCAGCAGGATCGACGACTATAAGGGCGCTACGATCTACAGTTACGAGGGTACCTCCTCCAAGATCTACGACAAGAATGCGGCCAGGGAGATGGTCAGTGTTCTGCAGGGCGTTATGGAGGAAGGCTGGGGCACCGGACGCGGCCTCAGGCTCAACGGCGGAATGCCGTGCGCCGGCAAGACCGGTACGACCGACGAAGCCAAGGACGGGTGGTTCTGCGGATTCACGCATTACTACACGACGGCTGTATGGGTCGGCTGCGATACACCCGAGAGCGTGCGCAATCTCCAGGGCGCTTCCTGGCCGGGAAGGATCTGGAAGAATTTCATGAATCTGATCCACGAGGAACTCGAACCCGTGGAATTCAAGGACTACGATCACGCCAAGGAGGACAGAGCTCTCAAGGATCAGGAGTACGAAGACGATGACTGGGATCATTACGACCGCCCCGAAAAGGCATCGACAGCGAACACTGTGAAACAGGAAGAGGGCAAGAAGAACGATACTCCCAAGATCGTCAACCGGGATGAGCAGAAGGATACGCAGAAGGAGGAGTCCTCCGGCGGAGATAACAATAATACCGAGACCGGAAACGGCGGCGGAGAAGAATCCGGCGGTGAAAACGGCGGCGGTGAAGCCGGCGGAGAGACCGGCGGAGGAGAGACCGGAGGAGAGACCGGCGGCGGAGAAACCGGAGGAGAGACCGGCGGAGGAGAGACCGGCGGCGGAGAAACCGGAGGAGAGACCGGCGGCGGAGAGACCGGAGGAGAGACCGGCGATGCCGGAGCCGAAGGCTGAATACGATTTAACGCAAAACGATTTAATTCAGAAGGGGAGTCCCTCGCTTTATAGAAGCGGCGGCCTCCTCTTCTTAAGTTAAAGACCGCCTTAAAAAGAGAATCTATGCTCAACAAACTGAAGATTTTCGGTGGTTATTCTGCTATAATCTCATAGTAACGAAAAAAGGAAACCCGTTATCATCAGACAATCGGAGCGGATCATCATGAGTGAACCCTTTATTCTCTTTGAGAATGTGGAAAAGACATATCATATGGGAGAGGTTGAGATCAAAGCCGTCAACGGGGCGGATTTTACCATTGACCGGGGGGAATTTGCCGTGATCGTGGGACCCAGCGGAGCCGGTAAGACGACTATTCTCAATATGCTCGGCGGAATGGACGTCTGTACGGCGGGCAGGATCCTGGTGGACGGCCGGGACGTCAGCAGGAGCAGCGCCAGGCAGCTGACCGAGTTTCGAAGATATGATATCGGCTTTGTGTTTCAGTTCTATAATCTGGTGCAGAATCTGACTGCGCTGGAAAATGTAGAGCTGGCTTCCCAGATCTGCCAAAATCCTCTGGACGCGCAGGAGGTCATGAGAGAGGTCGGGCTTGCCGGCAGAATGAACAATTTTCCTTCTCAGCTCTCGGGAGGAGAACAGCAGAGGGTGGCCATTGCCAGAGCGCTGGCCAAGAACCCCAAGCTCCTTCTCTGCGACGAGCCGACCGGAGCGCTCGATTATGTGACCGGCAAACAGATCCTGGCACTTCTGCAGAACACGTGCCGGGACAGGAAAATGACAGTGATCGTGATCACCCACAACCTCGCGCTGACGCCTATGGCGGATAAGGTCATTCACATCCGAAACGGCAGCGTGGAGAAAATTGAGATAAACAGTGCGCCGCTTCCGGTCGAAGAGATCGAGTGGTAAGAGCATATTTGGGAAGACAGAATGGAAAGTGAGGATCCGGAATGTTAGAAACACTATTTTCGCAGGTGAAGGAATTTAAGCTTCCGTCTATTTTGACGCCTGTATGTATGATCGGAGAAGTCATCTGCGAGATGATCATTCCTATACTGATGGGCAGGATCGTCGATGTGGGTATCGGCGGATCGGATATGAATTATATTATCAGGACAGGACTCATTATGATCGTCGTAGCTCTGATGGGACTGGTCTTCGGTATTCTTGGCGGGGTCTTCGGAGCCAAGGCCTCTGCGGGATTCGCCAGGAACCTCCGCAAAGCGATGTATGACAATATCCAGACCTTTTCTTTTGCCAGCATCGACAAGTTCTCGTCTTCGAGTCTGGTCACCAGACTGACCACAGACGTGACCAATATACAGAATGCTTACCAGATGATCCTGCGGATGGCGATGAGAGCGCCTTCGTCCATGATCATCGCTATGGTGATGTCCTTCATAATCAGTCCCAGGCTGGCCAGCATTTATCTGATCGCGGTCATCGTACTGGCTCTCGTCATGTTCTTTGTCATGCGCAGGGCCACCAAGTACTTCCAGCAGGTCTTCCGGCGCTATGACGACCTCAACAGCAGCGTTCAGGAAAACGTATCGGCGATCCGCGTGGTCAAGGCTTATGTGCGCGAGGACTATGAGATCAGCCGCTTTCATAAGGCCGCGCAGAACATCTACGACATGTTTATCAAGGCGGAGATGAATGTGGCTGTTGTATCTCCTTTTATGACGACAGTTGTCTACAGCTGTATCCTTCTGATCAGCTGGTTCGGCGCGCACATGATCATCAGCGACGAACTGGGGACAGGCGAACTTATGAGTCTTCTCGCCTACTGCATGAATATCCTCATGAGTCTCATGATGCTCTCTATGGTGTTCATTATGATCACCATGTCGGAAGCCAGCGCGGCGCGTATTGCGGAAGTGATCAATGAAAAGAGCGATCTTACCAATCCGGAGAACCCGATCATGGAAGTCCCGGACGGAAGTATTTCTTTTGAAGACGTGGACTTTTCCTACAGGCCCGGCAGCGGAGATCCCGTGCTCAAGGACATCAACCTGAAGATCCGTTCCGGTGAGAGCATCGGTATAATCGGAGGCACCGGCAGCGCTAAGTCCTCGCTGGTCAACCTGATCAGCCGCCTGTACGACGTGACGAGCGGACGGGTACTGGTGGGCGGAAACGATGTCAGAAGCTATGACCTGGAAGTGCTGAGAAACCAGGTTTCCGTCGTGCTCCAGAAGAATGTGCTCTTCAGCGGAACCATTCTGGATAATCTCCGCTGGGGAGACAAGGATGCTACGGAGGAGGAGTGCAGGAGAGCCTGCCGGATGGCCTGCGCCGATGAATTCATTGAGAAAATGCCGGAAGGATATAACACCTGGATCGAACAGGGCGGAGCAAATGTGTCCGGCGGCCAGAAGCAGAGACTCTGCATAGCCAGGGCCCTGCTCAAAAAGCCCAGGATCCTGATCCTCGACGACAGCACCAGCGCCGTGGATACAGCCACGGACGCAAAGATCAGAAAGGCCTTCCGCGAAGAGATCCCCGGCACTACGAAACTGATCATCGCGCAAAGGATCTCCAGCGTAAAGGACTGCGACAGGATCATCGTCATGGACGACGGAAGGATCGACGGAGTGGGAACACATGACGAGCTTCTGGTCTCCAACGACATCTACAGAGAGGTCTACGAGTCGCAGGTCGGCGGAGCAGGAGAGGCGGATTTTGACAAAAAAGAGTGAGACGGAAGCCTGAGAAAAAGTCCATGTTGTTAGATAGATGCGGAGGATACACAGATCATGGCAGAAGATAGAAATAAAGAAGTCAAGATAGGAGGCGGAAGACGGATGGCCGGAAGACCGCGTCCAAAGGTTGAGAATCCGGGACTGCTCTTTAAAAGGATCATGAGTTATGTCTTTAAGTACTACGGGATCCATATGATCGTAGTGCTGGTCTGCATAGTGCTCTCGGTTCTCGCCAATATCCAGGGAACCATGTTCACCAGAACGCTGATCGACAGCTATATCACCCCTATGATCGGAAAGCCCGATCCGGATTACGGACCGCTTCTGAGCGCCATGGGGCGGGTGGCCCTCTTCTACGGGATCGGCGTCGCAGCAGCCTTTACGCAGCAGATCGTTATGATGCGCGTCAATCAGGGAACGCTGAAGAGACTCAGGGAAGACCTGTTCGACCACATGGAGAAGCTTCCCATAAAATACTTCGATACGCACACACATGGCGATATCATGTCCGTTTACACCAATGACATCGACACGCTGAGACAGATGATCAGCCAGAGCATACCGCAGATGTTCAACAGCGCGATCACGATCGTCAGTATTTTGTCCATGATGCTGGTGCTGAATGTGCCTCTGACGCTCGTGACGCTCGCTATGGTGGCGCTGATGCTGTTCCTCTCCATGCAGGTCACGAAGAATTCGGGCAAAAACTTCGTCGCGCAGCAGAGAAATATCGGTAAACTGAACGGATTTATCGAGGAGACTATGACGGGACAGAAGGTCGTAAAGGTGTTCTGCCACGAGGAGGAGTCGATTAAAACCTTCGACGAGCTGAACGAGGAACTGTATCAGAGCGCCTTTAAAGCCAATGCATTTGCCAATATGATCGGACCGGTCAATGCCCAGATGGGAAATGCCAACTACGTAGTCGTCGCCCTTGTGGGAGCTATTCTCGCCCTCAATTCCTATGCGGGATTCACGGTGGGCGGCCTGGCCAGCTTCCTGACCTTCAACAAGAGCTTCAGCATGCCCATCAACCAGGTCAGCATGCAGTTCAACAGCATTATCATGGCGCTGGCCGGCGCGGAGAGAATCTTTAAGCTCCTGGACGAGGAGCCCGAGACGGATGACGGTTATGTCACCCTCGTCAACTGCGAATACGACGAAAACGGCAATATTGTCGAGACTGAGAAGCATACCGGAAACTGGGCCTGGAAACACTATCACAAGCAGTCCGACCACAGCACGACCTACCAGAAGCTGGAGGGCGACGTCACATTCAACGACGTCGATTTCGGCTACAGGGATGACAAGATGGTCCTGCACAATATCGTGATCCACGCCAGACCCGGCGAGAAGGTGGCGCTTGTCGGCTCTACCGGCGCCGGCAAGACAACGATCACGAATCTGATCAACCGGTTCTACGACATTCAGGACGGCAAGATCAGGTATGACAATATCAATATCAACAAGATCAAAAAAGCGGATCTTCGCCGCTCTCTCGGAATTGTTCTTCAGGACACGCATCTTTTCACGGGAACGGTCCGGGAGAATATCAGATACGGCAAGCTGGATGCGACGGAGGATGAGATCATCGCAGCAGCCAAACTGGCCAATGCAGACGGGTTTATCAGAAGGCTGCCGCAGGGCTACGATACTATGCTCAAGGGAGACGGCGCCAATCTCTCCCAGGGCCAGAGACAGCTCCTTGCCATTGCCAGAGCTGCCATCGCAGACCCGCCCGTGCTGATCCTGGACGAGGCGACCAGTTCCATCGATACCCGCACAGAAAAGATCGTGCAGGACGGCATGGACAAGCTGATGAAGGGCAGGACGTCCTTCGTCATTGCCCACAGGCTCTCCACTATCAAAAACAGCGACACGATCCTGGTCCTGGAGCAGGGAAGGATCGTGGAGAGAGGAAATCACGAAGAACTGCTGGCGCAGAAGGGCCGGTACTATCAGCTCTACACAGGTAAGAGCGACGAGTTGACAGCTTAAAGCACATGGAGAAAGGAATGGACAGACTGTTTAAAAGAAGCATAGCGCTTCTTCTCACCCTGGCTTTATTGACCGCCGGCGCCGGATGCGCGGTAAAGCCGGAAACGGGCGGCGCAGCAGGGGAGACCTCCTCTGCAGCTGCGATTGAGGAGCCCGCAGGGCAGAGCGGAGAAGAAGCGTCGAAACCGGATGACGCTGGGATCGCCGGAGTCGATGCGGCGGCCTGGATGGATTCTGATATTCAGGCCTGGGTCAGGCTCAGCGAGGAGACCTCCCTCAAGGATGACTTCCATCTGCATGTCAACAGGGACTGGATGGTGAGCACGACACTTCCTGACGGATATTCCAGCTTTGACCCCATTACCGGGAGAGCCATGGAGGTCGACGGCCAGATCATGGATATTCTCCAGAATCCCGAGAAAGAGACAGATCAGGCGCTGTCCCACGACCAGGAGCTGGTGCAGAAGTACTACAATATGTGGATGGATTGGGACGCCCGCAACATCCTTGGAACAGATCAGCTCAAAGAGCTTCTGGATCCACTTATGAAGGTGCAGACGCTCGATGAACTGACCGGGTATCTGAGCATGCCGCGGACCGTTATATCCGCTACCGAGCTGATGCAGTGCGATACGGACGTCGACTGGAACAGGGCGGATTACTATGCGGTCTACATTATGCCGGTGGACCTGATCTTCGGAGATTCCATGTATTACGGGATGATGAACGAGGAGGACGCGCTGGCGGAGCCGTATTACGACAGGGTGATCCGGCATATTCTGGTGGAACTGGGGTACAGCGACGATGAGGCGACAGATATACTCAAGGGATGCTTTGCCTTCGAAAAGGATATTTCCGCCCACATTATGACGACCGAGGAGGAGAGCGCCAGGGATGCCGTCGAGAAGGAAAACAATCCCAGGACGCTGGCGCAGCTCGAAGCGGAAGCCGGGGACTTCCCGATCAGGGAAATCCTTACGGCCTACGGCGCGGAAGGATCGGACAGCTATATTTTGACGCAGCCCGACTGGCTCGCAGCCATGGACGTTCTCTACGACGAGAGCAATGTGGAGAGTCTCAAGGATTATCTGCTCTGCTATACAGTACAGGACTATGCGACGCTTCTGGACAGGGAATGCTATGACATCTACTATGAAGTGATCAACGGGATCAGCGGTGCACAGGGCACCAAATCGGATGAGAAGGCGGCAGCGGACGCAGTCAATACTTTTTTGCCCATGCAGATGGGACGGCTGTACGCAGACCGCTATGTCACCGACGAAACCCGGGAAGAGGTGACGGGCATCACCAGAGAGATCATGGAGGAGTACCGCACCATGCTGGCAGAGGAGACCTTCCTGTCCGAAGAGACCCGAAAGGAAGCGATCCGGAAACTGGATCATCTGCAGCTGCGGATCGCAAAGCCGGACAAGTGGGAGGATGACAGCGCACTTGACTTTAAGGGGACTGACGAGGGCGGCAACCTGATCCTGGCGCAGGACCAGGTGGGCGCCTACTGGGTGGAGCGAATGCAGGCCCGGATCGATCAGAAGGTGAACCGGGAATACTGGACCTCCAGAGTCCAGCAGGTCAACGCGTTTTATGATCCCTCTCAGAATACGATCACCATATGCGGCGGAATACTGGGCGGAGAACTGTACGATCCGGCCATGAGCCGGGAGGAGCTTTTTGCCAATGTGGGTGACACCATTGCCCATGAGATCTCGCACGCCTTCGATACGACCGGATGCCAGTTCGATGAAGTGGGCAATTTCAGAAACTGGTGGACGGACGACGACGCGAAGGCCTTCGCGAAGAGAGCGGACAAGCTGGCGGCTTATTACGACACGATCGAGCCGTTCGAGGACGTGTACTGTGTCGGCTCCCAGATCGAGGGCGAAGCGATCGCCGACCTGGTGGCTATGAAAATACTTCTTCGGATCGCGCAGAAGGGGAAAGAATTTGATTATGACAAATTCTTCAGAGCTTTTTCCGGCACCTGGAAGACCATCACGACTCCCCAGAGCGAGTACTATACGCTGATGCAGGATACGCACCCGCTTCCCTATCTCCGCGTCAATGCTGTGCTGCAGCAGTTCCAGGAATTCTACGACACCTACGGAATCAGCAAAGGAGACGGCATGTATCTGGCTCCCGCCAGAAGGCTGGAAGTGTGGTAAACGATCGGAAAAACCGGTCATAAATAAAACGGAGCTTTGCTCTGCCGGAATGGACTTGAAGAAAGGAAATTCCGGCAGAGTTTTTTTACGATACACGCTCACACTGCTCGTGTTGAAAAATTAAAAAAAATTACAAAATATATGTTGACTATTTGTTATATATGTAGTATAACAAATATCAGAAAGAGAACAAAAGGAACAGCCAAAATCCACACACGTTCTCGACAAAAGTAAAATAACCTATTAGTTTAAGGAGGTATCAGATATGTTTACACCCGCAATCTTTACAAGAAACAATAACTTCTGGAGAGATCCTTTTGATGAATTCAACAGAATGTTCCCCGCATTTTTCGATGACGGCGGACTGGAAAAATCCTTCGCAGGATTTAACACAGACGTGATGGAGAAGGACGGAAACTATATACTGCAGGCGGAGCTTCCCGGATTCAACAAGGAGGACATCAACATCGATCTCAAGGACGACATCCTGACCGTCAGCGCTTCTCACAAGGAAGAGAAGAAGGAAGAGGATGAGAAGACCAGGTACATCCGCAAAGAGAGACACAGCGCTTCCTACAGCAGAAGCTTCCGCGTCGCTAATGTGACGCCCGAAGATATCAGCGCATCCTACAAGAACGGAATCCTTGAGGTGACCTTCCCCAAGAGAGAATCTCTTCCCGAGAAGGAGACCAAAAAGATCGAGATCAAATAAAGATCCGATAAAAGAGTAAATAAAGATCGTATAGCATAGAGAATATCAAAATCGCTGTCATAGAAAGGGGCTTGCGCACCGGGCGAAAGGATCGAAGGATCCTGAGCGGGGGCGCAAGCCCCTGCTTTATCGCACCGAATTATCAGGAGAACTATGGCATGAAAACCGGCTGTGATCTATAATAGGAGAGTCGCAGCCAGGCAGCGATCAGGGCTGCAGGAAAGAGGTTTTTATGTATCATATAGTATTGGCTTCAGCCTCTCCCCGAAGGAGGGAACTGCTTGCGCAGGCAGGCATGGAATTTACAGTGATTTCCGCAAAGGGAGAAGAAGTGATCACGAGCACACATCCCGCAGACGTCGTGGAAGAACTTTCCAGGCAGAAAGCCATGGAAGTGGCGGACCGGATCCTGGAGGGAAGAGTGGAAGAAGCGCAGGATTTCGATGTCGTCATCGGCGCGGATACGGTCGTGGCCTATGACCATAAAATCCTGGGGAAACCGGGCGATCGTGAAGAAGCCCGGAAAATGATCACCATGCTGCAGGGAAATGTGCACCAGGTGTACACGGGCGTGACGCTGGTCTTAAAAGACGGCAAAGGAAACATCCACACCCGGACATTCAGCGAATGTACGGACGTGGATGTCTGTGAAATGTCTATGGACGAAGTGGAGGAGTATATCAGCACGCCGGAGCCTTACGACAAGGCCGGCGCCTACGGGATCCAGGGGAGCTTCGGCGTCTATATCCGGGGGATCCGGGGCTGCTACTATAATGTCGTGGGGCTTCCGATCTCCAGGCTCACGCATGAGCTGAAGGATTTCAGGCGCCTGCTGAATCAGTAGTCTTCCATTGTCTGTTCGGTCATCTGTATCCTCCGTCAGCGGAACCATTTCTCCCGCTCGCCCTCCGAGTATTTCTCCTCGCAGTAGCGGCAGCGGTAGATGCCGCGCTTTTTGTCGGCCAGAAAGAAGATGTGGGGGAGCTCCTGCTCCACGGATGAAATACATCTGGGGTTGTGGCATTTGAGGACACCCTTGATCTCCCTGGGCAGGGTCATCTTTTTCTTTTCCACGATCTCGCCGCCTTTGATCACATTGACGGTAATACTGGAATCAATAAACGCCACGGCGTCGAGATTGATATCGTCGGGATTGCATTCTACCTTCAGAATATCCTTGCGCCCCATGTCGTTGCTTCGCGCATTCTTGATGATGGCGACCTGATAATCCTCTTTGTCCAGATGAAGATAGTGGTAGATCAGCATGGCTTTGCCGGCTTCAATGTGGTCCAGGACAATTCCTTCTTCAATTTTTCCTACATTCAGCACTTTCGTTTCCTCCTTGTTGAGCGGGGTCTTTCAGGGAACTTCAGTCTACGTGGATATCCAAAAGCGTCAGGATCAGCGCCATGCGGACATAGACGCCGTACTGAACCTGTTTGAAATAAGCGGCCCGGGGATCCTTATCGATCTCCACGGAGATCTCGTTGACGCGGGGAAGAGGGTGCAGCACATACATGTCGTTTTTGGCGCGCCGCATGAGCTTCTTGTTCAAAACATAGAAATCCTTCAGGCGGATGTAGTCTTCTTCGTTGAAAAAGCGTTCTCTCTGCACACGGGTCATGTAGAGCAGATCCAGCTTGGTGATCACGTCCTCGAGCTTGATGCATTCCTCGTATGTGTAGCCCTTCTCTTCGAGAAGATCGGTGATATAGTCCGGAACGCGGAGCTCCGGAGGGGAAATGAAGACGAAATGAATGTCGTCGTAGCGGGCCAGCGTCTTGACGAGAGAGTGGACGGTCCTGCCGAACTTGAGGTCACCGCAGATCCCGATCGTGAAGTGATTGAGCCTTCCCTTGAGCTGGCGGATCGTCATCATATCAAGGAGCGTCTGCGTGGGGTGCTCGTGTCCTCCGTCGCCGGCATTGATGACGGGAATATCCGAAAACTGGGCGGCTACGCAGGCGGCGCCCTCCTTGTTGTGGCGAATGGCTGCTATATCCGCGAAGCAGGAGACGACGCGGATCGTGTCCGCGACACTCTCGCCCTTGGCTGCGGATGACTGGGAGGCGCCGGCAAAACCCAGAGCCTTTCCGCCCAGATTCATCATGGCGGCCTCGAAACTCAGCCTGGTCCGTGTGCTGGGCTCATAGAAAAGCGTCGCGATCTTTTTGCCGTCGCAGGCGTGTGCGTATTTGCCGGGATTCTTCTCGATATCGGCAGCCAGATCAAAGAGCTGCTCAAGTTCCTGTGTTGTAAAATCCAGAGGTGTGAGACAGTGTCGCATGGTAACTCCTTTCTGTTAAGTCATCGTTTCAAATACGATCTCGCAGGAGGCGAGAAATCTTTCCATCGCTTCATCCCAGATCCGGTCCGCATTCTTGTCGAGGGTGAAGTCCTTGAGCGAAATGCCTGTGACCAGACTGACTTCAGCCCCGTCGTAGCGGATATTGAGGATCATGGCATTTATATATTCCGTGAGCTGGGGATAACCATGATCCCTGAGCAGCTTTTCCATAAGATCGGGCCGCAGCTGCATGACGATCGACAGGGAGGCCGGCGCTTTTTTGCCCCGGATCAGTTCGCGCATATGGCCGCGCACTTCCGCCCAGGAGATCAGCGGATAAGGGTGGCTGCCGGTGTCGTCCCACTCCTCCTGCGAGTAGAAGCTGCGGTTGATCTTGCCGTCCAGGACCCAGGTGATCTGCATACTAAGAGAAGCTTCCTCCAGCAAAAAGGTATCAAAGGACCTGCCGGACAGAAGCTTCGTCATGAAATTTCCTGTTTCGGTGATCTTAAATGCCTTCATAAACGCCTCATCTGAAAGGTGGGTGGCAGCTACAGGTAAATGATCTTGGAGGTCGCGATGTGCAGCGCGAGCCAGGCGCCGATCTGAAGGATCAGGATCAGGGGCAGGCCGTAGCGGAATTTAGGCTTGCGCTTTTTGTGGCGGAAGATGATCATTCCGGCGATGCAGCCGAGGGAGCCTCCTAAAAGGGCAAGAATAAGGAGCACGGACTCCGGGATGCGGAATCGGCGCTCCATCGCCCGAATCTTATCAATGACCATAGCGGAAAGGCCGATCAGGTTTATTAAGATGTAATAAAGAATGAGCATCGTTCTGGTGTTCATTAAGACCTCCTTTCCGAAATTCCTGTAGCTATTGTATAAGGTTCGGAGTGTTCATGCAAGAGTTAAAAAGAACAACTGGACAATGAAAAAAGAGCATAAAGAAGACCGGATATATACTCGGCGGAGTGCATTAGGAACGTGAGCCTCCGACGGGTATATATTCGGTCTTATACCATGCTTGCTTTTGCTATTTACTGTTTG
>ODAI012567124.1_pt1 | contig 19823 bp, 10 predicted proteins | sample 1539321 | NCBI WGS metagenome assembly ODAI01 (sample SAMN02144231, study PRJEB22623) | gut metagenome | biome: sheep rumen | host: Ovis aries | place: New Zealand
GCCTGGGCGTTCATCCAGCCAATCGGCGCCCTGCTCGACGAGCAGTCGGTGCTTCCCGAGCATGCAGAGGTTGCGGGTGCCGTGGGAGCTGCCGTCGGGACGTTCTCGTTGGAATATGCGGTACGGATAGTGCCGCGCAGCGACGGGCTTTTCCGCGTGCATCATCCGTTGGGATACACCGACTACGAGCAGCTTGAAGACGCTGTTCGAGAAACGCAAGATTTCATGAACGTTTGGCTGGACGAGCGAGCGCGCAAGGCCGGTGCTTCAAACCCGGACATTACGTGCGAACGCGTGGACGAAAAGGCCTGGATTTCCGGGGGAACGCATCAGGTCTATCTCTGGACCCAGCTCACGTTTTCCGTGTCCGACAAGATGGATTAAGAAGGTCGCAAGCGGCCTGGAAGTTTCTGACGTTTCAGGAGAGGAGTGAATATGAAGAGTTTCGGTTTCAAAAACCTGATGATTTTTATCGTTCTCAGCGCTACCGTTGGCTTGGCTTATCTGCTCCCGTTTTTGCGGTACACGTTCTACGACCAGATGCTGGCAGCGTTGCAGATAACGGATACGCAGAGCGGATTCCTGATAACGGTGTTCGGATTCGCTGCCATGCCGTGCTATCTGATCGGCGGTTTTCTCGCAAACCGCTTTACTACCAGGACGCTGTACATTGTCACGCTGATCGGCCTTGCGGTTACCACGATATGGTATGCCTTTGCAACGGATTTCACCCAGCTTATCATCATCTTCGGCCTGTACGCCCTGTTTGGCTCTGCCACGATGTGGGAGGCGTACCTTACGGGTATCCGCAAACTGGGAAACCCGAAAAACCAGAGCAAGCTTTTCGGAAGCAGCGAGGCCACTCGCGGCATCGTTCAGTCGTTGCTCGGATTTGCGTTCGTGGCCGTTATGGGAATTGCCGCAACGCCGGCCATCGGCTTCCGCAACGTGCTGCTGCTCGGTGCTGCGGTTGCAATCGTCCTGCTCATCCTTACGCTCATCTTCTTCCCCAAAGACGAGAAGAAGGGAGGCGCCGAAGTTGCCGAGGCTGCCGAATCGGCTGAGGGAGAGGCCCTGGCGCAAGCGGAGTCGAAAGTTAAGTTCAAAGACGTTATTACTTGTTCGGGTGTCTGGCTGGCGATACTGCTCGTTACCGGCGGCTATCTGGCGTGGACCATCGGCAACAATTACGTAACTACGTACACGGTGCGCGTGGTCGGAATCGACGAAGAGCTGGCCTCCACCATAGGCATTATCAGAAGCTATATCATCGTGGTTCTCGGCGGCTTCATCGGGGGCTGGATTCTGGACAAGTTCCACTACAAGGGCGTCGGCATCGCGGTGATGCTCGCCATCGTCATCGCATGCTTCATCGGCATCGTGTTTTCGAACGCGGTCATTCCGCTTTGCGTGGCGCTCACCCTCGTGCTTGCCTTCGTGAACAACATCCTTAAATCCACGATGTGGTCAACGCTGGGGCAAACGGGCATTCCAGTGGAGATGACACCGCTTGCGACAGGCATCATATCCGTCATCGCCTTCTTCCCCGCCGACATCGTCTGCCCGGCCATCGGCGGCATATGGATCGACGAGGGCATTGCCGCGGGCGACATTACCTTGGGCTTCAACAAGCTGTTCATCATGGCAATTGTGTTCGCGATTCTTAGCATCATCGGCGGAATCCTTACGATGAGGCGCACCAAGAAACTCGAGAGCGAAGGCAAGATTCTCTAGCGCAACCTTGCGGAATCTGCCAATTAGAGACAGGAGTTATCATGATTATCATTGGCGAGAAAATTAACGGCTTCATTAAAAAGACGCTTGCTGCCATCGAGTCGAAAGACGAGGAGTATCTGAAGGAACTTGCAATAAAGCAGACCGAAAGCGGGGCGGCATTCATCGACATCTGCGCTGGGACGAGCGTTGAAATCGAGAAGGAAACGCTGACCTGGCTCATCAATTTGGTTCAAGACACCGTGGACACGCCCATCTGCGTGGACAGTTCCGATCCGAACACGATTATCGAAATGCTCCCGCTGGTGAAGAAACCGGGTCTTATCAACTCGATTTCGAAGGAAGAGGGGAAATGCGAGACCGTCCTGCCGGTCATTGCCGATACGGAGTGGTCCGTTGTCGCCCTTACATGCGATGTGAATGGAATTCCCGACGATCCCAAGGAAAAGCTGAGGATTGCGAAGGAAATCGTGGCTGACGCGGATGCCCTGGGCATTGCGCACGAGCGACTCTACATCGACCCGCTCGTGGCCACGCTCGCATCCAAGCCGGAGTCTTTCGTAAGCTTCAGCGAGGCGGTGCGCCTGATCCGCGCCGAGTTCCCCGATATTCACATCACGTCGGGCCTATCCAACATATCGTTTGGCATGCCGTATCGCAAGGCGCTGAACATGCAGTTCCTTTCGCTTGCGATGGCCGCCGGTATGGATAGCGCGATTATCGATCCGACTTCTCCGGACATGCTTGCAACGATGTATGCGTCCGCTGCGCTGCTCGGCAACGATCCGCGCTGCAGGCAATACCTGCGCGCCTATAAGAAGGGGCTGTTCCCGGTAAAGCCGAACTAGCCTCGATTAGCGATTCATAGCCATGTGCGCCGTATGCGCCGTTGGGGGGCGACATATGGCGCACATGGCTTCGGTGCTTTCTGGGCTCGTCCAATGCAGGCATGAACGACCGAAGGCTCGGGAAAGCATCTTCGAGAGGGCATGGAGGTGTCGCGCATGGAACAAGGATATTTCGAAATATACACAGGATGCGGCAAGGGAAAGACCACGGCTTCGATGGGGCTTGCCATGCGGGCGGTTGGATCGGGGCTTGGGGTGTACATCGGACAGTACTACAAGAACGGCGATAGCGGCGAGGTGAGGATGCTCCTATCGCGATTTCCCGATGTTACCGTGGAAGAATACGGGTTCGGCGAAGTGCAGGCTGACGTGCGGCCCGACAAGAACCCCTTCTTCGAGAAGCCGTACCAGGTGCTTACCAGCGGCGAGTACGATGTTGTGATACTCGACGAGATGAACGTTGCCGTGGAGTTCGGGTTGCTTTCGGAAGAAGAAGCCATCGAGATTATCGATGCGCGTCCGCAGAGCGTAGAGCTGGTCTTCACGGGCAGGAATGCATTGCCGAGTTTCGTGGAGCGCGCCGACCTTGTTTCGGAGGTGCTCGAGATAAAGCATTACTACAACCAAGGCGTGGGCGCTCGTGCAGGAATAGAGTACTGAAGGCAAGTCGCCGGACGCGCTCGGGAAATCATAGCGAAGGCCGCTGGGTCTTCTGCCGCCTTCAGGAAGGGAGGATAGCATGATTGACATTCCGGTAAATGCCGAACAGGGAGAGAAGCTTGGGAACTTGGTTCGCACGATGCTCGGCGCAATGGGTCTGACGCGGGACTTGCCCGGCGATTCCCAAGGCATATGGCGTCTCTATCGGGAGCTTGCCATCGCGATGCCCGTCGATGCGATACCCGAAGGCTTCGACCGGGCTCAGAAGCGGGTGCTGAAATCGATTATCTCTTCTGCCGACGTGACGGACGTCTCGAAGCTCGATGCGGAGGTGCGTTGCGGGTCGGGCGCTCTTTATCTTGCCCGGGGAGATGCGGCGCTGTTCAGGGCGAGCGGCATTGTAAATCCCACGACCAGCGACCTGCATGGCCATCTTCCCCCCGATTTGGATTGCCCGAACAATTCGATTCATGCTTTGGGCGGGGTTTCGCTGCGTGCCGACTTGCACGAGCTTATCCAGCGCTATGGGGATTTCGGCGGCATCGTCATGACCATGGCAGGATGCCTGAGAAGCTCGTACGTGTTCCATGTCGCAGTTCCCGATATGGCGAACGCAACGCCCAAAGCCATGGGCGAGATCTACGGCAAGGTTTTCGAGCTTGCCAATCTGCACGATGTGAAGCAGCTTGTCTTGCCGCTCGTTGCGATTTCCGAAGATGGCGAATGCGTCGGCGAAAACGCTCGGATTGCCGTGCGGGCAGCTAGGGATTGGCTTGTTTCGGGCGATGGGGTGCCTCGCGAAATCGTGCTCGTGGCTCATTCCGAACGGGGAGCTATCGCCTACAAGGATGCTCTTCGCGAAACGCGGGAGCACTGATTGCTTGCGTGTTTGCTGGTTTCGAGTGCTTGCAGGCTCGGCGCATACGGGTATTTGGAGGGAAGTGTGAAATGGCATCGTCAGAACAGTTCAAGATCCGGTTCCTCCCGGCCGATACGGAGACGTGCGTCGATGCGGGAACGACGGTTCTCGAAGCGGCACGGGCCGCGGGGGTGAATATTCCGGCGTTTTGCGGCGGCGAAGGAAGCTGCGGTAAATGCCAGGTGGTCATCGATGGAAAAAGCGTGCTTGCATGCGGGGCCGTAGTCGACCGCGATCTGACGGTTGAAGTGATGCGGGCATCGAGGCGCGAGAACCTTCTCGCAGACGGCGCGGGGCGCAGCCTGCCGCTTCGGCCGTATGCCGCTGGCGTTAAGGTCATATACCCGAAACTCGAGGTGGGGGAATACGAAGATGATGCAAGGCGGATCTCCCACATGGTAGAAGAGGCGCTCTGCCTCGAAGCTCCCCCGAGGATGTCGCTCGAAGCCCTGCGCGAAGCCGAGATGCTCATAGCCCAGTCATGTCGGGAGTTTTTCGTAGTCCTTGCTGGGGCGGAAATCGTTCACGCAGCCAAAGACGAACCTCGCGTCTGCATGGTGGCCTTCGATGTTGGGACCACGTCGCTCGTTGGATATCTGCTCGATTCCGCGGATGGCTCGCAACTGGCCGTAGCCAGCCGAATCAATCCGCAGGGAGCCTACGGCGCCGATGTGATCACGCGCGCTAACTACGCGGTGCAGGAGGACCCCGACAAGCTTACCTCGCTCATTCGCGAAGCGCTCGATGCCATGGTGGGGGAATTGTGCGAAGCTTCCGGCGTCGATCGGCGCGATATATATGCAATCTGCGTGGTGGGGAACACGACGATGCACCATCTGTTCCACCACATTTGCCCCGGGTCGCTTCTGCGCGTTCCCTACAATGCTGCAATAACCGAGGCGATAGAGTTGCCCGCAAGCCACGTGGGCGTGCACGCCGGTCCTGGTGCGCGAGTGCTGTCGCTGCCGCTCTTTACGGGTTTCGTCGGTGCTGACACGTGCGCATGCCTGCTGGCGTGCGATTTCGCCCATGTGGAAAAGCTCACGGTGATGATAGACATAGGCACGAATGGCGAGATTGTCGTCGGCAATTCGCAGGGTGCGCTGGCTTCGTCCACGGCGGCCGGTCCGGCTCTCGAAGGCGCGAAAATCACCTTCGGCATGCGGGGTGCCACCGGGGCGATAGATCATGTGACTGTCGTCGGAGAAGACCTGGTCTTCTCTGTTATAGGTGGCGGCAGAGCCGAAGGCATATGCGGAAGCGGGCTTATCGACCTCGTTGCGGTGATGGCCGAACATGGCATGCTTCAGAAGACCGGGAGGTTCGTTAAAGCCGAAAAGCTCGAATCGCCCCTTGCCAAGGCCAATGCGTGGCGCTTCGGCCGCGACGACGACGGCGCATACTTCAATCTTGTCGACGGGGTGCGACTCTACCAGAAAGACGTGAGTGAGGTGCAGCTGGCGAAAAGCGCCATCTGCGTGGGCGTTCGCATGCTTTGCAGCAAGCTTGGCTGGCAAATCGACGATGTGGAACAGGTGCTGGTTGCCGGAGCGTTTGGCAATTACATGAATCCCGACAGTGCGTGTCGGATCGGGCTCATACCCTCCGAGCTGAAGGGGAAGGTGCGTGGCATGGGCAATGCAGCGGGCGAAGGGGCCAAGATCGCCCTTCTCTGTCGTTCCGAAATAGACGAGGCGAAGCGCTTGGCAAGCAAGATTCCCTTCGTCGAATTGGCGTCGGAGCCAGATTTCATGAACAGCTTCATGAAGGGCCTGAACTTGTAGCAATTTGCCAGACTCAAGCTTGAATGCGATAAAATCAACCATATTACCAATGGGGTGAGGGCGATGTTTAAAGAAATCGACAAAGTGCCGTTCATCGCGGTCGTCGTGTTTTTCGCCGCGTTATTCATTTTCATTGTGGCTTCGCCTGAAACGGCGGCTGCGTCTATGTCGGCGTTGATGGAATGGGCGCTGGAGAATCTTGGATGGGTATACATCGTATGCTACGCCTTCTTTCTCATCATGTTCCTGGTGTTCGGGTTGTCTGGTTGGGGGAAAATAAAACTGGGCAAGCCTGGTGATGCCCCGGAGTTTTCGACGCCTACTTGGATTGGTCTGCTGTTCGGGGCGGGCGTCGGGGTTGGCCTGGTGTTCTTTGGCGTAACCGAGCCCGCTTCGTTTTTCAGTGAGCCCATGTATGCGGACCCCGGCACGCCACAGGCGGCATCGGACGCCATGAGGCAGAGCTTTTTCCACTGGAGTTTCGTCCCCTGGGCGGGGTATGGCCTGGCGGGCTTGTGCATAGCCTATTTCAGGTATTGCAAGGACATGCCGGGAACCGTGGCTTCCACGCTCTGGCCGTTGTTCGGGTCGCGGGTTTTCGGGACCCTCGGCAAGATCATCAACATTTTCACCATCGTGGCCATGGTCTGCGGCATATCCATGTCGCTTGGCTATGCTTCGACGCAGCTTATGGCGGGCGTCGAGATTCAGTACTCGCTGCCTGCCACCATCATAGCAACGTGCCTGCTGGTTGCCGGAATTACGCTTGTGGCCGTCGCATCGTGTGCGAGCGGCCTTGCCAAGGGCATTAAATATGTAAGCAACCTGAATCTGTGGCTGGTGGTGTTTCTTATCGGGTTCGGTCTGGTGTGCGGGCCAACGCTCTACATTATGAACGCGGGAATCCAGGCGACGGGCGATCTGGTTGCCAACTTGCCTTGGATGATCACGTTCACGGACGCCGATGGCGTTATATCGTCCAAGCTCGGCTACAACTGGGTAAGCTCCTGGACCGTGTTCTACTGGGCATGGTGGTGTGCATTCGTGCCGTTCGTGGGGGGCTTCCTTGCCGACATTTCGAAGGGGCGCACGATACGCGAACTGGTCATCGCATCCCTTGTTGGGCCCTCCGTCATCTGCTGCGTCTGGTTCGCCGTCTTCGGCGGCGGCGCAATCGAATCGTCGCTTGTCGGCGGCACGGACGTTGCCGCACGGGCGGCTGCGTCTCAGGAGGCCTCCCTGTTCGTATATCTGCAGGAGTTGCCTTTGGCCGAAATAATCGTTCCGGTCGCCATGCTGCTCATCCTTACGCTGATCATCACTTCTATGAATTCGGCGGCGCACGTTATCAGCTCGACTGCAAGCAAGCACTTCGAGCCGAGCGGTTTTACCATGGCGTTCTGGCTCGTGGTGGTCGCGTTGTTTGCCGCGTTGTTCATGTGGCTGGGCGGGCTGTCCATTCTGCGCAACGCCGCAGTGCTGCTGGCCTTTCCGTTCGTCATCATCATGGTGCTGATGACTTTCGCCCTGTTGAAGGAATTGTCGCACGCTGGCGCTAAGGCGAAGGAGCTAGGCGACGAACCCCCAGAAGAGCCCTTGCCAGGGGCCCCGCCGCTGCAAGGCTAGCTTGAATGCGTGCTGGGCCGGCAGATCCGGCGACGATGTGCGGGCCCTGTGCTCCCGGGCGGGCCCGCGCCGCTATTCCGACCAGTAGTCGATGGGTTGGTAGCGCTTCACCAGCTCGAGGCGCAGTGCTTCGATGGTCGAGCAATTCGCGATAACGGTAACGGGCTGGCCGATGGCGGCGATGTCGCGTACGAGCGCGGCATAGTCCGTCTGCACGCGCAGGTTGTCGGCGCGCACGCCCGCGTGCACCAGGCGCGCGCGCATGTCGTCGTGCTTCGGGCCGCCCACGATAACCTGCGTGTCGGGGCCGATTATCTTCTCCCAGCGCACGTCCTGAATCCAATCGGTCGAAAGCCCGTCCATTATTTCGGCGCCGAGCAGGCACACCAGGCGCTGGGGTGTTTCGCCCTCCGAGACCAGCATGTTCACCAGCTGGTTGCATCCGGCGGTGTTCTTCATCAGCAGCAGGCGCGTGCGGGTGCCTTCCACGTCGAATATCTCGAAACGGTGCGCGGCGTGCGTGAAATGCGCAAGCGCGCGGAACGCATCCTGCTCGGCCATGCCCGTTGCCACGAGCCCGGCAACGGCTGCAACCGCGTTGTACACGTCGTAGCCCGCCCGCACGTTGGCTTCCACCGTGTATTCCTGCCCCAAGATGCGCAGCAAAAGCGTGCAGCTTTTCTCGCGTGCGCTCTCGATGGCGGTGCAGGCAATGTCGGGCAGCGCATGCGCCCGCCCGCAGCTTGGACAACTGTAATCGCCCAGATGGGCAAAGGTGCGGCTGGCGAAGTTCAGCTCGGCATCGCAGGCAACGCACCGCACGGATTCGTCGTGGTCGGCCACGCCCTCGTCGTACACGGGGCACTCCACGCCGAACCATACGACGAAATTGTCCACCTCGTCGGCGATGGAGGCCGTTACCTGGCAATCGGCGTTCAGCACCAGCACGGTGTCGGGCGAGCTCTTGGCCGCTTGCACGATGTAGTCGCGTGCGGTTGTCCAGCTGGTGTAGCGGTCCACTTGGTCGCGATAGAGGTTCGTCACCACCATCACGCGCGGCTTCATGGCCGGCAAGATGGTCTTGGTTGCCCCTTCGTCGCTTTCGATAACGGCCCATTCGCTCCTGCGCTTGCCGTCAAGCGTGCTGTCCAGGCACAGCGTTGTGGCAATGCCCTGTTCCAAGTTGGTGGAGGTGGGGTCGTAGGCCGCACCTCCTTGGGTGTTGATGATGGCCTGTTGCACGATGTGCGTGGTCGTCGTCTTGCCATTCGTGCCCGTTATAACAATCGTTCGGTGTCCGCGCGAAAGGTTGGCGATGATGTCTGGGTCTATCTGCATCGCAATCTTTCCGGGCAACGCGCGCGCCGTGCGCCCCATAAGCCGCATGGCCCGATGCGATGCCTTGCAGATGGCGATGGCAGCGTTCGTTTTCACAGACATGGCAATTTCTCCTCGGGTTTCGAAATGCTTATCGGTAAGGAGTATAGGGTAATTTCGGTAGCCCGAGGAAATGGGGCGAAGGTTAACAGAAAGGAAAACGGGTGATGTTGTCGGTCGCACAAAGTGCGGAATGGAGCCCATGAACTTTCAGGTGCATTTTGGGGCATTTGAACTGGGATGATGCGCGAAGCCATCAACACGTTTTGGCCTATAGCCCGAATGATAGCGTTTCTATCCACGGTGGTCTAACAGAGAAAAAGAAAAAGCGCTTGCAACAATCTGTGCAAACGCCCGTGTAATCGGTGGTGCGGGTGAGAGGACTTGAACCTCCATGGGGCGAACCCCATACGGACCTGAACCGTACGCGTCTGCCAATTCCGCCACACCCGCACAAACGCATTGCTTGAAAAACAAGCGAAGAAGATATTACCTCACCCCTTGGATCGATGCAAGAAGAATTTTCAATTCGCAAAATGTTACATCGCCTCGGTTGGTTGTGGTTGATTGCAATCGCAGGTTGGACACTGCAAGAGAAAACTGGACAACGGGGTCGTTTTTTCGTTTCCGCAGCGTCAGCCCATAGCAATGCGTCCAGGTTGCTTTCAACTCGGCATCCGAAGGGTCGCGATCAAGGGATCTTGCAACCTCATTCCGGACTGCGAGCCGTTCTGAATACCAGTGCCAGGCACCCGTATTCATCCGGTCGGCCCGCACCACCCGCAAGACCGTCCTCGAGTCCGGCGAGGCGCGGGTTGCGGGTGGATCGTGTGTCAAGAGAAACGTCCAATGAATCCCGGTGCCAGGCACCCGTATTCATCCGGCCGGCGCCATCCCCCCGCAAGGCCGCCCTCGTGTCCGGCGAGGCGGGGGTTGCGGGTGGATCGGGGCATCGGATCGCCGTTTCCCGGGGTTCCGGCGCGCGAGGGCGGGGTTGCGGGTGGATTTCCAGCTTCCCGGGAGGCCCCCGGCGGCGTTTTCCCAGGTCGGCTCTCGGCGGCAACTCGGGATTCCACCCGCAACCCCCGCCATGTGCCCGCGGGGGGCCGAAAGGCCCGCTCTTGCGGCCCCGTTCACCCGCAAGGCCGCCCTCGTGTCCGGCGAGGCGCGGGTTGCGGGTGGATCGTGTGTCAGGGGGACGTTTCTCTTGACACATGCGCTGTTGCCGCAAGAGCCGTCCCTGACACGCTGGCGCGTGTGTCAAGGGGAAACGTCCCCCTGGCACACTACTTTGCCCTGCGGCGAAGCAGGGCCAGCGCGCATGCTGCCAGGGCCAGGCCGCCGGCCACGAAGGCGCTTGCGCCCGAGCCGCCGGTGGCAGGCAGCTCGTAGGCGGTCGGGTCGGCAACCGTAGCCTGTGCGGTAACCACCTGGTGTTCGACGGCAGGGCGCGAAAGCATCCATTCGTGAACGCTCGGCATGCCGAACTTCATATCGCCGACCGCCGGTGGCGCCTTCAGCTCGACCAGCAGATAATCGTCGCGCATCAGGGCATCGAAGTTCAGCTTCCCGCTTGCATCCGTGCAGCCGATCGCGCTCAGATACCAGGCGTTCCCGCTTGTGTCCACATGCGGCTGCGTTGCTCGATAGCGCGTCTGGCTCAGCGCGTCGCCGGCGCCGCTTTCCACGAAGTCTTCTTCGGCGATTGCATCGTCGGAATAGCGCGAATACAACCCGAACCATGCTTGGCCAAGCCGCATCGTGGCATCTTCCTCGGCTACCTTAATCACCGATGCCGTCCAGTCGCGCAGGCGGTTCTGCGCGGTGAACAGCTGCTGCACCCTATGGTCGTATACGAACGAGTGCCCCTGCTGCGTCTTGTCGTAGTCCGTGCCATAGTAGTAATAGTTCTTGGCCTGCTCCTGCGAAAGCGGCAGCTCGACGATGGTATAGCTGTTCCCGCTGGTCCATGTCCAGGGATTGCCGGTTTCGGTCCATCCGCCAGATTCGTCGTAGGCGAATTCGCGGAAGTCGTCTATGCGCACGGTGTTCGAAGCGCTTTTGCCCGCTTCGACTGTCAGCGTAACGAACGTGGCCTTGCGGCCGGCATTGCCGAGCAGCGTTGCCAGCTGAGCGTCGCTGAAGCCCCCCGGCAGCGCGTCGGCGTCGAATGGCGCGCCTTCGTGCACGAGGAAGCGGAAGGTCTCGTCGTGTTTCGCCTGGCGTGGCTGGGCCGAGGAATCGGTTATGCGCTTGCGCACGTCTGGCACGTACGGAACGCGCACGCCGACTTTCTTCGGTGCTGCCTCGAGCTCGGCCGTCAGGCCTTCAAGTCGGAAATGGTACCCGAAGCTGTTCCAGGCCGCCTGCCCTGCCTTCGGGTTCGGGGTCCGTATCGTTGCGCGGTACTGCACGGCAATCTGGTCTTCGGGCGCAAGCTTGTCGGGTCCTCCGACCGCGCCGTCGTACACAACGCGAAACGACCGAGCCGCAGTGCTGAACGAACCCCATTTCCCAGCAGGGGAACCGTTCCAGTCGGCGGAGTCGAAGGCCGTGGCATGGGAATACTCAATGTGGCATGAATCGGTTATGTCGGCAACGGTCCCGTCGGGGTGTGTGACGATAACCGCCATTTCGGGGTCGTTCGCAAAGGCCACGTCGTATTCGCTGTTGCGCGGGTCGTTTGGCTGCTGACCCTCTTCGGCGTCTTGCATGAACGTTGCGTGGTCCCCGACTTCCGGCAGGTTGTCGATTATCACCAGCTTGTTCATGTTGCGTGGCGTGGTGTTCAGGACCGTGTTCGTGAAGCGGAAATCTGTCTCTTCGTTCGGCAGCACGATGTAGTTGCGCGCATCGGTGGACGCAGCCGTGTTGCCCGGGTCGCCGACTTGCGAAACGCTTTTCACCGACTTGGCGAAATAGCCATACGCGACCGGAATAGCTGCATTGCTATGCACCGACCGCGCGCCCGCCACCTGCCGGAACGCGCCCTGCTCGTCGGAAACGTAGATGTCGCATGCTGCCTCTTCGCCATGCATGACCTGGCCCCATCCCATGTCTTCGACGGGAGTGATGAACGCGTTGTTGAAGATGTCCTTGTTGAAGTACTGGTCGGTCCCGTTTTCGGTCGAAAGCTTCAGTCGTCCCGTACCACCCGCCGGGATGCCCATGCGCGGATCGCTGAAGCGCACTTGCATCTGCAGGTTGCCCTTGGCGGTGGTGGTCAGGTGGACGATGGCGTAGCCGGGCTGGGTGTCCATCCTGGTTTTCCCGAAGGCGCCGTGATAGCCTCCGGAGAATTCAATGACGAAATAGGGAATGGCCACGGGGTCTCCGTCCACGGTGATGTGGTAGTCGGTCCTGCCCCAGCGATTGTACTGCCCCCGTTCTCCCGCGCGCACGGTGGCCACGGCCCTGCCCTGCTCGTTGGTGTCCCATCCGGTGAAGGTGATGAAGGGGTTGCCCGTATAATCGGTGTAACCGGTGCCGCCGGAATACAGGGCCGTGCTGGAATACTGTTCTCGCTGGGTTTTGAACTGGGAATAGTCGGAATCTTCTCGGTACAGGCCGTCGTGATAGAAGTTCCGGGGCCCTTCGACCTTGAAGCACACGTCGCCGACGAAGCGATACGGATCGTCGATGACGTCGGTAAGCACGAAGTCGTAGAGCGGCGCCGTGCCGTTGTTGTAATAGCGCACGGTCCAGTTCAGCGTGTCCTCTTTGTCGGCAAAGTCGTCTTCGCCGACGTCGCCATTCGATTTCGTCGTCTTTTCCACGACCTTTTCGATGCCGGGCAACGGCTCGCCCCGTTCGACGGGAACGTTCGAAGCCAGCCATTTCGTGGACTCGTCGCCGCCCTTGTAGCCATAGGCGCTGGCAACCTCGTCGGTGTCCAGCAGGCTGCGGTTGCCGTCGTTGGCCCGTTGGCCGTCGAATGTCCACGACGTCAGCTCCGTTTCAAGGTCCAGCTGCACGCCGCCGCCGCTCACGTCCTCGAAGGGCATGGCGATGTGGTTGTTGGCCAGCTGTTCGGTGTCGGCGTATGCGTTGGTGCGCGCCACGTAGCAAAACGTCAGGTACTCGTTGGGCGCCAGGTAGTACTTGCCGCGCACGGAATCGTATCCCAAGGTGCCGTCGTCGCCGTTTTCGATGTGGAAGGTTACCAGCTGCGGATCGGATGCGGCGAAGCTGGCCTCGATGCAAGCGATCTTCTGATGAAGGTCGCCGCTGTCGTTCGTGGCATCCACGACGGGGCGGTAGTCCGCCGAGGTGTTCCAATCGCCGTAGTTCTTGTAATACGTGGACCAGCTGAATTCCCGCTGTCCGTTGCGGTATTCGGGCAAGCCTGTGTCATAGGAATACGTGGACCCGTAATGTCGATCATAGTCGGGAATGAAGCCGTTCATGCCGCGGCCGCCGATGAAGGTGAACCCCTGCGGCAGGCGGTCCTGCAAATCGTTCAGGTACATGCGGGTGGAACCGCCGTTGAACAGGGTGGCGTAGTACATGACGAAACCCCGCACGCCGCAATCGTTCACGTATATCTCGCGCCCCGTCTCGGTCGGGTCCAGTACCAGCTCGTAGTTATGCCTGCTCGTGTACGCTCCCACCATGTCGGCCATATAGCCGGTTTCCGCTACGCCCTTCTGCAGCCCGCACGCCGTCGTTGTCTGCACGTCGTGAATGACCTGGCTGCGGAAATCGAACACCGAAAGCGTGTTTTCTATCGGGTTGGCGCCATACGAGCGCCCGTACATCGACCATGCGGGGTTGTCGGGGGTGTCTTCGGGCATTTTCAGCGTTGCATAGATATAGGCGGTGCCGACGAACGTCATCGAGAAATCGTCTTTCCAGCAAAGGTACTGCTGGTCGGGATTGTCCGCATCGGCCCCGCTCGGCGATGCGTCTTCCACATCCCAGCTGTCGCCGTTCACGACGGTCACGTTGTCGCCTTCGACGTACGTAATGGTTATATCGTCTTTCGTCCAGCGATGTGCTGCTGTGCTCGGGGGCAACCGGTCGTACATCGTTGCGCGCGTAACCGTAGAAGAGCCGCTGCCGATATGCCGAAGCATGAAGCGGTAGGTAACGGTGTCGCCCTCCTTCAGCGTGCTCTGGCTTTCCAGCTCGTCGCCGTCGGGGGTATCGCCCTTGTGGGTAACGATTTTCTTGTCGGAGTTCACGCGCGATCCCACGATGAACGTCGGTGCATACAGGCGGTGTTTCTGGTGGTCGTTCAACCAGGCTTCGTTGCCCAGCGCGAAGAATCCTCCATCGGGGTCGATGTTCAGGGGGTCGACGAGCGTCTTGTACGACACGGTTCGCGATGTGTTGGCCGACGTGTAATCGAAGTACCAGTACACAAGCGCATCGATGCCGCCCGAATCGCGAGTAAGCTCGATGCGGTCGGCCCAGTACCCGCCGAAGAACACGTTGTCGTAGGTGTTCGGCTCGCTTACCAGATAGTATGCAGCTCCCTCTATCTCGGTTGCGGTCAGGCCGTAGCGATCGGCGAAGGAGTCGTTTTCCGGCACGGCTGGCACCAGCAGTATCTGGCCGCCTTCGATATGGTCCACCAGGGGAAGGGCTTCGTAGTGGTGCGCCTGACCGCCGTTGCCGTACGACGGCTTGTCAGAGCTTACGGAAACGACGTAGTCCAAGGTGTTGCCCGCCGTTACCGCCATGCTCTTCGATCCGCTGCCAGATGCCCCGACAACCCGATTTCCCAAGTAGGCCACCTTGTTCAGCTTGAATTCGCGCTGCGAAACAGCTGTCCAGTATGCATGCGAGCTGCCGATTTCCTCGTTGGGATTGCTGCCGTACACGTGCATGTAGTTTCGGCTGGTCTTGGTCAGGTCGTTGTGCTCTTCCAGCACATCGCCGTCCAGCATCATGAACGTGCTCTTGTCCGACGACCGCAGGGCAATGTGTATCCTGTTGCCGCTGGGCAGGGGGTACAGCGACCCGTCTTCACGTGCGAAATTCCAGACCAGGCCATAGGTTGCGTCGTAGGTTACGACATAGCCCAGCGAATCCAGCGCCTCGCGGATGCTCGGGGCGTCTTGCCCGATTACGATGGCGCGGTCGGGCAATGTCGATCCCGGCGCTTCGTCGTGCATCGACACGACGATCCGGCCCTGCTCGTCGCGTGCGAGCGTAATGAGGGCGTTGGTGGTCAGCTCGGATTCGTCTACGTTCGTCATGCCGTTGTACTTGTTGCCCATGCCGTTTTCCTGCACGCCGGCGGTCGTGGCCGTCGTGCCGTCGGCTGTCGTAACCGTGCGCGTTATGCCCGTGGTACTGCACAGCGTGGCGTTCGCGATGGTAATGACGAGCTTGCAGTCCGCGCGCTCCAGAAGCATGGTTTCCATGTTGTCGGCTGTTATGTAGTGCATTTGGGGCAGCGTGTCGGTAACGGTGCCGATGCCGTCGTAAGGCAGCGACCCCGAGTTCGAAAGCGAAAGCGTGTATTCGTAATACGACCCGTAGTTCATCGTGTTGCTGTCGTTGGTCTTGTTCACTTCCAACTTTCCCTCGGTGGCCTTCACGCTGGCCTGCGCCTGCGCAACGTTGGTGTAGGGGTCGGAATACGAGTAGCGGTACGTGGCTTCGATGGTGTTCGTGAAGGGCGTGTACACCCCTTCGGCATACGGCGAAAGCGCCTCTACAACGCTGTTGCCGTAAACGATGCCCATTTCGACCGGGGAAAGGCTGTAAGAGTTCGAAGTGGCGGAATGCCTCCAGTACATGACCACTTCGCCGTCTTCCACGGCAAGCGTCGGATAGCTCTGCCCTCCCGTGCTGGGGTTCCAGCCCGATGCCAGCTGATGCATCTTGCCGTCGATTACCACGGCCACGCCGGTGCTCGACGAGGGGCTGGCGTATGTCCAGTTGCCTGCCTGGATTGCCTCGACAAGCCCCTCGCGCCAGCGCGTGCCGGGGGGCAGGGTAAGCACGTCGCGGTATTCGATGCATTGCAGCTGGTCGCGCCCGATGGAGCTGGATTCGGCGTTCGTGCGTTTGGCCGATATGCTGTAGCGCAGGCCTTTCACATACGTCTTGCCGTCGCCGCTGCCGTCGCCGACCACCGCAATCGTGTCGGTGCTCGTGAAGGATTTGCTGTTTGAGAACTCGTCGCGTTGCGTGGACCAGTTCAGGCGCTGGAACTGGTCGGTTGGCTCGAGCACGACGCCATCCAGGTTTTCGAGTTCGTCTTCGTCCAGCAGCATGCCCCAGATAAGCGTGTCGCCGCCGCTCGACAAGGGGGAGGGGTATCCCGCCACGATGTTGAACTGCAGAGCCGCGCCGACCACGCGCGGTATGTCGAAATAGAAGACGCACGGGTCGTCGGTGGCGTGGAAGGTTATCGGATAGGTGTGCGTTCCATCCTGGTTGGCCAGGTTATACGGTTCGGTGCGCGGCTCGAAGTTCGTAACGGAGCCCTCGTTGTTCTCGAAGAGCACATACACGCGCGATGCCTTGTCGGCTGTGTTGTCGGGGTTCGAAAGCGTTACGGACACCTGCGGGTATTCGCCGGTCAGATAGCGGTAGGGTTCGCTGTCGTCCGATGGCGCGGGGAAATTGCTGCCCGCATCGGTCTGGATGCTCAGCTCCATGCCCGACACGACGCGGATGGCGTCCTTCGTCTGGCGGGGGTCGGCCGATTCCTGCAGGCCCGTGTTCGTGAACGGCAGCATGCCCACCGTTGTCGCGTTCGGGAAGCTTGCCAAGGCGCCGTCCGTGGTCGTTTGGCCGTTCACGCTTGCAAGCGAAGGGCGGTTCGCCATGGCGTACGAATCGATCCGCGCAATCGCGCCGGGGTCCGCGAAGTCTATCTCGTGCAGGTCCTTCGCGTTTTTAAGGGCGTTGGCGCCTATGCCGACTACGGGCAGTGTGTCGCCGCCTTCCTCGCTTGCCGGCACGTTGGCTGGCACGGTATAGCCTGTCACGCCCTCCGGAACGTACGCGAGCTGCGCGCCGTCGTCCTCCAGGCGGTACAGCGCCCCGTGCGGATCCACGTAGTAGGTGCCTTGCCGGATTATCGTGTTCAGGTCGTCCGGCAGGTTGGTCAGGCTGGCCAGGTCGTCGATTTCAAGCACGCTTTCGCCCTCGAACACCAGCTTGCCGATGCGCTTCGCCGAGGCGGCCGTCAGGAATTCCCTCGACAGCACCTTCACCGAGTCGGCCACGACAATCCGCACGTTTTCCGCATAGCCAACGGCGTTTTCGGCTATCTTGCGCAGCTCGACGGCCTCGAGGCGTATCTCGTCGTTCAGATACAGCGCGTACGACCCGATGGACGTCGTTGCCTTCGGTATGGTAATGCTGGAAACGTGCGGGCGGTTCGTCGTGCTGAACGCGTTCTTGCCGATGGATTCCACCGTATCGGGCAGGCTGATGTCGCTAAGATAGCAGTTGCTGAACGCCGAATCGCCGATGGATTTCAGCGTCTGGGGCCATGCGGATATGTGCAGGTTCGTCCATCCGTAGCACATCCGGTTCGGTATCTCTTCCAAGAAGCGCGGCAATTTCAGGTGTTGCAAATTCGAGCATTCTTCGAATGTGCTCTCGCCGATGGAGGTTATGCTATCGGGCAGGTCGATGCTGGTCACAGAACGGTTGCCGCGGAACGCCTCTCGACCGATTCTCGTCAGGCCATCGGGCAGGTCGATTGTTTGCAGGGGGCATTCTCTGAATGCGTAGTTGCCGATGGTCTGCAGCGTGCTGGGGAAATCGAAAGACGCCAGCTTCTTGCATTCGGAGAACGCATAGTTGCCGACCGAGGTGATGTTGCCGGGATAATCGACGCTTACCAGCTCGGGGCATTTGTTGAAGGTGTAGTCGGGGATCGTGGCAATGCTGCTCGGCAGGGTGGCGCGTTCGAGCAGCTCACAGCCGGAAAACACGCCTGTGTCCATAGACGTAACGCTTTCCGGGACCACGACCTCGGTGAAGCCGCAACTGGAAAACGCTCCGCTTCCCAGGGACTGAAGAACGGGTGAAAGGGGCATTTCGGTAAGCGAAGAGCATCTGGTGAAGGCGGAGCTTTCTATCGAGGTCACGTTTGCCGACATGTTCACCTCGGACAGGTTGGAGCACACGGAAAAGGCCGAAGTCCCAATTGCCGTAACGCTGTCGGGGATGTCGATTGCGCCGAGGGCCGAACAGTTGCTGAACATGCTGTTTGGGATGCGCGCAATGCCCTGTGGCAAGCGGGCAGTTTCGAGCGCATAGCAGGACGTGAACGCCGAAGCGCCTATCCAGGTAACGCTGTCGGGAAGAATTGCCTGCTTAAGCGATTCGCAGTGCTGGAATGCATAGGATTCGATGGATTCCAGGCCATCGGGAAAGTCGAAGCTTTCCAGCAGGATACAGTCGTAGAACGCGCCGTATTCGATGGTTTTCAGCGAGGCGGGGGCATTCACGCTTTTCAGCTTCGGACACTCCCGAAACGCATACGATCCAAACGTTTCCACCGTGCCCGGAAGCGAAACGCGCTCCAGGCGCTTGCAGTCGTAGGCGAACAGGTACGACGAAAGGCTGGTCACGCCTTCGCCGATGTGCGCTTCGGTAATGTTTGCTTCCCATTGGGCCCAGGGGCAGTTGGAATACAGCGAAGAGGGCATGCTGCCCTCGCCTTCTATGGTCAGCGTGAAGCCGTCCGTTTCATTGCCCTCGATGGACCACGTGTGGCCGCTGGAAAGCGTGCCCGACGCCACGGGGGCGTCTTGCGTGGCGAGCGATGGAGCCTGCAGTCCCCTCGGGCTTGCCAGCATCCTCGGCATGTTTTGCGGCTTCTCGTCGTCGGCGAGGTTCGCGGTTGCATTTTGGGGTTCCTGCACGCTGTCTGCCGTGCCCTGAACGGAACTGGTCGTCGGATTTGGCATGCGGGCGCTTCGCGTATCCGGCTGGCCAACCACTATGCCCGCCGACCGGAGGGCATCGGGGTCGTTCTCGACCGTTGCAGCCGGCTGGCCGAAGGCCACGAGCGCAAGGGAAAGGGTGACAACGCATGCGATGGCGAGCGTGCTTCTGTAGCGTTTGCGAATCCGGCTGTTTTGCAGGGCGTGTTCGATGGCAATGCGTATTTCTTTCATGGTAAACCGCCCATAACAGTCCAGGATTTTATCGTAAATCACCTGATTTCAGTACAAATAACGTCTCAAGAAAACTCATGACGCCTGATAGGTAATATACAGTAAATAGTCTATGCCATCAACGGTTAGCGACATGCAGCTCCGAACAGACATCAGGAGGCTTACCTCCCCCGGCCTGACACACATCCCCAATGAATACGGGTGCCTGGCACCTGTATTCATTGTGGGCAGTAACGTCCCCCTGACACACGAAACGAAACTATGACATCATGCGCTATCGGGCAGCGGTGTGGTATGCTGGGACTATCGGAGCCTATCGTCGAAAGGAGCGACAATGCTGGTTACTACATGCGACGTCATCCCTGGCAAGCAGGTTGAACTACTCGGCCTCGTGCGTGGAAATGTGGTCACGTCGAAAAACATCGGACGCGATATCATGGCGGGTTTCAAGAACATTGCCGGTGGCGAGATTAAAAGCTATACCCAGATGATGAACGAAGGTCGCGACATCGCCGAGCAGCGCATGGTCGCCGAAGCCGAGGCGATGGGCGCGAACGCCATTATCTGCGCGCGCTATGCCGGTTCTTCGGTTATGGAGGGCACCCAAGAAATGCTGGCGTACGGCACCGCCGTCCGCTACGTGTAAGTCGCGCCACCTGCGCGCGCAAATGCCAAACGCCAGGCGCCGGGGCAAGCCGGTACGCTTTCCCCGGAGCCCTAGAATGCGGATTCTTGTTGGGTTCCGTTCACCCGCCACCTTTCCGCGGCGGGCGGTGAC
>ODAI014802999.1_pt1 | contig 19823 bp, 15 predicted proteins | sample 1539321 | NCBI WGS metagenome assembly ODAI01 (sample SAMN02144231, study PRJEB22623) | gut metagenome | biome: sheep rumen | host: Ovis aries | place: New Zealand
ATATAATGCTGGACCTTATCATAGGGCAGACTGTGGAGGAGGCAAAGCGCCTTGCGGACATCTTCTTCCGCATGATAAAGGGAGAGGCTACGGATGAGGAGATAGAGGAACTGGACGAAGGCTCCGCTCTCAGGGATGTTTCCCATATGCCCGCCCGTGTGAAGTGTGCGGTGCTGGGCTGGCACACCTTCGATACCATCGTTATGGGGAAAAAGAGAGACGACACCATAGAGACCAAGTAAAACAAAAAGCTCCGGCCGAAAGACCGGAGCGTTATTTTTTTAACCGCCTTGCCGCCGTATGGATAGTGAAACCCGCGTTTAGCAGGTGGGCAAAAGTCCGACAGCTTCACGCTCCCTGCGTCCGTTGCTCCGCACATCTAATGCGGCGGGAGGTCTGCAATCCCCTGTCGATGGCTTAATCCCTATTTGTAAGTGTTGGATCCGCATAAACCACACTTCATCGGTCAAGGCAGAATTGGTCGGAAAAGTCTTTGTGATCTCTTCGTGATCCCTTCTCCTGTAATATATTATAGCAAATATCTACCCTAAAATCAACAACAATTTTTTAGAAAATCCGGGGTCAAATTTGTGCAAATTATACAAAAATCACACATTCACAAAGGCGTACTCTTCCATTTCCTTTATATAATCACCCGTATTTTCGGAAAGATAGCCCAAGCTGCCGAAGCCGCTCCTTACGGTGGGCTTTACCTCCGGCATATACTTCTTCATGTACTTTTTTGAAGCCGAAAGAGCGGGATCCTTGTCGCCGTAATCAAGATGTATCATATCCTGCTTTTTCTCCGGGAAAAGGCGTACATCGCAGTGACAATAGGCGTAGACCATGTTATCTATGTCGATATTGGTCATCCCTGCAAGGTTGGCGGTCATAACGTCCCCACGACCCCTGCCGTATTTTGAATCCAGCTCGGATACCATGGCGGAGGTGCCTGCCTTTTCAAGACGGCTCTTTCTGCCGTGGCAGCGCTGCCTCATAAGAAACTCCGCAAGACCGGGATTGTCCGTGAACATGAGCCCGTCGAACCACGCCTTTCTGACGTTGAAATCATTGTCGATATAGAGCTTGTATGCAATGGGGGCTCCCAGTGAAAAGCCTGCCACCAGACTTACGGTCTCGATGGAATTGTCCATAAGGAACTGCTTGAGCACACGGTATTCGTCATGAACATTGGTATAGCGCTCGGACTGCCCGTGACCGCCGTGATCCGGGGCTATGATAAAGTACCTCCCTTTGAAATATGGTGCGGCAGTTTCATAAGCGTAACTGCCTGAGATCAGCATTGGCGGCAAAAGCACTACTGCGGGATCCTTTTTGTCACCGAATGAGTTAATAAACATTACGTCTTCACCTCTTGGCTTGTTTTCTCAGTTCTTTCAGCTTGTCTTTGTTTTCGTACATCTGTTCATCGGCAAGGCGGTGCGCTTCTGCCAGGTCGTTGATACCGAATTCGCACAGGCTCATGCCCAGAGCTATCTCCATCCTTACGGGAGGACGGTTGTTGACATTGTAGAGTCCTTCCAGAGAATAGAACTTCTCCTTTGCCGTCTCATACTTTTCAAGGCAGTCGTTCCCCTCTATGAAGGCTATATATTCATCGCCGCCTGTCCTGTATGCATCGCCGTACTCTCCGAAGCTGTTGCGTATTATCTCCGCCGCACCTCTCAGATGCTTGTCGCCTTCTTCGTGGCCGTGATTGTCGTTTACGGTCTTGAGACAGTTCACATCCATGTGTATGACGCAGCACCGTCCCTTTTTCCTGTGTGCAGCACCCTTTTCAAAGGCTTCAAATGCGGCTCTGTTCTTGAGCCCCGTAAGGGCATCGGTAGTGGCGACCTGCCTCATGAGCTCCAGCTCCTTGTCGTTCACGCTGGCGGAGATTATCTGCTTGAGCTCATAATTTGCAAGTATCACCACGAAGACGAGCAGACCTATGCGTGTGAACCTTGCGGAATCCTCCCTGTGAAGGATATAGTAGAAGAGCATATCCGCAGCACCCGTGAAAACAACGATCGAAAATGCCGTGAGCAGGTATTTTCTCTGCTCCTTGTTCATGATGTCGTCTCTTAAAGCTCTTACGCAGATGAATACCAGCACTCCCACGCCGTAAAGTATCACAAGATGGGAAAGAATAAGGGTGTCGTGGTAGTCAAGATCCAGGAAAAGGACGGCAAAGACCTGTGCCGCAGCATTTATCAGTGCCGCTGCGACAACGCTGTTCACGGCTCTGGAATTCTGAGCCCTGCACATATACGCCATATAAAGGACGCACGGAATGGGAAGCAGCACCAGCGACATATACTCAATGACCCTTGCGGCAGCGGTGTTGTCGGATATGAGCTCCATAAAGCCCGTCTGTGAATTTGTCCAGGCGGAGAGCATCATGGCAAAGGTGCCGAGCGCTATGGTGCCCGTGCGGTCTCCGGAGGAGAAGGCGCCTATTATGGAGATGCCCAGTCCGAATATGAAGGTGATGGCGCATATGAGGAAGGGCACGATGTTCTGCCTGATGTGTATCCTCATGATCTCATCGGGGTAGGCGAGGGACAGATCATTGAAGCGTGTCCACCTGGAGTTCCCCAGAAGGTCGGAGTATATTATGCTCAGTTCCTTTGTGCCCTCAAAGTCCGGGAAATGCACATAGTGGGTAAAGCGGCCGTAATACTTCCCCGCTATGCCGTCAAGCCCGGGGTGGAAATCATAGATCTCCGTGCCGCCCAGATAGACATCAAACACAAGGTTGTTTGAGGAAAAGGACAGCATCCTGCCCTGCAGCTCGGAGGAGGAGATGGACTTGGTGATGATAACTCTTCCGTCCAGACCCACGAACCTCAGATCCTCAAAGTCCACGGGGCTGCCGTCCTCCTCATAGATCCAGCCCTCGGAAAAGTCGCTGTCTCCGGAGAATTTGTTGCCGATAAAGTTGTTTTTGAAGAAAAAGACACAGAAAAAAGCTATGATGATCACCAGAGCAGAAAAGTATATGGCGTTTGAATGGAATTTGCTCATGCTGTCACAGCTCCTTTCTTTTTTCTTCATGTGAATGTAAACACATCCACCATTAAGTATAGCATATCCTTTCGGAAAAATCAACAATATATGAAAAATAAAATTTTATTATAGTCAATTATGGGAAGTTAATTATTTAGTCTGTTCAAAGCTAATATTAGCAACTTCGCAAAGACTGATATTTTTGGTTGACATTTTAACAAAATAGGTTTATAATCATAGTATAGTCACAAACAATATCTGTTTGACATAAGCAGATAAAACATATACAGCATACTATGAAACGGAGACGTTATGATAAAGAATCTGAAAATGTCGGCAGTGGTATCACTGTGTGTGGGTATCATCTCCTTTGTGTGCATGGCTGTCCTGTACCTTGTGCTCAGTGCCAGAGTTTCGGAAACGGTGCAGGAAAAGTCCGTTGAAAACATGATGTCCGTTCTCAACGGTCAGGCAAACCTGATAGAAAACTATGTCAGCAGCTCGGAGAACATCATCAGGGAATATGCCAGTGCGGGCGAGGTGATCGCCCTGCTGAAGGACCCCTCCGATCCCCAGAGGGTGAAGGAGTGCCAGGAGTACACCGAAAGGTTCTTCTCCAACCTCCACCTGTGGGAGGGCATCTACACCTCCGACTGGGATACCTGTGTCCTTGCCCACAACAGCAGGAACTTTGTGGGCATGGTGACCCGCAAGACAGGGGAGCTGACCGCTTACAGAAAGACGATGACCGATTCGCCTGACGGCTTTTTCAACGGCGGCGCCTTTGTTTCACCGTCTTCCCACAAGATGATCTTCAACCTGCGCATGGCGATCTACGACGACGACGGTACTCCTCTGGGACTTGTGGGCGGCGGCCCCTTCCTTTCGGGGCTCAATGAGCTCCTTGTGCGGATGAACGCTTCGGATGTGAAAAGCGAAAGGTATGCCGTCATCGACTCCGCTCACTATATCTACGCCTACAACAGTGATGAATCCCTTATCATGGCACCCATAGAGTATGACAGCCACGTTGCCGTTATGGAAAGGGTGAATGCAGGGGAGAATGAGGGCGTTCTGGAGGATGAAAACGACACCATAGCCTACCGCTTTCTTTCCGACTACAACCTGATACTCACCATGAGCTACGACACGGATGAGCTTATGAGCAGCGTTTACAAGACAAGGCAGACTTTCATCTTCTTTGCGGCTGTTACGGAGATACTCATCATCGTAGGCACTGCCGCTGCCTCTCTCTTCATCACAAGGCCTCTCAACAGGGTCACAAGGGCAGTTGACAGCCTGGGAAGGCTCTCCCTTGAAGAAAAGACGGATATCAAGCGTTATTCCGGGGCGAAGAGCGAAGTGGGCAGGATAGCCGATTCCGTGGATTCACTGAATGGGGTGCTCAAAAACATAGTCAACACCCTTTCGGACTGCTCCGCTTCTCTGGGCAGGGGCTCCGAGCTTATGACAGGCACGGTGGCAGCCCTTTCCGAAAGTGCCGACACAAACAGGAAGACCACCGAGAAGATATCCGCAGGCGCAGTTTCCGCAAACCGCTCCATCCATGCCGTAAATGACAGGATAGGCACCATGACCGAGATAGTAAGGGAGAGCAGGGATGCCACGGGGCAGCGTGTGGATGAGGCAGCCTCCATGATAGCATCCATAGATGAAAAATTCCTTTCGGTAAAGAAGAGCACGGAAAAGACGGAAAAGGATATAGAAAGGTCTGTGGGCTACCTTGACTCTCTGGGGATAATAAGCGACAATGTACAGGTCATAAGGGAGATAGCAGGGAACACCAATTTCCTTGCCATAAACGCATCCATCGAGGCTGCAAGGGCAGGGGATGCGGGAACGGGCTTCGGGGTAATAGCATCGGAGATAAAGGAGCTTTCCTCCCTTTCCTCAAATGCGGCGGACAATATCTCAGCCATCTGCGTCAAGATGAACGACAACATCGGCACCATCAAGAAGTGCTTTGATGAGATAGTCACCTTTATAAAGCAGGATATATCGGTGATTTTCGAGGACATGAGGGACACTGCCGAAAAGCTGAGAGCTTCGGTGGATGAAGTCAACGGGGATATGGACAGGATGTCGGAGATCATTGAGTGCATACACGCAGAGACCTCCACTCTGGGCGCCCTCGTGGAGGAAAACGAAAAGGGAGCGGCGGACATAGACGAAAAGACACGCAGGCTCTACGAGACAGTAAGGCAGCTGGATGACTACATCAGCAGGAACAAGCAGACAGTGCGTGACATAGACAGGATAGTTTCAAGCTTTGTAAAATAATATCAAAGGCGGGTCATCGGGACCCGCCTTTTTATTGAAAACAAACAATTTTACAAAAAGGTCATTTTGATTTCACTAAATAACAGGGCTCTTGTTGTATCATGTATAATAATACTGAACCTTCCTCGATGTATAGACCATTTCCAAGCCTCAAATCCCTTATATCCAAGCATTTGCGGCTTGTTTCTTGTATATACATCGGTCAGAGATCAGTATAAGAATCATCAACGGAGAAAGTTGCTATGCGTCTTGACAGGTTCATTTGCTCACAGGGGGGGCTTACCCGCAGTGATGCCAAAAAGATGATACAAAAAGGCTTTGTGAGCGTAAACGGCAAGGTGGCTGTAAGGTCCGATACGGCAGTGGATGAGGAAAAGGATGTCATCACCCTTAAAGGTCAGGTGCTGTCCTACAGGAAATATGTCTACATAATGCTCAATAAGCCGAAGGGCTATATCTGCGCCACAGAGGACAGGAAAAGCGCCACGGTGACGGAGCTTATCCCGCCCAGTCTGTTCAGAAAGGGTATATTCCCCGCAGGCAGGCTGGATATAGATACCACCGGCTTCGTGCTCATGACGGATGACGGGGAGCTGGCTCACAATATGCTCTCTCCCAAGCACCATGTGGAAAAGGAATATGAGGTCAGTCTGCGGGATCCCTGCAAGGAAGATACTGCCCGCCTTTTTGAAGAGGGCATCACCCTGGAGGACGGAGAAAGCTGTGCTCCCGCAAGGCTCATCTTTACGGGAGACCCGAAGCTGGTGCGCCTTGTGCTGCATGAAGGGAAATTCCACCAGGTAAAGAGGATGTTTGAGGCGGCGGGAAACAAGGTCACGGACTTAAAGCGCATAAGGATCGGCGGAGTGTGCCTTGATGAGAGCCTTGCTGCCGCCGAGTGCAGGGAACTGAACGAGGAAGAAGTCGGACTTCTTTTGAAAAGAGAAAAGACGGAAGTACGGGAGTGTGACGAGGTATGAGCAAGATACTTGACTGGAACATTTATAAGGAGAAAGCCGCACAGCTGGCGGCAGAAGGTGCTGTGCTCCTTGAAAACAGGAACAGCGCCCTGCCGCTCATGGGAGAGGTGTCTGTATTCGGAAGGATGCAGCTCCATTACTACAAGAGCGGTACAGGCTCAGGCGGGCTTGTGAACGCACCGGAGGTAACAGGTCTGCTGGAGGGTCTTGAAAATGCGGGAGCCCGCATAAATGAAGAGCTGCTGGAGATCTACAGGAAATGGGACAGCGAAAACCCCGTAAAGACCGCAGACGGCTGGGGAGGTGAGCCCTGGAGCCAGGCGGAGATGCCCCTTGACGATGCAGTTGTGGAAAAAGCCGCTGCCCGCAGTGATACGGCTCTTGCGGTGATCGCACGCACAGCGGGGGAGGAACAGGAAAACAAGGCGGAAAAGGGCTCCTATCTCCTCACGGATGAGGAGGAGGATATGCTGCGCATCATCCGCAAACATTTCCAAAAGGTGGCTGTGGTCATAAATGCGGGCAATATTATAGATATGTCTTTTGTGAAAAAGTATTCCCCTGATGCGGTGATGTATATCTGGCACGGGGGCATGACAGGCGGCACGGGAGCGGCTGAGGTGCTTACAGGGCTGTCTCCCTCGGGAAAGCTGCCGGACACCATACCCCTCGATATAAAGGACATCCCCTCGGACAGGAACTTCGGCGATCCCATGAAAGCCGTCTATGCGGAGGATATATTCGTGGGCTACCGCTACTTTGAGACCTTTGCTCCGGATAAGGTGCTCTACCCCTTCGGCTACGGCCTTTCCTACACCACATTCGGGATAAAGGCGGATACAGAGCCCTCCGACAGCGGCTTTTCCGTAAGGGTCTCGGTAAAGAACACGGGTGACACTGCAGGCAAGGAGGTAGTGCAGGTCTATGTGAAGGCTCCCTCGGGAAAGCTGGGGAAGGCTGCAAGAGTGCTCTGCGGCTTCGGGAAAACAAAGCTCCTCTCTCCCTCCGAAAAGGAGACCATGACGATAAAGGTGCCGGAGTATGCCTATTCCTCCTACGACGAAACGGGAGCCAGCGGCTTTGAGAGCGCCTATGTACTTGAAGCAGGCACCTATGAGATATATGTGGGCAGCGACGTGAGAAGTGCGGAAAAGGCGGGAGAGTTCACTCTTGAAAAAACTAAGTGCGTATGTCGGCTCACACAGGCTCTGGCTCCCGTCGCTCCCTTTGACAGGATGACCGAAAGAGACGGAAAATGTGTATTTGAGCCGGTACCCCTGCAGAAGGTGTCGGAAGATGAAAGGCGTATGGCGGAAAGACCCCTTTCCTTCCCGTTCACAGGTGACAAGGGATATAAATTCACGGATGTGGGGGATTCCTGCACCATGGAGGATTTTGTGTCTCAGCTCACGGACAGGGAGCTTTGCGAAATGGCAAGGGGAGAGGGCTGCGGCAGCCCCAAGGTGACTCCCGGCACCACCTCTGCCTTCGGCGGCATTACGGAGCACCTGAACAAGCATTATCTCATCCCCGTGGGCTGTACCTCCGACGGCCCCTCAGGACTGCGGTTCGACTGCGGTACACAGGCATTTTCCCTGCCCATAGGCACTCTTATCGCTGCCACTTTCAACACGGAGCTTACAGAGGAGCTTTTCGGGTATACGGGTCTTGAAGTGGCTTACAATAAGGTGGACTGTCTGCTGGGACCCGGCATGAACATACACCGTCATCCCCTCTGCGGCAGGAACTTCGAGTATTTTTCGGAGGATCCTTTCCTGACAGGGAAAATGGGGGCTGCGGAGCTGAGGGGACTGACAAGCGCAGGCGTTACGGGGACAATAAAGCACTTCTGCGCCAACAATCAGGAGTACGGTCGCCACACTATTGACAGTGTAGTTTCGGAAAGAGCTCTCCGTGAGATCTACCTCAAAGGCTTTGAGACTGCCGTAAAGGAGGGCGGAGCCACCTCCGTGATGACCACCTACGGCAGGCTGAACGGCACCTACACCTCCGCCAAGTACGACCTCTGCACCACTGTCCTGAGAAAGGAATGGGGCTTTGAAGGCTTTGCCATGACCGACTGGTGGGCAGATACCGGACTGGACGAAAACAACAAGCCTGTGGGAGCTTACTGCACCGCCGAAATGGCAGCAGCAGGTAACGATACCTACATGGTCTTTGCGGATGCGGAGAAGGCTTCGGACGATCTGGAGAGCGGGCTTGAAAACGGCACGGTCACAAGGGGAGAACTGGCAAGAAATGCCATGAATATACTGGGCTTCCTGAAAAAGTCCCATGCCTATGAACGCATTTGCGGCACAAAGACCGATATAGAGCTTATAAACCGCAGGGAAACGAGCCAAGACGACACTGAGGGTCTGCATTACTTTGAGATAAAAGGCGGAGACGGTGACATAGATGTTTCCTGGATAGACACCTCAAAGGGAAGCACTGCCATATTCGTACTTGACGTGGAGAAAACCGGATTGTACGACATAGTCCTCACAGGCTCCACGGAACTGAGCGAAAAGGCGCAGTCTGCGGTGTCGGTGTTCTCCATGGGGAGCCATATGGGTACCTTCACCTTTAGCGGGACCGAGGGCAGGGATGTGAGCTTCACGGCATCAGCGCCCTTCTTCTCCAGATACACCACCCTGAAGCTTTACTTTGCTCAGGGAGGCATAAACTTAAGCTCTGTCAGATTTGTGATGAAAAACGCCTTCTGACGCTGATACTGATCCTTCCCCGATGTATATATGATCCCTCAAATCCCTTATATCCAAGCATTGCAGCTTGTTTCTTGTCTGTACATCGGTCAGAGATCGGTATAAAAACGAAAAGATCCCCGTCCAAGGGTCAGCAGACCTTTGGGCGGGGCATCTCTTTTTCTAAAGCCTTTCGGGCTTGTGGTCTCTTTCGTAGGCCCGTATTATCTCCGTTACCAGCTTGTGGCGCACCACATCCTTGTCGGTGAACCTGTTGATGGAGATATCATCTATTCCCTTGAGTATCCTCATGGCATCTATAAGACCGGACTTTTTGCTCTCCGGCAGGTCTATCTGTGTGATGTCTCCTGTGATGACCATTTTGCTTCCCGTGCCGAGGCGGGTGAGGAACATCTTTATCTGTTCTCTTGTGGTGTTCTGCGCCTCATCAAGGATGATAAAGGCATCGTCCAGTGTGCGTCCTCTCATGTAGGCAAGGGGTGCAACCTCGATCACGCCCTTTTCCATGTTTCTTGCGAAGTTTTCAGGACCCATCATGTCGAAAAGAGCATCGTAGAGGGGTCTGAGATAGGGGTCGACCTTGTTCTGCATATCTCCCGGAAGAAAGCCCAGCTTTTCCCCTGCCTCCACGGCGGGGCGGGCGAGGATTATGCGGTTCACCTCATGGTTTCGGAATGCCTTTACAGCCATAGCCACAGCCAGGTAGGTCTTTCCCGTACCCGCAGGACCTATTCCCATAACGATGGTGTTTTCGGAGATCTTCTCCACATACCTCTTCTGACCGATGGTCTTTGCCCTTACCACCTTTCCGGAGGAGGTGACACATATACCGTCTGCCGTAGCTTTCAGCACTTCGTTTACGCTGTCCTCCTCAACTGCGGAAAAGATGTTTTCAAGGGACTGCTCTGTCAGCTCCTCCTTCTCTGCGGCGGTGCACAGGGCTCTTATGGCCATGGCACACTTCTTCACCCCGTCCTCGTCACCGCTTATGCGCACATCTTCTCCTCTTCCCAGTATGGCAACGCCGTACTGCCTCTGGAGCCTGTTTACATTTTCATCGAATCTGCCGAATACTCTGCTGAGTATATCCGCATCCTGTATAGTGATTATCTCTTCCATTTTCTCCGATCAGCCTATCTCCTCGCAAAGCTCGTCCGTTTTCTGTCCCGTGTAGAGTATGCCTCTCATGCCCGCTTCGACCGCACCGTCCACATTTTCCTGCACATCGTCTATAAACACACATTCTGCGGGATCCAGGGAATACTTTTCGCAGAGGAGCTCATATATCCTCCTGTCGGGCTTTGTCATCTTTACATCGCAGGAGTATATCCCCCCGTCGCAGTATTTTGTGAATGTCATCACCCACGGGGCTGTGTGCAGCAGGTATGAGAAGTAGTTTGACAGGTAGTATACATTGTACCCCTGCTCTTTCAGCTTCTGTATGAGGGGTATGGTGGAGGCTTTCAGCTTCGGGCATTCTCCCAGCTTCGCAAAGATGAACCTGATCTCCGTCTCTGCCTCGGGTGCGGACGCAATGAACAGCCTCAGCACCTCCTCGTCGCTCATCACCCCTCTGTCCAGCTCTCTCCAGGCGGGGTTCTCCCAGGTGGCTCCTATCACCTTTACGGCAGTCTCCTCGTCAAAGTATCCCCTGACAAAGCCGTTGAAATCGAAATCTATAAGTACCTTTCCTATGTCAAAGATAACGTTCATAGCTTTTTCCTCACAGTTTCCACCAGGGCATCAAGATCCTCCGCCACAGCATGGGTGTATTTTTCGGTCTCACTGTCGGGGGGAGTAAGATCCGGCACCATTACGGTGAAAAGCCCCGCATCATGGGCAGATCTCAGTCCGTTGGGTGAATCCTCCACCGCAATGCACTCGGAGGGTGGCAGCCCCAGCATCTCGCAGGCGTGGATGTACACATCCGGAAAGGGCTTTCCCCGCTTTACGTCCTTTGCGGAGAGGACAGTGTCAAAGCCGTCTCTGAGCCCCGTTTCTTCAAGGTACCCAATGGCTCTTTTAAGAGGCGTGGCAGTCACGACTGCGGTGACCAGTCCCATTTCATGCAGCCTTGAGGAGACCTTATCCGCACCCTTTTTCAGGCTGATGCCCTCCTTTTCGATGAGGGCTGCCATAAGCTCCTTTCTGCGAGCCCTTACCGCCCTGTAACCATCTTCACCGCCGAAATAGGGGGCTGCCACGCTGATATCGCAGCTTCTCAGCGAGAGTATCTCATCATCGGAAAGTGAAAAGCCCAGCTCTCCGGAAGCCTGTCTCCAGCAGATGTTGTAGAGCTTTTCCGTATCTATGAGCACACCGTCCATATCAAAAAGAACAGCCTTCATCAAAATACCTCCGTTACGGCTTCTATTATGCCCGAAATAAGGGCAGTGAGCATTATGAGGACTATCACCCAGAAAATAATGACGGGAAGGGCATAGATGAGCTTCTTCTTCCTCCCTTTCCTTACCTGTGTCTCCCTGCATTCCTCGAAAACATCGGCAGGTATGCTCCTGACTGCGATGGACACCAGCAGCGGAGTTATCAGAAGATCGTCCAGGTACCCCACACCGGGGATAAAGTCCGGGATAAGGTCTATGGGGGAGAGGAAGTAAGCTGCCGCAGCGCCGCAGAGGAGCTTTGCCCCCGGGGGGGTCTTTTTGTGGGAAAGGGCTGAAAAGACTACGGGTATAAGGCTGTTGAGATACACAGCCTCCTCCCTTATGCTGCGCTTTACGGGCTCGGAGCTCTCTATGTCAAAGCTCTCCTCGGAGGCATCAAAGTCCAGCTCGTAAAGCGTTCCGTCCTTTGATACACCCAGCTTTATCTTCCTTTCGCCGCTGTGCTTCACAAACAGGATATCGCTGTCGGAAAGGGATGAGAGAAACTTCCCGTATTCGTTTTTGTAGATGAGCCTTTCCTCGCTTTTCCGCCTTATGGGCGGGCGTGTCCTTCTGAAAGGGTTCCCTGCGGCGGGTTCGGGCTGTATGTAAGGCCTTGACGGGGCGCAGATCTTCTCCGTCACTGCTCCGTAAAGGACATACCTGCCGGAGACCGTCACATCCCTTTTACCGGTCAGGGATTCGGAAAACCTGGATATGAACACGTTTTTCACTGCCATGACTATATCCCGTCCTTCAAGGGATATGTTCTCCAGCACCGCATCCGAAAAATTAAAGTGTTTAGCTGTATCCTCGTTCATTTTGTAGTATCCTGCGAAGTAATATCGGCTTTAAGAAACTCTCTTACCCTGTTGAGGGCATCGTTGTATTCAATGGAGCGGAGCCCGGGGAATGCGTTTATAAAGCGCTTCATGCTGTGCTTTGTAAAGGCGGCGTACACATCCGCACGCTTTTGCATCTTCTCCCTGTGCTTTTCCTGCTTTTCGGTGACATCGGCTGTAATGCCGTCTATGAGCCCCTTTGCCCTGCCGGATATCTCATCCGCCGCAAGATAGACTCCCGCCTCCGCATCATGCCCCAGCTCCTGCACTCCAAGGGCTGCCGTACCCAGAGAGAGCCCCATTTCCTCCGCCTTTTCGTTCATAAGGGCGGTGATCTCCGTGATCTCCTTCAGCTTCAGGTTGAACCTGTTTACGGCTGCCACGGAGGCTATGGTGTCTATTATCAGGAGCGTGCCGCCGGTGAAGATCAGGGTAAGCCCCAGAGTGCGGGGCAGCAGGGAGATCATCTTTTCTGTCAGAGGAACTGCGCCGCAGATGCCCACAGTCCCCAGAAGCCCCCATTCAAGGCTGACTTTCAGGCAGATGTACCCGTGGAAATTGAACTTTTCGTCGGTGTAGTCCCACCAGATGTTGTTGAACAGCTTTCTCATGGCAACGCCCACTATAAGCTCGAAAAGGGTGCATATGACCATGGAAAGTGCAAAAACAAGGGGGATATTGTCCGCCACGCCTCCAAGACCCATCCTTAGGATAAGGGCGCCGAAGCCGTAAATAGGGCAGACAGGGGCGTTTAAAAATCCCCTGTCGGAATACTTTCCCATTTTTATGGTGTGGACACACACTTCCATTGCCCAGCCCAGAAAGGACCAGATAAGAAAAAGCAGTGCCGCCGTGTATAGGGTCATCAGTCTACGAGGGCGGGATCGAAGCTTTCCTTCCAGGGAAGCCCCCACTTGCCCAGCTCCTCCATAAAGGGATCCGGATCGAATTCCTCTATGTTGCGCACACCCTTTAAGCTCCACTTCCCCGTGAGCAGCATCATGGCGCCTATCATGGCGGGAACGCCGGTGGTGTAGGAGATGGCCTGGGAGCCTACCTCCGCATAGCAGTCCTCATGGACGCATACATTGTAAACATAGTACCTGACGGGCTTTCCGTCCTTTACGCCCTGCATTATGCAGCCTATGTTGGTCTTTCCTTTGGTGCGGGGACCCAGTGAGGCAGGGTCGGGGAGAACAGCCTTCAGGAACTGGAGAGGAACTATCTCCATACCGTTGAAGTTTATGGGCTTGATGGAGGTCATGCCCACATCTTCAAGGCATTTCAGGTGTGTAAGGTAGGACTGCCCGAAGGTCATGAAAAAGCGTATGCGCTTTATGCCTTTGATGTTGAGCGCAAGGGACTCCAGCTCCTCGTGGTGGAGAAGGTACATATCCTTTTCGCCGATCTCGGGGAAATCATACACACGCTTTATCTCCATGGGCTCTGTTTCCACCCACTTGCCGTTTTCGATATAGGAGCCCTTTGCGGACACCTCTCTGATGTTTATCTCGGGGTTGAAGTTGGTGGCAAAGGGATAGCCGTGATCCCCCGCATTGCAGTCAAGGATGTCTATGTAATGTATCTCATCGAAATAGTGCTTCTGTGCATAGGCGCAGAACACCCCCGTAACGCCGGGGTCGAAGCCGCTTCCCAGAAGAGCTGTGAGCCCTGCCTTCTCAAAGCGCTCCCTGTAAGCCCACTGCCATGAATACTCGAACTTTGCGGTGTCCTCCGGCTCGTAGTTTGCAGTGTCCACATAGTTCACGCCGCATTCAAGGCAGGCATCCATTATGTGAAGATCCTGATAGGGGAGGGCAAGGTTCAGGCAGAGGTCGGGCTTGTAGGACTTCATAAGGGCAACAAGCTCCTCTACACTGTCAGCATCCACCCTTGCGGTGGAGATCTTCGTCTTTGTGGTGCCCTCCAGCTTTGCTTTGAGAGCGTCGCACTTTGACAGTGTCCTTGAAGCTATCATTATATCATCAAATACATCGGAGTTCTGGCAGCATTTGTGGATGGCAACGCTTGCAACGCCGCCGCAGCCTATTATAAGTGTTCTTGACATATCCCTCATTCTCCTTTTATAAGCTCTTTGAGTGCTTTTATCAGCTTGTCGGTCTGTTCTTCCGTGCCTACGGTGATGCGCAGGTAGTTTTCCGTGCCGGGCTTTGCAAAGTGGCGGACATAAATATCCCTGTCCTTCAGGTAGGTGTATATATCCGCTGCCCTGTGGGCGGGGTGTGTGGCAAAGAGGAAGTTGGTGCTGCTGTCGGCTACCGTAAATCCCAGCTCACGCAGCTCCTTTTTAGCTCTGTCCCTTATGTCCGTGACCCTTCTGAGAGTTGCCCTGAAATATTCCTCATCCCTGACGGAGGCGATGCCCGCCTCTATCTGGAGGCTGTCAAGAGGGTAGGAGTTCACACAGTCCTTCGTGGCTCTGAGGGCTCCCATAAGGGTGTCGCCGCAGATACAGTAGCCTATCCTCATGCCTGCCATGGAACGGGATTTGGAGAAGGTCTGGATCACAGCCAGATTATCGTATTTTGAAAGCAGTCCCACCGAGGTATGACCGCCGAAATCCACATAAGCCTCATCCACGATGACCACGCTGTCAGGATTGGCTTTGAGCACCCTTTCCACGAAGTCAGTGCCTACGCCGATACTTGTGGGGGCGTTGGGATTGCACAGCACCACGCCGCCGTTTTCGGTGCAGAAGTCCTCCACATTCACAGTAAGATCCTCATTCAGGGGGAAGGTGCGGTACGGGATGCGGTACAGGTCGCACCAGACGGGGTAAAAGGAATAGGTGATCTCCGGGAAGATGATGGGCTTGTCCGAGTTGAAAAAGGCTCTGAAAGCCACAGACAGCACGTCATCCGAGCCGTTGCCGCAGAATACGTTCTTTTCATCAACGCCGAACCTTCCAGCCAGTGCTCTGCACAGGGGTCTTGCGTTGGCATCGGGGTACCTTTTCAGTTCTCCTGCTTTGTACCTCTCCACTGCCTCCTGCACGAGGGGCGAGGGGGGGAAGGGGTTCTCATTGGCGTTGAGCTTTATGAAATCCTTCTTGTCGGGCTGTTCGCCGGCAGTATAAGGGGATATTTTTATCAGGTTGTCCGTATAACTCATTGTTATCCTCCGCTCTCTTTGTGTGACCTGCGGTCACTCTGTTGATTATACACCTTTTCGGGGTCTTTGTCAAGACTGTGGGGCTTTTGTAACAACTGCGGCGGGGCAGAACGATTTGTGCATTATGACGATTGACAGATGTGCTCCCATAATGCTATCATAGAATTAACAGAACGATATTCGGTTTATTTTGCGTGACGAGGGGAGATGCACAAAATGAAAATACTTATGATAAACCTGCCCTTTGCGGGACACACGAACCCCACGCTGCCGCTGACAAAGGCTCTTGCGGAAAGGGGGCACAGGGTCACCTACATAAATGCGGAGCCTTTCCGTGAGAGGATAACCGCCGCAGGGGCAGAGTTCGTTCCCTATGCGGATTTTCCGCTTTCTCCGTCGGAGGATGAGAAAAAGCGCCTCAGCTTCCGTGCTGCCTTTGACACTGCCATGTCCCTTGATGAGAGATTCGACATCCTTATCTACGAGATGTTCTTCTACCCCGGCGCAAAGGCGGCGGAGCGAATGGGCATACCCTGTGTAAGGCAGTTTTCCCAGCCCGCATGGTCGGAGCAGACATGGAGGACCGCTCCACGGCTTTTCAAGCTGTCCTCACGGCTGATAGATATGCAGGTGCTGACAGGGAGGGATGCCCGCCGCATGGGCTATGAGCGCTCCTGCCTGAAAGACGGGATAATAAAATGCAGGCCCGATCTCAATATCGTCTATGTGCCGAAGGAGTTCCAGAGCTGCCTTTCTTCCTTTGATGACAGCTATGTTTTCTTTGTGCCGCCCCCGGCACCATCATCATGCTCCGTCCGTATACCCTACGGGAAGATGGAGCACCCCATAGTATACATATCTCTGGGCAGTATCATCAGCGACAGGGGCTTTTGCAGGCAGTGCATATCAGCCTTCGGTAACAAGCGCTTCTCCGTGATACTCAACACCGGAAAGGTAGACCCGTCGTCCCTGGGGAGCATACCCTCAAATATCTTTGCCTATCCCTTTGTGCCCCAGGTGGAGGTGCTGAGCCATGCGGATGTTTTCCTGACCCACTGCGGCATGAACAGCATAAACGAAGCGCTTTACGCAGGTGTGCCCATGGTGACGATGCCCTTTCTGAACGATCAGATCACTAATGCCCGCCGTGTCTGCGAGATGGGGCTTGGGAAAAGCGTGCCTTCGTTCCCCATGAGCGGGGAGAAGATGTACGAAGCGGTCTGCACCGTGTACAGGGATGCAGGGTACAGGGAAAAGGCGGAAATGATGCGCTCTGCCCTGCAAGCTCAGGCAGGAATGGCAGCCGTCACGGAGCGGATAGAGGAACTGGTGCGGAGGAGATGAGGATATGGCGCGAAAGGCTGTACTAGAAGGCGGGAAAAGGGATGAGATAATAGCTGCGGCTGCGGAGCTTTTCTTTGAAAAGGGGTATGAAGCCACGTCCGTCCGCATGATAACCGACAGGGTCGGCGGAGAGATAGGGATGTTCTACCACTATTTCAAGTCGAAGGATATGCTCTTTGATGCCGTGGCGGACAGGTTTTTCAGGGACTTTCAAAGGAGATTTGAGGCTCTTGCGGAGGGATGTGCTTCCCCGGAGGAGTTCACGGAACGGTTCATAGAGCTGTATGACAGCTCAATGGAGCAGTACGCCCTCATCGGCAGCAGGATGCACTGGACGATACAGTGTGCCATGCACCAGAGGACACTCAGTGCCATGGTACCCGCTGTTGTGGCAGTCATAGAGAGGTGGGGCATAAAAAGCACGGTCCCTGCGGACATACTGGCGGCACAGCTTATCGGCGGCATATCCGCAGCGATCCACTCGGAAAGCTGCAAAAGGATGGATAAGGAGCAGAAAAAAGAGATGCTTGACTGCTACATCCGAAAGCTGATATTATACTGATCCTTCCTCGATGTATAGACGATCTCCAGGCATCAGATCCCTTATATCCAAGCATTTGCGGCTTGTTTCTTGTCTATACATCGGTCAGAGATCGAGCTGAACTGCGCTGACTTCTCCGTACACAGAAAATTATTATTTTTCCTATGGACAAACCGATAAAGTTGTAGTATAATGATAAAGTAATCGTTTTCATAAAATGAGGTGAGGCGAAGATGGACAGTAAACTTCTTTACGATCAGGCGGTGCGCACGGCAGAGGAGCTGTGCGAAAAGGCGTTCCTGAAAGCGGAGCAGATAGCAGTGGTAGGCTGCTCCACCTCCGAGATATGCGGTGGCGTCATAGGTAAGGCGTCGGTGCCGGAGGCTGCGGAGGCTGTGTTTGAGGGGCTCACATCCGTATTTGCTCCGAGAGGGATATACCTTGCAGCCCAGTGCTGCGAGCATCTCAACAGGGCAATAGTCATCAGCCGCAGGGCAGTGCCCTTTGCGGATGAGGTGTGTGTCGTGCCGAAGCCCAAGGCGGGCGGCTCCTTTGCGGCGGTCGCCTTCCTGCGGACGGAAGATCCCGTAGTCGTGGAGGAGATAAGGGCTCATGCAGGCCTTGACATCGGGGAGACCCTTATCGGTATGCACCTGAAGGCTGTGGCAGTCCCGCTCCGCCTTGAAAACGACACCATAGGAAGCGCCCATGTAGCGGCGGCAAGGACCAGACCCAAGTACATAGGCGGAGAAAGAGCAAAGTATGAGTGACAGGGGACGACCCCACGGAGGAAAAGTTATGGACAAAAAAGCAAAGCCGGCGGCAGCACTTGCGGTTTGTGCGATGCTGCTGTCATCATGCGGCAGCGCAGGCAGCGGCGGAGAGACCACGGCATCTCCGGCTGAGAGCGGTATCACTGTGAGCGGCATCACAGAGAATACTCAGGCGGCGGAAACGGATCCTGCAGGGAGCGAAACGGAGGCTCCCGCCGGGGATGCACAGGCACAGGAGCCCCTTTCAAAGGATCACACCGTTCCCGCAGGCACTACCCTTGACACAGGCTCCATGAACGCCCTTGAGCTGTCGGTGTACATGGGCAACGGCATAGATCTCGGCAACACCCACGAGGCTTACGGACACGGCAGCACCCCATGGGATTCGGATCCCCTTGTTTTTGAAAGGCTGTGGGGACAGCCCAACACCACCAAGGAAATATTCGAGGGCATGAAGGCTGCGGGCTTCGATACCGTGCGCATACCTGTGGCGTGGACGAACGCCATGAACTACGAAAGCGGCGACTACACTATCAATCCCGCCTTTATGGAGCGCATCACACAGGTGGTGGACTACGCTGTGGAATCGGATATGTTCGTTGTCCTCAACGACCACTGGGACGGCTCATGGTGGGGGATGTTCGGCTCTGCCGACGAAGAGACAAGGCAGAAAGCGATGGATATGTATGTCTCCATGTGGACGCAGATAGGTGAGAATTTCAAGGACTATCCCCACAACCTCATATTCGAGAGCGCCAATGAGGAGCTTGGGGACAGGCTCAACGACAAGGATGTGGCAAAGGATTCCGGCAGCCTGTCCAAAGCCGAATGCTACACCACCACGAACCTTATAAACCAGACCTTTGTGGACACCATAAGGGGGCAGGGGAGCAGGAACAGTGACCGCTTCCTGCTTATCGCAGGCTACAACACGGACATAGAGCATACCGTGAACTCCGCCTACAAGATGCCGGAGGACACCGCAGAGGGAAAGCTCTTCGTTTCCGTACACTACTACACCCCCGCTGACTACTGTCTGACGGGCAGCGTTTCCCACTGGGGCAACAAGAGGCAGTATGAGGAGATGAACAGCCTCCTTGCCAAGATGAAGAAATTCACGGATGAGGGCTACGGCGTCATCATCGGCGAATACGGTGTGCTTACCGACGGCTCCAGCGAGCCCAGAGAGGACAGTGACCTGTGGTTCGACAATTTCCTCAACAACTGCGACCTCTACGATTATGTCCCCGTTCTCTGGGACTGCAACGCCCTTTACAGCAAGACTGCCTGCAAGATACAGAATGAAGATGTGGCGGAGATGTTCCTTTCAAGGTCCCGTGCAAACGAGGGTGAGGACTACGAGCAGGTGAAGAAGAACGCCGAGGAGAAAATGGCGGCAGCCCTCAAGGAGTCCGAAAACAGGGGCGTTGATGCGGATGTGCCCATGCCCGACGAAAATACGGCTGTGGCATGGCTCATGTACCAGTCAGGTGACTGGGGCATTTCCTACAGCGTGGGTGATGTTTACGACCCCACTGCCTGCACCGAGGGCATAAAGGCTGAAAACCCCGTTGTGACAGGAGCAGGGGAATACACCGTATCCCTTGACTTCACACAGGCGGGCAAGCCCAAGGGGACACAGTTCTGTGCGCTGGGTCTTGCAAACGGAGAAAAGCTCTTCCCCGGCTGCGTGATGGACATCAAGTCGGTAAAGGTCAATGACAAGGATGTGGAGCTGACAGCCAAGCCCTACACCACCTCCGACGACGGCATATGCACAAGGGTCAA
>ODAI012984876.1_pt1 | contig 19818 bp, 16 predicted proteins | sample 1539321 | NCBI WGS metagenome assembly ODAI01 (sample SAMN02144231, study PRJEB22623) | gut metagenome | biome: sheep rumen | host: Ovis aries | place: New Zealand
CATCTTCCGGATCTTCATCAACACCCTGAGTCCTGCGCTGGAGATGTAACGAAGATCCCCCACATCAAATACGACCTCCCTGCCCTCATGCTTTGCAAGGATCTCCAGAAGCTCCTGCTCCGTCTGCGGCGCATTGTTTGTGTCGATCCTGCCCTCCAGTTCGATCAATAGCTTTCCTTCCTTCTCTGTTGCTTTCATGTCCTTCCCCTCTTTCTATAATGTCAAGCTTTCCGTGGTTCATTTCTTTCCCTGCTCCACCGTCTTGATCTCGTCCTCCGATGCTTCCGCCCCTTTTTGATTCCTGCTTTACGCTGCCTTCCCGGTCAAGACTCCTGCCGCGGAAATGACACCAAACGCAATAAAGAAGATTCCGCCGATCAGTCCTCCTTTGGCCCCCTGTTTTGACAGTTCTTCCGGCTTATCCGGATTGTATTTTATCTCAACTGTCTGGCCTTCTTTGTATGTGGTAGAGTTCGATGTCCCGCTGTCCGGAATTCTTTCTTCATAGCTTTTCCCGTTGACTGTATATTCCACCACCGGATAATACATTCTTGTATTATCCCCATCGGAGTCTGTTTCCACTTCGCTGTCCACCCTGACAATCGTAGCAGTTGTCTGGGCGGTCTGCGTTTTCTGCGCATGCGCGTATGACACCAAGATAAAGATTCCCATCCCGACACATACAATGCTGACTAAAATCCAAATAATCCTTTTCATTACATTTCCTCCTGCATTTTATTGTTATTTCATGCCCGGGAAATCCCGGAGTTCAAATCTTCCCTTTTCCGGCACAGGGATCTCTCCCTCCTGCCGCATGAGCCAGGAACCAAGATCCGAATAGGTTGAAAAGGAAAGCAGCCTCCGCCGTTCCTCCCCGAACACATAATTAAAATACCGGAATGTACTGTCTGCACAGTTCTTTGTCATGCCCACACGGTACAACTTATCGTCCTGCAGCGGCTCGCCGTTCAGAGTGATCTCCTCCACCCTGCAGCCCCGCTCCCAGCAGTCAGCTCCGTCCACCACCAGCCGGAAGCCCCGGCTGTATTGGAAGGTTCCGTTCATGACCGAGCCGTCCTCCTTTAAGGAAAACAGATAGGCAAAACAATCTTTCAGCTCCTCTCCGCTCATGGTCACCGCCACGAACCGGTCATCAAAGGGGTACATCTCCTTGAAATCCTTTTCCGTGACCTCCGGTCCCACTTCCTTTCTCCGGATGCTGCCGGACTGCAGGATCACCAGATCCACCGGATAGAGATCCAGAAACGCATCCGCCACCAGATCCCCAATCTCCGTTTCATACAGTCTGCTTTTATGTTCAAAAGAGGATGCAAGCCGACATATCGTGTCGTTCGATACGATCTTTTTCTTGTCGAACACAATCCGGTCTGCCAGCTCATCCACCCCGTAATCGTAATCGCACAACTCTTCCGTCAGCGCCACCCGCTCCCAGCTCCATTCCGTGATCCGCTTCCGTTCCGTATCCACCACCAGGTCAAACCGCCCGATGTGGGTGGTGCCGTAGCTGGACTGGGCAATGGGTATCCCGTTCACCACCTCCGCCTCGTCCATGTCGATATGGGTGTGCCCGCCCAGGATCAGGTCCACATGGATGTCCTCCGGCATGTTTAATGCCAGCTCCCTGTCCCCCTCGATCCCATAGTGGGACATGAGCACCACCAGGTCAATGTGTTCCGCGGCATGGGCCGCGATCTCTTCCCGGATCGCCGTGTAGCTGTCCTTATAGGAGAGCATGTTCCGGCAAAACTCATCCGACAGGATTTTATTCAAAAATGCCCGAGGGATTACACCGATGAACAGGATCTTCACCCCGTTCACCTCATACACCTTTCCCGGCTTGAACAGCGTCTGGGCAAGCGGTGCGACCATGATATTTGCGCACAGCACGGAGGATCGGATACAGGCATTGAAGATCAGCAGATGCTCCAGCCCGTAATCCATCTCGTGATTTCCCAAAGAGATGGCGTCCGGCTTCAGATAATTGATGAGCTCCACCGTATTCGTTCCCTTATAGTCCGATCCCCAGACATCCTCCTGCAGGACATCCCCACAGATGCCGAAGAAGACAGGTGTCTCCTTCCGCACCTTATTCACATAACCCGAGAGCAGCGAAATTCCGCCCTGTACTGCCAGATCTCTTCCTACCGTGAAATTCAGCTGCCCATGGATATCATTCGCATGCAAAATAGTTATTTTATCCATTCACACACCATTACCTATTCTTGATTTACCCATTCACCAACTACAGGATTTTCTTCATCTGCAAGATATTCTTTCCGTCCTTATACTCATAGGTCACATCATCCATTGTTTTCTTTGTCATATAGATCCCCAAGCCTCCGATCTTCCTCTCATCAGCCGCCAGAGTCACGTCCGGATCCTCCTTAGCTAACGGATCAAAAGGAACCCCATTGTCCATAAACGTGATCGTCACCGTGACCGGATCTCCGGAAAGCTCCACCCTCACCGTTGCTTTTCCGATTTCTGAGCCATACGCATAATGTGCAATATTTACAAAAATCTCCTCTGCGGCCACGCAGATCTGCATCTGTGCCTTCGGCGAACAGTCCACCGCCTCCAGATTCTGCTCCAGAAATTCCATCACCTCATCCAGCTTCGCATCCACTGCATCCACTTCAATCTCTTTTACGACATCGCTCATACCCTGTTTCCCCTTTCAGATAATAATCTGCATGACAAATCCAAATTTACATAACACCCCTGTTTTGTAACAATTTACAGTCCATCCACAAATGTCTTGTATTCCTCCTCATTCGCCGGCGGAACCAGTTTTCCTGCCTTGATCTCATCGCATAGACCGATTGCCGCATCATAAATCTCATCCGAATAATTCTCATGGTTTTCCGGAATCCCTACAGCTCCTTCTGCCATGCCAAAACTCAAAGTTTTACCGCCTATGGCTCTCCCCTGCTCATAGTCCTGCGACACACGCAGGATCGCTGCATCCACCTTTTTCATGCCCGAAGACAGTACATGATCCGGATCGAGATACGCCTGATCCTTGTCCACACCGATCACATAATATCCGTTTTTCCCGGCTGACTCGATCACACCCAGGCCTGCGCCGCCTGCTGCCGCATAGATCACATCGCATCCGTTACCATACATTGTATCCGCGATCTGTCCACCTGAAACGGAATCATAAAAATTTCCCACATACTCTACCGAAACGGTTACGTTTTTATGGTGTAAATGATTCGCATAGGCAACGCCCGCCTCAAATCCGTACTGGAACTGGTCTATGATGTCACTTGGCACACCGCCCACAAATCCGACACTGCCCGTCTTAGTCACACAGGCTGCAATATACCCCACTATAAAAGAAGGCTCCTGCGCCCGGAACACAACTGCGGTCACATTCTCCGGAGTCTCCTCGTAGGCATTGTCAATGATGGCAAAGTTGACCTCCGGATACTTCTCCGCAACCTTCAAAAGCGCGTCGGCACACTGGTAACCCACGCCCCAACACAGCGTATAGCCGTTCTCCGCAAGCTCGGTAAAGTTTGGAACAAAATCCTCCTCACTCTGCGATTCTACATAGCTGACGGAAGCACCCGTCGCGTTCTTCAGCGCCTCCAGGCCATCCCACGCGCTCTGGTTAAATCCCTGATCATCCACACCTCCGATATCCGTGACCATGGCCACACGATAGACCCTATTCTGCTCCTGCACGTCCGCGGCCTCGGCATCCGCCTCCACCACCCATTCCTTCAAAAGCTGCGGTCCGGTCTCTGAACTGCCACAGGCAGAAAGGATACATGCTGCCACAAGCAGCCCGCTAACTGCTTTCCTTTTTTTCCCATTCTTTCCCATTTCTTTTTCCGATTTCTTTCTGCTATTTTCTGTTCTTCTGGTTCTTTGCAAATATACTTACCCGGACATGCCCGTCCTTAAGCCCATACAGCCACAGCGTATCGTGTATCCGCATCTCCTCCTTTGGAAGAGGCGCGCTGCCGGGCATCACGGCCGTCACAAAGTAGATCCGATCCCTGATCAGGATCTCTGTCATACTGTTGTATTTCCGGAAGATCTCCAGCACATCCCTTACACACATATCATGCGTCACAGTCAACAGTGAATCCTCCGGTCTGCGCCAATACTCCTGAACTTCCGCCTGCGGCACCGCCAAGCCCCAAGCCGTCTCAAAATCCGACATGATCTCCTGAAGCATCTGCCTTGCATGAACTGCGTTCATCAGATAAATATCTACGCTGTCCCGGTCTTCGGTGATCTCCACCTTCCTCTGCCGGATGATCTCCCCGCTGTCAAGGTGATTGCTCAGTTTGTGCATGGTCACTCCTGTCTCCGAAAGTTCCCTTGCCATAGCACACTCGATTGGATAATAACTCCTCCCCTGCGGCAGTAGTGAACTGTGTGTGTTGATCCCCCGGAATTCCGCAAGATCTTCCGGAATATCAATTTTCTTGTCATATTCCGCGATAAAAAACAAGTCACAGCCCTCTTCCAGGAAAAACCGCCTGATTGTATCCGGTTCAATTGCTTCATAATGCACCGGAATTCCTAATTCCTCTGCCCTACTGACAATATTATACTCATTAAAATAATCCTCATCATTATGGTAAGTATAAAGGGCTAAGACCTGCTCCCTCTCCACCAGATACTCAAAACACGATAAGAATACATCCGAACCAAAGTAAACAATTTTCATCTCTTCTTATACCGCCTCATGATCAACGCATAAATTCCTGCAAATACAAGCATCCCTGCTCCGAAGATTGTCAGCCCCAGACGGTTTCCAAAGGATAACAGCACGCCGTATGCAATCGGTCCCGCCGTGGAACCAATGCTCTCAAACACCGTATAGACCTCCATAGACTTCGCTTCCCCGTACCGCACAGACTGCGGCAGCTCCCCAAAGAAAGTGTACATACATCCATAGGAGAAGGATGTTACAAAGGACAGCATCACCATTCCGAAGAATACCATCCCCATGCTAGGTCTTACCACATAGAGCAGCATAGCCGCTGCCATGAGGGAGCTGGCGAGAAAGATACCCCCAAGCATCCCCAGATGCTTCATCAAAAACCGGGTGATGACCGGTCCCAAATACAAAAACGCAAGCCCGCAGATCAGATAAAACCGGCTGATGTTCACCTCGCTCACATTGTTTTCCCCTGCCACAAGCGGCAGGAAATATTCCCTGTACGCCAAGGACATCATAAACGGAAGCAGGATCAGCAGAAAATATCCAAGCACCGGCGCATTGAACATAAACTCCTTGATTCCGCTTCTCTTCTGTGCGGTATCCTCTTCTTTTCCAATGTCCTCCGCAGCCAAAACGCCCTCCGGCAATTTCTCCCCGTTTTGTGCCAGAGCACCCTCTGCCGGCGTCTTTCCATTTTTCGCCACATTGCTCTGAAGCTTTGACTCCTTCGAGGATACAGCCACCAGGAATGACGCAAAGAGCAGGACTGCGCCTACCGCATAGACCAGTTTCCAGCCGCCGATAGTGAGGAATACCGATGAAAGACCAGCGCCAATGGTGACTCCCGACAGACTTCCCGCAGAAATCTCCGTAAATGCTCTCGCAGAGCTTTCCTCCGTCTTCCCCTTCGCCGCGATCGCGTAACAGTTCACATACACTGTTCCCATTCCTGCACCAATCAGCATCTTACCGATCAACACCCCGAAGTAGGAGCCTGTGAGCATACAACAAAGACACCCCATGCACTGTACCAATAGTCCGCCGCCCATCACTCTGGCTGCCCCGTGTTTCTCTCCCACAGAGCCCATAAAGCTCGAACACAGCGCCAGCATCAGAAGCTGCGCGGACAGCGGTAGCGCCACCGCTACCGAATCCGGCAGGGGCAGCTGCCCCTTATAGAGCTCTGCGCACAGGATTGCCACAAACGCATCCTGCATGGCGTCAGCGGCATTTGTAAAAAAGATCAGCGTCCGCAGTGGGATCACACAGGTGGGGTCCAACCGCTCCACAATTGTCAGCTTCTGTTTTTTCTCAACGAAGGAAAGCAGCAGCACACCCTCCAGGATCAGCATCATCACCACCGCCGTCGTACAAAATACATTGAACACCGTGTTCCAAATGGCGGTATTCTTCTCCCGGTTTCTGAGACTCATATCCATGCGCACCTCTAAAAGAGCGACAATCTCACCGCCGGCATCCTTCAAGGGCGTTATGAGACTGATCCATGTCCCTTCCACGTCCCTTGTGCTGAGTGCGTAGGAATTCCCCGTCTCAACTGCTTTTCTGTAATAGGTGGCATCCCCGATATCATAAGGTTCACCACACATCACATCATCATCATAATCACAGACAAAATAGACACCGTTTTCATCCACGGTATAGATGGTATAACGATAATACTTCCCCTCCAGAAAAGCCTGCGCCGTCATCACATCCAACGGCTGTCTGAGCGCCTTATAGGCAGAAGTGCCGTAAAAGGTCTCTCCCTCCATGCGGCTGATCGCCTGCGTGTCTGTCTGTTCCGCCATCAATTCAGCAAACAGCTTCATATTGTCGATCAGATTCTCCTCTTCCTTCCCAAACAGTTCGTCCATGAGGGAATATGCCACAAAACAGGATACGACTGCCACCGCCAACACAACGATGACCACTCTGATGGAATTCTCATTCTTCAGAAACCGTCCCAGTTTTTTGGACAGGAGAAATAATGTCCACAGCACACATAGACCGGCGATCACTAATACCACCCGCAGTAAAACCGTTACCGCATAATCCCGGTAGTTTCCTCCCCCGATATGGTCAATCCCCGTGTCTGTCGCCAGATAAAATCCGGTGGCATTGCCGACCAGCACACTGCCGTCTGCCGAGACCTCCAAGGAGACCGGTTTCCCGTCCATCTGGAGCAAAGTGTCGATTCCATCCTGTCGTTCCACATCATAACGGTAAACCTTATTCTCATACAGATCTGAGAAGAAGACCTGCCTGTTCCTGATGGCGATACAGTTCGGCATCAGATGCTCGCTGTCCGTGGTCAGCGTGACCCACTTTTGCCCTGCCGGATCAAAGATCCGCACAAATCCACGCTTGACCGCAATGGCCACCTCGCCGCTTTCCAGATCGATGCTCGCGTCATTCAGTTTATCCCCGCAATAATATCGTTCCACCAGAACCGGCGCGTCACTGTCCTCCTCGATCCGGTACAATTCCAGTCCATAGTCCACACTGAGGATAAAATATACCTTCCCCTCATAGACCTGAAATTCCAGTATCTCGTTGCCACTGTCCGTACCTGCCGTCAGGTCATACTCCTGTTCGAACAGAATCCTCTGCTCCCTGCCCGCAAGCGCTACCAGCCGTTTTTTTACCCTGGTCTGATCCAACCTGTCATAAACGGTATCCGCAATATACAGCGTATTTCCGTCCGCCAGTACCTGTTCCGCATAGTAAAAGCTGTCGTCTCTTTCACCCTTCAGCCTCTTTACCAGCCTGTGGTTTGCGTCTAAAAACTCGATCGCTGTCTTGCCCTGATCCACTACGACAACGCCGCCATCCGTCCCAAACGCTGCCTGCGCGACTGTGGAAAACGCATAATGTGGCTTCATCCTGACCAGATCCATTCCAAAAACAAGGATCATTACTGCTGCCAACATGAACGCCACCGGCACCGCCCTTATGATGATTTTCCCGATTTTTCCTCTACCGTCAGATTTCTTCACCTTAATCTCTCTCTGTTCCCTTTTTTGCATTACAGCATATTACAGCTTATTACAGCATTTTAATCGCCAGCATCGTCAGATCATCAAACTGCGTTGCCTCGCCCACAAAGTGATCTACCGCGCTGTGCATGTTCTCAAGCAGCTGCTCGGGGCTTGCCTCCGGGTCTGCATTCAACGCCGCCAGCATCCTGTCCGTGCCAAACAGCTCATCCTGCAGATTGGTGGCTTCCGCCCCCCCATCCGTATAGACAAACAGTGCTCCACCCTTTTCCAGTGTAAATTCATAATCCTTGTATTTCAAACCTTCCATGCCGCCCACGACAAACCCGTGCTTATCCTTGAACAGTTCAAACTTGCCGTCCGCGCCTTTCAGGATTGGATACTCATGGCCTGCATTGGCAGCGATCACCTTACCGGTAGAGATCGTAAGGATTCCGAACCATACCGTCACGAACATCTCTTCTTCATTGTTCTTGCAGATCTGCGCATTCACAGCCTCCAGTACGGCTGCAGGCGAACCGCCCATGGTTGCGTAATTGTTCACCAGGATCTTCGACATCATCATGAACAACGCTGCCGGAACTCCCTTTCCGGATACATCCGCGATCACCAGTCCCAGATGGTCGTCGTCCAGCAGGAAGAAATCATAGAAGTCTCCGCCCACTTCCTTCGCCGGCGTCATAGAGGCGTGGATATCAAACTCCTTCCGCTCCGGGAAAGCAGGGAAAATATTCGGCAGCATGTCCGCCTGGATCTTCGTCGCCAGTGAAAGCTCCGCTCCGATCCGCTCCTTTTCCTTCGTCACATCCTCGAGATGTCTGATATAGCTGTCCAACTCCTTCGTCATGACCACAAAGGCATCCGCGATGGACTCTATCTCATCCCCCGTATGTATGTTTATGCGAAACTCATTCAGGTGCTCCATATTCTCAGACACCAGGTTTGACACTGCCCCATGCAGATCCTTCAAGGGCTTCACCAGCGTCTTCTTCATGTACACATAATACCCGTACTGACAGACGAACAACACCGCTATAATGATAACCAGCACCAGTACCACGAACTGGCGTATCTGCATGTTGATCCTATCCATGGAAATATCTACCGAGGACAGTGCCGCCGGCTCCCCCTTGCTGTCCAGGATCGCCACATACGCGGAGGCCAGGTAACCGTACTCCTTCGAATTGGTAATCAGGATATTCTGCTCCCCATCTGCACGGAATGCAGCCTGCATGATATCCTTGCCATCGTCATAGTACAAATCAGTATCCCCAAGGTCGCACACGCCCTCTTCGCCTTCTTCACCCGCATCCCAGATATAATACTGCTCGTCATCATAAGGGATCACAACATAAAAATAATCAAACCCCTGAGTCTGTTTCATCGTGAGGAGCATCTGCCTCACTTCCTCATAATATTCATCCTTCACCCCGGTCTCGCGATACCGTGCGATACTGTCCCCATCGATCAGCTTCGCGGCGATCGTTGCCTCATGAAACGCCTTATCCGAATACTCCTTCTCCATCTGTTTCCGGTACGTATAAGCAATCACCGGTATCAGGACAAGCGCCGTGATCACTGAGACGACAAACATCGCCCTCAAATGCTTTCCGCTGATGCTTTTATATTTTTTTTCTGCTTTTTTTTCTTCCATATCCTTAAACTTCCCCGCTTTATTTTATCTTTTTCCTTTCAGTCCTGCAATATTGATGTCCATTCTTATCAGTATAGATGTGGACAGTTAGAAAAACAACTCTCCCGCCGTATCGATAGCCGGCAGCAAAAGTCCTCTGACCAGACGATCCACTCTCCCCTGCATTTCCTCCCTGCTCGTCCCTGCGGCCAGAGTGATAGACTGATAAGCCATCTGCAGATACGCATAGGGCATGAGCTTCTGCGTGATGCTTCCGATCTCCTCCGGTGTCCTCACGCCAAAATAACCGCCAACCAGACCACCCCACAATTTGCCGGCATCCTCCAGGGCAAAGCCCAAGATATCAGCCCTTTCCGCTTCACTCCTTGCATTCGACTTCGGAAACAGCACATTCGCCAGCATGTCTTCCGCAATGTCAAACACCGGATGCCCGATTCCCGCGTCACCGATATCGATCAGCACGAAATCATCTCCCTGAATCATGACATTCTTCGCATGGTAGTCCCCGTGGATAAAGGAGTTCCTCTGCGGGATCGCATCCACAAAATTGTAAAGCTTCGCATATTCCGCTTCCTCCAGATAAGACTTCAGCTTTTCGATAAAGGAGAGCATCAAATTCTTTCTGTCCGGGAACAGATCCTCTGGAATCTCAAGGCCGTGCAGATCCTTTAAGAAAGTACCCATCCGCGCCCCCAGCTCCGAAACCCGCTCCGGATGCGCAGAGATGGTCTCTGCGACAGTCCCGCAATTCAGAAGTTCATACACCACACCGTAGCTGTCTCCGCAGGAAACCACATCGAATGATATCGCCGTCGATATCCCATGAAGAAAAGCCTTCTGGGAAAGTGCCCTCTCCTTTTCCACAAATTCCATGGACAGCTGCGGCTTATAAACTTTCACGATTGTCTCCGGGTCAATGCGGTACACCTTGCTGTACCCGCCGGATCCAATCTCCTGGAGTCCCTCGATGGAAAGCTCCCGCAGACGCTTTTTGACGCTCAACAGCTGGTCAAATCCCGTTGTTGTGAAAATCTCATATACCGGCTGTGACACATTGATGACTTCCACATCCTGCCCACAGGTCTTCCTGATTTTGAGCAACACCCTCAAACCTGCACTGGAAATATATTCCAGCTTTCCTGCATCCATGACAGGCACTATACCCGGGTGCGCATTCAGGATTGAGAACAGCTCCTGCTCCGTCTGGGGGGCATTGTTTGTGTCAATCCTTGCTTCCAGCTCAATATAAAGCTTTCCGTTTTCTTCCCTCGTGTTCATTTCTGTCCTCCTTATTTCAGCCTTAAATTCAAAATTCGCTATAAGCAATAACTGTTCCTGAAACGTGTTTTTCAGCAACCGCTCTGCGATCAACCACATATAATTATACAAAAAAAGAAATTTTAACGCAACGAAAAGATAAGAATAAGACCCAATTCGTAACAGAATGTCAAATTTAAACCCGGCATCACAGGGCAGGGACTACTTATTCCCCGCGATCTCAACCTCCACTGCCGAACTGTCCACCAGATCTTCCGTGTTCGCGTCGATGATAACGATATCTCCGGCCGACAATCCCGCGCCGATCGCCGAGCGGGTTCCACCCTTGTGCAGCACTTCTACAGGCACCATCTGCGCCTTGTCATTTTTGACCACAAACACATGGTAGGCATCATCCTTTTTGAACAGGGCGCTGTTAGGTACGCTGATCACATCATCCTGGGCAAACACCTCAAATTCCGCCTTCAACTCATACCCATCCTTAAGATCACCCGCATCCTTCAGCCCGATGACCACCTTCACGCGGTACTCCTCATTGCCAAGTGCAGAGACTGTCTGCTCCGCATAATCATATATATCGGATATTTCTCCCTCGAATTCTCTCTGATCACTCTTCAGCTTTTGGATCAGTCTCACCTTGTCGCCCACTGCCAGATAAGGAACTTCGCTGGTAAGGACATTTGCCTCTACCGTATATACATCTTCCGTTCTGACTACGGCCACAACATCGCCCGCGCTGATGCGGCTGGTGTTTTCCACCGGGAGTTCGCTCACAATGCCGTCAGACTGCGCCACCACTCTGCAGGCCTCGATCTTCTTGTCAAGCTGCGCCAGCTGTGCCAGCTTTGCCGCGATCTCATTGTTTACACGAAGCGTGGAGGCATTTGAGGTATTGTTCTTCAGTTTCTTTTCCAAAGCCTCCTTGTTAGTCTTGATCTTCTGTACCTGTATCTCAAAATCACTCTGGATCGCGGCGTAATATTCCTTGTTCAGCTCGCCGTCATTCATGCGGTCAACCGCGTCTTCGTAGGCTGCCCGCGCATTATCCGCTTCATCCTTGGCATTCTGATATTCCTTATGGGCTTCCTTATATTTCTCCTCGAGTTCCGCCAAAGTTTCCGCGGTCGCGTCATCCAACAGCTTTACATCTCCGCCGGAAACTGTTGCCTTGATCTCATCTATATTTTTTTTCAGCGCATCCTCCAACTGTGAAAAATAATCCAGATTCGTATCCGCCTGATTGTGGGCTACCCGAAGGGAATTTATATAAATTTCCGGCGATACCGTCATATCTTCCGTATAGGAGCTCAGTTTCTTCTGGTTCTCAATCTCCTGAAGCTGATATTCCGCCTCGCTGATCGCCGCCTGGATCTCATTCCGGTTCACAAGTGTCTCCTGATTGATCTCCGTTTTGGAAGCTTCTAACGCAGCGATCTCCGCGCTGCAGACCTGTCTTTCGTATTCCAGATCCGAGCTGTCAATGACAGCGATCAGGTCGCCCTTTTTCACCGCCGTATTTTTTGCCGCACTGACGCTTATCACATTTCCGTCCACTTCACTGATATAATTCATCACCTGACCTTTTTTCACACGCCCGTTCTCTGTGAAAGTATCCGTAAAGCTTCCGGTTTCCAGCTTTGTGCCTCTCACGGCAATGCTGTCATCCAGCATATACATCACTCCAACTGCAAGGATTGCAGCCACCACCACAAAGATGATCACCTTCATGACAACTTTACTCTTGTTCTGATTCTTTGAATTTTTCACGTTACTCCCTCACTTTCAACACATCTGTAAGCTGTATCTGAAATAGTTCTCTCAATACCAGAATGACGGAAACAATGGTGACGATCGCGCACAGCGTAAATGAAAACAGGTACAGCCCCGGTGTGATCGTCAGCATTACGGTTTCCGCATCGCTCGACGCGGCATATATGATCAGCCGCCGGAAAGCCTCCGCGATTGGTATTCCAAACAGTATCCCAAAAAAGAAATTGATGCTCTGCTCAAAAAAGACAATCTCACTGATCTCTGACACATTCATTCCCAGCACCATCATCGTCCCGAATTCATTTTTCCGTTCCCGAATGCTGATTCCTATGACATTATAGATGATCAGTACGCCGGAGATCACCGAAAAGGCAGCTATGATATTGACCATCAGCACCGATATCTCCATCATATATATATAATTGTTTATGGCCGTCTTGCTGTCGACAATATAGCTGATATTCCTCCGTTTGCCGATCTGCTCCAGGACATCCTCCATCCTGCCCTTTTCCACATTGAGCAGCAGCAGATTGCCCTGTCTGTTCACGGAAAAATACCGTTCCATTCCGTCACCCGCAAGATAGCAGTTGAGGCCGAAGGTATCGGGCACGATATCGACAACCATCATCTTGGCGGGCTGTCCCGGATAGGTAAGCTCTGTGCCTTCCACCTCGACCACATCGCCGCAGGCGACATGCAGCTTATCCGCCAGATGGTGGCTCATGATCAGCCCATCCTCCCTTGGCTCATAGTATTCCCCTTCATAACTCATGATCCGAAAAAGCTCCGACCCCGGATTCAGTATCAGCAAAGGCGCATACTCATATTTATTGGTTCCCGTGATCTTGATGGAATAAGACGCGGCCGCCTCCCCCTCGCTGATTCCGTCTATGCCCCGCACCAGATTCTCTGCATCCTCATAAGGTATGTACTCGTTCAGCCTTACCTTTAAGTCATAGCCTTCCACCTTTGTAAACTGATCCTCGATACTTTTATTGACGTTGATCCCAAATGTCGGAAACGAACAGGTCATCCCAAACGGGAGCGCCACGGCTATCGCGATCACAAAGGATCTCGCCTTATTTCGCAGGACAGACATAAGTCCCAACTTCTGCCTGGAGTTCAGTATCCTGCTGCTGAACGCGGGTATCCGGATATTGCCTCCCGCAGGCGCCTGAGAACGCATACTCTCCGCCGGATTGATCTTCATGACATCCATCACGCCCAAAAAGACCGCGAGCACGGCAGTAAACACATCGATCCCTATGGCCTCCAGCCAGATTTCCGGATGCGGACTGTATATTCTTCCGGGTACGTTATAATAAAGCATATCATCATCAAACTGATATTTTCCCAATATCTCCGCCGGTCCAAGGAGAAGGATCCCGCCTGCCAGGCCGATGAACAAAGCCTGCACGATATATACACCTAACAATTCCAGATCACTGGCGCCAAACGCCTTCATGGTTCCGATCAGGATCCTGTCTTTATCCACATTCTTTTTCAGGATGATGTATAACATGAAGATTGAGACCGACATAAAGATTGTCGGGAGAACCAGAACAATCAGTTCGTAGTTCTCTACTTCCTCGCTTATCGCATCATAGGCTTCCTGATCCTTACGTTCACAGATACTCTCCAGCCCGTAGCCGGAAAGCGCCTGTTCCACACTATGATGGACATCGGAATAGGTATATCCATTGGAGAGTCTCGCGCCGATGTTTGTAACCACATTGCTGCGCCCCAAAAGCTTCTCCAACCCGTTCACACTCATGATAGCCGTATCATACACCGAACTGTCTGCGGTCATCATGGACTCATCTGCCGCTGCATCCATATATTCCGGAGAATAACCATAACCGCTGCACAAAAGTGTATATGTTTTGCCCCCACTCACCACCTGCAGACTGTCGCCCTTTTTTATCCCATATATTTCCGCGATCTTGGGACTGATATAGATCTCATCGTCCTCCATCTCCGTTGTCTGCGGATCCGTCGTAAGCAGATTCATGGTGTCGTCCGGCGAATAGGCCTGAATATGGAGTGTAATGACCTGTACCTGATCCTCCAGGATAAGCCGGACATTCCCTTCCAGTCTGCCGAATACACTGCTGATCCCCTCCACGCTCTCCAGTCTGTTCAGTTCCTCCTTCGGCATCCCGCTCACCGTGGCAAAGAGGTCAGCAAACTGACATTCCTCAAAGTACATCTCCGTCTTCGTGTCCAGATTGACCAGAAACTCCGACATCGTTACATAGATCAGCGAACCCATGGCAATGATCAGCACAGCGCCGATATATGAAATTTTGTTTTGTAAGATCGTCCTAAGGATATTTCTAAAATAAAGTCGCATTACCACTCCACCTCGTCCGGTGTCAAAGGCACTTCATTGACAGCCACTCTCTCAATATTGCCGTCCCGGAAATAAAACACTTTATCCGCCACCTTTGCAATATCCGCATTGTGCGTGACCACAATGATCGTCTTATGATATCTCTGGTTAAAATCCAGCAGGAGCTTCAATACCTCCACGCCCGTCTTGATATCCAATGCTCCCGTAGGCTCATCACAGAGCAGGATATCAGGATTCTTACACAATGCCCTGGCGATCGCCACCCTCTGCTGCTGTCCGCCGGACATCTTCGCCGGATAATAGCCGGCTCTTTCCTCCAACCCTACTGCAGCCAGCAGTTCTTTCGCATTTAACGGATTCGGGGAAAGCTCAGCCGCCAGCGAGATATTCTCGTAAGCAGTGAGATTCGGCATCAGATTATAAAACTGAAAAACAAATCCGACATACTTACGCCTGTAATCGCTCAGTCCGGATTTGTTCAGCTCATGGATCGCTATATCATTGTAAAACAGCTTTCCATCCGTAATGGTCTCAATCCCACCTATAATGTTGAGCATAGTGCTCTTGCCAGAGCCCGACGGTCCTAAAACCACCACAAATTCTCCCTCGTTTATGGTGAAATCCACGCCTTTCAGCGCCCGCAGCACAATGTCGCCGGTCGTAAACTCCTTGATCATGCCTTCCGCGCGTAATATCTCTTTCATTTGCCTAAAACTCCATAATATTCAAAATTTCGAGTTATTTTATCGTTTCAACCCTTTATTGTCAATAAGGGTGTTCCAGAATGTCAAACCCTTTCTGCGCATAGAACGGGTAGCGTAAGGCGGGAATCCCGGCAATTTATTGCCGGGAATTCCCGCCCCAAAGCTTAAAGAGATTACATTATGTATGTATCCAGCCTTTTCTCGATCACCAGCTCCACCGCATCGCCCTTGACGCCGACACGCACATCATCAGCAATATTCGCGACAATGGATTTCTCCAGCTCATCCCATGCCTCTTCGGCATTTTTATCCGAATCCTTTGCCGCATTGATACCGTCGCGGTATTTCGCAAGAGACCATTGATAAGCGTTAGCAGCAGCGGCAGCAACCTCAACATCATACGCGCCCATTGCCAGATACATAGAGGGCATATTCACAGCGTTTACATCCTCTTCCTCAGCGGCGTACAGCCCCTCTTCCATCAGCTCCAGGATCTTACCCATAAACCCTTTGTATGCGGCGTTCTTTTTATCCGATGATGCATCGATCAGCTCTCTCTTTTTGGCAAGATTCATTCTGGTCTCTGCCATAAGGTGCAGGAGGCAGGTCTTATCCCTTTCACCCTCCAGCCAGAAATCCGCCTCAAAATCCCCTGTAATCGCGTTTACCATCCCGAGTGCCTCCTCCGCGAGGAGCCGCATCCTCAACGCGCTTTTCCTGTCGAGTCCCATGTACTCGCAAAACCGCTCCACCTCATCCATAGCAAGAGCCGTGCCCGTGCCATCACTGCTCACCCTGATCTTGTCTGTCTGCATGATATCTTCCTCCTTGCTTTCTTTTTGCTTTGCTTCTGTTTAATCTTTTGAGCTGCATTTCACTGCTTCCCCTGCTCCACTGTCTTGGAATTCTCACCGGATGCCCACATTTCCCGCGATCTCCTTCAGGATATCTGCAGACTTATGAAACGCCGCATGCTCTTCCTCAGTCAGCGGCATCTCTTTCACCGCGAGGATACCGTCCCTGCTGATCATGCACGGCACAGAGATCGCAATCCCCTCCACGCCGTATTCTCCGCGCAGCCTTACCGACACAGGAAGGATCTCATGGGTATCGTTGATCACCGCGGACACTACCCTGCCCGCCGCCGCGGCCACGCCGTATGCCGTGTATCCTTTCACTGCGATCATCTTCCCGGCAGCGGAACGGACATGCTCCGACAGCTTCTTCTGCTTGACAGAAGTATTGTCTCCCACCTCCATCGCCAGATAGTCATCCAGTGACATTCCAAGGATGCGGATGGAACTCCAGATCACGCAGGAGCTGTCACCATGCTCGCCCAGTACAAACATATCCGTGGAATTCACAGACACATCCAGGAGAGACGCGATGAACCGTTTCAGCCGAGCCGTATCCAGTAATGTCCCCGTCCCGATCACCTTTTCTCTGGGAAGTCCCATGGTCTCCTGAATGACCGCCGTGATGATGTCCACAGGATTACTCAGCACAACGATAATAGCGTCCTTGTTTACTTTCGCCACCTCTGCAAAAATATCTCTGGCAATCTTTGCATTCTGCTCTACAAGCTCCAGCCTGCTCTGTCCGGGTTTCTGTCCGACTCCCGCCGTATAGATCAGGATGTCTGCCCCCTCGGCTGCGTCATAACCGCCATATGTAAGCTTCGCTGTCGGCGCAGTCGCCAGAGCCTCCGCATCCAGGAAATCCTCTATCTCCGCCTGGAGCTTCTCTTTACTCCTGCCGATCAGCACCAGCTCCTGAATCTCCCGTTGCTTCTGGAGCTCCCTGAATGTTGCCATACCTACATTTCCGTTTCCGATCACTGCTACCTTCATCACAATCCTCCAATTCTTTTTCTTATTTTTTATATTATCACATTTTTTCCGATACAACAATTACAACAATGCCGAAAGCTATCTATCATTTTTCACGGCCTGTGGTCTCCTCGTTATCCGCTTCAGATCCCAGCCTCGACTCCATCCTGTCTACCAGATTATCCTGAAGCTTCGTGTAGATGATGCTGACGATCGCGGCAAAGGGGATCGCCAGCAGGATTCCCACCATACCGAACATCTTGCCGCCGACAATGATGGAGACCAGGATCATGACCGAAGAAACGCCCAGCGTTTCACCGTACATCTTCGGCTTTAACACATATCCGTCCAGAAGCTGTAATATAATTGTGAAGATCAAAAAGCCTAATGCTTTCCAAGGACTTACCAGCAATAAGACCAGTCCGCCCACAGCCGCTCCGATGACAGGTCCAAAGGTCGGAACCATATTGGTGACACCCACCACCACGGAAACCAGAACAGCATAAGGCATCCCCATGATCATCATAAAAATAAGGTTCACGCCTCCGACCACCACCCCTTCCACCAGCTCGCAGATGATGTATTTTACCATAATGTCATTACAGCTCTTCAAAAAAGTGAATGCCTTTCTGTATTTCTTCGTCTTACTCAAAAGTATGATCAGCGCGCGTGCTCCCCAGAGCATCCTTTCTTTATCAAAAAGAAAATACACCGCAAGGATGATTCCCATCACCCAGTTCATCATATGCCCTCCCACTGCGGTGGAAGCAGCAATGATCTTGTCCAGATAGTCCGGCAAATGATTCTCCAGATTGTTCAACAGATTGATATTGGACTTCAATATCCCGGACAAATCCAAATGCATCGCTCCAAAGCGGCTGCTCAGATTTTCCAGCATTGTTTCAAGCTGCCCGGAATAGGTGTCAAAATTCCCGACAAATGTAACGAGGCTGTTGAATAGCTGCGGTATCAGGGCAGATAATATGATCACCAGAATCAGCAGCACAACGATCAGAGCCAATATGACAGAAAGTGTGCGATTCAGTTTCTTGTTCTTTATCCCGAAAAACACTTTTTTCTGTATGTACATAACTAATGGTTCGATCACATACGCCACTACAATCCCGATTACGACCGGTGAAAAGTAACTGCACAATTTTCCCAAAGCCCCACCGATACTGCCCAGATTCATCAGTATCACAAACAATACTACTGCGCTGCAGGTCGCCACCGTGTAAGGGAACCATTTCTTTTCTTTCCAATCTCCGAATCTCATTTTATTACTTCCTTCCGTCTCTAGTCAGAATATTTTACCTTTCCCATGAAAATACCTCCAAAGTAGATTTGGGTTATTCAGCCTTTCTACTTTAGAGGTATCATATCAATATCTTCCGCGCCATCGTGATGCCGATCTTGCCAAAGACATATGTACTCAATCCCTGGAAAGGAATTTATCCTATTCAATGGTAAGAATATCCGAAAAGCCGGTAACCTCGAAAATCTCCATCAGCGTCTCGCTTACATGGATCAGCTTCATGCCTCCCTGTTTATTCATCGTCTTCTGCGCTGCCAGAAGAACACGAAGGCCTGCGGATGAGATGTAATCCAGTTTTTCCAGATCAAATGTCAGATCCGTGACACCATCAAGAGAAGCCTTGCACTCACTCTCCAGCTGCGGCGCTGTTGTGGTATCCAGTCTGCCCTCCAATGCTATTTTCAGTTTCTGTCCGTTTGCTTCCTTGTTAATTGTCATGTTTATCTCTCCTTTATATTTTATTATAGTTCATAACTCCCATCATTTCGAATTTATACTGCTTAACGAAATTAACTGCCAAGCAACCCGACTCACGAACGGCAATTTGTAGAAACTTTTCGGCAATTAATTTCGTTCGTGAGTATATCCTCTTTACAAAAGAGGGGAATAACCCTGAATTCATAATATAATAAACGGCCTTCTTTGTCAATCATTCCCGCAGTCAATGCGTTTTGACATCACCGCCCCCCACATCGTTCAGAGCCTTAAAATTCCTTGCATTGCTCTTGTACAGCCTGCAAAATACCTGATAATTACGCTCGTAGACCGCTTTGTTTGCAGGATCCGGGTAATAAACCGCTCTGACAGGTATCATTTCAGCTGCCGCCTCCGGTGAAGCAATGAGCTTCATACCAAGTGCGATGAGCAGAGCCGCACCGGCTGCACCTGCATCCTGCGGATTGTCAATCGTTTCGATCACACGCCCTGTGATATCCGCAAGCATCTGACAGGTCACGGGTGACAGCGCACCGCCGCCCACAAACCGTATCGTATCGGAGGTTTTTATTTTTGCCGATTCGTACTCCAAAAGCCACCGCAGATGAAAACAGATCCCTTCCAGAACTGCCCGTATCATATCACGTCTCCGCCGCCGAAAACAGGTATGCCCTCCAAAAGTCCAAGCTCCGCCGCAGCATTTGCAGTCAGTGTTCCTGCCTCATCGGTACACTCTATCAGTTCGGGAAGATGCGCGGGATCAACGCCGTACATTC
>ODAI013176615.1_pt1 | contig 19818 bp, 17 predicted proteins | sample 1539321 | NCBI WGS metagenome assembly ODAI01 (sample SAMN02144231, study PRJEB22623) | gut metagenome | biome: sheep rumen | host: Ovis aries | place: New Zealand
AAATATAAAATTAATTTATGACTAATTAACAAAAATTTATTACACATTTTGTATTTATGTTACTATAATCTTAATTATGAAAGACTTGAGCAAAAATCCTTACGTGTACGTAATTGAAGACGAACAGTCAATTTCCGACCTGATTTGTCTTTACCTCTCACAGTCAGAGATGGGAACAAAAGCTTTTTCTAACGCCGAAGATGCACTTGATAATTTCGAAAAAGACCGTCAGCCGGATTTAATTATTCTTGACCTCAACCTTCCGGGTATGAGCGGATTTGATTTCTTAAATGAACTGAAAAAACGTTATTCTAACACAGAACGACCTGCAGTTATGATTCTTTCTGCCCGTGATGCAGATGAAGATATAATAAAAGGACTTGGACTTGGTGCTGACGAATTTGTAACAAAGCCATTTTCACCAAGTGTTCTTGTAGCAAGAGTTAAGGCAAACCTTCGCCGCCAGATTTCAGCCTCTGCAAAGGCAGAAGATTCAATCAGATTTGATGATTTTACCCTTCTTTTGAACTCCTGCGTTCTTAAAAAAGGAAGCCAGAAGATTCCTCTTTCTTCAAAAGAATATGAAGTTCTTGAATATCTTGTAAAAAATGCCGGAAAAACACTTGTTCCTGAGCAGATTTATCAGGCAGTCTGGAAGGTTGATTTCGGCGATATCACAGCCGTTGCAGTTTACGTTCAGAGACTGCGCAAAAAACTTCAGACTGATGCCAACGGAAACGAATATATCCGCACAGTTTTCGGAAAAGGCTATGTATTTAATCAGGAATGTATTATAAAATAGTATTATATGACTATTAGAAAACAACTGACTCTTCTCATTTCAATTATTACGGCAATTCCGATTTTATGTGTTGCATTTATATTGATAAGCAACCACATGCGTTCACCAAAGCGTTTTGTCTCAAAAGATGAAAACGTTATCAGGCAGATGCTGATTGCAAAAAGGAATAATCCAGCTAATTTTTCAATTAACGACCTGGGCTATATTCCGCCAGAGGTCAGAGGCTTTCTTGTAACCCCTGAGGGGAATGTTCTCATTTCTTCAATTCCAGAAATTAAGGCCGGTCAGCACCTGGAAAGAAATGAAATTCTCAATATGGTATTTGATATAACCGGTTCCTATTACTTCCACTTTTCACCTACTAAATTCAACAGCACAAAAGCAATGCTGATAACCCGCATACCGCGTAGAAAAGGTCCTGTAAAATCAACAAAATATCTTTATTTTCAAATTCTTGCTATAATTACAATTTTTGTTGCCATAAGTATTATTATGCTTGGAAGAATCGGGAGAAATCTTTTTAACTCCGTACAGCTTTTGCGCCATCAGATGGCAGAAATTGCAAAAGGAAACCTTGAAACACCAATTAAACTTTCAAAAGAAGAGAACAATGAAATCTATGAAATTTCTGAATATCTGGAAAAAATGAGAATTTCCCTTCTTGAAAGCCAGAACAAAAAAAACAAATTCATCATGGGAATCAGTCATGACCTCAGAACGCCGATTGCAATCATACGGGGATATGCAGAAGCCCTTTCTGACGGCATTATCAAAAGCAAGGCAGAAAAAGAAAAAGCAATTAAACTCATTAAGACAAAAATTTCTCAGCTGGAAGAAATGATTAACACGCTGATTAATTTTGTAAAGCTTGAAAACAGTGATATCAGAAAAACCATGGTTCCAAAATCAATTAACAAGCTGATTACAAATTTTGCAAAAGAAGCAGAATCTACAATGAGCGTGTTTAACAGAAAAATAATCCATAACATTGATATTTCAAAAGAATATTTGATTCCCCTTGATGAGCAGCTGGTAAACAGAGTTTTTGAAAATCTTCTGAGCAATGCCCTCCGCTATACTTCCGAGGATGATGAAATCAGAATCATCGCTCACGACAGTGATGATACATTGATGATTAAATTCTGTGATACAGGAATCGGTATTGCGGAATCAGATCTGTCAAATATTTTTGACCTTTTCTACCGTGCTTCAAATTCCCGCCGTGAAGAAGGAATGGGAATAGGACTTTCAGTTGTAAAAAACATCATAGAAACACACGGCTGGAGAATAGAAGTTGAATCAGAAAAGGGAAAAGGAAGCTGTTTTACAATCTTTATTCCTCTAAATCAAGCGCAAGCACAAAAGAATTAAGATATAAAATTCCTTTTTCTCCCAGTGTAAAATTAAATTGTCCATTTGAAGAATCAATCTGGCAGAGGCCTTTTTTCTGCCATTTTTCTGCAAGTTTTTTTACACTGGCAGGAATCTTTTTTGAAAAAATTTCTTCAAAATCACTTTCTTTTACGCCGGAAAGCTTTCTTAAGCCCATCATAAAAAACTCAAACATTGATGTTTTTTCATCAATCAGCTCCACAGAATAAAGAGTCTCATCCGGCTGACATGCAGAAGCTCCGTCCCCTGCCAGCCAGCACTTGCAATACTCTTCAATATTTTTTGAGGCAGTTACCCGTTTTCCCCTGCTTTTGCAGTATAAAGTGCCCGTTGCCCCGCTTCCAGCCCCCAGATAAGGCTCGTGATTCCAGTAAGAAAGATTATGAATGCTTTCAAAGCCCTTTTTACAAAAATTAGAAACCTCATATTGAAAGTATCCCCTCTTTTTAAGAAATTCCCTTCCCTTAAGCCACAAGGCATCCGAAAAGTCAAAATCATAATCAGAAAGCTGATTTTCAAGCATCTTTCCAAAGGGAGTTTCCTCTTCAAAAGTAAGGGAATACATGGAAATATGATCAGGATTATAAGAGGTGATTTTTTCAAGTCCTTCCAAAAAGGAGCTTTGGCTTTCAAAAGGAAGTCCGCAGATTAAATCGACAGAAAAACGCCCCTTCCATTTTTTTGAAATACATTCCAGTGCCGCAAGATTTTGAGAGGCAGAAGCCCGCCTTTTTGCAAAAGAAAGGGATTTTTCATTTAACGACTGAATTCCCACAGAAAGGCGGTTTACGGGACTTTTATTAAGCATTTCGATAAAACCTTCCGTAACATCGTCTGGATTTACTTCGATTGTAATTTCAGTCTGACTTTCGATTTTTTTTGCTTCCGAGACAGCTGCAAAAATTTTTTTCAGCTGATTTTCTGTAAGAAGACTGGGAGTTCCCCCGCCTATATATACAGACTTCCAGCTGCAAAAGCCGTCTGCCCCCTCTTCAGATGAACGGACTTTTATTTCCCGGCAGAGGGCATCAACATAGGAAGGGGGCACTGACTTACAGCCTCCCCTAGAAAAAAAATCACAGTAAGAGCATTTAGAAATGCAGTAGGGAATGTGAATATAAAGGGACAGGGCTTTTGTGCTATCCATCTTGTCTTAAAACTTAGAAAAAGCGGAATTTATTGAAAGGAAAATAGCAGACAAGTGCCTTTCCGTTTACATCAGATGGACTTACAGGACCGTAAAGGCGGGAATCATCAGAAGATTTTCTGTTGTCGCCCAGAACAAAATACTGATTGTCTGAAAGGACAATTTCATCAAAAGAACCTTTTACACCAAGATAGCTGTCCCATTCAGAAGGTGCTGTAAAAAATGTAACGTTATATGGTGTGTCTGCAATTTCAAATTCAGTAAGATAATGCTTTGTTCCGGCAGGTTTTACGTAGAGAACATAGTCACGCATATAAAGTCTGTCACCCGGAAGCCCTACAATACGGCGCAGCTGGCAGTTAGTTCCCGGAAAATTAGGCTTTTCATAAAGAGAACACTGGCGGGCTGTAAAAAATTCTGTCATCAGATTCATAAATTTCTGACTTTTTGAAAGCATAAGCTTTTTCCTTGGATTCATAAGAACGATGTCACCGCGGTTATATTTTTTCAGCATGGGAGAAATCATAACAAGGGAATTTTCCTGAATATCAGGAATCATAGATTCAGAAGACTGCCTTACAGGAAAAAGGACAAAAGAAATAAAAAGATTTGTAAAAGTCAGAATGAATAAAACATAAATTACTGCAAATAAAATCCGCTTTTGTGTATGGATTTTCATTGAATATGAATAATGCAAAAGACTTTTGTCCATATTATACGCCCTTAATCTGCCGTTTTAAAATAAAATTACCACAATTGACGCTTTTTTACAATCTTATAAAAATTGAATTATTTTTCATGCAGAAACAGAGTCATCATGCCGATATTTAAAACAAATGAAATGTACGAAATACCTGTTTTCAGTTTTTGCAGGAACTCTAATCTATGTAATTTTATCTGTTACAATCGGACAGAACGGCCTTCACGGCTATAATTATCTTGAAGAACAGAAAATTTTACTCAGCAAAAGAACAAGTGAAATTCAGAATATCAACAGCGAGCTTTCTCTTGAGCTTGCAGCCCTGCAGAGCGACAAGGCAGTAATTGCTGCTTACGCAAGAAAACTTGACTATGTAAGCAATGATGAAAAGCTTGTGAAAATAACAGGATTAAAACCAGCCCAGACTACCCTTTATGACACAGGAAGCCTTTTAAGACATACAGAACCGGAATATCTTTCAGAAGATGTATGTAAAATTGTCAGCGTTTTCATTACAATGTTATGCCTGAGCGTAATGTTCCTTTTTGATGTAAGCAATGGAAACATCAGCCTCAAAAAGGAAAAACAGACAATGATAAAAGGAATTCCTGTTTATGATTTTAAGCAAATCTGATGAAAACTCTGTAAAAAAGTGCGTTGAATATTTAAAAAACAGCAGAATACTTATAATTCCAACTGATACAGTTTACGGCTTTTCCGGAATCGCCCTTCCATCAGACGAAAAAGACACAGATTCAAAAATCAAGGCAATAAAAGGCCGTGACCAGACAAAACCCTTTATACAGCTGATTGCAAGTCCTCAAGACCTGAAAAACTACACGGATGATAAGATTCCTTCAAAGCTTCTTTCTTACTGGCCGGGCCCCCTTACAATAATCGTCAACAATAAGCATACAGGAAACACAACTGCCTTCCGCTGCCCCGGTGACGCCTGGCTTAGAAGCATTCTGAAAGAAACAGGCTGCCCTATTTATTCAACAAGTGTAAACAGAAGCGGTTTTCCGATTCTTGATACTCAAGAGCAGATTATAAAAGAGTTTGAAAAGGATGTGGATTTAATCATAACTGACGGAGACAAAAAAAATGCCCTTCCGTCAACAATTGTAAGCATTTGTGACGGACAGGTAAAAGTTTTGCGGCAGGGAGCCGTAACAATAAATTTGTAATTCTTTCTGCAAAATACTTAATTTATCCGGGTCCAGATAACGGGAATATCTCCGTAGCTTACCTGGCCTGTATCTTCAACAAGGGTTCTTTTCTGCCCCTTCAGGGTGTTTGAATCTGCCGCCTGCAGGGTCCATTCAATAGGCTCTGCATTCACGGCATGCTCCAGAGCGACCTGGCGGGAAAGCTGGGGAAAGAAGGAGGCATTGGAGCGCTGATTCTGCACTACCGTAATTTTCTGATTTCCGCTGCCCTCATCAAGGCGGATAGTTATATTCATTGAGGCACCGTTATTAAAAATAACAAACCCCCTTCCGCCTCTCATAATCACAACCTTATTAAGACCGTCTTCACCCTTCCAGGTTCCCGAAAGAAAATCTGTAGAAACCAGAGAAGAGCTTTTTGCAGCTTCATTTGCGGCAGTTTCTGTCTGATTTTTCTGAGAATCCACACTTCTTCCGCCCCCGCTGATTAAAGCGCTCAAGGTGGCACGAAGATTATCCTTCGGCTCCATCAGAATTTTGTAATAGGAATCATATTCTTTTGATTTTGTAACTTCATTTCCTTCATAAAAAATATGAAAAACAGTCTCCCATTTGTCATTTGAAGGATTTTTATTAATTTCTGCAAAAAAAGTTTTGCTCTCTTCTGAAAAAAGACTTTTATCCAGGCTGTCCAGATTTTTTGAATCAAACTGAGTCCTTTTATCTACAACCGTAAAGTTCTGCAATTCAGAAAGCTGGGTATAATATAAATCACTTGTAAGCTTAGACATATTCTGGTCCAGGTCATCGGAAAAAATTCCGCAATAATCAATCTCAAGCGGCTGTGCTCCTGCAAAAAATGCAGAAAAGGCAAAGAGAAAGATACTGACTGCGATGAAGCGACACTGTTTTTTATGCAAGCCTACCCTCTGAGTTTCTGATTAAACTCCCTTTGAATATCACGCTGAACGTCACGGTCTTTAATTGACGCCCGCTTATCAAACTGCTTTTTACCCTTACAAACGCCAAGAGTTACCTTTACCCGGCCTTTTACAAGATAAAAATTAAGGGGAATAAGCGTAAAGCCCTTTTCTTCAACCTTTCTTACCAGACGCTTGATTTCCTCTTTATGCAGAAGAAGCTTTTTGGGCCTGTCTGGATCATGATTAAAGATTGACGAATACACATATTCCGATATATGAAAATTTTTCAAAAAAACTTCATTATTTATAATTTCGGCAAAAGCATCGGGAAAGGACACATTTCCGTTTTTTACAGATTTTACTTCGGTTCCTACAAGTTCAAGTCCGCACTCATAAGTTTCTTCAACAAAGTAATCAAAACGAGCTTTCCGGTTTTCAGCAATTATCTTTTTATTTTCGCTCATAGTATTAAATTATAGAAAAGTTTTTGCAAGGTTTCAACACAAGCCGGGCACATCTGACTGATAGTCTGAATATCATCATCAAAGCTCTTATATCAATATATTATTTTCATAAATCTTTACAATATGTTATAATAAATACGGCTAGAAAATTTTATACATTAAAGGATTATCAAAAGTTATGGAAGAAAAATCTTTTAAACCTTTCATCCCTTCTGATAGAGTTCTTCCGGAAATTACTCCGGTTTCAATTCTTATCGGAATTCTGCTCGCCGTACTTTTCGGCGCAGCAAATTCGTACCTTGGACTCCGCGTCGGAATGACTATTTCTGCGTCAATTCCTGCAGCAGTTCTTTCCATGGGAATCATCAGAATCATTCTTAAACGTGATTCCATTCTGGAAAACAACATGGTACAGACAATCGGTTCGGCAGGAGAATCTCTTGCGGCCGGTGCAATCTTTACAATGCCGGCTCTTTTTATGTGGGCAAAAGAAAGCACAGCAGTAGAAAACCCTTCTTTCTGGGTAATCAGCTCTGTTTGTCTTCTTGCGGGCATTTTAGGAATCATCTTTATGGTTCCGCTCCGTACAGCTTTAATCGTTGAAGAGCACGGAGTTCTTCCATTCCCGGAGGGAACTGCCTGTGCGGAAGTTCTTCTTGCAGGTGAGGAAGGCGGCGAAAAATCAAAGCTGGTATTCTCTGGTCTTGGTATTTCTGCCATTTATAAATTTGTTGCAGACGGACTCTGTCTTTTCCCTTCAGAAATTGACTGGGCAATCAAGCCGCTTGGAACTGGCTTTGGTATGGACGTTCTTCCGGCCCTTGGAAGCGTTGGATTTATCTGCGGTAAAAAAGTATCATCATATCTTCTTTCCGGCGGTATGCTGGGCTGGTTCTTGATCATCCCTCTCATGAACTTCTTTGGCGGAAGTAATATTTTTCCACCGGGAAAAGCTCCGATTTCAGAGCTTGGTGCATGGGGCATCTGGAGTAACTATATCAGATATGTTGGTGCAGGCGCTGTAGCGGCAGGCGGTATCATCAGCCTTTTCAAATCAATGCCGACAATCCTTAAGACATTTAAAAAGGCAATCGGCGGATTTGGTCACAAGGAAGAAGTTGAAGAAAGAACCAATACAGATCTTTCATCAAAAGTTCTTCTTGCGACCGCTCTTTTCTGTATCATTGCAATCTGGCTTTTGCCTGCAATTCCACTTGGATTATTAGGAACAATTATCATCGTTATATTTGGATTCTTCTTTGCAACCGTATCTAGCCGAATGGTTGGTCTTGTAGGATCTTCAAACAACCCTGTTTCCGGTATGGCAATTGCAACACTTATTATTGCGACAGCACTTCTTAAGGCAACAGGCCACACAGGAATTGCCGGAATGACCTCTGCTATCTGTATCGGAACAATCATATGTATTGTTGCGGCTATGGCAGGAGATATTTCTCAGGATTTGAAAACAGGTTACATCATCGGTGCAACTCCTAAAAATCAGCAGATTGGTGAAATCATCGGTTCTATTGTTTCTGCCCTCGCAATCGGTGGAATCATGTTCCTCCTTGATAAGGCATGGGGATTTGGTTCTAAAGAACTTCCAGCTCCTCAGGCAACTTTGATGAAGCTTGTAGTTGAAGGCGTAATGGGAGGTTCACTTCCATGGACTCTTGTAATTACAGGTGTGGGCATTTCAGTTGCAGTTGAAATTATCGGTGCCCCGGTTCTTCCTGTAGCAATCGGACTTTACCTCCCGATCCACCTTTCAGTGCCAATCTACCTTGGCGGACTTTTGCGCGCTTACTACGATAAAAAGAAGAACGGCCCGCAGCTGGCTGAAAACGGAATTCTTTACAGTTCAGGACTTATCGCAGGTGAAGGTCTTGTAGGAATCATTCTTGCTATTTTTGCAGTAGTAAAACTTCCTTCAGGTGCTACACTTCTTACAGCAATCAATCTCAAGGGCATTTTAGGAAATATCGGAGGACTTTTATTCTTTATAGCTCTCCTTGCATCTTTCTCAATCTTTACAAGAAAGAATAAAAAAGCTGATGAAAAGTAAGACTAAAAAGATTTCTGCCAACTACATGGATCTGGTTTTCTCAAAAAATCCCGGCCGGGTATGGAGGCAGAAAGACGATGGCATTGTAGAAATCGATATGGAAAACAGAGGATTATTCAATGCCATCGCCCAGAAATTTTTCAAAAGACCCCGCGTAAGTCACATAGCGCTGGATAAATATGGTTCGGTGCTATGGCTGGGCCTTGACGGAAAAAATACTGTAAATGACCTTCTGGAGCTTATGCAGAAGGCATTTCCAGAAGAAAAGGATAAAATGCTGAACCGTCTTGTGCAGTTTTTAACAACACTTGAAGTTCACTCTTTTATCATCAGAAATAAAGATAAGTAAAAATAATCTAAGAATAAAAAATTAAAAAAGTTTTAAAAATCATGAATTCTTGTTTTTGCTTTTATCAATTTATATGGTATAATTTACTAAACATATTTTTAAAAATACCTAATTTCCCTATTTTTTTAACCCGACCATGCCGATAATGAAATAGCGGAATTTTAAACTCAAAAGGGGAAAAATATGAGTAAATCTGAAGAAAATACTAACGAACTTGAAAGCTACGGAGTATGGGTAAAAAACACAGCTCAGGCTCCAGAAGATATTGCAGACTCCCAGGAAACTACCGAAGATTCTTTGGATTTACCTGATTTTGAAAGTACAGATTTTTCTGATATGTTCAAAAATGATTCTGACTTTGAAGCCCCAGAAACACCATCCGCAGAAGCCGATGAAACAAACACAGAAGTTGACGAAACAAATATGTTTGCAAACGGTGAAGAACTATCCAACGATTCAGCGACAGATGAAGTTATTCTTCATGATTTCCCGGAAGACAATCAGGTAACAGATACATTTGAAGCCGAAGAAGAAAATGCAGGCGAAAGCATTCCGGAAGAAGAAAGCTTTGATATTCCACAAATGGATACAGAATCAGAGATTGAAGTTCCAGAGGTTGAAGAAAGCAGCTTTGACACACCCGCAGCTGATACAGACGACACAGCCGCTTTTGAAGGATTCTCTGAAATTGAAGCTGATTCATCTGCCTCACTTGATAATCTTGAAATTAACACAGAAACAACAGATACAAATGCTGATTTTGAAGAAATAAGCTTTGATTCAATTAATGAGCCGGCAGCAGAAAAACCTGCCGGAGAGGCTCCAAAAGCCCAGCTTAATTCTGGAGAGGAAGAAATCTCTCTTGATGACTTCCTTGAAGACGGCTTTTCTGATGATTCAGTTGCAAGCGGTAACAACGGATATGAGCCTGGAAAAGGCCCTGATGCAGAAAAAACTGCTGCTGCCACTTCTTCCCCTGCCCCTGCAGCTTCGGAAGGGGGCACAGAAGATATTTCTCTGGACGACTTTATGGACGGCGGAGATTTTGGCGTAGAAATGACAGAAACATCTGCACCTGAAGCCGCCGCTGATGAAACTCCTGATGAACCACCTCTTGATATGGAACTTTCTTTTGATGATTCGACAGATACAATCGAAACAGAAGACAATAAAGTAAGTGATGATTTTTCAGACTTTACAGCTGACGATACAGAAGACTTTGAAAGTGACACAGACAGTGATTCTGGCAAAGAAAGTACAGAGGAAGTTTATGTTGCAGATACTTCAAATGTTTCTACAGAGGAAGTAGATCTTTCTGACTTTGGTATTGATTCAGATGCAGAAGAAACACCGGTTACCCAGAATGTTGAAGAAAAGAAAGCGGCTGAAACTGTAGTCGATTATGATCTTGCAATCGGTGATGAAGATTCTCTGGCTTCTGCTCCTGTTATCAATGAAATTAAGACAGAAGAAGAAAATGAAAAGCCTGAAGCTGAAGAAGAGACTCCTGCACAGGAAGTTCAGACAGCCCAGCCGGATCCTGCGACAACGTCCCTGCTGCAGCAGATTGTTGCTGAACTTTCAGGACTTAAAAACGATATTAACAAACTAAAATCTGAAATTGACCAGGTAAAGGAGCGTGAAGCACAAGGTTTTACAGCACCGGCTCAGGCTCTTCCAGATTTTAATTCAGAAGAAACTCCTTCTGTAGAAACTGAGCTGCCTTCTGAGAGCGATCTTTCTGTAGAAGCTGATACCCCTCTTGAAGATGAGCTTTCAATTGACAGTGAAATTCCTGTTGAAGCAGATTCAGAAGATGAAGGCGGTTTCTTTTCTGCAGATGAAGATGAAACAATAGCCCTCTCGCCAGATGAGCTTACTAATATCCCTATTGATGCAGATTCAGTAATTGAAGCAGAGTCAGAAGTTCCTCTTGAAGAGCCTTCAGTAAATGATACACTTTCAGAGGAGCCTGTTACAGAGGAAACTGCGGTTGAGGAGCCGCTTTCTGACGAAACTACATTTGACGAAAGTCCAGTTGAAGAAAGAACTTTTGATGAAATTCCAGCTGAAGAAACTTCATCGGATGATACTCTTATAGAAGAAACAACTTTTGACCAGACTCCAGCTGCAGAAACTTCATCAGATGATACTCTGGTAGAGGAAACAACATTTGACGAAGCTCCAGTGGAAGAGGAAGTTCCAGAAAGTTCTTCAGAAGCTACAGGCTTCTTTACAGATGAAGGAGATGACACTATTGCCCTCTCCGGAGATGAGCTTTCCAATATCATGAACACAACTGAAATTTCTGAATCTGACGGACTTGCAGAAGAGGAAATCGTAGAGCCTGAACCTTTTGAGGCAGAAGAAACTGCTGTATCAGAAGACGAAGTTTCTTCTGATAATGAAATTCAGGAAGAAACTTTTGATGAGCCAGTTTTATCTGACTCAGAAGAAGAAGTAAAAGAAGAAGAAATTCCGGAATCAACAGAAGATTTGAATTTTGATTTTGAAGATAAAAATCTTGAAGAGCCTGATATTGAAAACATCCAGCTAGATGACATGTCAGAATCTGAACTGCCGGAAGAAATTTCAATTCCAAAATCAGATGATAACATTTTTGTAGAATCAACATCTTCCGATTTTATGGATTCCATCAATTCTGTATCAGATACAGCAGAAGAAATACCTGCTGCAACAAATGAAGCAAATACAGCTGCTGAGGCAGCCGATGGGTCTGACCAGGTAACACTTGAAGAAGATACATCTTCTGAAACTAGATCAGAGGAAAGTCCTGCAGCCAGTGAAGTAATGCCTGAAGAAAAAACAGAAGTTACTTTTGAAACTACAGATTCAATTTTTGGTGACGCAGATGAAGAAAAACAGTCTGTAGAATTTGATTCAACTGATACTTTGTTTGAAGATCATTTTGATACAACAGAAACAATTCTCTCTGACGCTGAAATCCCTGCTGAGGAAAGTTCTGAAGAAAGGGCCGTACCATCAGAAGAAGTTTCAGAAGCTGAACAGCCGGCCCGGGAAGCAGATTCTGCACCTGAACAGCCTGTTAATGAAGCAGCTCCAGCCGAAGGAGCTCCAGCAGAAGGAGCTTCAGCAGAAGGAGCTTCAGCTGAAGCTGGACAGGCTGAAACTGCCCCTTCAAAAGAAGAAGGTCAGGAGGATAATACTCTTGAAGATGTTTTCAGCGAAGCAGCATCCGAAATCTTTGATGAAGTAGACACAAGCATTGAAGCTTCCGAAGAGCCGGTGGCTGTGGAAGTTACAGAAGAAAAAGAAGCAGCAGAGGATACAGAAGTTCCTACAGTAGAAAAAGTTATTTCTCAGTCAAATACAAATGAAACTGCAAATATTGATTCAAACTTTGCCGAAGTTGATAATCTTGATACAAATATTTCTAAGGATAATATTGATTATCTTAATTCAGATAAGGCAGTATCAGGTGTAAACAACACAACAAGCAACGAAGATTTGAAGCGCGATATTAAATCAGTTCTTTTGTATATGGATCAGCTTCTGGAAAATCTTCCGGAAGAAAAAATTATGGAATTCGCTAAGTCTGATGAATTCGTAACCTATAAAAAGCTCTTCTCTGATTTAGGATTGTCTTAATCATGGGCTTACGAACAGGACTTTTATACAAGGCTGAAAATTTATCAAAATCAGATTCCTCGTTTTTATCCTTTCTGAAAAAGCATCAGATAGACTGTATTTTTGAACTGCAATTTTTTTCATATTATTATTTCTGTTCAAAAAGCTACGGTCTTGATGCTGATTCAATCTTACAGACAAATTCCACAAAAGCATTCTGGGACGGAATTATTACATCTGAAGGAAAAATTTTTAACTTTAAAAAAGAAGATAATTCTCTGGCCCCATTTTTGCAGTTTTTTTCATTTGAACTTAAAGACACTATTAATTCACTTTCTGTTTATAAGTATGACGAAGAATCTATTCTTATTCTTTGTAACAAAAATCTTACAGAAGAAATAATAAAGGACTACCCGGCAGCAAAAGGAGAAAGCCGTCAGTATTTAAGTGAAATTCAAACTCATATTGATGATAAATCTATTCTCTCCCTGTTTTCTCTTGATTTTCTGGAATGTGTTGAAAATCTTGGGGAAGAAAAACTAAAAAACAATGAAAATCTGAAAATTGAATATGAAAAAGTCCTTTTAAACGAGCTTTTTACAAGACTTCAGTTTCATTTTGCAAGTCCGTCTGCCATTGCAAAAACTTCAAAATCAGCGGCAAATATACTTTTTGTTTCAAAGACAAAAATCCCTCAGGATTTAATTGTCTCTCAATTAATTAAGCTTTTTGAAAAAATAATAGGTGCATCTTCCGAACTGATAAGCTTTAACTTTTTAGGAGAAAGCCGCTCAATAACAGAAATCAAGGAATTCTTAAAGGTGATTTAATTGGAATTAGAGTTTTTTGATTCTAAAGATGGAGAAAAAACTGTAAAAGTAAACGGGATCTTTCTTCATTCTCCTTATTCGCCCAAAAAAGAAGCCTGCCGCTTTGCTGATTCACAAAACTGTCCCTTTTCCCCGGATTTCATTGTAATTACAGAGCCTGCCCTCTCTTATTCAGTTTCTGCCCTAAAAGAAAAATTTCCGGGAGTAAAAATCGCTGCCATCAGATATACAAATTTCTTTGATGACTATAATTCCTGTCTGGATTTTGTATTTTATTATAAAGGCATTGGTTCAATTCAAAATCAGCTGCAGGCTTTTTTTACAGAAGATAAATTGTTTTCTGTTTTTTTTATTTCCTGGAAACCGTCTGAAAAAGCATTTGAAAAGGAAAATACACAGGTTTGGAAAGAAATAAAAGCATCTCTGGATTTTGCAAAAACACTTCTTGTTACAAGACAATTCTTTGAAAAAAAGTGGCTTATCAATACGGTAAATTTTATTAAATATTCAAAGAATTTTTACTCAATTAATAAAAGTAATTTACCGCTGTTAATTACGGCTTCAGGCCCGTCACTTGAAGAAAACCTTGGAACTATAAAGGAGCTTGAAAATCATTGTCTGATTATTTCCTTAAGCTCAGTTCTTCCGGTTCTCTTAAGCAATGATATAATTCCAGACTTTTGCATGACAAGTGACGGAGGCTACTGGGCAAAAGAGCACCTTAAAAAATTAAAAAAACATAATCTTCCCCTTGCCATCGCAAACGAAGCCTGCTGTCAGAAAAGCTTTCTCCAAAATCTTCCTCTTATTCCATTGTGTTATTCAGACGGACTTTCAAAAAAAATTTATACGCTTTCAAATCTTCCTTTTACCCAAGCTCAGAGAAACGGGACAATAAGCGGAACAGCCCTCGAGCTTGCCCTTGAAATCACATCTGAAAAAATCTATTTTTTTGGACTGGATCTTGCAGAGTCAGAAGGATTTCAGCACAGTCAGCCGAATGAGCTTGAAACAGATGGTCAGGTTTTTGACGACCGCCTTAATACAAAAGAAAAACGCCTTGCCAGACAGACTTTCAAAAATGCCTCCCTGGAAATATATAAAAAATGGTTTCAGGACAAAAAAATCCCTGAAAATAAAATCTTCAGGGTAATATCTGAAAATTTCAGGAAAAATAGACTGGGCCAGATTAAGGATATAAGCCCTGAAGATTTTTCTCTAAAAGCAGACAGCATAATAAAAAGCGGACAAGTAAAAAACAGGGAAAAGATATTTACAAAAATCAATATTCCTTCTCAAAGAAATCTTTCAAAAATCCGTGATTTTATTTCCACAAATTCAGAAAGCCGGGACTGGAAAAAGGCACTTTTTCCGCTTGACTACACAGCCCTGCTTCACAATCCGGCTAATCAGGAAATCTCTGCAAAACTGCAAAAAGAAAACTCAAGATTGAAAGAAAAATTACAGAAAATTTTAAATGATGAATAAGTCAATTTATAGTCAGATAATTGCATCAAAAACAGGTCTTCAAATCCCAGTCCTTCAAAACGGAAAGACAATAGAATCACGCTATAATCCAGAGCGGGAAGCCGAAAGTCAGCTTTTAAACTTTGAAAAGGAAATTAATTTTTTTCTGATTATTGGAATTGGAAGCGGAATTTTAATAAAAAAAATTCATGACTGCTTTGAAAATGCTAAAATTATTGCAGTTGAAAATTCGATTTGTGACATCGAGTTTTTAAAAAAAATTCCTCTTGTAAAAGAGCTTTCCCTTTCCAAAGATATTTTTTTATGCAGCAGAGAAAATCTTTCCCAGACTTTATGTCAGAATTATCTGCCTGCCCTTCACGGAAACTTAAAATTGTATGAAAACCGCGTATGGATAAATGAAAATAAATCTTGTTTTGAAGAAATCCAAAGACAGATAAGTGATTCGCTGGCTAAAATATCGGCAGATTTTTCCGTGCAGGCTCATTTTGGGAAAATCTGGCAGTCAAATATAATGAAAAATCTTAAGCTTGCAGCCAGACTGAACTGCAATATAAAAAGAGATGCTTCAAAAAAAAAGGCAGCGGTGATTGCCGCAGGTCCCAGTCTGGACAAAACTATAGAAATGCTTAAAGGCGGAGAATATTTTATAATCGCCACTGACACAGCTTTTTCAAGTCTGTTAAAGCGGGGTATTATTGCAGATGCGGTTCTTTCTCTGGACGGGCAGACAGTTTCCTATAATCATTATATGCATAAGATGAAAGAGGAATTGAAAAATACTGTATTTTATTTTGATCTTTCTTCCAATTTTAGTGCCGCAAAAAAAATCTATGACAGTAAGCTTAAAATCTGCTATTTTTCCTCAGGACACCCGCTTTCAAACATTGCAAGAGAATATTCAAAGAATTCAATTTTATCTTTATATTCCGGAAGCGGTACAGTAACAATTACCGCCCTGGACCTTGCCGTAAAATACGGATTTACTCAAATAGATATATTCGGAGCTGATTTTTCATATTCTGAGGGAAAGGCTTATAGCAGAGGCACCTATCTGGATACCCTTTACTCAATTTCTTCCTTTCGAAAGCAAACGGAAGAAGGACTTTTTGCAAAGCTTATGTTCAGAACCGAACTAATTGAAGTCAAAAAAGGACGATATTCTACAAAAGTGCTGGAAAGTTATAAAGAATCTCTTGAAAATTATCTAAAAAGTATGTACTTAAACTTCGTAAATTCCGATGATTTATATAGAATCAAACTGGAAAATAATCAGATGCTTCCAGCTCAGATTCAAAAATTTAATTATGAGGGATTTATAAAAGAGCTTAAAAGTAAAGTTCAAGGTTCATATGTAATTCTTCTGCCATATATTGCATGGCTAAGAAAAAAAATGAACTTTGCACCATGCAGCTTCGAATCTTTATGCAAAGTTGCAGAGGAATCTTTACTCAGCTATAATTAGGACTTATGAAAAAAAATCTTGTTTCAATTTATTCAGTTTTTGCCCTGCTTATCTATATTTTTTCAGTTTTGTTTTTCTGCACTTCCCTCTATAAAGAATATTCAAAAGGAAAGGAAAGAAGTCAGGAAGATTTTTATTTTATTATCAGCAGGGTAAGCCGTGAATTTGAAAAAACTAACTCTCAGGCAACAATCACTTCTATTTTGAGGGATTTTACAAAAAGTTCTGATAAAATTGCGGAAATTAACCTTGAAAATAACGGCCGCTACCTTTTTGCATATCCTGAAAAAAGCCTTTCTGATTCAAAATATGTAAGAAACTTTTCTTATTCATTTTCAAGCATGCAGAATATTTATAATATCAATGCAAAAATGTATCTGCTCCGTCCTTCTGTAATCTATCATTATGGAAAGATTTCATTTCTGCTGATTCTTGCAGTTACACTTACTACCCTTCTTCTCATCCTTTATAACGGCTACACCGAAGAAAAAAAAGCTAAAATAAATTCTTCAAAAAAAGCTGAAAGTAAGGAAGGCAAGGCTTCTTCATCATCAGAAGAAAAATCAGAAGCAGTTGAAAAATCAGCTGAGGAAGCTGCTGATGAAGGAGAAGCGTCAGACTCTGTAAGATCAGAAGAAAAGGAAAATGAAGAAGCTTCTTCAGAAAATGAAGATGAAACCCCGGAAGAAAGTGCCGGTGAAAATGATGAAGAGGATTTCATCCCTGAAGAAAATGATGACAGTGATGATAAAGAGGGAGAAGTCAGTTTTGAAAAAATTGTTGAAGAGGAACTGAACAATTCAATTGCAAACGAAAAAGAATTTGCAATTTTTGTAATGAAGGTTATCGGAATTGAGCAAACATCACAGGAATACAGAACTATGATTGACCTTTTACAGGAACGCATGAAAGCTCAGGGCTTGATTTTTGAAGGAAAGGAAAACACAATCATCATCCTGAAACACGACACAAATCTTGATGAAAACCTTGCCCTGGCAGAAAACACAATAAATGAAATTGAAAATACATATGCTGAAAATAAACCTATCTGCTATCTTGGTATTTCAAACAGAAACCAGAGAATTGTGACTCCACAGCGCCTTATGTTTGAAGCTGAAGCAGCACTCAATCATGCAGAAGAAACTGAAGAAAAGGTAATTGCCTTCCGTGCAAATACAGAACAGTACAATAATTTTATTAATCAGCAGTAGAATCTTTAGATTTTGATTTTTCAGGAGCAGGAGGCTGGTCGCTTTCTGCCAGGTCTGGATTTTCCAGCTCTTCTTCAAAAACGCTTTTATCGCCATCTTCTTCATCAAGGGGAATTTCGGCAGAATTTTCATCATCAATTGCCTTTAAGACATCCTTGAATTTCTGAATATTTTCACTGTCAGGAAATTTTTCTATAAGGATTTCAAGTCTTGCCCTTCCTTCCTCATAATGCTGGCGGGCAAAATATACGGCAATAAGATTTTCAAGATATTCCCTGTTATCAGGCTGAAGGAAAACAAGCTCTTTATAGGCCCTTTCTGCTTTTTTCAAAGAACCTGTCATGGCATAAATATAGGCAATTGAAGCTTTTATGGAAGCATTGTCCTTTTCGCGGCGTAAAAGCCTTCTGTACATAGGAAGGGCTGAATCCCAGTTTGACTGAACTGCATAAACTTTTGCGGTTTTATAATAGGCAGCCCAGTAAATCTTAAAATCCTGCATGGCAAGCTTGTAGTATTCCAGAGCCTTGTCGTACTTTTCCAGGGAATAGTAAACATCCGCAATATTCATATATTCAAGATAAATATTGTCGATTGCATTTTTTTTGTCCCCGGGGATAGGTACAGGCTTTGTTACACAGGAAAAGCTTAAAGAGAAGAAGATTAAAATGCATAAATAAAATAAACTTTTCTTCAATTTAATTGCCTTATGCAGAATTATTTTATCCTAAAACAACCTTTTCAATTTCGTAAAGCTGCTTGCGGTATAGACCTGAAATATTATGACCGTAATCGGCAATCAGCTGGATGATATTGCGTGGTGCATCCTTTGTGTCACAGCCGTTAAGTCGATCACCTGCATCGCCAAGGCCAGGCATAATGTAGGCTTTTTCATTCATAACAGGGTCAACCCAGAGTGTGTAGCAGGTACAGTTTGGAAGGGCACGGGTTACGCGGATGCTTCCCTTAAGAGTTGAAATTGTATTGAAAAAGGCGATTGATTTTGGATGAACTCCCTGCTCCTGAAGGTATTTTACTACAGTAACAAGGGAACCGCCGGTAGCGTTCATAGGGTCTGCAAAAATCAAATCTTTTCCGTCAAGCTGTTTGAGGTCAAAGAAGGATTTATTCAAATCCATGATGTATTCCATGTCTGACTCGCCCTTGTTGTCATTGCGGCTGATTTTAAAAAGTGCAAAAGGAGTTATGTAATCGTGGGAAGAATATTCCTGAATTTCCTTAGACATAATCATGCTTGGAAGAAGGGCACCGCGCAGCATAACACACATTACCGAATTTTCGATTTTATCATCGATGTCAGGGATTTTGTGAACTGCATAATTCTGAACAGGATAAGTTACCGGAGTTTTTACAAACATGTGGCTTTTTTTATCAGAATGACGGTCTGTATAGGCCATGCGGAAAAGCATTTCATAAGCACGCTGACTGTAATACATGAATTCCTGATGGTCTGTATTGATGTCACGAAGCTTTGAAATAACTCTGGAACACTCTGCATGGGACCCTTCTTCTGTCACAAAGGAGAAAACCTTGATATTGGGATGTTTTGCACAGATTGCCTGCATTTCCTTTCCCAGCCTGTCATAGCCTTCTACAATTTTTTCCTCGTTTACAGGCTCAAAAGACTTCATTGTCTCTTTAAACATTTCGTCAAGGCGTTTAAGGTCTGCCATATCTTCGGCTGTAAGATAGCCGTCTAAATCTTCTGCTTTAAGAATAATCTTGTTATCTTTCATCATCTTCCCCTTTGATTCAATTCTAAAGAATCAGAATTTTATATAATGAGTTTTTTGCAATTTTTATGTTGTAAATGCGAAGCTCATCCTCTCCGATTATTTCATAATCCGAATTTGTAAGGCCGAATGCCAGAGTCAGAAGTCCCCGTCCGGCTTTCAGAAATGTTTCATTTTTGAATTTAAAATCCAGACTCAGAATGTACTGATTAGGATGATCGCTGTCGCAGACAAAGGCACCGCTTACATGATCAAGTTTTAAATCCAGCTGGGCTCCGGTCAAAAGAGTTAAAAATGACTGAGGACGTCCTGCAAAAAAACGGATTTCTTTTGCATCAGCTGCCCCGGCCATGTAATCATAAATTGTGTCATCAAGAAGGTGACAGGATTCGATTTCTCCCACATCTTCCAGTTCCTTTTGCAGGGCCACAATCCTGTCATAATGATCCA
>ODAI011137106.1_pt1 | contig 19811 bp, 16 predicted proteins | sample 1539321 | NCBI WGS metagenome assembly ODAI01 (sample SAMN02144231, study PRJEB22623) | gut metagenome | biome: sheep rumen | host: Ovis aries | place: New Zealand
GTTCTCGATGGTCGGCGTGAACGTGCCGAAGCCGTCGAGCTTCACGGGCTGGCCCTGGGTGATGAGCTCCTTCAGGCAGCTCACGATGTTCAGCAGCACCAGCTGGGCCAGGTCGTAGGTCACCAGCTTTCCGTGGTCGGAGATGTGCTTGGCGAAGCCCTTCAGGTTCAGGGGCTCCTTGGTGTCGGGCTCGGCGAAATACTTCGAGAAGGCCGACGAGGATGAATTCTGGTTCTGTCGCAGATTCACCGGAAATGCAATGTTCTCTTTTGCCATTTCTTTAAATGTTTTTGATGGTACTAAATTACTATGCCAGCAGCTACTTCGGGTGACTGGCTCCCGCCTTTTTATTATGTTACAAAGGTACAAATAATTCTTGAGACTACCAAATATATCACAAGAAAAATGTAGTTAATTTTGGTTAATCATAGAGGCGCGGTGTTTATGCGCTGCATATTTTCGACAACTGGGGCGTTTTTTCCCAAAACGCCATCACTTTCGGCAGAAAATCGGCAAATCTCTTGGACGGATGCGGAAAAATGCTTATATTTGCACCTTGATAACATTCAAACTATATAAAACGATGAAGAAAATCATTGCTACTATTTTTACCGCCTGTGCCTTCATGAGCGCACAGGCACAGTCGAATCTCTCACCAGAGGTGAACGCCTATCTTGAGAGTTACAAGACTGCTGCGAAGACCCGTAGTGCCGAGGCTGCCCGACAAACCATCGTGACCCTGCGACTGAAGCCGGGCGCGCAGCCCTCCGACGTGGCCAGCCGCATAGAGGCCCTGGGAGCAGAAGTGAAAGTGACGCTGGGCAACCAGATGACCGTAGCCCTCACAGGCGACATCCTTGAGCAGGTGGCTGCCGTAGAGGGCGTAGACCTGGTGGAGAGATTGTCAAAGCCGACCAGTCGTACCGATCACTCCCGTGCTGCCTCACATGTCGACGAGGTGCTCGACGGCAGCGGTGCCAACCTGCCACAGGCCTATACGGGCGAGGGTGTCATCATTGCCTTGATTGATGGAGGCTTTGATTTCACCCACCCAGCATTCAAGGATGAAAACAACAACCTTCGCATCAAGTCCGTCTACTATCCTGGCGTGACTGTCAAAGGCTATAACAAGGCCACTATCGATGGCAAGGAGGCAGAGGGGTCGCTCTTCGACAAGCCCGAAATGATCCTCGACACGCTGCTGCTGGGGGATAGCGGTACGCACGGTACCCACTGTGCTTCCTGCGCTGCCGGCAGCCATATAGCAAGTGTGACCGGCCTCACCGGCAAGCCCCTCGGCGGCATGGCTCCCAAGGCAGACCTCATCCTGCTAAATGACGAAACCGACAGTATCATGGATAAAAAATACGGTGAAGGGGCAGCGGGCAATCTGGCTCAATCACTCGCCCTTAAGTATATCTCTGAATATGCCAAGGCCCAGAAGAAGCCAGTGGTGTTCAGCTGGAGCGAGAACTCTCATGATGGCTTCCACGACGGTACGAGTGCTTCAGCCCAGATGTTGAAGAACTTCTGCCAGGAGGGCAACCTTGCTATCGTCTGTGCCAGTAACGAGGGCGGTGACTCCATTCATGTCCATAAGACTTTGAAAGGCGGTGAGACGCTGAAACTGATGATCAAAAGCACAGAATACGGATCACAATCATATAATTTCTTCGTAACCCAGAAGCCTGTCACCTTGAGGTTAGGTGTCTATGACACGGACCAGAAGAAAGAGGTCTACCTTTCAGACCCCCTCTCGTCATTAGACAAGATAAACATCAGCCTGAAACTGAAGGATCCTCTATCAGGTAAAGAGAGTGCAACAGCAAAGAAACTTTATGACGATCTGCAGCCCTATTTCGAGGGAGAGGTTTGGGTTGTGCTGGCCTCCGGTACAGGCAAAGACACCAAAGGCGACAACCGCCATTATATAAGAGGAGTGTTCTTCACGGACAAGACACCCATGAAGAAAAAGACCTATCGATTCGTCCTGCACTTTACTCCCGAGGAGGGTTGCGAGTCGTTCTCATGGTCCGATGGTAGCGATCCCGGATATATCAAGGCCGAAGGCTACACAGAGGGATCTGCCACCGTATCGATGGGAGACTTCGGCACGACGGGAGATGCAGTATCCATCGGAGCCTGGGCGGCCAACAACAAGTATCTCGACCTCCTTGGGAATGGTGCAGACATCCAGTCAGCCCCCTATATAGTCGGCGATATTGCAGGATTCTCCAGCTGGGGTGTCGACTATGCCGGGCATAAGTTCCCCGACGCCTGTACGCCAGGAACAAGAATCAGCGCAGCCATCAACTCGATGATGACAGATTCTGACTTGATAAATGAAACCATTTCTGCCCTGGGGAAGTTTCCCCGCCAGTTCAAAGGCCAGAGTGAAGACTGGGCGTACTACTGGGGCGTGGCCGACGGCACGTCGATGGCTACGCCCATTGCCGCAGGCATCGTGGCCCTCTGGGTGCAGGCTGCTGCCGACAAGGGCAGGACGCTTACCAATGCCGACATCAAGGACATCTTCAGCCACAGCTGCGACACGGATGAATTCACCAAGGCTGCCCCGCACCGTTTCGGAGCTGGCAAGATCAATGCCTACAAGGGACTGCTCTACGTGCTCGGCCTCGACACCGGCATCCAGGGACTCAGTCAGAAGCAGCCGGCGGGCATCACCTTCCGTGTTGAGAACGGCCAGCTGATAGCAGAGGGAGCAGAAGACGGTACAGCCGTTACGCTCTACAACCTGTCGGGTGCCATCGTTCGCCGGGCCACCGTCCTGGCTGGCAGCGTCAGCCTCGCAGGCCTCCAGAAGGGCGTCTATGCCGTGCAGCTCGGCAAGCTCGGCTCCACCCTCATCCGCCTGTAAGTTCTATCACCTGGGGCCAGGTCCAAAGTTGAAATTCTTATCTCCTGGGGTCAGGTCCAAAGTTGAAATCCTTATCACCTGGGGTCAGGTCCAAAGTTGAAATTCTGGGGCCTGCCCCCAAGTTGTAAACGGGTGATTTGTAAACAAATATCAAATACATGATATTCCGTTTGCATCATGCCTGAAACGCCCTGAAACGGGGGCTCTGACTTTCCTCCGAGGAAAGCGGAGGTTTGCTCCGGGGAAAGTCCGACTTTCCTCGGAGCAAAGTTTTAGTTTGCCCGGCAGGGGCTCGGAGGCATGTTTTCTGGCCTGCCGGAATAGTTGCTATACGTAAAATTATTTCCTATTTTCCGATGATGAAAGTAGAAAAGTAGGAAAGTAAGAAAGTAGATCATGTCCACTTTCCTACTTTCTTACTTTCCTACCTTCCTTGGATATATATATTACAAAACAGATGGCAGAACTTTTTGCCACCTCGAAGCCAAACATCAGCATGCATATAGCTAATATGCTGAAAGAAAGAGAGTTATATAAAGATTCAGTTGTCAAAGAATATTTGACTACTGCCGCCTACGGCTAGAATTACAACGTGTCACAGCGTGCCTGGCACCGTGTGACATGATGGGAACCTAATTTGTTGTTATCGAAATAATGACTTTCGCGAATCAATCGTTTCATTTCCTCGGCTGTGGGCCCCCCAATGTGTTTTTTGCGCTAAAATTTGGAGGATTCAGATTTTTGCCGTACCTTTGCCAGTGAAATGAAAGAATCGAAGATAAACCAGGAGCCAAGGATGTCCGACTTTCCTGAGGAAGTCGGCGAGAAAGGCTTGAAGATAATAAGATATGTGTAACGTAACGCTGTCATACAATGAGAACAATGCGCTGGCTCGCCGTAAGCTGGCGGCATTGTTGGCCACAGGCCTGTTCACAAAGCTGGACGAGCCTGCGGAGGTTGTAGATGATGCTGAGAAGGAGGCACACCGCAAGGAGGTGGAGGAATTCCTTTATGGTTCGAAGATCTTAGCTGCGAAAGCATTCGCCAAGTACCTATGAGATATCATCAGAGAGACGTCGTAGAGACAGACCTCTGGACACGCGAAGAAATGATTCTCGCATTGAATTTGTACCAGAAACTTCCTTTTTTGAAAATGGACAGTAGGGCTCACAGGGGGACTGACCCACTTTTCTGTTCCTCCCGACGATTGGTGCAGACAAAAGAACCTTGCAATCTTGCAACCTTGCAACCTTGCATAAGGTAGTGTTCAGCATGAACAAGGTTTCGAAGTTAAAGATATATTATTATAATATTATAATATTATAATAATATATATACTATATGATATACATTATCAATAATACCAGCCTATCTGCCCGCCTTGCCCCAAAACATACCCTCATGCAAGATGCAAGGTTGCAAGATTGCAAGATTTTGGCTGCCAGTTTCATCGCGGAGGTACCCCGAACGACAGACAGACTTCTTTTCCCGGCGCCCTGAGCTGACGCCGCAGGCAGGCAGGGCGGGCTGCCCCGTGAGCATGACGCCTGCCATGATTTTTTTGAGCGCAAATATTTGGCGCTTTCAGGATTATTCCGTATCTTTGCAGCATAAAAACCGACAAACGAAATGGTCAAAGATAGCAACCCAAAGTGTAACAACCTGAAAATCAACGTTTTACCCCACCCCCTGTAGGCGGAGATAAGAAAAACGATTTTACATACTCCCGTCACCTCTCGAAGCTGCTGTGGCGCTTCGTGCGCCTGGCTGTGCCCGATCCAGAACAGGTGACCTTCTCCGACCGCGAGCTGCTCGACGACTTGCTGCGCTACGGCTCGCTGAATCGCATTGCCAAGCTTCGCCACGTCAGCGTGCCCACCCTCTCCTGTCGCCTGCAAGACGTCATCTCGTGTCTCGACAAGTCTGTTGAGCGCTGGGAACAGATTGCCCAGAGTGACCAGACAGCCCGCATCTCCCAATTAGAGCAAGAACTCTCCACCGCCAACTCTGCCAACGCCCTCCTGCAGGAGAAGGTCAGCAAACTCGCCGCCTACAATCGCAAGCAGGCCGTCGCCCAGGCGAGAGAGGCGTACCTCAGCAAGCAGCAGAGGATAAAGAACAGCCATGGTGGCAGAATACACAATCCTTGGGCGTAGACACAAAAAGAACCGTCCTACTATGCTTGTGAGCATAATTACTTTTGAATAAGGAAATAATAAAATATGGCAAAGAAAAGTGAGAATACGACCTCGATAGGTTTTGAGGAGGTAATATGGAGGGCCGCTGACAAGCTGCGCGGCAACCTGGATGCTGCGGAATATAAAAGCGTGGTGCTGGGTCTGATTTTCCTGAAGTATATCAGCGACAAGTTCGAGGAGAAGTTTATAGAACTGCAGGGCGATGAGTATGCCGATCCTGAGGATAAGGACGAATACGAGGCTGAGGGAATATTCTTCGTTCCAGCCGAAGCGCGCTGGGAGGTAATCAAGGCGGCTGCCCACACGCCAGAAATAGGCGTCATCATCGACAGGGCGCTGCGCTCTATCGAGGATGAGAACCTTTCGCTGAAAGGCGTATTGCCAGGCAACTATGCACGCCCTGAACTGGACAAGCGCAGGCTGGGCGAAGTGGTGGATCTATTCTCGAACATCGGCATGCACACATCAGGCGACGAGAAAGACCTTCTTGGACGCGCCTACGAATACTGCCTGCAGAAGTTCGCCTCACTGGAAGGTAAAAACGCAGGAGAATTCTATACGCCCAGTTGCATCGTGCGGACAATCGTGGAAGTGCTGCAGCCCTACGAAGGCCGTGTTTACGACCCCTGCTGTGGCAGCGGCGGTATGTTTGTGCAGAGTGCCAAGTTTCTGGAGCAGCATCAGAAATCGTTCTCTGGAATCAGCATCTACGGGCAGGAACTCAACTCTACGACGTGGAAGATGGCGAAGATGAATGTCGCCATCCGAGGCCTCGAAGCAAACCTTGGCTCTTCGTATGCAGACACATTCTTCGACGACCAGCACCCCACGCTGAAGGCAGACTTCATCATGGCTAATCCGCCCTTCAACCTGAGCGACTGGGGGGCCGACAAGTTGCAAAACGACAAGCGGTGGGTCTATGGACTGCCACCATCGGGTAACGCCAACTTTGCCTGGATGCAGCACATGATTCACCATCTTTCTCCTGTAGGTCGTATAGGCATGGTGCTGGCGAATGGTGCATTGAGTTCTCAGAGTGGAGGTGAAGGCATGATACGTCAGAGAATTGTCAAGGCTGACTTGGTTGAGGGTATTGTGGCATTGCCTTCGCAGCTGTTCTATAATACAGGAATTCCAGTTTCCCTTTGGTTCCTGTCTCGAAACAAGAAGCAAAAGGGCAAGGTACTGTTTGTCGATGCCCGCAATATGGGAGAAATGGTGACAAGGGCTGTTCGCGAACTTGACGAGACGAAAGACATCAAGAAGATAGCAGACACCTTTGACGCTTATCGTGAAGGCACGCTTGAAGACGTAGCCGGCTTCTGTGCCGTCAAGACACTGGATGATATTAAGGCACAGGACTATATTCTCACCCCTGGACGTTACGTCGGCATAGCTGAACAAAAAGACGATGGTGAGCCCTTTGAGGACAAAATGAAGCGGCTTACAACCGAATTAGGAGAAGAGTTTAAAGAAAGTCATCGATTGGAAGATGAGATCAAAAAGCAGTTAGGTAGTATCGGATTTGATATCAATGATTAGTCTATGGAGAAAAAAAGAATAATTGCTATTGAGTTCTCTTTTTATTAACAAATAAAGATTTTGAAGATATGAAGAAGATATTATTTTTAATCTTGCTGTTTATTCCTTTGATGGCATTTTGTCAGTCGGAAGAGAAACAGTATTACATCTATAACATTGTATCCTTTGAAGGAGATTTCACAAAAGAAGATTTCAAGGTTTTCTATGATAATGGTTTAGAAGTAAAAAGGCTAAGGGATGATAAAGGGGAGAAGATGAAATTTAAGACTCCTGCAGGAGCCTTAATGTATTTCCTTTCTCAGGGATGGGAAATGTATCTAAACGGTGCTACAAGTAAAGGCTCGATGGCTGCTGGTTATGGCGCCTCGTCAACGAGTTCTTATTGGATACTTCGTAAACCTTGCACCAAAGAAGAGTTCAATAAAGCAGTACACGATGCTATTGTTAAGTAAATGCTAAATTCCCATTTATGGAAGAGTGGAGGCAATTTAAATTAATAGAGATTCTTGATGCTCTTATTGACTATAGAGGTAAGACACCAAAGAAAACCACATCTGGAGTTCCGCTGATAACGGCGAAGATAATCAAGGATGGGCGAATAGAAACGCCAACAGAATTTATATCTGTTGATGATTATGATTCATGGATGGTTCGTGGTTTTCCCAAAGTCGGAGATGTCGTATTAACAACAGAGGCTCCACTGGGGGAAGTGGCTCAATTAGACGATGCTAATATTGCATTAGCTCAGCGTATTGTAACATTGAGAGGAAAGTCTAATGTTCTTGATAACACCTATCTAAAATATTACTTCCTGTCTAATGTCGGTAAACAAAGACTAAAAGCAAGAGAAACAGGAACGACTGTTACAGGAATTAAGCAGTCTGAACTTAAAGAAGTACTTGTTGATGTTCCCCCTTTTGAGGTGCAAGTCAGAATAGCGGAAATTCTCAAATCCCTCGATGACAAAATCGAGGTGAACAGGCGGATAAATGACAATTTAGAGCAGCAGGCACAGGCTTTGTTCAAGTCATGGTTTGTGGACTTCGAGCCATTCCGTGACCAGCCTTTTGTGGAGTCGGAATTGGGAATGATTCCTGAAGGATGGAGGGTTGGACGTTATGAGAACATTATTGAAGAGACAATTTCTGGCGATTGGGGGAAGGAAAGAGCAGAAGGAAATTACATTCATAAAGTCGCATGCATTCGAGGTTGTGACTTTCAGGACATTAAGAACGGGCTGAGAGGTAATACGCCAGAACGATATATATTGGAGAAGAATTATCAAAATAAGCACTTCCGCCATAACGATATTCTTGTAGAAATTTCAGGCGGTACGCAGACTGTCTCGACCGGAAGGGTCTGCCCTGTGTCTCAAATGCTGATAGAAAAGTTCAATGAAGATATAGTCTGTACAAATTTCTGTAGAGTTGTCAGGCCAATCAAAGAATATGCAGCATATCTGTATTATTCTTGGCTATATAAATATAATAATAAGGTAATGTTTGGTTATGAGAACGGAACTTCTGGCATTAAGAATTTCCGTATTAAGGACTTCGTATCTATTGAACCAGTCGTAATACCCCCTTTAGATGTGCTTGGCAATTTCCAGCATTTCATTGATAGCGTACAGCTTCAAATACAGACAAGAGGATCTGAATCGTCACGTCTCTCCCAAATCCGCGACACCCTTCTTCCGCGTTTGATGTCAGGCGAGCTAAAGATAAACGACATCTGAGCTAACCATGAATCATCAGCATGAAGTCCATCAGCCTAATGATTCCCACTTTTGGGAATTCAATCTGCCGCAGTATGTTATAGTGGTGGTCGTTGGTCACAATGTATCTTGCATTTGCCTGAATAGCACAGTCAACGAACTTGTTGTCGTCAGGATCGGCGGTGATGAGGTTGAAGCGGTAGGCAGGATTGCACCTTACAATATGTTTGCTTTCCATCATAGCATCCAGCAGTTTGTTAGCTGTGCTGACTCCAGCCAGTTGTTCTATGATTTCTGCATATTCTTCCAGAATCTCATTTGTTACGCAGAGGGTATGCTGCCCCCGCATGATGGACAACCACACTGCGTGGTATGTACTTCTGGGCGGAATGCACTGTATGAGGCTGTTCGTGTCGAGAACAATACGCATCGCTTAGGCTTCTGTCTTTTCCTTGGCCTTCTGCTCTCGGAGCCAGGCGTGAAGGTCCATCTGGTTAATCTCGTCAAGGCGCTTCTGGTCGAGAATGCCTTCATCCCAAAGCTTCTCAAGATGTTCGTCAAGTTTCTTGGCGTAATAGTCGGCAACGAGTTGCTTGATGTCATTCAGCTCCTCATCGCTCTTGATGCGCGAAAACAAGTCCAGCAGATAGAGCTGGGCAGGGTTGAAAACAGTGGGTTGTCCGCTATTCATAATGATGACATTTTGAAAATTACCGCTGCAAATTTACGTATAATTTCTGAAAGTTCAAAATAATAAGTGAAAAAACGATGAACGACAACGAGAAATTCACAGAGGAAAGCTACGAACAGACGCTGATAGATCTTTTTAAGGAGATGGACTATGAATATGAATATGGTCCAGACAAGGTTCGAGACTTCAGGGAGCCTGTAGACAAGGAAGAACTGCGCAGGAACCTGCTTTGGGTGAATGGTTTGGAGCCGTATGCCAAGATTCTGCCAAAGGATGTTTACACGGAGATCATAGACGAGGCTGTTCGCAAAGTGACCAGCATCAACGACGGAACGCTGGAGCAGCGCAACGAGACGTTTATGGACTATCTGCAAAACGGCGTAGAGGTGACGTATCAATATAATGGCGGTCAGCATACGGAGATTGTGAAGTTGATAGACTTCAGATGGCCTACCCGTAGCTTCTTCAAGGTGGTGAACCAGTACAGCGTTGAGGAGTATGGCAAGATACGCTTTGATATGGTTGTTTTTGTAAACGGCCTGCCTCTTGTGGTTATAGAACTGAAATCTCCTTCGCGCGAAGAAACGGGAGTAGAGGATGCTTTCCGACAGATCAAGCAGTATCAGCAGAAGTGCCCAAGCATGTTTGTATATAACGCCTTTAGCGTGATCAGCGATATGTCGGTCACAAAGGCCGGCACAATCACAGCCCCAGAGAACAGGTTTATGGAATGGAAGTCGAAGAATGGCGACTACGAAAGTACTGCATTTGCCGACTATGAGACATTCTTTGAAGGCATCTTCCCCATAAAGCGGTTCGCGGATATATTGCAGAACTACCTTTGCTTTGACCACAAGGAGGGCAAGGCAAGGAAGGTGATGGGTGCTTATCACCAGTTCTTCGCAGTAAACAAGGCGTTATATAGTGTTGATGACGCATATAAGAACGGCAGTAGCAAAGGTGGCGTATTCTGGCATACGCAAGGTTCTGGCAAGTCGTTCTCGATGATCTTCTTGGTGCACAAGCTCCTGACGCTGAAATCCGACTTGACCATTGTTGTAGTAACAGACCGCAACGATTTGGATCAGCAGCTATATGAACAATTTGCTGGATGTAGCAAATTCTTAAGGCAAGTCCCTCAGCATGTAGGCTACGAAGAAAACGAAAGAGGGAAGAGCTTGGCCGCAAGAGCTGGCGGTCGGGCCGACCTGAAAGCAAGGCTGAAAGGGCTCGAAACAGGTGGTATTATATTCACTACCATTCAGAAATTTGAGGAAGAAACGGGATTGCTGAGTGACAGAAAGAATATTATTGTCATTACCGACGAGGCACACCGTTCACAATATGGCGACGAGCACTGGGACGACAAGACAAAAAAACTAAAGAAGGGCTATGCCCTGCTGCTGCGTGAAGCTTTACCCAATGCCATTTTCATTGGATTTACGGGCACACCTATATCAGAGCGTGACAGAGACACGGTGGAAGTGTTTGGCCAATATATCGATGTGTATGACATGAGCCAGGCCGTAGCCGATGGAGCTACACGCCCCATCTACTATGAGAGTCGTGTCATCAGTCTGAATCTCGACGAAGAAAAACTGAGGCAGCTTGATGAGGCTTTTGACGAATTGGCTGACGAAGGAGCCACAGAAGAGCAGCTCAACAAGGCTCGTAGTGAGAATAGCGGCATTAGGGGAATCTTGTGTAATGATACGACCATCAACAGCCTCTGTGAAGACATACTGAAGCATTATGAGAACTATCGCCAGTATGAACTGACAGGAAAGGCCATGATAGTGGCCTACAACAAAGAGGCTGCGGTGAAAATATATCGGCGACTGCTGGAGTTGCGTCCAGAATGGACTGAAAAGGTACACGTGGTGGCAAGTGCTGGTAATCAGGACAATCCAGAGTGGCACGACATTATCTCAGCGAAGAACAACAAGGAATATGCCAAGCTCTTCAAGGACGACAACAGCCCCATGAAGATAGCCATCGTTGTGGATATGTGGCTCACAGGTTTTGACGTACCTTCTCTGTCAACGATGTATATTTACAAGCCAATGAAAGGGCATAACCTGATGCAGGCCATAGCACGAGTGAATCGTGTATTCCCCAATAAGGCTGGCGGCCTGATAGTAGACTACGTGGGCATAGCGAATGCTTTGAGGCAGGCCATGCGCGATTATACGCTTAGGGACCGACAATCCTTCGGCGACCCCAACATCCAGACAACGGCAAAGGTGAAGTTTCAGGAAAAACTGGAGATATGCCGTGACTTGCTGAACGGGTATGACTACGCGCTATTCTTTGACGGAACGAATACAGACAGAGCAAAAATAATCACGGGCGGAGTAAACTATCTGCTCGACCCCAAGAACGAGGGCATCAGGAAAGACTATCAGCGCGAGAGCCAGTTGCTGCATAATGCCGAAACGTTGTGCCGCTCGCTACTGAGCCGACCAGTGAAGATTGAGGTGGCCTTTATGGATGCTGTCAGGGTGATGCTGAACCGCTTCACACAGAAGGGCAAGATCAGCAAGCAGGAAATCAACGAGCGAATAGCCCTGCTGCTGGAGCAGAGCATACAGAGCACGGGGGTAATCAATCTGTTCGAAAATAAAGAGCGTGACTTCTCACTGTTCGACGAGGCTTTCTTGGAGGAAATCCGCAAGATGAAAGAGAAGAACATCGCCGTCCAGCTGTTGGAGAAGCTGCTCAAGGAGCGTATCAGAACCTATGAGCGCACCAATGTGGTGCAAAGCAAGAAATTCTCAGAGCTGATGAATCAGGCCCTCAGCAACTATCTGAAAGGGCTGCTGACCAATGAGGAGGTGATAGAAGAGCTGCTGAGAATGGCGGCTGAAATCAAGAAGACAGAAGAAGAGGGGAATGAGCTGGGCTTGAATTCAGAAGAGAAAGCTTTCTACGATGCCCTCAGTTCGCCTGAGGGTGTCCGGCAGGCGTATACAGACGAGCAATTTGTAGCCCTGACCAAAGAACTGACAGAACAGCTGCGCAAGAATCGCACCATCGACTGGAATGTCAAGGCGACAGCGAGAGCCAAGATGCGCGTGATGGTGAAGCGACTATTGAAGAAGTATAAATATCCGCCCGAAGGACAGGAGAAGGCGCTAGAGACTGTAATGGCGCAATGCGACAGATGGGCTGATAATGACGATAATCTGGTATAGCTCCTTATGACTGTAGATAGCATCAAGGAACGGATAGCGCTCTTCAATCAGTTTGACAAGACAATGGACGCACTGGTTGAAGAGCTTGAAATGTTTCGTTCTGTGAGTAAGACTCTAATAAAGCAAAAGACAGAGTCTATCAAGTTATACGGGCTCGCCTTTAATCTTGCCTGGTCTTTGCGCAATAGTATAGAGCTTTGCCAGAAGTACGAGCAGGAAGTGAGAAACAGCCTGTTGCATGATCGTTTTGACCGTAACAAACAACTGTCTGACCTGTTCGAGGAAAAGGCAGACGAGCTGGTGCCTTTCATTGAGAGAATTGTAAATGCCATGTGTATAGGTATTGATGAATTAGAAAGAGATGAGGTAATTATAATAAAGGATGAGGAGAAACTTCTTTCGGATACAGCATACCTGTCTGAGCTCAGCAAGGATTTATCAAAGAACGGTTATAAGATTCTGGAAATCGTAGGTTTCTACCTTCGCTATCTATCAGATACTCTTATTAATACCAAAACTGTCAGAGCCAATATGACAGGCAACGAATATAGATTTCTTTTTGAAAGAGAATTCAATGAATTTCTTAAAACCGAAGAGTGGAGCGATCTGAAAGATACGTTCATAGATACGACTATCAGCATGAAGTTTCATGGTGTAGAGCCAACGAAGGATGAGCTAAACGAATTGCTTTTCACAGAAATAGAAAAGATAGAGGCAATGTCTGAGCATTTTGGAGTTATTGAACCCTACATTAACGACTATGCAAATCTATCTCGCATCATACTCAACAGACAATTCCCTAACGAGATAAATACTCCTGTCTTGGAGTTGTTTCACTGTTTAGGCCGTAAGAGAATAGTTGAATTATGGAGGGAACAGATGGAACAAGAAGAACTGTGCTATGTCCCAGAAGAAGGTGAAGCGGATGTGATGTATAGCGAGAAGTTCAATGAGGCTGTCTGCAAACGTGTTCTGCCTCGCATACGGGCATTACTGAAAGATAAGGATCGAATGGCATGGTTGTGCTTCTATCATGTCCTTGTGTTTTATAGCTATATCATTTGCCGAGACTTTAATGTGTTCAATCGTTGGCTAACACAGATGGCAGGAGAAGAAATAATTAATACCACCTATGCAAGAAAGCTGAAAATGTCATACTGGGTGACGGCTGCCGGCAAGCAATGGACTAAAGAAGAAGCACTGGCAGAGACTAACAGCAAACAACAAGAAACGAAATACAGAGAGTACACATTGTTATGCGAGGAAATCCGCGAAATCATTAATGAGGCTAAGAGGTAATCTTCTTAGCCTTTTTTCTTGAAGTGGTAACGCATCTGGTAACGCTATCCCCCCAAAGCAGAAACGCAAGGTAGCATAAGAAGTAACGCTACCATGTGTTTCTTAATTTATTACCAGAATCTTCCTACCTTTGCAGCGCATTCAGATGTAAGTCTGGGCCGCGCAAGGGGGGATGCATCCCTCGCCGCGCGTACATTATTAACATTTAAAATTTTATTTTTTATGGCAAAATTCAAGACAATGAAGTCCAACGCACGGGTTGGCAATGAGAGTGGTAAGAAGGGTATGTACACGAAGCAGCTGAGGCGCGAGTCTCGCGGCATGCTGGAGCGGGGCGAGACGCTGGGAGGCGTGTTCATCGAGATGATGATGCTCACGCAGGACGGGCTGCCGGGCATCGGGATGTGCGCCATAGCTATGGCGAGGGCCTTGGCGGCGCTGAAGAGCGTGGCGAGGAGCGCCGAGGTGGAGATCGACGACCTCTATGAGGCTAATCTGCGGATGTACGAGGAGATGTATGATCGGATCACCGAAGAGGAACTGCGCAACCGTAATCACTAAGGAGGAGGCCTGGATATGGAAGCTGAAGTAATCCTGATTGAGAGCCAGATGAGGGTGAGTGCCTCTCTGGTGGAGAAACTGAAGGAGATGGAGGGCTTGCACCTGGAGGCCTATCTTGACGCGACGGGCGTGCCCACCATCGGGTATGGCCATACAGGCCGCGACGTGAGGATGGGCGACCGCATCTCGAAGTACTGGGCCGAGGACTTGCTGCAGCGCGACCTGAGGGCTGTGGAGGAGGGTGTCCGGGCGCTGGGCGTGGCCAAGACGCAGGGGCAGTTCGACGCGCTGGTGTCGTTTGCCTTCAACGTGGGCTTGCTCCGACTGTCCACCTCGTCGCTGCTTAAGCGCATCCGCGACGGCGACAGCCGGGAGTCCATCGTGCGTGAGTTTATGCGGTGGGTCTATGCCGACGGGAAACGGCTGAAAGGTCTGGAACGGCGGCGGGCCTGGGAGGCAGAGAGATTCTTTGAGTGATTTTTTTTCGACACAAGAGTTTTATTTATGAGTTACAGTTTTATTGAGAAGATTGTGAGTGTGCTGCTGTCGTTGCTGAAGATGTTCATCGACGAGAAGGAGCGCGAGAGAGACGAGAACAAGAACAAGGAGACTGACATCATCGACCTCGTGTAAGGCTTATGGAGAAGAGTATTTATGTGAGTGGTACGGGAGTGGTGACCGCCGAAGATGGCAAGGCCCTGAAGTGGTTTGAGTTTCTGCCCGACGAGCGCGGGTTGGAGATAGTCACCCCCTGCCAGGTGAACGGACGGCTACAGCTGCTGCGCGACAGCACGGTGTGCTTCAAGGCTGCCAGGAAGCGCATCCGCAACAACACGCTGCTCATCCGCAAGGCAGCCCACGGACGGCTGTCAGGCACCCGTGACAAGGCCTTCCAGCTGACGCTGAAGGTGTTTGCTGCCGAGGGCATCGACTGGCAGAAGGCCTTCGTCACGGAGCCTATCGAGGTGATGACGAGCCTGATGGGCCGTGAGCGCATGCGCGAGATCCTGAGTGACGAACTGAATCGACTGAACAGTGGTGACTATGGAGAATAACGGATTCGAGATGTCGTACTTCCTGCCGCCCATCACCAATAAGGTGCCGCTGCGGACGGTCACTCTGGAGCAGGTGGGGGCCATCGTGACGAGTGAGGCCCTGAAGTCTGAGACGCTGACGCTGCGCTCCATCACCGACAAGGCGGAGGCTCGGGGCTACAAGGGCCGCTCGCTGCCTTACATCACCTCGGCAGGCGTCTTCACCTACTGCAACGATGCCTCGCTGGTCAGGCACTCTCGGGTGCTCTGCATCGACCTCGACGGAGTGGACGACGTGGACGGCCTGAAGCACCGACTGACTGCCGACGGGCACTTCGTGACGCTGATGGTCTTTCGCTCTCCCAGCGGCAACGGCCTGAAGTGGTTTATCCTCATCGACCTCTCGCTGGCAGACCACCGCTCGTGGTTTCATGCCGTGAGAAACTATCTGCTGGCCAGCTACGACTGTCTGACGGAGAAGATGGTCGATCGGCAGTGCCAGAACCTCTCTCGCGCCTGCTTCCTCTGCTATGACCCCGAGGCTTATGTCAACCCGGAAGGCGGCGAAGCTACGCTGCCCTTCACCCCTACAGAGTGGGCCAGCAGACAAGCCGATGCCGGGAAGCAGTCCGTCAGGGTGAGTACCGCCCCTAAACCCTGCCAGCCCCTCCACCCGATGGAGGAGCTGGCCAAGGCCAGGGCCGTCACCCGCGAGCTGCTGCGCCGTGGGGCCAACATAGCCGACGACTATGGCGACTATCTGAAGCTGGGCTTCGCTCTGGCTAACGGCCTGGGCAGCGACGGGCGCGAGCTGTATCACCGGTTGTGCAGCCAGAGCCAGAAGTATCGTGAGCCAGACTGCGAGCGGAAGTGGCAGCAGTGCCTGAGCCAGAACGACGGGCGTACGACTATCGCTACCTTCTACAGCATGGCCAGGCAGGCGGGGGTAGACCTGAGCCAGATAGCCCGAGATTTCAAACCTGATTCGATATATTCTTTCTAAATGACTACAGACTATCAAGAGAGTGCCATCAAGGCACCAGGCAGCGTCATGGTGGACTACCGTCAGCTGCCTCCCGCCCTGAAGGCCACGCTGAAGCCCTATCCCGAGGACTTCTATATGCCGATACTGACAGGCCTGATGCCAGCCCAGGCCGCACTGGCCGACGGAGTGACCTATGAGTACTGCAGCGGCAAGGAACACCACATGGACCTGTTTGCCTTCGTCAAGGGGGAGCAGGCCGACAACAAGAGCGTCATCGAAGACACGGTGGAGCTCTGGATCGCTCCGCTGCGCGCAGAGGATGCCCTGGTGAGAGCCGAGGAGGACGCTGCGGCAGAGAAGAACCGCAACCGCAAGGCCAACGAGCGGGGACAGGACGACCCGAAGGGCTGCGTGCGGGTGGTGCCCATCACCATCTCGCTGGCCAAGCTGCTGCGCAGACAGATCAATGCCCAGGGGCACAGCCTGTTCAGCATTGAATCGGAGGCCGACACACTGTTGAAGACCAACGGAGCCGGCAGCTGGTCGGCGAAATACGATGTCTACAGAAAATCGTGGGACGGAAGCCTCTTCGGGCAGGACTTCATGTCGCTCAACTCACAGTCGGGCAATGTCAAGGCTTTCTATTCGTGGACAATCTGCGGCCAGACTTGCTCGTTTCTCAAGATGTTTGGCAATGAGAACGCCTCAAACGGCCTCTCGTCGAGGTGTATGGTGGCTGAGATGCCCGACAACTCTTTCAGGAAGATGCCCAAGTTCAAGAAGCTGACCGAGGCCGACCTGAAAGCCATCGATGAGGGCATCCAGAGGCTGCGCTCGGCCAGTGGCTTCAAGGCTACGCCCCGCCTGAACAAGGCCATCGACGACTGGCAGGAGCAGAAGCGCCTGGAGGCCGTGCAGAGCATGGACCACATCAAGGACATCTACCGCCGCAGGGCTGCCGTGATAGGCTATCGCTGCGGGGTGATATTCATGCTGCTGGTGGGGAAGGAGTCGAAGGCCTGTGTAGAGTTCGCCCTGACGATGGCCGAGTATACGCTCCAGAACCAGTGCCGGCTGTTCGGGCCGTTGCTGAAGCTTCAGAATGAGCGCGTCAGAGACAAGATGCCTGCGGCTACGGTCAACCAGAACGTGCTTCAGCAACTGCCTCAGACGTTCACCATCGACGACCTCCGGCGGCAGAAGGGCAACGAGTGTGCCGACGGCACGCTCTACTCCATCATCAGCCGCTGGAAGGCAGAGGGCTGGATCGAAAAGAAGGACAAGAACAGCTGGGCAAAGACCCAAACCTTGCAATCTTGCAACCTTGCATGAAAGATTAGGCTCTTATATGTACTCCTCTGAAGAAAAGAGAGCATCCGACATTCGGATGCTCCTTTGCTATAGATCGGGTAGGGACCCGTGGGGTCAGCGCCTGATTTGCTTCTTCAGTTTCAGGATGCGGCGCACGCTCTGGTTGATGCGCTCCTCGGTAATGGTGCCGTCTGCCACGGCCTTGACTACGGCATCGAAAGCCTCCACGAAGTTCTTGGGACACAGCACGATATCGACGCCAGCCTGGATGCAGCCCACGGCGGCCTGGCCGCTGGTGTACTGCTGGGTAATGGCTCCCATATCCATGCCGTCGGCGATGATGATGTTCTGATAGCCTAATTCGTGGCGCAGCTTGTCCTCCAGGATGACGGACGACATCGTGGCGGGCACATCGTTGCCGGTGATGCCGGGGGTGCCGATATGGGCGGTCATGATGAGTTGGCAGCCCCACTGTATGCCTGCCTTGAAGGTGACCATCTCGCATCCCAGCATCTCGTCCCATGTCTTCTGCGTGCTGGCATATCCAAAATGGGTGTCGGTCTTCACGTCGCCATGACCGGGGAAGTGCTTGACGCACCCCGTGATGCCGGCATCTTTCAGTCCTTGCAGGTAGTTGACCACCATCGGGGCGGCCACCTGCGGATCGTCGGAGAACGCACGGTTGCCGATGATGATGTTATCGGGGTTGGTGTTCACGTCGGCTACGGGGGCGAAATTGATGTCGAAACCGTATTTCGTCAGGTATTTGCCGATGACATTGCCTGCGTGATAGGCATTCTTAGGGTCACCGGTCTTGCCGATTTCACTCATCGGACCTACCACCTCTACGTTGAAGTTGGGGTTGTTGGCAATACGGGCAATGCGACCGCCCTCTTCGTCGATGCAGAGTAGGGGCTGGCCGTTGAGCGAGCGGATATCGGATATGAGGCTGGCCAGTTGGGGTTCGTCCTGGATGTTCCATGCATAGAGAATGATACCGCCCACGGGGTAGTCTTTGTTGATGTCGCGGATGTTGCTGGTCAACTTGGTCATCGGGTCCTTTTGCAGGTCGTCGTATTTGGTCCAATGGATGCTTTTATCGAGCGATTCCAAGCGGGCAAAGATCATCTGCCCGACTTTTTCGCGGAGCGTCATCTGCTGCAACTGCGCTTCCACCTCGTCGCCTGACTCGGGAACGGTGTTGTCATCGTTGGTACATGAAGTTAAAGCAAAACCGCAGGTAAGGATGGCGGCTAGCATCAGCAATGTTTTCTTTTTCATATACTTAATGGGTATCTTTTGGAGATAGAGAGCTTATGAATATTAAAGGAGCATCCGACATTCGGATGCTCCTTTGCTATAGATAGGATAGGGGATTAGTCCTGACTCCAGTCTTCCTGCGTCTTGCGGACATAGGTCTTGTAGCGCAGCTGGGCCATCTTCTGGGCCTCGGCGAAGAGTTCCTCGGCCTCGTTGGGATAAGCCTTCTTCACTGACAGGTAGCGAACCTCGCCCATCAGGAAGTCGTGGAAGTTAGCCCAGTTCGGCTCCTTAGAGTCGAGGCTGAACGGATTCTTGCCTTCCTCGGCCAGAGCGGGATTGTAGCGCCACAGGTGCCAGTAACCGCACTCTACAGCCTTCTTCTCCTCGGCCTGGCTCTTACCCATACCACCCTTGGCCTTCAAGCCGTGGTTGATACATGGAGCGTAAGCGATGACGATAGAAGGTCCGTGCCAAGCCTCGGCCTCGCGGATAGCCTTCAGGGTCTGAGCGTGGTCAGCACCCATAGCAATCTGAGCGACATAGACGTAGCCGTAGGTGGTGGCAATCATGCCGAGGTCCTTCTTGCGGATGCGCTTACCCTGGGCAGCGAACTGAGCGATAGCGCCGAGCGGCGTAGCCTTAGAGGCCTGACCACCGGTGTTAGAGTAAACCTCAGTATCGAGCACGAGGATGTTCACGTCCTCACCGCTGGCAATCACGTGGTCGAGACCGCCGTAACCGATATCGTAAGAAGCACCGTCACCACCGATGATCCACTGTGAACGCTTCACGAGGTAGTGGTCGAGGGTCTGCAGCTCCTTGCAAACGGGGCAGCCCTTGGCAGCGCTCTCGGCGATGCACTTGCGGAGCTTCGGAGCAATCTCCTTGGTCTTCTCGGCGTCGTCCTTGTTGGCAATCCACTCAGCAGCCAGAGCCTTGTACTCGTCGCTGGCGTTGCCGTCGATCATCTCCTGCAGCAGCTTAGCTACGCGCTCCTTCATCTTCTTGTTACCCAGAGCCATACCGAGACCGAACTCGCAGAAGTCCTCGAACAGAGAGTTGTTGAAGCATGGACCCTGACCCTTCTCGTTCTTGGTGTAAGGAGTAGAAGGAATAGAAGCAGAGTAGATAGAAGAACAAC
>ODAI012545931.1_pt1 | contig 19809 bp, 20 predicted proteins | sample 1539321 | NCBI WGS metagenome assembly ODAI01 (sample SAMN02144231, study PRJEB22623) | gut metagenome | biome: sheep rumen | host: Ovis aries | place: New Zealand
CAGACTGAACGGAAGCTTTGAAAGCAGGCTTTCTGAATTTAATCCGGAGGTTCATTATATTGACCTGGGCTTCAGAAACAACAAAGATATTAAGGAACTTGCCGCAAATGTTACTCCTGTTATTGCTCAGGGCAATGAAATTGTTCCTCAGATTACATCAATTCTGGATATTTCTAGTCAGAAAGATGACACTCTTACTCCAAACGGTGATATTGTAATTAAGGGTAAAAACCTTTTGATTGCAGGAACAAATGAGGATGTAGGGCTGTACTTTGTAAACACAAGTGATAACACAGAAGCAAAAGTAGAGCTTACAAAACTAACCAAGAATTCTAGAAGCGAATTGATTTGTGATATCCCGGATTTAACACCAGGCACATACACAATAGTTATCAAAACGCAGAAATCAGCTACTGCACCGACAAAGCTTACCTGTACTTCGGTTTATGAAAAAATTCTTACAGTGAATTAGCAATTTTTAGCTAAACACATCAGGGACATTCAAATTTGCAGCTGGCAATTGAATGTCCCTTTTTTTTATCTGAAGAGTTTTCGTAACTCATATACATTTTTTACATTAAATTTCTGTAAAACCATATTCCAGTGGCTGGATGCGGTAGACAAAGATTGAAATCCAAAATCTATTTGAAATTCTTTCTGGCTTTTTCCGCACATCATATAATGAAAAGCATATTTTTGATTTCTTGATAATTTAAGGTAATTTTCGATTCGGTCACAATAAAATCTTTCGTTCCTGTTATAGGTATTCTTTGCGCGATAATTCTTTCCCTTTCTTACAGCATCGGCACAAAGAGCAAATTCTTCCTCTGATTCCAAATCAAACATAATTACAGGAACAGAATGCAAAAGCATTACATCAAGATTTTCTTCCGGAACTTCCTGCCAGGAAAGACATACAATAAATGGAAAATTTTCACAAACTTTTTCTATTATATTAAAGCATAATCCAATTTCGTAAAATGTCATTCCGCAATTAATACAGATTACATCTGCTGATGAAAATTGTTTCCAGGCAGAATCTATTTCACTTACATAAGTGCTTTTTACTTCACCAAGGATATACTTTATAGCCGGTTGAATGAAAACACCGGCATTTTGCGAAAAGCCATATACAATAACATTTCTTTTCATTCCACCGCTTGTGCATCCTCATACAAAAGGTCGAAGCGTTTGCCGTCAAAAGTCAGGCTGGACTGCACGGTTATCTGCTTTTTCTTTTTGTTTACTGCAACTATGTGACCTTCCAGTCCGACAAGGGGGCCGGAAATTGCCTTGATTTTCTGACCGGGCAGGAACTGAATTTTTGAAATGCCCCAGTGCTCTCCGTTACTTATAAAGAGCTTTAACTCTTCCAGAGAATTGCCGCTTATTTTTACGGGATTCTGATTATCACGCAGGATTTTATAGAAGCCTTTTACTGTTTTTAAAAGTTCAAGCACGGGAGCGGTAAGTTCTTCTGCCGAGAAAAATACATAGCCGGGGAAAAGCGGGGCTTCAAACCAGCCGCGTCTTCTTGTATAGAGTTTTCGTTCAAAAGAATAAAATTGTGATTCAGGGAAATCAGCTTCAAAAATCTTAATAGCGTCGTCTCGAAATTTCTTTTCTGCCCCTGTTTTTACCATTAAACAGTAGTATTCCATGAGGCAGACTTATTCCGAGACTTTTTCGTAACCTAAAGATTCATCACTAATAAAATCACAGCAGGAGTCATAAATTACCTGGACGCTGGTTGTACCCCTGTTAGATTCAAAAAACGATATATGTTCTTTTCTGATTTCTTCGCCGCCAAGCCAGATGCTTTCATCACTGTCTTCTACGGGCTTTTGTGTGCAGATATAAATTAAAACGCTGTCGTATTCCTGCTCGTGCAGACTGTTCAGCGTAAAACTGAAGGTCAAATCATCAAGGCCATTTGGGAATTCGATTATTTCTTTTTCTTTCCAGCTGCCGCCCTTCCCACTTACAAGAAAGTCGTGCATATCTGAAAGTTTTTTCTGTCTGAAATTTTCGGGAGCTGAGCCGAAAAGAAGTGCGTATCGGCTCATAAGCAGTCCCCCCGCAGGAGGTAAATCGGATTAGAAGATACTATTAGAGAAGAGAAGCAAGCAAGCAAGCAAGCAAGCAAGCAAGCAAGCAAGGTTAATGCCTTTGTAAGTACTTGTCAAGTACTTTTTGTCATTTTTTTTCATATTTTTTATTATGCAAAAATAACAAATAAAAGCAAGGCTTTTTGTTTACATAAATTATCTTCCAATATCCTTAGCTCTGGCTCCAAAATTTCTTTGCCTTTCCCTGACCTTCTGGATATAGGGATTATTTCTTTCAAGTAAATCAATTACGTCCCAGTGCCAGTTGAGAGGCGGATTGTGGGGTGGAAAAATAGCCGGCGGCTCCGGCTTACGGCGTGAATTTGCTTCCTTTACAATTTTCATTAAATCTTCAAAGGTCTTTTTATCTGCAAGGCGGACAAGGTAAGGCTCTTTATCTGCAATTATAAAGGGGGAATCGAAGGCTGTCTTGCCGGTGAATTTGAAGCCCCGGCTTTCAAGGCTCATTGCACCCTGGGGATTTCTTACAATTTTACTTCTTCCGCTCACGGACGAATAATCCTGACCACGGCTGACAAGGTGTTTGGGTACATAAAACTCCCCTTCAGGCCTTTTAAAGAGAACCTGCGACTCTTCAAAATCCATATCGCTTTTCCAGTAACGAAGGTCATAGGCTGCTCCGCCGTCAGCGGTGAGATATAGAAGGCCTATATTTTCCGGCAGCTTCTGCTCATACATTGTAATTCCTTCTGATTTTGCATGGCCTGTAAATATATTTCTGTCTTCATCATTCTGGATATAAAAATCAAGATAGATTTTATCATCGCTCAGCAGGACAGGAATAAGATTTTTCTGCCGTCGGGAAAGTTCAGTTTCAAGCTCAAAAAAAGACCAGTTTTCTCCATCTTTTAGATTTTTTACATCAAAATAGACCTGCTGAGCTTTTTTTGTAGTGCCGGAATTCCTTGTCCTTGGCTCCTTTTCCCCATATTCTTCAGGCTCCACCGCCCTGTCATAATACCAGCCGTAATATTCTTTAAGCAAAACCACAATCTGTGCTTCACCACCGGAAGCTGCACCTTCACCAGAAAGAGCCCCGTCAGCACCGATCTCTTCAAAAAAAACAATTCTGTCTTTACCCTCCCAGATGCCGTAAAGGGAGAAAGGAATATTTTGTGAAAAGCAGAGATTTACAAGAAAAAAGAAAATCAACAGAAATGAAGGCTTTTTCATGCTTTTATTATCGGAGGAAATTCTTTTTTAAATCACTTTCTATTTTATACATGGCAGAACGTAAACACGAATCCTCTGAATAAGCAGAAATCCGACCATAAGTTTTAGAATATGAATCTACAGTATTTCCATTTTTATTTGTTACTGTAACAGAAAGTTCCGGGAAAGCATTAAAAAGTTCAGCCTGTAAATCCAATCTGAATTTTGACTGTAAATCTACAAGATAATTATAATCATTTTTAGAAGCTGAAATCACATAACCTCTGTCAATAAAAACACTTTCAAGTTTTGCTTTTATACGTTCAGAATTTTCACCCTCTGCTTTTACAAATATTACAGCCCTTTTTTTTAGTTTTTCACAATCTGAAATAATCTCTTGAATTAAATCATCAGTCGCTTCATACAATTCAGCATTTTCTGGCGTAATTGCCATTGCCATAAAAAAGTTCTTGTAAAAATCATCAGACTGAGCTAAAGCACGGTTCAAAAGAAGGATTTTTGTATATAATTCATTTTCAGTCTCTGCCTGTGAATAATTCTGTTTCACTACATCAGAAGAAAAATCAAGTTTTGGTTCCAGAAGCTTCCAGGCATCATTTCGATTTATATAAGAACATACGATGAAATCATTATGAACAGAGTCAAAATAAAAGTCTGTATGCTTCAGTCCAATAACTTCAACATCGTTTTGAACAGAAATATTTTTTGTGAGATATTTCTGTATATCCGATTTTCCATTCTGATTTGAATAATTTTGTCTGGCAACAATATCAGTTTTTACGGAATGATTAAAATATGATGCCAGCTCAGAATCTGCATTTAGTTTTGCACTTTCAGCATTATCCCCGTGTCCGATTCTCGCAATATAATCAGAATCCGGGAAAACATGAGAAATTGTGTCATAGGAAGTCCATAGCGGTATTTTACTTTGATTTTTAACTGCCGTTCCGTCAGGAACAGAGCTGCAGCCAAAAATCAAAAAAGAAAATACCGTAATAAAAAGAGACTTATTTTTCAAGAATGTAATCATCAGCGCCAGCTGTAACTTCGTTATTGTTTGAAACAGCAATTGAATCTTTTAATTTTTTTCCAACAAGATTTTTAAGTTCTTTTGCTTCTGTAGATGTTTCATCAATATTATTCATAGCCTGCTTCAACTGCTGGTCGAAAAGTTTTTCATCCATTGCCCATACAGCATAATATTCAAAATAATCATCTGAAACTTCTTTTTTATTATAAACCTGAGTTTCAATCCAGTAGCTTGCAACACGTTCAAGCCCGCTGAAACGAACATTTACAAGAGAAGCCCGGTACATATTAACCGCTTTTTCAATTTCTGAAGGGTCGGCATTTTTTCCCTTTGCAGAAGATTTTCCTTTCATTTCTGATTCAACAGCTTTTCCGGCAACGCGTTCAAGATTTCCGGCAACTTCAGTTTCAATATCAACAAGATCGCTCCAGTTCTGAACAAAATCAAGATTATCACCCCGTCCAATTGTTACAAAAACCTTTTTTCCTTCAAGATTTGGCATTACAGAAGACAAAACCTTCTGACTGTACTGCCCTTCAATAAGAAGGGAAACCCACTGTGGAATTTCTTTTCCCAAAGTTGCTCCCTGATAGTCCACAATAACTCTTTTTCCAGATTTTACAGTTGCCGATTTTCCTTTTATTCCTGAACCGGCAGTATTTGTTGTTGCACAGCTGCCAAGAACAAGGCTTGCAAGTACAGCAAAAATAAAAATTGATTTTTTCATTTGAACATCTCCTGATTTTATATATTAATTAAATTTAATCACTAAATTATATTTTTAGCAAGTTTTTAATTAATTTTTATCAATAATCTGTCTGCAAGCCATATAAATTGATTTTTGCTCTTTCTTTTTTGAAAGACCAGCTTTTATACGGATTACAGAGTAGTTATCATAAAAATGAACCTGATAATTCATTCCAGGTGCAAAGCGTTTTGAATAATAAGCCTCGTTCAACCATTCGGCTTTACCACCTTCTTCACAGATAATATGAAGACATTTATCAAAAAGCCATTCATCATTTGCCCCTGACATTTTATAGCGATAATCATAGGTTGTATCTCTGGAAAGCTTTATTCCCTCAATAACAGTTTGAACTTTCTTCATGCCGATTTTACACAGAATAATAGCAGCAGCCAGTAAAAGAATGATTAATTTTAAGCGCATTTTTATCCGGCTTTTTGGCTTTTTAATTTTGTTTTGCCGGGTCTTAACAAAAATGTGATGGCTGCGGACTTTTTCAAAGAGGCCGTCAGGATTAACAAGAGACAGAATTCGTTGCCTGAGAATTTTTACTGTTTTATTAACATCACCATTTTTTACTATAAAAGCTTCACGAGAATCTGTATAACCTTCATTTGCTTCACCATCCCATCTCAGAAGATCTTTGCAATAAGATTTCAAAAAACGGTGTACATCATAATCCCGGGAAAAGCTTTCTGAAATCAAAAGTATATTTTTACATGCATGAATATAAGTAAGATTTTCTGCACCTGAAAAAGGATCTTTTGTAACAAGATACCTTTCATGCAGAGTACCTTTTGATTTATAGGCGGAATCGCGTCCGCCCAGGTTAGACTCTTCTCCGATTATGAGAATATTCTGATTTGATTCCAGGTTACCCTTGCGGATATAAAGTTCTTTCATTTATAGAACTTAATTTGCATTACGAGCGATACGGAGGCCTGATACTAAATCATCACTTCCGGAATAGGTATTGTTATTATAAAAATATGCACTGTTTACATTAGTAGAATAAGCTCTTTTATTAATGACTAGTAAGCTGGTTGAATTTCTTATGCTAGCGCCACGTATCTCTCTTGCTGAAGAAGAACTATCATGAATTGGATTTGTTAGGTCTCCTGATCCGAAATTATCATGGGTATCATAAACCCACTCAGCAGCATTTCCACTCATATCATAAATTCCAAGAGTATTTGATTTTTTACTACCAACCGGATGTGTTTCTGAGTTACTATTACCATAATACCAGGCAACTTCACCAACTGTATTACTTCCCGCATAAGTATAATTATCATGAGTTGTTGCATTTCCACCGCCGGCTGCAAATTCCCATTCACATTCCGTTGGTAATCTATATCCATTTTTAGACTGATTCCAATTAAATGTACTGTTTGTATTTGTATCATCCTTCCATACAGCGGAACCACGATAATAAACAGGCTCCAGCCCTTTATATTCACTGTAAGCATTCAGCCATACACAAGCCGTATTCCAGCTTATATTTGTTGCAGGCACAAAACTCTTGAATTTATCATTATCTGCATAACCTTTATTTGCCTTAGTCAAATTATATCCATGCTCTTTTGCCCAGTTATAAACTTCCAGCCAGAGTTCATAAGTCAATTCGTACTGGGCAATCTGGAAGCTTGAAAGAGTAATTTTTGGTCTTCCAGAAGTTGACGGATCACCAAAATAAAACCAGCCGCCGGGTACTGTAACCATTGCGGCATAATCTTTTCCCCACTGGGCATACAAGGAAATATCACCAGTAACAGTTATCGTACTTCCGGCACTGTAGGAACTTCCAATTCCATCAGCACGTGTGTTCCAGCTTGTAAAGGCATAACCAGCTTTTGAAAGATTTCCTGTATTTCCAAGTACAGTGTACACAGAGCCCTTTTCAACTGAACTTGATACCGGAACAGCTCCAGATGCAGCACCATTTGAGTAATAAGTAACTGTATAAGATACAGCTCCCCATTTTGCATAAAGAGTCATATCAGAATTAACAGTAAGTGGAAAAGTTACTTTGCAGGAATCACTAAATTCAGAGTCTGTGTACCAGCCTTTAAAGCCATAATCATTTTTTGTTGTAACAGGAGAACTTTCAATGTAACCCGTTGTTACTGAAGGAATTGCAGTACCTCCATTTGTTTCAAAAGAAACAGTATGAACTTCCTGCCATTTTGCATATAAAGAAATATCGGCTATAAGCTGTAATGGAAAATTAACAGGCTCAGTTAATCCAGCATCCTTATACCAGCCTATAAGAGAATAGCCGTTTCTTTCACTTTTGGGCTTTTCAGAAATTACAGCAGCCCTAAATGATGATATTTCACTTCCACCATTTGTATAAAAATTAACAATATAGGTCGGCAGCCATTTGGCATAAAATGTAGTCGGTTTTGATACTGTAAAAGGAAAATTAACTCTCTCACCGCTGAAATCAGAATTTAAATACCAACCATCGAATAAATAATTTGTCCTGCTTGTATTCGGAGATTCTGAAATTAATCCGGTTTTATAAGAATCGATTTTATCTCCACCATTTGTTTCAAAAGTTACTGTATAATTTCCCTGCCAGCGGGCATAAAAGGTTGTGTTTTTTGAAACATCATAGGGAAAATTTACAGCATTCCCGGTAAAATCAGAGGATAAATACCAGCCTATAAAAGTACAGTCACTTTTTTGAGTAAAAGGCATTTCTTTTACACAATCAGTCCTTCGCGCATCAACAGGGCTTCCGCCGTTTGTTGAAAAAGTTACTTCATAAAGTTTTGAAGCTTCAATAAAAAGAGGATTATCACAAGAAATAAATAAAGCTGTAAAAATAAGAATCAAAAAAGATTTCAAAATATTCATTTGATTAAATTTCATAAATCTATCCTCCTAAAATCTGAAGCCAGTTCCAAAACCAGCACCGAATAAATACGGATAACCGCCACGCAAAATTGGCTCAAAATAAAAACCTTGAACCGTAACCCTAAAACCAAGTGAAAGACCGGCACTAAGAGAAGTATGTAATTTTTCGTTAACCAGGATTATTTCAGGACCTACCTGACCTTCAACAAAGAGACCTGCTGCAGGCTCTCCTGTTGGGGATACAGCATACCAGCGGACAAATCCAAGCGGTTCTATAGAATAAACAGTATTTTCTTTTTCAAAAGCATCATAGCTTACAAGTGCTTTAATACCTAAAGATAATCGTCGAAAGAATGTATAATCGAAAGAAATTCCTGCCGCCGGAGATATATTAGAAACAGAGTTTTTATTTCCTTCCACAAGCCCACCCAGCGAAGTTTTATAAATTTTTGCTGCATGCCCCAGCAGCTGTTCTGTCTTTGAAGAACGATCGAATTCATAGGATTTAAAAAGTGTATAACTAGCCTGAGCTACATTCAGAACTTTTAATCTGAGGTAATATTTATTTTCAAGTTCATCAATAGAGCCAAAAACAATTTCATGTGCACCCAACCGTTCACCGACCATAAGAGCAGTTTCATCGCTTACTAGACCGCTGCTTTGGAATTTCAGCTCCTTTTCAATCTTATCCATATGCTGTCGGGTTACAATTTGCAAACTTGAGTTATCCGAAATCTGTGAAATCAGAGAACTTGTGATATATTCGCTCATATCCGAACTTGCAGTCTTAAAGTCAAGAATCGCAATAATTTCGCGATGTTCACACTTTTGTGAAATATCCTTGCTGATAGAAAAAATCACATCATCAAGAGAATTCTTTTTTGCAAAACACGAAAAAGACAAAAAAATTGATATACAAAACATTAAAAACTTCTTCATACTAACCTCAAAAGTTTTTCAGATAAAAAGACCTAAATTTAATTCATACAAGTAAAATACGAATTAAATTTAATTATCATAAATTATTATGCACAGTTTTTAATTATTATCAACTTTCAGAGAATTAAATTTAATTAGAATGAAATTATGGGGTTTAAAGAGAATCTAAAATCTGAACTTGAATATCAGGGAATGCTTATAAAGGAGCTTTCCGCAAAATGTGGCATAAGCCGCAACACAGTTAATAATTATTTAACAGGCCATAATTCATTACCAACAGCAGATACTGCCGTAAAAATAGCCCAGGCACTTGGCGTAACAGTTGAATATCTTGTTAACGGTTCTGATTCAGTGCGAAATGAAAATACATCAATAAACCCTAAGTACCGCAAAATCATTGAAAATCTTTCTTTCCTGGATGATCTGGATCTTGCAGCAGTAGAAGGTCTGATAACTACATTAAAAAAACGTAATTCCAAAGCATAGAGAAAATTAACTGATTATTCTTCTGTCTTAATACCCTATTTCCTTAAAAACTGCATCCATAACTTTTGCGTTTTTAATGGAAAATTCTGGGCTTACAAAAGGTTTGGCGCCGCAAGTAATACATTCTCCAAGCTGGGTGATTTCCAGCGAGTAATTCTGAGGGACATCTATTTTTCTTTCCGTTACGCCATTTTCTGTAATAATCTGATAGCTGAGTTTTCCAGCCTGATTGTATTCGATGTCAGATTTTATGCAGCCTTTTGTGCCGTGGATATAAAGTCTGTCAAAGCGGGAATTTGAGTTCTGTCCAAGATTCATGCCTACATTAAAGGAAGCCCTGGCGCCGTTTTTAAAGCGGATAAATCCGGTTGTGATTTCATCTACTCCTTTTTCTGTAAATTCTGCGCAGGCTTTTACAGCGGCAACTTCTGAATCAATAAGGGAAAGAATCATGGTTGTACAGTAGCAGCCAAGGTCATAAAAGGCACCTCCGCCCATTTCCTTGTAAAGGCGGATATCTTCCTTATAGCCCTGAGTCACAAAGGCTGTGTCGATAAAATCCACATCACCGATAATTCCGTTTTTTATGTCATCTTTAAGGGACTTGATATAAGGACTGTGAAGATAGGCATAGGCTTCCATAAGATTAACGCCGTTTTCTTTTGCGGCGGCAAACATTTCTTCTGCTTCGGCGGCGTTCAAGGCCAGAGGCTTTTCACAAAGAACGTGTTTTTTTGCCCTGAGGGCTTTGATTACCCATTCCTTGTGAAGATTGTTTGGAAGGGGGATGTAAACTGCCTGTACATCGATGTCTTTTAAAAGCTGGTCGTAGCTTCCGTAATACTTTTTAAAGCCGTATTCATCCGCGAAGGATTTTGCTTTTTCAAGGCTGCGGCCCGCGATTGCGTAAAGCTCAGCATTTTTAGCAAGTTTGATTCCCGGTATTGTTGCCCAGCGGGCTATGTTTGCGGTTCCTAAAATTCCCCATTTAATTTTATCCATTAAAATCTCCTTTTACTTTCTTCCAGAACTGAAATCACCTTGTCGCACCAGTCATCAAATTCCTTATCTTCAATCTGACATTCAGGGTGAGACATAACGTAATCAAGTGCGATGCGGACCCCGTCATGAAAAGGAACAGTCGTTGTCATCTGGGGAACAAGGCGTTTTAGCTTTGAATTGTCAAAAACAACCGAAACAGATTTGTCGCCGGTAAGGCTTCCTTCAAAATCAAAGCCCAGCTTGTCTCCAACCGCACTCAGATAGTCTGAAGCAACATGATAAGCCTTCAGTTCAACTCCGAGCGCATCAGCAATTGTCTGGTAAATCTGATTCCATGAAAGAACTTCATCACCTGTTATCTGGAAGGCCTCACCGATTGCGTGACGGTTGAGCATAAGTCCTATGTAGCCGGTCGCAAAATCCCTGTTGAAAGTTACATGCCAGAGGGAAGTTCCGTCCCCCTGAATGATTACAGGCTTTCCGTCAATCATGCGCTTAATGACCTGATAAAAGCCCTTTTTACCGTGCACACCAAGCGGTATGTGCCTTTCGTCATAAGTATGGCTGGGGCGGACAATCGTTACAGGAAAGCCCTCCTCCCGATATTTTTTGAAAAGGAATTCTTCGCAGGCAATTTTGTTGCGGGAATATTCCCAGTGCGGATTTGAAAGAGTGGTTCCTTCGGTAATCACATAGTTTGCCGCAGGTTTTGCGTAGGCAGAAGCAGAAGAAATGTAAATATACTGCCTGCACTTTCCTTTAAAGAGACGGTAATCGCGCTCAATCTGCTCAGGCACAAAGCCGATGAACTCATTTACCACATCAAATTCCATTCCGGCAAGCTTTTTTCGGGCATCTTCTTCATTAGAAATATCACATACAATCTGATGAACACCGGCAGGAACTTCGCCGGCCCTGTTTCCCCGGTTCAAAAGCCAGATTTCCCAGTCCGGCCGCTCTGCAAGTGCCCTTACAATTGCAGAAGAGATTGTGCCTGTTCCGCCGATAAACAAAGCCTTTGATGTTTTCATAAAGTTCCTCTTTCTTCTATAGTATGTTGATTTAAAGATAAAACAGGTCTAAGAAAAATAAAAGATAATTTTTCATTATAACTAAAGATAAAAATTTCACTCTCCTCCAGCTCCCCCGATTTTCAATTCCGCAATTTTCCTCTATAATAAAGTTATGATTACATATCTTGCAAAACTTGGCGAGCTTACCTTGAAGGGCTCGAATCTTCGCGATTTTGAAAATCTTCTGGCCAGAAATACCAGAAAGTGCCTGAGCGGAATTGATGCAAAAGTTGTACTTCACGCGGGCCGAATGTATATCGAATGCGATGAAAAAGACAGCGAAAAAGTTGAATTCACATTAAATCATATTCTTGGAATTACAGGCTGGGCTAAGGCCGAAACCTGTGAAAAGACTATAGAAGCAATTAAGGCTACTGTTTATCAGATTGCCCTGCGCCTTTCAGAAAAAGGCTGCAAAACTTTTAAAATTCAGGCAAAGCGGGCAGAAAAGAACTTCCCCATGAACTCTTACGAAATCTGCTGCGAGGCAGCTGGCGACGTAGAAAAGCTTATGAAGGTTGACGTTCACAAGCCGGACTGCATTATTTACGTTGAAGTCCGCGAAAAGGTTTTTGTTTATTCTGATGAAAACGTGGGCTGCCGGGGACTTCCTGTCGGTTCAAGCGGAAAAGGACTTCTTCTTTTGAGCGGCGGTCTTGATTCTCCTGTTGCGGGTTACCGTATGCTGCGCCGGGGAATGAAAATCGAATGTGTTTACTATCATTCATATCCTTACACTTCGGAAGAGGCCCAGAAAAAGGTAGAAGATCTTGCCCAGAAGCTGGCCTACTACGGAATCACCGTTTACCTAAACGTCATTCCATTTACCGAAGTTCAGATGGAAATTAAAAAGAAGGCACCGGAAGCCTGGTCTACCCTTATGCTGCGGGTCTGCATGATGAAGGTTGCAAATATTCTTGCCGCCCGCTGCAAGGCTCAGTGCATTATTACAGGCGAAAGCCTTGGTCAGGTTGCGAGCCAGACAATCGAAAACATGAACGTAACCGAACATTTTGCAGATTTTCCTCTTCTCCGCCCACTCTGCGGCCTTGATAAGGAAGAAATTATTGAAACTGCAAACTTTATCGACACATACGAAACTTCAATTCTTCCTTACGAGGACTGCTGTGTTCTTTTCAGCCCTAAGCATCCTGTTTTGCGCGGCCGCATTGAAGATGCCGAAGAAATCTATAAAAATCTTGGGGTCGACGAGCTCATTCAGAAGTCATTTGACGACAGAAAAATCATAAAGTTCACCTTTGGCAATGAGCCGGACGTTCGCACAGACAAAGACGACCCTAACGAGGCATAGGCGATGAAGGCAAGCGAAAAAGAGCTGATTTTTAATCTTCTCAAAAATGCCGCTGCACAGGCTAACAGCGGATTTGTGCCCCAGGCCTTTGCAGGCAGTCCTGTATTTGAAGATGACAGGACAGAATCCTCACCTACAATCGAAAGCATTTCTTCAAAAATCCAAAAATGTACCCACTGCCAGCTGGCCAGAACCCGCACAAATGTAGTTCCGGGCGAAGGTGTTCCACACCCGGATGTTCTTGTAATCGGTGAAGGCCCGGGCTACGACGAGGATATGCAGGGCCGACCTTTTGTAGGAAAGGCCGGAATCCTGCTTGATAAAATGCTTGCCGCCATCAATCTTTCGCGAAGCACAAACTGCTTTATTGCAAACATAGTAAAATGCCGTCCGCCTCAGAACCGCGACCCCTTCCCGGAAGAAGAGGAAGCCTGTTTTTCCTTCCTTGAAGCCCAGATTAAAATCCTCAAACCAAAAATGATTTTGTGTATGGGACGCATTTCCGGTCAGAAAATGCTGAATACTCAGGAGCCGGTTGGAAAACTTCGCGGAAACTTTTTTGAATACAACGGTATTCCCCTTATGATTACCTATCACCCAAGCGCCCTTTTACGCAATCAGGATTTGAAACGCCCGGCCTGGGATGACCTTAAAAAATTCCGCCAGAAATTAGACAGTCTGACAGGCGGCAATCAGTAAAAAATGCTCTATCTTCAGATTATTATAAATCGTCCTGTAAACCAGCCCTTTACCTACTCTTACACTGCGCAGCAAAATGAAAAGGCAGAGCTGCGTCCAGAAGTAGGAAAGCGGGCTGAAATCATGTTCGGAAACCAGAAGCTTACAGGCTTTATAATGGAAATCACAGAGGAGCTTCCGCCATCCTGTCCTGTAGAAGCTTCAAAAATCAGACCTGTAAAACGCATTTTAGACAAGGAGCCCCTTTTTGGCCCCGAGCTTTTTGAAATGGCAAAATGGCTTTCCCACTATTATTTATGTACCCTTGGAGAAGCAGTTTTTTCAATGATTCCTTCGGGAAGACGGGAAAGCTCTGCAGGCGGATTTTCTTTTGAAAACGAACTTACGGCAGCGCAGAAAAATCTTTTGTCAGATGAACAGAAGGCTGCTGTAGAAGAAATACTTTCTTCGCAAAATACAGCCTCAGGCCCGGCAAAACTTTTTCACTATCTTTACGGGCCCACAGGAAGCGGAAAAACCGAAGTTTTTCTTACCCTTGCAGAACGCATCCTTTCTCAGGGAAAAGGCATAATCTATCTTGTTCCTGAAATCAGTCTTACAGGTCAGGTTGCAGCTTCAATTGCAGAACGCTTTGGCAATACGGCGGCAATCATTCATTCAGGCCTTACTCCAAGCCAGCGCCTGACCCAGTGGCATAAAATAATGCATAAGGAAGCCCGGGTTATTGTTGGTGCCCGCTCTGCTGTTTTTGCCCCGGTTCCCGATTTAGGACTTATCATCATTGACGAGGAGCACGACGGCTCTTATAAATCAGGAAACAATCCCCGCTACCACGCCCGTCAGGTTGCCATGAAGAGGGCCCAGAATCTTAAAATCCCCCTTGTGATGGGAAGTGCAACTCCTTCTGTTGAAGCCTGGTACGGCATGAAAAGCGGCACAATCGTCCGCCATATTCTTACAAAACGGCTTGCAGGCGGCTCTATGCCCCGCATTTCCTGCATAAATCTTAATCTTTTTGGAAGTGACGGCTGTATATCAAAACCGCTTGAGGATGAAATCAAAAAAACACTGGATGTAAAAAAACAGACAATTTTGTTTTTAAACCGCCGCGGCTTTACCCACTTTTTCCGCTGTAATTCCTGCGGCTATGAGCTTGTCTGCAAAAACTGTTCGGTGCCCCTTACCTATCACAAGGCCACCCACCGCCTCACCTGCCACTACTGCGGCTGGTCAATGACGCCTCCACAGTCCTGCCCTTCCTGCGGCTCTCTTGATATCGGAAGCAACGGCTTTGGAACTGAGTTTATTGAGGCCGAAACCAGGGCAAAGTTTCCCAATGCCCGTATTCTCCGCCTGGACACAGATGTAGCCGGAAAAAAGGAAGAGCTTCTTGCAAGCCTTGAAGATTTCCGCCAGGGAAAATACGACATTCTGCTGGGAACTCAGATGGTAGCAAAAGGTCTCAACTTTCCAAAGCTGCAGCTGGTAGGTGTAATCATGGCAGACGCAGGCCTTCACATGCCTGATTTCCGCGCCGCAGAAAGAACATTTTCTTTGATAACCCAGGTTGCGGGACGGGCCGGCCGCTACTTCCCCGACGGAAAGGTACTTGTTCAGACTTATGATCCCAACAGAGAGCCTGTTTTATACGCTTGTTCGGGAAAGATTATTGATTTTTATGAAAAAGAGCTTGAAAACCGCCGGCTGCTGGACTTTCCGCCTTTTTCCCGCCTTGTGCGCATAGTTTTCCGTTCTTTTAATAAGGCACTTGCCTGCCAGACCGCAGCTGATGCCGCAAAAATCATCAGGGAAAACACCCCTAAGGAAGCTGAAATCATAGGACCTGCCGAATGTCCTATAGAAAAAATCAGCCAGAACTGGCGCTACCAGATTTTATTAAAGGGAAAGTCTGTTATTCCATTGCAGGCCGCTGCCCGAAAGCTGGCATTTGAATATACGCATAATCAGAACGTTTATATTGAATACGATGTGGATCCTGTGAGTTTATTGTAGTTTAGCCACAGATGGAACGCCGATTTACACAGATATTTTTTTGACACGGATTACACGGATAGGCACGGATTATCACGGATGTTTTTTTTAGACATGAATTTTGAAAATGTCCTTTTATTTCAAAAACTATCCGTGTCCAATCCGTGTTCATCTGTGTGCATCCGTGTCAAAATATTTCTTTCTCACACGTGCCTTCTAATCCCATCAAATTTTATCTCATACAAAAAAAGTCCTGTAGGCGGTGCTGTTACGCCGGCTTTGGTGCGGTCGCGGGCGGCAAGGATTTTTTTCATGCTGTCCAGTGGCTTTTTATCACGGTCAAGCATTGCTAAAGTTCCCGTAAGGGTTCTGACCATCTTCCACAAAAAGGCATTGGCTTCAATTTCAAATACAAGAAGCCTTCCGCCCCACATATCTTCCTGCCAGAAAAATCTTGCACCGTCAATATAGCGGCTTGTAGAAAGAGAATCATCCCCCGAAGAAGCAAAGCTTGCGCAGTCAATTTCACCTTTCAGACATTTACAGAAATGATTAAGCCTTTCTAAATCCGGCTGATAATTTTTTACATGCCATACATAACGGCTGAGATTTGCAGGTACGGCTTCGGCGGTGGAAATAAAATAATGATAAACCCTGCTTGTTGCGGAAAAGCGGGCATTAAAATCTTCGGGCTTTTCTTCCGCGCCTAAAATCCTTACATCCTGTGGTAAAAAAGCATTCAGGGCCCGCACATAATTTGCAGCAGGAATTGATTCAATGGGAGAAAAAAAATTTGCAGCCTGGGCATAGGCATGAACACCGCTGTCAGTCCTGCCGGAACCGTAAAGAATTGTCGGCTTTTTATGAATTTTTTCAAGGGCTTTTTCAATTTCCCCCTGAACGGTACGCTGGGCTTCAACCCCTTCTTTATCCTGTCTCTGCCAGCCGCAGAAATCTGTGCCGTCATAGGAGATTTTTAATAAAATATTTCGCATTATTTTGTCCCGAAAGAGGCATTAAAACTCATCATCTGCTACAAGTTTTGAAATTTTATCATAAAGATTTCTTGCATGCTCCAATAAAGGTCCCGGCTTGTTTTTAGAAGATTTTCCAAGACCAAAAATACGGGCAATGGCAGTTTTTGATTCGGAAAGCTTTTTCATACGAAGCTGCATGTCATCCTGCTGCCCGTATTTATATTCAAGAAGTCCGCAAAGATAAACAACTCCGTCCCAGCCGTAGTTTTTATCGATATCAGGCCCCATATTATTCAGGGAAGAAGATGCCTCAGACTTATCAGTTTCACAGACAAGTGACTGCTGATAGAAGAAAAGAGCCTTGCTGTAAAAAATCTTTGAAATCAGGTCAAAATTATGATCCGCACAAAGCATATTCATGTCATTTGTAAGCCAGGCAAGACGCAGGGAAATAATTCCTTTTTTCAGGGTTGGTGTCATATAGCCGCCAAGACAGTCATAAGTCAAAAGTGCCATATAATACATGGCCGCACCGTCATAAAGGGCCCGCTCATGCTTTGTATTAAAATAAGGGAAGATTGTTTCTACCTTTTCCTTTCTTTCCTGTGAAGTTTCATAAAGCTTTTCAAGCTCTTCCCTGGGGATTTTTTCCTTAAAATCATTCCAGAACATGGCTGTATAGCAGTAAGGACAGGCCCCGATTTCATAAATCATAGGAAAAACACGGCCGAATTTTGCAGAAGGCTCATAAATTCTATGAAGCTCATCTGTCAGCTTTCCCGCTATCATTCGTCCGTTACCACTGCGCATAATTTCGCGGGCAAAAGCCTTGCGGCAGACAGGACAGGGAATCTTATCCTTTGAAAAATATGATAGAGAAAGTTTTTTTGCTTCTTTTATTACTGCCATATATAATTCCTTATTTTACAGATTCAATCACGACAAAAGCAAGGGCATATTCTTTTTCATGACTCAAAGAAACATGAAGACAAAAATCATCCCCAGCCCTCTCTTTTAAAAGCTCCAGAGCCTTTCCTTCCACCTTCAGCTCCGGCTTACCAAGCCCATCATTCTGTATGTAAACTTCCTTAAGCTCAAAACCTGCGATTCCTGTTCCAAGTGCCTTTGAAAAAGCTTCCTTTGCGGCAAAGCGGGCGGCATAGTGCTGGCATTGAGCCTGAATGCTGCCCCTTTCCATAATTTCGGCTGAATTAAAAAATCTCATAAACATCTGAGGATTTTTTACCCATTTTTCAAAGCGGTCGACCTGTGAAATATCAGTTCCAATTCCAAAAATCACGCTTTTGAGCCTCTTTTATCATCACATAAAGAAATCATCGGAATTGAAGACTCTTTTTCCTTTTCCTCCGAAGCTTTTTCATTCTCTTCCACAGCCTCTGCTTCGAGAACTTCGACTGTTATGCTTTCATCAGATTTTTCAAGCAGGGTAAAGGCATGGGGAAAAGTATAAATTAAAGGAAGCTCATAAACGCCCGGCACAGTCACCTTTGAAAAATCAAGGCGGACAGTATCAATGGAAGGTGAATATTTTTCAAGATTCAGGAGCTTTCCCTTAAGCCTGAAAGAAACGTAAGGAAGGCTTTTTTTGAGCTGAAGCTTTTTTGAAAGATGAAGAGGCAGTACAGAAACCTTATCAAATGATTTTTCGCTTTCAGAAGGCCTTACGGAAACAGTAACCTTATAGGGGCCTTTATCAACTACATTCAGAAGCTTGTTTACAGAAAGATATTCAGCTTCGGTAGAAAAATCTGTACTCGCATTGGAAACCATAACCTTTGTAGTTTCAATATATTCAAGCCTGTCAATCATTGATTCACCGCCGATAACCTGTGCATAAGAGGGATTTACATCAACATTGGTAATTTCATAACCATGGGCAACTTCCCCAACAATCGAAGGCTGGATTTTTACAAAGCGGGCTTTTTTAAGCTCAATTCTGGTTGTAATAAATTCAGGAGTAACATGCAGTTCCAGAGGATCAATCGCAAGCAGTCTGTCAGAAAGAGTAAGGACAACAGGAATATCAAAAGTACCGCTTTCAATATAATCATCAAGATTGATGGATGCCCTGATATCTGAAGCCGAAATTGAATTGATTGAATCAGGATTTGAGCGGACAATAACATTTACAGAGCCGGGAAGACCTGACTGGTGAGTTACCATGCCGCTTTCGGTTACATGCAGAGGAATAACAAAGGAACGCTTTTCTACCAGCGAAACCTGATGAAATACATAAAGGATTACAGCCAGAACAAAACATACGATTTTTGCAGGCCATTTTTCAAAATATTTTTCAATCAATTGCCTGATGTTCATCGATGGTGTCCTCCAGTGTTTTTTCTTCCGGCGTAATTTCAAGAAGATTTTCAAGAATCTTTCTTATTTCACTTGTAGAAAGGTCGTAGTTCAGCTTTGAATCATAAGCAAGGCTCAAGGCTCCGGTTTCCTCAGAAACAACAAGTACAACAGCATCAGAAACTTCAGAAAGTCCCAGGGCCGCACGGTGACGGGTACCGAAAGTCTTTTTAATTGTGTAGTTTTCACTTGTCGGCAAAAAACAGCCGGCAGCAAGCAGTTTGCCCGACTGAATGAAGCAGGCACCGTCATGAAGGGATGTATCCTTTCCAAAAATTGTCATCAGAAGACTGGAAGACAAATCCGCATTCAGTCTTGTTCCTGTCTGCATGATGTTATCAAGCTTTGTGTGGCGCATAAAAACGGCCAGCATACCACGCTTCTGCTTTGAAAGCATTTCTGCCGCAATCAGGACAGCCTCAACATATGTGTGCTTTGAGCGGTTACCAAAAGTAAACCAGCCGCTCTGACCTATTCGCAGGAAAAGCTTTCGGATTTCGGGCTGGAAAATTACCGCAAAGGCAATTACAAGAACAGGGGCAATGATATTCAAAAGCCAGAGAATTGTGGTCAGATCAAGAAGAATTGCAAGCCCAAAAGAAACGGCTACGATAACTGCGGCTTTAAGAATCTGAACTGAGTTTGTTTTTGAAATGAAATCATAAATCTTGTAGAGCAGAAAAGTTAGTACGCCAATATCAAGGATTGGGCGGATATAATCATAAACATGTAAAAGCCTGTCAATTCCAACCATATCCTACATTATACTACACTTTTATTACTTCTGCGATAGGGAAATTATTGCATTCTCAATATCTGAAGGCGAAAGTCCTGCCATTTCAAGAACTTCTCCCCGGGTTCCGTGCCCGTAATATTTATCATCAAAGGCAAGCTGCGTTACGTTTTTTATGCCGTTTTCACAGAGAAGCTCAAGCAGATATTCTCCGATGCCCCCTATTCTGCAGCCGTCCTCTACAATTACGAGTCCCTTATATTTTTTTGCAAGCTTTACAA
>ODAI010304683.1_pt1 | contig 19808 bp, 11 predicted proteins | sample 1539321 | NCBI WGS metagenome assembly ODAI01 (sample SAMN02144231, study PRJEB22623) | gut metagenome | biome: sheep rumen | host: Ovis aries | place: New Zealand
ACAATCGGGGAATGGCACACGAATGTGCTATGCTCAAGACTATATCAAAGACACAAAAAAATGTCAAGAGTATAGTCTTAATTTCAATGTAATTAGACCGTAAACTGATCTATCTGACTTCCAATGCGGTAAATTGATTCACTGATTGAAGTTGCCAGTTTAAGCAGTGCACTGTCGTCTTCTTCGATGCGTTTTACGCTACCTTCCATGTTTGTAACAAGAGTACGCACTGCATCAGATGACTGTTTAAGAACATTAACATCTTCGGTAATTTCTTTACGAGCATTGTCTACACTGTCTGATGCAGCAAGAACATGGGTTGTTGCTTCATTCATGTAACCGAGGGTGTCGCTAATTTGCTTTGAACCAGAAGACTGTTCTGTCATAGCAACATCAATTTCGCGAACCAAGTTACCAGTAACACGAATCTTTTCTGCAACAGAAGAGAAAGATTTATCTGATTCATCAGAAGAGCGAACTACATTGTCTATAGAACCAAGAATTGCCTGTAGCTGTGTACCAATATTCTTAGACTGAACAGAAGAGTTTTCTGAAAGTTTACGAATTTCGTCTGCAACAACAGAGAAGCCCTTACCTGCTTCACCAGCATGAGCTGCTTCAATAGCGGCGTTCATAGCAAGCAAGTTAGTTTGTTCTGCGATTGAAGAAATAACAGCATTTGCTTCACGAAGCATTTTTGACTGCTGTTCAATCATCTGAATTTGTTCGTTAACTTCACGCTGTTTAAGAATACCAGTTCCAACTTCTTGTTCAAGCACATCGAACTCATCTGCCATCTTATCTACAGAAGAAGAAACTGAATTTATGTTTCCAATCATTTGGGTAACAGCACTAGATGCCTGGTTAACACCTTCAGTCTGCTTGTCAAGCAAAGAGCGCAATTCATCAACTGAAGAAGAAATACTTTCTACTGCATGAACAGTACTGCCAACCTTTTCGTGCTGATTGTCAATTTCAACATCAACTTCACGAATACTGCCCAAAATGTGAGCAAGCAATTTGTTGTTGTCGGTAACATTTTTGCTTAAGCGGTCACCAGATTCTGAAAGCTCAACTTTTGAAACACTTACTTCGTGAATAATAGTCTGCATCTTTGAAAGGAAGAGGTTAAAGTTTTTAACCAGTCCACCAACTTCATCTTTTGAAGGAATATCTTGAAGACGACGAGTAAGGTCTGCATTACCAGTTGCAATTCCTTCGACAGCACCAGAAACAGTGCGCAAAGGACGAACAGAACTGTTAATGATAATGAGCATAACAATAATTGCAATAACGAGAGCAGCCAGAGAAATAAGAATCATTATAGTTAAGAGCTTACTAATTCCACTGTAGAAGTCTTTATATGGAGCAACAAGAACAACAGACCAGTCGGTATTTTCTATAGGCTGATAGGCAACAACATATTTGCGGTTGTCATCGCTGTCTACATAAACTTCAGTTGCAGTTTCTCCTGCACAAATGCGATTAAGAACAGGTCTAAAAGATTCTGGCATAATTTCAACAACAGCTGTCGTTGTTTTAATAAGTTCAGGATCTTGATGAGCTACATAATTTCCAGAAACACGGTTCATAACAAAAGGATGAGAGTTTGTACCGATGTTAATACTAAGCATAGTGTCACACAATTCGGTTGCATCTACAACAGCAGAAATTTCTGCAATTTGGGAACCGTTAGGGTCACGAACAGGAACTGCGTAGTAAGAACACAAATGTCCGTTAACAGCACTCCAGTCTGGATCTTGAAGTGCATTAAGGCCGCGCATCGAAACAGAAAGATATTTTCGCGTATGAAGGTCGCTCCACTTACCTGTTGTGGCATAACCAATACCATCAGAATTAAAGAAACCTAAACCGTAGTAACGAGAATTACCCTTTACAGCACTGTTTACCAGTTCCCATTTGTCGTGCATATCAACATTGGGATCACGGATAACACTTAGATTTGCAAGACTTTCGAGCATTTTAAACTCAGATGTATTAACAATTGAAATATCTGATGCAACTGCATGGGCAAGGTCGAGCGTTCCTGTTTCAACAGCTTCGCTTAATTCAGAAGAAGCGCGACTCCAAGAAACAGCAACAATAGAAAGACTTACCAAGACAAGAATGGCAACAGTCGTTAAGTTAATTTTAGTCTTTAATCCTAACATAAAATCTCCATATATAATTTATAGTATAACACTGATTAAAAGTATCTGCAATGTTTTTTATTCTACTTTATGTATTTTCGGTAAAATTTTAACAATCTGTAAGTTTTAATACTATTTTCAGAATTCAGTCTTACAATTAAAATATGAAAAAGACTTGTTTTTTACTATTGTGCCTTTTTGTTTCACTTTCGGCTTTTTGTCAGTCTGAACCCCAACTGACAAGAATTGGTGTTTTTGATTGCGGTAAACAACCCAAACAAGTTGTTTTTTCTCCAGACGGGAAATATGTTATTCTGCCACTTTTAGACGACACAGGCTTTGATGTTTTTTCGATTGAACAACAAAAATTGGTAAGACGCATAAATCCTCCTCAAGCAGAAAAAAAAGGTTTTGCAGAAGGAATCTTTATTCCAGAAAAAAAAGCTTTTTTAGTTTCACAGATGACCACAGCAAAAGTATATGAATACTCCTACCCCGATTTTACTCTTCGGAGAACCATAGACACAAAAGGCACTTGGTCAAAGTTTATAGCCTGGTCTTCTGAAAAACAAATGCTTGCTGTTTCGAACTGGGTTTCAAACGATATTTCTCTGATTGCTTGGGAAAGCGGAACTCTTATACGAAGCATAAAAACAGGAGCTGCACCCAGAGGCATGGTCTTTATAAACAAAGGAAATGAATTACTGAGTCTTTCTTTTGACGATGGAATAATTGAAAAATTTTCTGTCACTGATGGAAAGCGCCTTGCAAAACTTTCTATTGCAAATGCTGCAATGAGACATATTGTTTTAGATTCAACACAGACATACGCTTTTGTAAGCGACATGTATCACCGCACAGTGTACAAAATCGATGTTTCCAGTCTTACCATAAAAGAAAGTTGCCGTGTGTTTAATAATCCCAACACGATTGCCTTACTCGATGACAAGTGGCTCTTTGTTTCATGCCGTGGACCAAACAATCCTGATGATTACACCAAGCGAAGTCCTGTTAACGGAAAGATTTATGTTATAAAAACAGAAGGCATGGAAATGACACAAAGTCTTGAAGGAGGAAATCAACCAACAGGACTAGACATAAATGCAGACGGCACTATGCTGTGCTTTTCGAATTTTCAAGACGCAAACATAGAGCTCTACCACATTAGTCGCTAGTTCTTTTTAATGGCAATAAGCGTAAGATCATCATACTGAGGATCTTCACAAACTCCGTGCCAGTAGACATTCTGAGTGTCGTTTTCGAGAGTCGACTTGTCGCTGGCATAAGAGCTATACTGTCTAAAATGAGTCTCTAAGAACTGGTCAATCTTTTTATCAACTTTTACACGGTCAGAAGGTTTAACTTCTGTGTTTTTATAAAGACGGAATATTTTTTCAACACTAACCAAAGCCATAATGGCTTCTTCTGCAGTACCGCTACAAGTACTAAAGTCAAAAGTAAAGCGCTCTTCGCTATGAGGGTTGTGCCATTTTTCCAATTCGTAACTTTGTTTGCGGAAGACAGCTTCAATAATTGCAGTTACGCGTTCTGGAGTCATTTCTTCGCTTGTCTCGCCTACTTTATGATTTCCATGGTCAGCATCTGCTTCAAGTCCTGGTTCTGCACAGGGAACAATTTTACTGTCTGCATCGCGGAAGTTTCGTTTAGCTTCTTCAATACCGTCAGTGTAAAGGAAAAGCACATCTCCTTTTTTAAGCACATATCGTGAAACCGGATAACCGCCCTTCATTTCAACCAAGTCTGTACTGAACATACCAGCGGCAGGTGTTTCGGGAAGCGTAACTGTTTTCTTTGTTTGCGTCTGTCCATCGTAGACTTGCACCAAATTATCACCTGCATTACAGAAGAAGGCTGCTCCACTTTCTGTATCAAGAACACAAAGAGTAAAGGCGGCAAAGCGTCCCTTAAAGCCACGCTGTTCAAGCAAGTCATTGATTCGACCAACAATCATCTGCAAAGAACTTTGAACATTCTGCTTTGGATTCCATTTGCTAAAATAGTTAAGGAACAAAGTTGCAACTTCAACCATAATCAAAGCAGCGGGAACTCCGTGACCAGAAACGTCACACTTAATTATTGCATAACGATTTTTATCTATTTGTCTGTAGTCAAAGTAGTCTCCAGAAAGTTCATCTGCTCCTGCGTAGTAACTAAAGAAGTCTGCACCTGAAACAGAAAGAGAACCTGTTGTAAGCTGAGAACCTGAATTATCTGTCTGCAAGGGAAGGAAGCGAGTCTGAACTTCTTTACCAACAATAAGATTTTTAGATGCAATTGCAGCCTGAACTAAACCGTGAGTCATTTCGTTTACGGTATCGCCTAAAATGCCTATTTCATCGCGAGATGTCACGGCTATGTCTTTACCGTCAAGTTGTTCTTTATCTTCGGTATCGCGAATCATAGCAACATGACTTACCAAAAGTTTTATAGGTTTAATGATAATGCTTGCAAGTAAAAGCGAACCGAAAAGACCAATAAGTACAGCAATAAGAATAACCATAAAGGTAATAAGCAAAATATCCACACGAGAGTTTTTAACACTGGCTTTAAGAGACTGTGTGTTTACTTTTACTAAAACAATACCGCGCACATAAGAACCATTTACTTCTGAACTACCGGGTTTATCAAGAACAGGCTCATAGAAAATAAATTCATCAACTGCTTCATTCATATCTTGAAGATTGTATTCAGGGAATGAACCAATACTTTCTGAAGCACGAGAAACTAAAAGCGCATCAAGTTCGTCGCGTAAACGTTTTGAACTGGGAGTTGCACTTTGCGGTCCATACATTTCAGAAAGCGTTTGTGCATCTTGGGCTACCGCTTCATTTATTTGCGAACAAACACTCAGAATGTTTGCAGTGTATTCTTTTTCTGTTCCATCTTTAAAGTCATAAAGACGATCTGCACCTGGGGTAAAGTTTGAAATATCATCTGCATTTTCCAAAGGAGGATTAAGTGCTTGATCATTTGTTGCCCACACATAGTCATAGTTTACCGATTGCATTTCATCGTCAAAGCCAGTAATTGTTACATAAACTGCTTCGCCAGCAAGAGAATCTGGATCTGAAAGTCCTGCAGTTTTCATTATCCAGTCACGAACACCACTTATAAAATTCAGAGGCTGATCTTGAGTTGAACGACCTGTTAACGCATTCATTTGATCGGGAAGATTGTCAAGTTTATCGCGATCTTCTGCTGGTGCAGGAGGAAGATTTGTTTTTGCTTCCGAAACCAAAGCGTCTAGCAAAACATGAACACGACTTTGCAGTCCTTCGTACAAAGTTTGCTTTTGCTGGTTGGTCATATACAAAGCCAAGGGGAAAGTTATAAGGGCGACAATGGTAATAACCAAGCTCGCTGAGTATCCGATAAGTTTGTACTTTAAGCTTGTTGTCTTTTGCTTTAATTTCTGAGCTTTCTTTTCCTGGGGCATAAGACCTCCCTTTACTATGGCATCTACTTCTGCACGAATTAAAACAGCTTCTTTAGCAGTTTTTGCAATACCATGCAGTGCTGCTGCAAAACCAAGCAAGGCAAGCACTAAGGCTAATGCAAGAACAACCATGGTGATGTTTATGTTGTATTTGATAAAATTCCTAAATGCTTTCCAAGCAGGAATGTATGTGTAAGTGTCATTGATTTTTACTGTTCCACTTTCGTCAACCCTAAGCATTGCACTACTTTCTTTAGGAACAAAATAAATTCCACGAACAGGATGATTTACTCCCACAAAATAAGTGCCCGCTTCTAGTTCCTCAAGATAAATTCCTGTAATAGCAGAATCTGATTCAACGGTAAATTCTTTTTTCGAAGCAGTAAGTGTTATGTCGTATGGAGCAAGTCCGTCTTTATCTATGTAGACAGCAGAAATTTTTCCGTCATAAGTAAAACCGCTACCTGCAATAGAAAGAGAAATCGAACCATTTTCATTCTGAACAGTTCTTAATGAAGAAATGTATGTAGAAGGATTGTATTTGTTAATTACAAAAACTGACTGTGCACACTTACCCACATGTCCTACTTCATCAACTGCTGCAACAGAAAACACATAGACACCGTTACGACGGTTAGTGTAAGAAGCACTTGTAGATCGCCCCATAAGTCTTTGAGGAGGAGTTACATTTGCAACAAGACTTTCTTGAGCTTTTCGTATAAGTTCGCTTACTTCAAACGAAGCTTGTGAGTCGCTTATGCTAAGAGAATTATATCTATTTGACACCAGCTCTTCTGGTAAGGGCATAAGGTAAGTAAGGCTCCAAGTGTAACCTGCAATATCTGAATCTTCACTGTCAGCTTTCCAATTGAGACTAAAGACAGAAGAAGCAACAAAACCCATGTCATCAAGTTCAGGCTCTGTAATGACTGGTTTACCAGGAGGTGTTGAATCATAGTTGTAAGAAAGAGAACGAACCTCAGACCAGTTACCAGCTTTGTCGCACTGCATAACTTTGAAAAACCACTGACCGTCAGAATCTGCTTTTACCGTTATAGGAGAAGAAGCTTCATGAGGCATGTGTTGTAACAGTTTTGGTGGCTGAGCATCTGCATCTTTTGTCCAAATGTAAGAAAAACCTGCAAGGCCAGAAGAATCGTCACTAAGGGTAAGACTTACACGAGCAGATTCAGAAGCATATGTTTTTCCAGAAGTAAAGTTAAGGGCTTTAACAAGAGGAGCTTCACATGAAGCGTCACTTACTAAAACAACAATACGAGAGGCACCAGCAGCTTGTTCGTTCCAAGCAAAAGAAAGTACACTACCCTTTGCGCTTATAACAGGAACAGCAAAAGAAGAAGCTTTTCCTGCAAGAGACAAAAGCATTTCGTCTTCGGTATCCCAGTTGATATCGGTTTTTTGATTGCAATACACTTGGCTTAGGCCGCTACGAGTGTCGAACCAAACAACACAAACAGTATTTTTGTAATTGAACAAAAGAGGTCGACTTGCTTTACCCTGAGTAGAAATTCGTTCAGGAACAGAAGCAAGAGAAAGGTCTCGGTTTAATTCTGCAACCCAAATGTTTGATGCGGTAGAACCATAACGAGCGCGTTCCCAAGCAAGATAGGTTGTTGTTCCATCACTTAAAAGAACAGGACTCTGGTTGTTGTAATTTTCAAAACCAGCAGTATCTGATTTTAAAATAGAATTTGAACCAGTAAGCAAAACAGGATTTGACCAAGAGTGACCGTTGTTTGTAGAGCTACTTGCATACAACTGGAATGTGTTGCGGTTACCAACGGTATAATGTGCTTGGAAAACAACTACATCTCCACCTTTAACAGGTGCAAGGTAAGGAACCATTGCATTTGAAAAAGAAGAAGCAGGTGTAAAATCTGCAAGGTCTGACCAGGAAGAACCATCGCGAGAAGAAGCAACTTTTATAGAAAAACTTTCGCCTTTTGAAAGAGAAGCAAACAAGAAATATGTTCCGTTTGAAGAAACATACAAGCGAGGTGCAAGCAGTTGATTTGCATCAGAAAAAGAATGAACTTTTTTGAAAGAAGTACCACCGTCACGAGAAGCTGAAAGTTCAATAACACCTTCAATACTTACGGTTGCAAGTAAAATAGTTCCGTCTTCACCCATTGCAACAGAATATAAATCGGGAACATCTCCAGAATAGGCAAAGGGTCCTGCAAAACGATTTTTTGTAGACCACAGAGAACCATTTTGTGTGATAGAACAAGAAAGATAAACTTGCTTTTGTGCAGTATCTGCTTCTTCCCAAAAGACAATGCCTTGCGATGTATTTTGAGTCCACACCGATTTGGGGAACATACAGTTTGCAGAAGAAGAACTAACAGTACGTGGATTTTCCCAATAGAGCGACAATGCATGCAAAGGAAGTGCAAGGAATGCAAAAAGACAGAGAGCAATGAGTTTACAGAAAAAATAATTTTTTTTACTCATAACTTTAACTCAATGCGCTCCTTTAAATTCTTTATACGTTTTGAAGAGGGATTCTTTTGTGCCAAAGCATTAATAACTTCAAAGGCTTCTTCAATAAAGTTATTTTTGAACAACTGCTTTGCTCTTTGGAACTGCTCTTCGTCTTCGGAAGAAAGCACACCAGAGTCTTGTGAACCCGACTTTAATTTTACTTCGTCAAGCACCGTTTTGGCAACACTGTTATTAGGATCAAGTTCCAGCGCTTCTTGAGCACGTTCTTGCGCTTGCGCTAAAAGATTTTCATCTGACCCTGCTCTATTAAGCAAAGATTGTGCTTCTCTTGCAATAGTTATTGCTCTTTGTGAAGTACTTGCGGCAACAGGTTTTTGTTTTAAGCCCAAGGCAATTTCTGCTTTATTCACTAAGGCACTAATGCCAGCATAGTTGGGGTTAATAATGTACAAGTCTTTTAATTCAGTATAGGACTGAGTTGCAAGACTATCCCGTGCTTCATAATTTACCTCAGACAAAGCCTTCATACGACTTTCAAAACTCCGTTCAAATTCAACAGGATCAAGCAAACGATTTATGCGAAGGGTCAAAAGGTTTGCAGCTTGATTAAGGGGATAAACACGCTGTAACTCTTCAAGTTTTGCTTTTGCAAGATCAAGCACTTTCTGTGCACCTGAATCATCACCTTTTTGTTTAAGCGAAAGACCTTCTGAATAGTAACGGTTTGCGATTGAAAGAATTTGTGACATTTCAGGATAAAGCGGATCGTCAGTTGAAAGCACACGACCTATGTTCATGGTAAGAGCAGTATTTACCAAGGTTTTTAATCGTTCAAGTTCATCATCAACTTCTACCGTAATGTCTGTCCATAATTGTTCAGCACGGTTAAGAGATGCTTCTGCTGCTTCGAATTCTCCTGAATAATACAGTGTTGAAGCACTGTCTTTTAACTGGCGCACCTCACGAACAATGTTTTCATATTTTGCACGAGCAATGCGGTTACTTAAATCGAGTAAAGTGGTGTTACGCTTTTCAAGAATTTGTGCATCTTCTTGAATGGCAAGACTTTCGTCATACTTTTCTGCTGCTGCTTCTAGTTTTTGCAAAGCACTTGTGTAGTCACGACGGTTATATGCATTTTGTGCTTCACGGAACAAAGTGTCACCGTCAAGTTGTGCCTGATATGCGCGACTTGAAAGTTCTCCGGCTTGTTGAGCAAGAACATCACTTTGAGACAAGAGTCCACGCAAGGTTTCAATTTTGTTGTTTATAGAAGCAAGGTTTCCGCCAATCTGAACAGAAGAAGCACCACCTTCGCTCAGTGTTTTAGAACCAGCAGAAAGAACTGCAATATCTGCACGAACAGTTTCTTGCATTTTCTGAACAGATTCCAATGCTTGTTTGGGATACTGTTTTGCTGAACTTCCTGAGGGCATAAATGATTGTGCCTCTTTTAAAAGACGAGTGTCATCACTTACAAAAGCAAAAGCAGCTTTGTCGTACCAAGTTGCACATAACTTCCACGCATCAGAAGAAATTGCAGAACAGTCACGCCCTATTACCGAAAGTTTTTGTCTGTATGCGGCAGAAAAATCTGCCCAGGGAGCAAGTGTTCCATCGGTAAGAGAAGAAACAGAAAGCGCTTTTTGTATGCGCTCTGCCCAAGCGCTCATAGACTGAGCTTCTTGTACAACAAGAACCGCAGAAGATGTGTTTGATGAACGAGCATCGGCAAGAAGTGTATCTTCCGAAGAAAAAGACGATTGCATACTGTTCATCTTTTCACGAAGATCATCAAAAGAATTTTCAACATCAAGAAATGCAAGTGCATCTGCAACGGTTGTTTTAAGAACATTGTACTGCTGTTCCAAATCGTCAGAATCAGACAAAGAACTTTTTTTCGATGCAATCTGAATGGCAAGAGGAATATACTGGTTTACGCGAGTAAGAGCGGTTTTTGCTTTTTCGTAATCAGCAGAAGCGTATACTTTCAAATCTTCGTCTATAAGCGTACCAACTGCGCGTTCCATTCCGCCAGCGTAAGCATCCCACAACTGATCTACCACACCACACAAACCGCTACCGGGAGTTCCATCAAGCCCCGCAATTAGTTTTGACAAAGAGAACAAATAAGAAGTGTCAACGGTTCCCATTGATGTATACTGGTTGGTAAGAGAAGCAACATTTGTTCCAGCACGGTAAATGTTAGCACGAAGGTTTGCAAGTTGCGTAAAATATCGTTCTGCCTGAGCATAGGCTCTTTGGGCTGCAGAAAAATCGCCAGAAGTTACGGCTGCCATAAAATCGTCGTAGGGTCGCTGGAGGCGCTTTTGAATGTTAAGTATTTCGTTAGCAGAAGAATTGGCTGTATTTATAGCTGAATCAATGCTGTTTATGGTTGAGCGAGAAATGTTTTGTTTAAGAAAATCGCTTCGACCTAAAGTAAAAGCAGTTACTCCGTTACCGTCTGCTCGAATAAACTCTCTCGTTGCTTCGGTAAAGTTTCCGTCTTTTGCATCTACCAAAGCAGAAAGCATTATCATGTCGAATGTGAACTTATATTTTGAAAAATCACTTAAAAGTGCAAGAGAAAGCTGTTCCTGCTGAGAATAGACTATTGCTGCAGAACGGGTAGCCGCAGGTTTAGCCTGATAGGTTGTGTCTTTTTTTCCAGCAGAAAAGGCAGAGGCACATACTGTCAGCAAACAAAGCAAGCAGAGAATTTTTTTAATGCTGTGACTACGAAGTGCCGCCACCGTGTTCCTCCCGTAAAAAAAAGATAGATTCACTTCAGTATCGGCATAAAAAAAGCAAGTCCTTATTTTTTTCTACTGAATATACGGTAATTTATCCAGGGGAAAACAGGGTGTTCTTTTTCGGTCTGAGTAAGCCATTCTGTGCTCACGGTATTACTTGCAAGGGAGTCAAAAACAGTTGAAAAGGCAAGAATATGAGTCTTAAACTGCTGAGCCATAACATCGGGCATTATTCCACAACTTACCATGCGAGGCCATTCACCACACTGAGCAAGTAAAAGTTCTCGGGCTGCAATGTTCAAAAGACGAGCTTTAAGTCCTGTTTCAGAGGGGAAACGGTCTGCAAGATCAACCATTCGTTCACTAGCTTTTCTGACATAGCGCATCATCCAACAGTTAGAACTATCGAGTAAGTTTTCGCCATATCCAGTTCCTGTAGCGGCACAGGGGTAAGGTTTTACTTTTGGTAATTCAAACTGATGAACAATAAGGTCGCGACAGAAGGCTAACTGCATGCTTTGACTTTTGTCACAGGCACGAATAACCGCTTCAAGCCAGTCCACTCCCTCTGCCCAAGTCTGTCCCATAAGTTCAGCAGGAAGCGCACAGACTGTACAAGGCACTTCTTGCAGGGTAGCATCAGGTTTTGCTTCAAAAGCTTTATGGGCTAAAGTAAGCAGTTGTTCGCGAGAATGAACAAAATCTTCTGCATCGTGCACAAGCTGAGTCTTTGCTTCTTCGACATTATAAAGGACTCTATTTTCACCGTCACTTGCATTACTCCAGTATTTGAACAGAGTCTGCACACGGTTGCTTTCAGTTCCGCTAAAAGAAGAAAGAGCTTTCGCATCAAGATCAAAGCCAATGTCTAAATGCTGAGCTCGGTAAACTTCATTTACCGCATAGCCTTCTTCTCCAGCAATTTGATCAAGACAACGGTTATCTGATGCGAGGAGCACTAAAGAATGATTGGTACGCACTGGTGCAAAAATGCCTGTTTCTATTTCACTTTCTGAAAAAAGCAATGACCGTGCATCAAGGATGGTATAGTTAACGCCATAAGAGCGCAGTACTTTCTCGACCCCAGAAGCATATCCTTCGTAGGGAAGGAAAAATCCATCTCCACTTTCGCCAAAGAACTGTCTTTGAGCATAAAGACCTGTTTCTATTTGCGCATTCAAAGCTTCGGTTAAGTCTGCATAGTGAGGTAAGAAAGCACAAGTTGCTGAAGTTGCAATCAGTTCAATAAAGCCTTTTTTTGCCCACTTTTTAAAAGCGTCAACTAAATTCTGATTATAGGTTTCTACAAAGTCAGTTTTATCTTTTAAAGCCTTTGCCCGACACAATTCTGCCAAAGCACGAAGTTCTGGTTTTTTCGAAAGCCGTTTTACTTCTGCTTCTCCTAAGGCAATGCGGCGGTCTAAAGAATCGATATACTGTTTTTGCACCTGAGGATCATCAAGCAATGTACATAAAGTCGGAGGAAGCACCAGTCCAATGCGACAGTTTACACCGTCTGCCTCTAGCCGAGAGAGCATGTCTAAAAGCGGAAGATAAGTCTGTGATATTGCAGAAAAAAGAATATCGTTTTGGGCAGAAAAATCGGTAGCTTCTGCGGTGTTGCGTAAATAAGCGTGACTGGCGTAAATAACAAGTGCCAGATTATCCTTTGCCATATTCTGTCCCCTCACGAAAATGACTGTCGGTGATTTAAGTAATGTTCATGAAGCAAGTGCTCCATGCCGGACAGTTTGCGCAACTCGCTCATGTCTTCGGTACGGTTAGGAAGTTCTTGCACAGCTTTACAACAAGCGGGTGCGGCTTCTCTTCGATTTGTTTCTGCAAGAATACGAATCTGTTGGTCATCATGCACAACTAACTGAACATCAAAACAAGTTCCCACTTGAGAAAGCAGAATGTAACGCTCTCGATCTGACAGGGGAACATGTATGTCAAAAGCATCTACCGGTTTTTCATCTTCAAAGGTCTTAAAATAGCGAACATGAAGAAAAACAGAATCTGACAAAAAATCATCTTCAATGCGTTCAAGTTCAGATTCAGAAATATCCCAGTAAACAAATGCCCATGCAGGATTTCTAAGCAGAACATGTACAGAAGTTTCGTTATAGGAAACAGGCAGTGTATTCTCCCGTTCTACATCTCCAGACAGTTCTACAGGCTCATCTTTTTTTGAACCGTCATCAAGTTCGTCTGCAACAGCCAACAATTCTCCAATAATGAAACTTCTGCTGAGACTTTCGGGAATATCAATGCCATAATCGTCAGAGAGCGAAATTAAGTCTGCGGTTGACATAGACTCTAAATTACGCCGTGACAGAAAAACCTTTTCCATAACAGTTGGCATGATAATAAATTTGCTCTTTTTTTGCAAGTATTTTAAAATTTGCTCTTGACTAAATATAATTTTGCATATATACTCTTTGTTACATTGCGTGGATATGTACGGGCTATTAGCTCAGTAGGTAGAGCAACGCCCTTTTAAGGCGTGGGTCTGCAGTTCGAATCTGCAATAGCTCATAAACAAACTCCACTAATGTGAAAATCCCCCTGCTTAAAAACAGGGGGTCTTTTTTTTTACCCTTCACAAAAAATTTCTTAGACTACAGAACCAAGACAGTCAACTTCACTTCCTAAAACAATGGCATCTTTATCTGCCTCGTTAATACAGACCTGTATTGCTGAACCTGCAGGAAGTTCAAGTTTTTTATCAAGCTGAACATGAAGAAAGTTTTCGGTTACCGCACGAGTCGCTTTCCGTTCGTGTTCCACAATAGCAAAAAGCGATTTATTTTTCCAACGGTTAATGTACGAAAGCTTACCTTCAACAGCAAGATTTGTAAGAGTAGCAACCCGCTGACCTTTTACGCGTTCTGCAACAGGTGGTTTTATATGCACCGCTTCTGTTCCTGGGCGTGGAGAAAAAGGAAAGGCATGAATCCAAGCAAAATCGCTTCGTCTACACAGTTCAAGCGTTGCTTCAAAATCTTCATCACTTTCAGAGGGAAAACCTGCAATAAGGTCACAAGAAATAAAGGGATCATTTTTTACCTTACGCAAAAGTGCTATAGCTTCATCAACCTGAACAAGAGAATGGGGCCTTTTCATAAGAGTAAGTATACGCTCACTTCCCGACTGTATGCTCAAATGGAAAAAGGGCTGTATGCGTTCATGAGACAAAACAGTACACAATGCTGGGCTTACCGCCTGAGGGTATAAACTGGAAAGACGAAGTCGTATATGCTTTGTTTCAGAAAGAAGAAGCTCTAACAGTTGGGGCAAAGCGTATGTTTTATTTTCTTCTCTCCAGACATACTGACTTAAATTGACTCCCGTAAGAACAACTTCATTCATTCCACTTTCTTCAAGTCTTTTAACGCGAGAAAGCACTTCCTTTGCAGAAAGAGAGACAGATTTTCCCCGGGCAAAATGTATACGACAAAAAGAACAAGAACAGTTACAACCGTCTTGTATTTTTAAAGAAGCTCTACTGTGTTTTTGGAAACTGGAAGTGTAAAGCGTAAAAGCAGGAAGAACAGTTTTTGTTTGCAAAGGATTTAAAATGAAAGGCCTTTGTGTACATGAAAGTGTAAGGTTACGAACATCAGAAAAAGAAGGAAAGTCTTTTTTTTGGCAAAGGGCAGACAGTTTTTGCGCAAGAGCAGGAAAAATACATTTTTGACTTCCCTTTACAATAGTGATTCGCTCTGGACAAATTGCTTCAATGTCTTTTCCGTCAAGTTCTGCATAACAGCCGGTAACAATAAGACTTGCCTGAGGAAAATTTTTAAGCATAAGGCGAATAAGACGACGAGCTTTTTGTTCAGCCTTACCGGTTACAGTACAAGTATTGAGAATGCACAAAAAAACAGAATCGTCAGAAGAAGAAGCAGTAATGCCACCCATTAGACAAGAAAAACCCTGTGAACGAAATGCCTGAGCAGCACCTTCTGTTTCGTCTTGATTTAAGCGGCAACCTAATGTTTCAAAGCAAACTGTTAGCGGATGTGTGACTGACACCGTGTTTTACCCCGTGACGCATCTGAAAGCTGAGGGTTAAGCACTAATGCCTGATCATATGCGGCAATAGCAGAGGCGTAACTCTTTGTCATTTCGCGAGCATAGCCTAAGCGTGCCCACCATGAGGCGGTATTGCGTTCAATACGAACTGCCATGGTTAGCGAAATATCTGCATGTTCATAGCGAGCCTGCTTGATGTAAATTTCACCCATAAGGTAATAGACTTTTCCCAAGCGTCCTGCATTTTCGGGAACACTGGAAACATATCTTTGAAAAAGAGAAAGGGCATCGTCTAACTTACCCAAGTAATACTTTGCTTCTCCTAAAACTTCAATAATGCGTACATCAAAAGAGTTAATACGGCGAGCGTCCTGGGCACGAGTTTCTGCCTCCATGTACTGACCGTTTGCTATGAGCGCCCAACACAAAACACTGTAAGAATCAAGATTGTTGGGGTTAGAAGCAAGTTCAGCTTCACAGACTGCAATGGCATCTCGGTAATTTCCCTGATTGTACAGTTTAAGAGCATCGGGTTTTTCTGCCTGAGCAAAAGCAGCACAGACACAGCAGGTAAAGACTAAAGCTGCGGTAATTTTACGAATGTTCATTTTGTCTCTCCTGTTTCATTGTGGGTCATTGAACAGTTTCCGCTAAAATCTGAACCAGGTTCAAGCACTACTTGAGCCGAAGTAATGTCGCCGTTAACACTTCCGGTACTGGTAACATAGACTAAATGTTTTCCGTGGACATTTCCTTTAACCTTACCCTTTATAAGAATACGGTCAGCAACAATGTCTGCACTTACTTCTGCGCCACTGTCTATTAAGAGATCGCTTGTTGCGTCAATAGAACCAGTCATTTTACCCTTTATCATAAGCGGTTTGACAAAGCGGACTTTTCCGGTAAAGGAAATATCGGCAGCCATAACCGTATCAAAGTCTTCTTCTTCCATTTCAAGATGGGCAATATCTTTTACTTCAAACATAGTCACATTGTAATGGCTTTATGCCTTTTTATCAACACCTAAAAGCAGTTACATTTTATGTGGATATATGTTATATTAAAAGAAAGGAGTCTTTTAATGAAAAGAAAAAATCGCATTATTTGCAGCTTGCTTTGTATGGCTTTTTTTGCCTTCAGTGCAAGTGCTCAAACCCTACTTTCTCCGCAAATAGTCGAAAAACTGTCAGCAACGGTTTTTGAAGTAGTAACCCTCAAGGCAGTAGACGATCCCCTAACCTATGACCGTCCCTTACCCTTAGAACGCTTACCCTACGCAGAACGCACAGACAAATACGAATCAATAGGAACCGCTTTTCTTATGGATGACGGATACCTCTACACAGCTGCCCATGTGCTTCAACTGCAATACAAACTGCATCAGGATCAGTTTTTTGTACGCGATGCAGAAGGAACTGTTTATCCAATAGAAACAATAATCAAATTTGCAACAGACCGAGATTTTGTTATTTTTACCGCAAAAGGTCTAAAACTTCCTGCTCAGGGGGGACTTCATTTTAGCAACGACATAGCCGTTAACAGTCAGATTTTTGCAGTCGGTAACGCTCAAGGAGAAGGCATTATCATTCGTGATGGATTATTTACCAGCCGTACTCCCGAAGATCAAGACGGAAGATGGAAGTGGTTGCGTTTTTCTGCAGCTGCAAGTCCAGGAAACTCAGGTGGTCCTCTCATAGATAAAGACGGTGGAGTTGTTGGCATTATCACAATGAAAAATCAAACAGAAAATCTCAACTATGCTCTGCCTATTTCAGAAACAGACAACAGCCCAGACAACACTGGTGTCGTAAACATTCAAGTATACTATCGACTTCAAAACATAGAGAGCCAGCGCTTTTTCAAATGCTATGACTTTACCGTAGAACTTCCAGCTCCTATTGAACAAGTCAGAGCAGAATGTTGGAAAAAAATGCAAGAAACTACTGCAGAACATGCAAGCAGTCTCTACGAACGTTTTTCATTTACAGGCCCAGATTCTTTTGTAAAAAATGACAGAGGCAATGTTATTTTTACAAACTCTTTCATTCCTTCATTCCCCATGTTTATTTGTCTTGCAAACAATAACAAATGGAATCCTTACTATTCAGATACAGAAACCTATCAGCTCGATGATAACGGTTATGTAGAATACACTGATGAGTATTTGGGAATGCAGATGGCTTACATACGTCGTCCCGATTCAATCAGCGAATATGACCTTATTACCAATCCCACAAGCTACATGGACTACATGCTTGAAGCATCCCCCATGCGTCGTGCAGTAGGAACAGAAGCTGTCAACATTATTTCTTACGGAGAACCCACTTACCAGTCAACACACATGGACAACTTAGGTCGTCAGTGGCTTGTACTGCAGTGGGATGTTCCCTGGGCAGATGTAAGTGTCCTCGCTTATGCACTTCCCCTTCCTGAGGGAATTTTTGTCATGTCTGTTTACGATGAAGTAAAAGATATTGAAAACGGCTGGAACACCGATATGCCTTACTTAACAGATTTCTGTATTCCTCCCTACTTTGGAACGGTTCGCCAGTGGAACGAATATCTTTCTCTTCCAGAAGATGTATACCCGCGCCACCAGTTACTTGCCGATGTAGATTTTGCCTACAGTCCAGAAGATTTTCTTATGCATTTTGGAAAAGTAAATGTAGAACTTGATCCAGAAATTGTTAAGGCAGATAATACCGAAGAAGACGAATTCTGTATTGCTTACATTTACGAACGAGACAGAAAAGCAGGACTTAAACAAACGGTCAATGCAGTTGCTATTGCTACAAACGAAAACACCAATGACTACCACTACTTCCAGGTAATGCATGTCAAACAGCCAGCAAGCAGTGCAGCCCGTCAGACAAGAGACCAATACCGTCAGATGGAAACACAAAGTTCTTACTACAACGGAGAACCTTTTGCAGACGGACAGAACACCTACTGCTATGTCATTTACAACATTACCGACACAAGTCTTGACTTTTTGAGTCTTGAACTGCAAGGTCCCAATCGTATAGAAGACATGGAAAAATACAGAGATTCTGTACTGGACGCTTTAGGCGTAAATCGATAAAATAAAGTTACTTCAATATAAAGGTTTAAAAGAGGCATAAAATGGATTTTGTTGAATCAATGAAGAAAAAAGCTAAGTCCTACGGCAACAGTTTGGTTTTACCCGAGGGAACAGAAGACCGCACCGTTGTTGCAGCAGCCACAATCGCTAAGGAAAAACTTGCTCGCTCTGTTATTCTCTTAGGAAAAAAAGATGACATTTTGAGTGTTGCAAAAAAGAACTGTGTCGAACTGGGCCAAGGAATTGAATTCATCAATCCCGTAGAAAGTGAATGGAAAGACAGCTTTGCAAATGAATACTATGAACTGCGCAAGGCAAAGGGCATGACACCCGAAGAGGCAGCAAAAGGCATGGAAGACCCACTTAAATTTGGTGCTATGATGGTTCGCATGGGAAAAGCCGATGCTATGGTTTCAGGAGCCCTCAGTTCTACTGCAGATTTGTTGCGTGCAGGTTTAACCATTATTAAAACCGCTCCAGGAACAAAAACAGCTTCTTCTTGTTTCGTTATTGATACTCATGATCCAAAATGGGGACATGATGGTCTTTTGGTATTCTCTGATTGTGCCGTTGTTCCTAACCCAACAGGTGAACAGCTTGCAGACATTGCTCTTTCTGCAGCTCAGTCTTGCCGCGATCTTTTGGGAACAGAACCCGTAGTTGCAATGCTTTCATTCTCTTCAAAAGGAAGTGGTGGAAAAATTGACGATGTGCTTAAAGTTCAAGAAGGAGTTCGCATTGCTAAAGAAAAAGCTCCAGACCTTCTGCTTGACGGAGAACTGCAGGCCGATGCAGCACTTATTCCCGAAGTTACCGAACGCAAAGCACCTGGCAGCCCTATCTGCGGAAAAGTAAATACACTTATTTTCCCCGATCTGAATGCAGGAAACATTGGTTACAAACTTGTTCAGCGTCTTGCCCATGCAGATGCTTACGGTCCTATTCTCCAGGGATTTGCAAAGCCTATCTCTGACTTAAGCCGTGGCTGTTCTGCTGAAGACATTGTAGTTACTTCTGCAATCACTCTGGTTCAGGCAGGCAAAAAATAAAAGCATTACGACTTGCACTTGCTGTATCCGTCTGCTTACTGTCTGTATCTTGTCAAAGTACACACCGACACTTTGCAGACGGAACTCCCGTCCTTACCGTTGAAAATGTATATTCCAAAGATTCTCTTTCTGTTATGTTTGGTGGCGACATTATGCAACACAAGCCCAACTACGCATACGGAAATTTCAGCGCTATTTGGGAAGACATTGCTCCTTTGGTAAACTCCTGTAATTTGGGTATAGCAAATCTTGAAACTCCTGTCGTAAACTCAAAACCCTATGACACCTACCCTACTTTTAACACACATGATGAATATGTACAGGCAGCAATTAGTGCAGGCTTTAATGTATTTTCAACTGCAAACAATCACACAAACGACCAAGGCTTAAAAGGCATTCGCGAAACAAAAGCATATTTTGAAAACTTACGCGAAAGAACAAAAGATTCCCCAAGGCCCATCTACGAAAGCGGAGTAAAAGACAGTCCAGAAGCAGACTTTACCTATGAACTTATTGAAGTTAACGGTTGGAAAGTTCTTTTTCTTGCCGTAACAGAAATTTTAAACAGACCCGATTATGCTTCTTACATAAATTATATTCCTGCAAACGCATCAGCTCGCACAAAGTTCAACAACTACTTACAAAAGTTAAGGGAAGAAAATCCCTGCGATCTTTTTGTGCTCAGTTTTCACTGTGAAGAACCAGAATATGATCACAGCATAACTCAATCACACCGCACACTCTACCATCAATTTTTAGACAGTGGAGTTGATGTCGTTCTTGCAAACCATCCTCATGTTGCAAAAAACT
>ODAI010699243.1_pt1 | contig 19805 bp, 20 predicted proteins | sample 1539321 | NCBI WGS metagenome assembly ODAI01 (sample SAMN02144231, study PRJEB22623) | gut metagenome | biome: sheep rumen | host: Ovis aries | place: New Zealand
AGCGGGCTTGCAGCCTATGCACGAATATCATAGTGGTCACTACCGGACAAGCCCGGACACCGTTCTTTTCTTGTTTTTTACATATTGACTTTTGGCTCACCATATCAACTGGTTGTACCGCAGGCGGCTTGACCGCCTGTCGGCTACGAACCTTTGTTACACGAAAATATATCTTATTATAAACCCACTTTTCTAACTGGAAAGTTATTTTTTTCTGAAATTTGTTAATTTTATTTGTGAACAATTCTAAGCGACGAATAACGCGTTCTATTGCTTTCGTACTTTGTCCCAAAGTAAAATAAGTAATATAAAGCAAGCTCGACTTGCTTTATATTACTTATTTTATTGGTGAGTTCTTTTTTTCTTCATCTAAATTTTCAATTCATTTTATAATAGGGCTCGCCCCGATTACAAAATATTCATTATTTACAATTTAAAAATCTTCACGATATGAAACAAATCCAAGTATACATATTATGAGAAATACAATAAAGAGAATTAAGAAGTTTCTATATTTTTCTTTATTCCTAATTTTTTGAATAAGTACAATTAAACCAGCGAAAAAACATAAAGCAAATAGTATTTCTGGAATGAAGTATTCATGTATTGTATAAACAATAAAATAAGGAATCAAAAGTATTATAACTAAAAGGCCCTCAACATCATCAATTCCCCCCAGAATATCGCTGAATATAGTATGAAAAAAAAAGGGCCACATCAGGAAAATTTCAAATATCAATAAAACTGAGACGATTTTGCTTAAAATATTTATTTTACAGTCTTTTTTCATCAGTTATTTTTTACTTTTTCTCAATATAATCTAAATAATTATTATCCTTACTCATAGCATCATTCAAATTTTTATATCTCTGTATTTCCTCTTCGTTTCTTGCAATGATAACTATATGAGTAAGTACTTCATTTTCAACTGTTATTTGGAAAATAAATTTTCCGTCTTTCTCGGAATCATATCGAAGGCCACCAAAACTATATTCTTTATCATATTTATCTAAATCCAAAGGAAAATCATTTAAAAATTCAGTCTTTGTTTTACCAATATATTTTGATAAATATAAACCGTCATCGTGTTTTGTAATAACTATTTTTTGGATTGAAATAATACCACTATCTTCCAAATATTGAATCATGCTCTTACCATCATCAAACAGAACACTATATTGAGCTTTTTCACCTTCTTTTGGTTTTCTTCCAATACTGCCTGGCGCAACAGGTCCTGTTATGGAATATCCTTTTTTGTTCTCATAATCTTTATAAGTTTTTTCTGCGCCAGTTAAAGCATAATCGTAAATAGAAAGTTTTTCTTTTGAAGTAGGAATATTTTTGTTTGTTGCGCAAGACATCAAGAACAAAACCGAGGTAAGACAAATAATAAAACTTTTTTTAAATTTCATCTTTTTCTCCTAAAGCACCCCATTGGGGTGTCCGTGTAACATAGTCTTATACTGACAAAATACCTGGCACATTCCTACCCGGTGGCAGATAAGGGTATTATAGCGGAAAAAGGGGGAGAGTGTCAGTTGAACACAGCATTACAAAGATTTATATCTTTCTCTACCTGTAGGAGTGGGGCTGGCCTTTGCAGGAAAACAAACAATCAACTATTTGCCAGAATCTCCCTTGCGGCGTCAGCGACTTTGTTCTTCAGCTCAGGCGGGTTCAAAACCCTGGCGCCACCTGTAAAGGACATTACCCAGGAGGCAACCTGGCCAAGTTGATTTGTTTCAAAAGAAAGGTAAACCGAACCGTCATCGTTTTCGCGGAGGATTTGTCCGTCGTGCCAGTTTCTTTCCATCACAAAAGTTTTTAAGCCTTTTACAAACTCAAGTTCGACCTTGAACTTCTTGCCGCTGTTCCCCCAGGCCCCCATTTGAACATCAATATGATCTTCAAGCTTAAAATCTGCGGGAATAGAAAACTTTTTTTCAGTCAGCCTGCAGTTTTTCATTCTTGGCATTGCATAAAGGCGGATAGCCTTTGCGTGATGTGAAAACCCCAGAAGATACCAGCTGCCTTTCTGACAAATTATATGATAAGGATCAAAAAATCTTTCTTCATAATCAGTATTCTGAGCAGTCTTGTAATCTATTTGCAGGGTACAATGCAGTTTTGTCGCCTTAAGAACGTTCTCAAAAACCCCTTCTTCCAGTTTTGTAATCGGCTCTGAAATAAAATGGACTTCGTTATTGATAAGAGCAGAATCGACTGTGATTGAATCAGGAAGCATCTGAATCAGCTTATTCATAAGATTGCGGAAAGAATTTTCCATTGGTGTATTTTTATATTGCTCCATAAGCGGAAGTATTGTCGAAAGTGTAAGAAGTTCACCTTCTTTCAGCATTACCTGGTTTAGAGAGAAAGTTGAATCAGTGTAGTAATACCCATTTTTGCGATAATCAAATTCAATCGGGGCATCATATTCAGTTTTAAGGATATCAATATAACGTCCAAAAGTACTGCGGCTAAAGTTAGTTCTTAGTTTTTCGTTTAGTTTTTTTGCGTTAGGGTACTCACCGTTTCTGATTGACTGTTCAATCTGGAATAAGTAACGGAGCATATGAGTCGCGTTTCGTCCTGTGTCTGTCTTTTTCTGAGCCATGAAAAACCTCTTTTTTAAATTATAGCACAGTTTTAGAAGGGTGCATCACTATTTGCGACAGCCCTTGATTTATAATGAAAGCAAGTCAAAGCTAAAGGAGGCCATATATGATGACAGTAGAATTTCCAACAGATCCAGATGCTATTTGTCAGACTTTATATAATACTGAATCAACCTGTTCCCGTTGTATTGGCTATTGTACATTCCATAAAGGCTATATCACCCGTAAGCAATTGAAAACAAAACAGTGTCTCCAGAAAAATTGTAATGCGCTGATAAAAAATACAAATCATCAGTTCTGGATTGAACGTGAACAAAAGAAAGAAGAAATTAAACTCAAAAGAATTGAAGAAAAAAGGATCGAAGAAGAAAAGCTCTCTAAGTTCCATTTAATCACAGAAAATCAGAAGAAGAAAAATATACATATCCGCGAAAAGCGTTATATCTGCATTGACTTAAAAACTTGTAAACTTACCGGAAAACCTAAAAAAGAAATGAAAGGTGTTCCTGGAGAAGTTATTCAGATTGGAGCTGTAATGCTCGATGAAAAGCTTAATTACATCAGTCAGTTTTCAACTTTTGTAAAGCCTGTTTATGGAATTGTTTCAAACGAAACAGTTGATAATTATGAATACTATAAAGACAGACTTGAACACGCAGATACTTTCTCAACTGCCTTTTATAAATTGTATACCTGGGCCGGAAGCAATCAGGATGATGTAACTACACTGTGCTGGAGTAACTCTGTTTATACTCAACTCTGGGATGAAATATTCATAAAAGCAAAAAATCATGATGAATATCGTGACTTCTTAAAAACTTTTGTGGACTTACAAGAAATTATTGATTCTTCATTAAACTCGCAGCAGCAGATTTCTTTTGAAACTTGCCTAAAATATTGCCACTTAAAATTTGATGGTTTGCGTGATTCTGCTCTTTCCTATGCGTTTAATCAGGCAAGAATACTTAATAAACTTATGAAGCATAATAAAGAGCGAATCGATTTCAATCCACTATGGAAAACTACAGAAACAGATTTGTCAAAACACTTTTATGCATCAAAATCACATTCAAGTGATTTTACATCAAGCTTTGTAGCATTCATGTCAAAAGATTTGCTAGAACAATTCACAAAACCAGTTGAGTCTACAGAAACAAAGGCTGAAACTGTAGTTGTAAATAAAACTCCGGCTTATATTTCAAAGTTATTTTCATGCTCAAAATATGGAATAAATGTAAATACATGGCTTAAGTTTTCTACACGAATGTTATTTATCAGGGATGTGAATTACAGCAAATTGGCTGGAATTAATAATTGATAAAAAAAAAGAGTTTCTTAAACCTTTAATCTGGAGGTTTTACTATGGCATATTTAGTTTTTTTTTATAAAGATCAATGGTCTTATGGTCCTTTCTATCCTATTGATGAAGATCCTAGAACTGTTATTACACATACATGTGTTGCAGTTTACGATGATGGAAAAGTAGTTACTTATGAAAAAAATCTATTGGACCAAAAACTTAATGAAAAAGTAATTTGTGAAAACATTTCTGTTACTAATCAAATAGCAGATTTAATTGATTCTAATAAATGGAAAATTCGTTTGATACCTAGATACCTTGGCTTCTGGGCTTTTGATGGAGGAAGTGAAGATGTATGGTTAAGAAATCGTCATTTCTGCGGTATCGAATTTTTACTTAATAAAAAATTATCCAAAGAAGATTTTAAGAAATGGGCAAAATATGTCAAAGAAGAAAAGATGACAGACTGGCGTAAACTCATTCGCTGGGCTAAAGCAATTAATAAATTCCGGGATATTTATGATGAAATCCGGAAAACTCTGATAGATAATGGGCTTCCGGAAAATTGTATGAGTAAATAGTTAAGTTATAAATTTGAAATATTTTTGAAGGTGCCTCATTATCTGCGACACCCCTTGATTTATAATTGAAATGAAGATAAGGAGGATAAAGCCTATGAACGCAAAGATTTTAATCAAAACAGCCAGTGACTGGTTTGAATTTTCAAAGAGCAAAACAGGTCAGCTCGATTTTGTCGGTAAATGGGAAAAGGATGATGAGCCAAATGTTGATGGAGCACAAAAGCTTGCTTCAAGTACTTATTTCACTCCAAGCTATTATGTGTACGTAGATTCTGCCCTCAACTGTAATCCTGTAATTTATGTAGCTCCGGATGTAGATGTTTCAGACAAAGATCTTTTTGATTATCTCCTGCATATTGGTCCGCTTCTTGCAGCCGTTGAAGCAAAGAACAGCCTGCTCGCTGGCGAACTTTACCTCCGCCGAAAAGAAGTTTTTGAAAAGTTCTCGCAGCTTACTCAATACATCATGGAGCCGCTTTGCGTAGAAATTCTTTTTTCAATGTGCTATGGGCGCATGCAGCAACTCAATCCGGAAGATTTGGAAGTTGTTTACGAAACTGCACTTGAAAAGCTTGATTTTGATTCATCACGTGAAAGCATTGACCAGGCACTTACCCGATACTTCAAGAAAAATACATCAAAGATTACTTTACCACTTGTTGGTACATGCTTTTATAACTGGGATGCAGAACCATATGCACTCGAAAAACTTTGCGACAATCTCAGCTGTGATGACCTTCTCGGAATGGCTAAAAAGATTCGTAAAGCAAAACATGGTTTTTATGAATCACTTGAAGCATCAGTTCAGGCTGAGCCCTACAACACACACGACAAGAACTCAATTCTTGTCTGTATTGAAAATCCGGAAGCAAAAATCTCTGGAAACGCAGGTCTTGAAAAAGCCGGCCACATCAGAGCTCTTGCAGCAAAAATTATCCGCGAAGCAAAGCCAAAGAAAATGAACTACGGCGGAAAGCTCTCCAGTCTTGCTGGTGACAATATCGTTGTTGAACTTTCTATATAAATGGAGGTGCCATTATGGAAAAAGAAAGATTTATCACAGTAAAAGGAATTGGAAAACTTACAGTTCCTGTTGATTATGTTGTAATCGGATTTACATTTGAAGAACTCAATAAAGATTATAAGAAAGGCTATGAATTGTTTGAAAATCATATTATTGAAGTTCAAAACATTATTCAAGGTTGTGGATTTAATAAAAAGGATTTGAAAACCTCTGAATTAAAAGAGCGCACAGAATATGAGCATGTTAACAAAAAAGGAGTTTATACAGATGTCTTTAAGGGATATAAGTTTTCCACAGAAATGTTGCTTCGTTTTGATTTTTCTTCAGAAAAATTGAATGAAATTTTCTCTTCTATAACCAAGAGCAAGGCAGCACCAAAAATAAAAGTAAACTTTACTGTAAAAGATGAAGAAGCTGTAAAAAAGTCTTTGCTTGGTAATGCAGCTAAAGATGCGAAAGAAAAAGCAGATATTCTTTGTCAGTCTTTAGGTGTAAAACTCGGTTCATTACTTAGAATTACTTATAATTGGGATGAAATCGAAATACATTCAACTACATTTTATGATATTAATGATGATGGAATGTATTCAAACAGTTCACCAGTTTTTGTTACTGGTGGTATTGATTTTACTCCAGATGATATATCTGTTGAAGACGATGCTTCATTCATTTGGGAAATCACGGATTAATTTATTGCAGGAGACTTCGGTCTCCTGTAATAAATATGGAGGGCATTATGAAACAGAAAATCTATAACACTCTCTATGGCGCAATTGTCGGCGATGCTTTAGGTGTTCCGGTTGAATTTAAAGACAGAGATTATCTGAAGCATAAACCTGTAAAAGATATGTTCGGCTATGGAACTTATGGGCTTCCAAAAGGCAGCTGGTCAGATGATTCAAGTATGATGCTTTGCCTGGCAGACAGTATTGGAACTCTTAAAGGTGTTGATTATGACGATATAATGAAACGTTTTGCTTCATGGCTCTTTCATCATAAATATACGCCTGACCATAAAACTTTTGATTGTGGCCGTACCTGTTCAAAAGCTATCTGCAATTTCAAAGATGGAATTCAGGCCATTGATTGTGGTTGCTGTGGTGAAAAAGATAACGGCAATGGTTCACTTATGAGAATAGCACCATTACCTTTTTATATCTTCCAGCTTTACGGTGATTATGCAATGGCAAATGAAGAGGCTTTTGAATTAATCCATAACATCTCAGGTCTTACACATGCGCATAAAATCTCATTGATTGGCTGTGATATTTACTGTTCAGTTATGATCGAAATATTAAAAGGCAGCGATAAAGAACATATTCTCCGTTGTGCCCTTCCTAATATAGGAAGCTATACAGGTCATCATCCTGATTTTAATAAAGCTCTTTCTGCTTATGACAGAATTACTAATCAGAGTTTTAAGAATCTTCCGGAAAAGGAGATAAAAAGTTCCGGCTATGTAGTTGATACTCTGGAAGCTGCTTTATGGTGTTTCTTAAACAGTAAAAATTACGCCGACTGTGTTTTAAAAGCTGTAAACCTCGGATATGACACAGATACAGTTGCCTGTGTCGCCGGCAGTATTGCTGGACTTTATTACGGTAATATTCCAGACAAATGGATTTCTTCATTAAGAAATAAAAAGCTCATTAATAAAGTTATTGGCAAATTCACACAACATATTGAATTTGACTTAAAGCCGGATTCAGTTCTAATTGATGAAATAATGGAAAGATTGCATGAAACTGATTTAGGAGTAAGCGACCTTAATAACGGCCTGTATCCTGTTATGGGAAATAACACAAGCGGTCTTTATTTTCCAAGACAAAGCTGCATCCTTATAGATAAAGATAAAATCATAAGAGATGTTAATTCACAAAAGGAAGCAGAAAAAATAATAAGAAATTACAAGGGAGAATAAATATGAAAAACATTTTTACAATAATATTTGCCTCAATTACTGCAATACTTCTTTTTATTCCAGTAACACCACTAATTTTAAAGATTCTCTATTATGCAGAATTTGCATTTGGATTTATTATTTTGGAAATATGTATTTTTTGTATCTTTAAAAAATCCTATCCAAAAAAGTTTCCAAAAATACTTCCTCCCATGCTTGTATATTTTTGTCTTTATACCCTGGCAGTAAAAGTTTCAACTGTAAGAGCAATTTTAACAATGGGTAATCCACCAAAAGAAATTCCAATAATAACAGAATATGCTAAAGGGGGATTTCAGAATTTTCCATATACAGGTTACATACTTTTTGTACTTCTAGGAATTTTACCATTTATTATGCTTTATAAAAAAAATGATTATGAAGATGAAAATATGATTAAATCTGACAAATTCATGAAAGGTACATTAAAGGCAATGTTTCTTATGTTTTTAGTTTCTCTAGTAGGCGGTACATTAACAGGTATAATTAATTACAGTTTAGGCATTAAGGAATCACTGTTTTTATATCTTTCATATTCCTGTGCTGAGCTTTCAGTCTTCCTTATAACCTTTAGTATCGTATGTGTTGGAATTGATGCCTTGCTGGAAGTAATAAAAAGCAAAACTAAATTTTTTAGTAATTTATAATCCAATAGTCATGGTATAATAATTATTATTCTGGAGGCTAATAAATGAAACGTTTGTTTTCTATTTTTATAATCTGTTTGCTTTCTTTTAATCTTTTTTCAGTAGATTTATCAAAAATCAAAATCGGTGATTCAAAAGCCTCATTAGTAAAACAATACGGTACACCATTCAAAGAAATCAAAAATGGTAAGTTTGAATATGATGTTTGGCTTGATAAAAAAGATATCTGGCTTGCATCTTTTGAAGATGATAAAGTCGCAACCCAGCCAATGCTGCTTGATGAATTTTTAAATACATTACTTGATTTAAGCAATGCTTTTTCTGATTTGGGAAATTCTTTTTCAGACTGGAATGCAGATGATACGTCAAACTCTTCAATTTCATCAGTAAGTTCAACAAGCACTAATACAAAACCAGAAGTAAAAATAGATAAATCACTTCTTAAATCAATTGAAATTACAGTTCTCGAATGTAAGATTTTCAATAAGTCTTATGACCCAACACCTGGTTATAGATTAAAAGTCAAAAACAATTCTGATAAAGAAATCACTAAGCTCAGAATAGTCATATATTTTTACGACAAAAATGGCAAAGTATTCTTTGAAAATGAATGTACATTAATTGATTCTGAAAGCTATTATAATCCAAAAAATTTAAAACCAAATTATTCAATATTAATTCCAGAATCTTCTTCTTCATTCCGTAGTGTAAGTGGTATGGATATAGATGAATGGGATGAAGGTAAAGTTTCTTTCGAAGTTATAGAATTAAAATAAATACTTTTTTTTTGTTAAAAAAAGTCTTCCGTTTTACACCACTAGGTAAAACGGAAGAGCTTGTAAGGAGGAAAAAATAACAAAAAATATTAATTATGTACTATACTATAAACACCTGGAGGGCAAAAATGAACGTTTACATCTTAAAACAAGTGGAAGCAGAAATATGGAAGGTTTTATAAAAACAAGTAAGCCGGAATTAACCGGTTTCGAAAAAGCTGCAATCCTCATGGCTGAAGTAGGGCCGCTTTTCAATTCAAATTATGATGCGCTTTTCGAAAAACTCCAGCTGACTACAAATGAAATAAAGAAAATCCGAAAAGCCATAAAAAAACTTGGCTATTATGCTCCAGCCCGGACTTCTTACGAAAACGGCATGGAGCAAATTGCCAGAGAGCAGTCTGTTTTAAAAGAGGCCCTGTCTTTTGGCGCAAGACGTGGAATTACAAAAAAAGCGGAAACAGCTGCCGGTATTCAGAACCAGCAGCCGATAAAACAGCTGATGCCGGACAAAATAAAAACTATGGCCAGCCAAAATCCCGATGACCTTGCAAAAGTTATACAGACCTGGCTTGGGAAATAATTATTGACATCTGAATTCTTTATGTTACAATGCATATCATAAAGAATGGAGACCATTATAAATGCTTTATAAAAACCGCCCGGTTTTTTTAAAGGTTATCTTAACTGATAATTAGCATATCTAGTCCTTAATAGAATGCACCCGAATGGTCTCCATAAGGAGAATCAATGAAATTCAAAATTACTAATGGTGATTTTTTCACCCGTCTCACATCACAACACTTACTTGGAATATACAGTGCACTGTTTATAACAGGATTGTTAACTTCCAATATTCTTGGATCAAAAATAATTCAGATTTTTGGTTTGCAAATGCCTTCTGCAACAATTGCCTATGCAATTACATATTTAATGACGGATGTAGTAGGGGAATTGTACGGAAAAAAAGAAGCAGACCACCTCGTGTTTGTAGGCTTTTGCAGTCTGATCGTAAGCATATTAATAATCAGGTTGGCAATAATTCTTCCTTCCCCAAATGATACAAGTGCATTTAATCAGATTTTTAATTCTACAACACGAATAATTATAGGAAGTCTCGCAGGGTATATTGTCAGTCAAACTATAGATGTATTTATCTTCCATAAAATCAGGGAAATATCAGTTAAATATAAATTCATCAGAAACAATGTAAGTACAATTATAAGTCAATTTTTTGATACACTTGTTTTCAGCTTTGTTGCATTCTATGGAGTTGTGCCAAAGATTAGTTCCTTAATTTGGGGTGTGTTTCTGGCAAAAGTAATACTGGCTTTATTGGATACTCCATTTTTTTATATTCTGACCAGGAACTCTGTCCGCAAAGAAGAACTTGAAAAAGAAGAACTTGAAGACGATGAAAAGAATTCAGAATAAAATAGGCGTAATTATTGCAACCTCGTTAGGACGAAAAGAACTTCTTTTCTCAAGGGCAATAAAATCTGTTCTGGAACAAACCTACAAACCTGATTATCTTCTGATTGTTGATGATAATAAAATCGAAGAAAACTGTGTTGAGATAGAAGAAGGTATCTGTCAAGTTAGAAAAACTGAGGCCTTTACAAAAATTTATTATTCCAGGAATCTTCGAACCAGGGGAAAGAGCGGGACTGGTGCCTGGAATACCGGCTTCGATTTCTATAAATCAATTCTGGACGAAGCAGATTATGTTGCAATTTTAGACGACGATGACAGTTGGAAGCCTGAATATTTGGAATTGTGTTCCCGTTGTATAAATAATGAGCAGCCTGATCAGATTATAGGTTTTATAAAAAGAAGTGATTGTCCTCAGGCTAATATTTTTACTCCCGAAGATCTTTGTATAGAAAGCCTTCTTGCCGGTAATCCTGGTATTCAGGGAAGCAATATGTTTTTCAGATTCTCGTGCATAATTAAAAGCGGAGGCTTTGATGAGTCTCTTGCAAGTTCTACAGACAGAGATTTTATGCTCAATATCCTGCTAAAGAACAAAAACCACAAAGCAAGCTTCCTGAATAAAGTTCTAGTAGATTACTTTGCGTCCCCAGCTTCTGTTACATATAACCCAGAAACAAAAATTCCAGGTTTGGACACTTTCTATAAAAAATATATTCATTACTATTCCTGGGATATTTTAAATGCAAGTCTTTGCAGGGCAGAAAAACTATTTAAATATCCTAATGGAAATAATATTAGAAAATTATGGAAACTTGTTCATGAGAATGCAATAACTCCAAAAATTGTAATTGGAGTTGCTGTTCATAACAACAAAGGTTCAATTAAAAGAGCCATAGAATCTATATTGACGCAAAATAAAATCAGTAAGGAAATATGGATTTTTCTTTGTGATGATGACTCTTGTGATGACTGGAAAGATGAAATCAGAACTTATCTGGAAAGTGAAAGAATTATTTACTGGAGGGTAAACTTTCATAATGTTTCCAAAGTTCGGAATTTTATAAACGATTTTATTAAAACCTATTTTGGGAAAGTATCCTTAATAGGACGCCTGGATGCAGATGATGAATATGCAGCGAAAGATGTTCTTTCCAGAATTGAAAAGGTTTACGAAAAAACAGGGGCAGATTTTATTATTGCCGGTAATTACTTGAGGCAAAATAACAAGATTTTGGATAAAGTAAATAATCCTTCTTCTTTACTCCTTGAGCATAGCTTTTTATTAAATCGTCTTAAAGAAATGGCAGAGGGAAGAGCAGAAAATGAGCTTCCGTCCTGTAATTTATTTATGACTCCGGAAAATATTCGTTATTATCCAGATATAAAAAGTGCAGAAGATCATTTCTTAGTCGCCAGAATATTATGGAATAAAGAAAACCTAAAGGTAGTTATTGCTGAAAATCTCCTGCTTACTATTTATAGCCTTAACGGTTCGGTTACAAGTGAAAACAAAACTAAAAATAATTATTTATGTGCCAGAAAAGCACTATATGAAGAGATAAAAAATTATGACAGATGAAGCAAGAAAAGCAAAAGCTTATGATATTCTAATAAATAATGGATTCTCAAACCTTGAATATCTTGGACAGGGATTTGAAGGAGTTGTTTATACTGATAGAAAATGGGTTTTCAAAGTAATCGTGCCCTTTTTTGAAGGAAAAGGTGATAAATGGGGGACGTTAAATCATTTATACTTTTTTATGAGAGAATCTACAGAACAGTATAAATCTTTCTATAAAATCGAAGAATTAATAGAAACAAAAGAAGGTATCCTGATTGAAAAATATCCTTTTGAGTCTTCCGAAAGAGTTAAGAACTTTTCTGAAACAGACGCAATTCAAGTACTTACAGAGTGCTGGCAGAAAAAAGTATTAATTCTTGACTGCAAGAAAGATAATTTTATTCGTGTTAATGGTGTTATTAAATTAATTGATATGGATGCCTGTACATATTATGATGACAGACTTTTTCTTAATGTTTGTGCACGCATGTATATTTTTATAAATTATCCAGACCATCCCTATCTGAAGAAATTACAAAGAAGTGCTATTAATAACTTTAATCTTCCAGAATTGGAAGGGTTAAGGGAATTTGTAAATAAAGTTTTTGCAAATATTATCTTCCAGGAATCAAAAGCTTTTACAGAAAAAATAACTATAAAACAAAATTCCTCTCTTATCTATGAAGAGTATAAAGCGAATAAGCTACCTAACCTCGAAAAACTTTTTTACTTAAAACTTAAGGAAAATTTATATTTGTCAGACATTCAACTGGGAGAAATAAGTCTTTCAGAAGAAAATACTTTTGTTCCGGGAAGAATCCTTGTTGGATTCAAACAAATTGAAGAATGCCCTTCAAAAATATCCTTACTGATAAAAACATGTGCAATGGATGTTGCCACAATTGAGCAGAATATAAAACATATTGTTCGACAATTGTCTTGTCCAAAACGTTTTTATGAAATTGTTGTTTCTCTCGACAGTAAAAAGAATGACTTCCTTCGCCAATATACAGATAACTCTAATTATGACAAGGTAAAAGAAATTCTTCTAAGACTTCAAGATGAAAAAGTTATTGACCGGATAATCTTTTTTGATGATTCTTATGCAGAAACAGTTAATAAAAACTGGTTCAATCTTGCTACAAGTCAAACCCATTCTTCAAAAAATGTTCCGGTTGCTTCACAGCTTTATGCATTTGAACAGTGTAAGGGCGATTATATTTTTCAGATGGATAGCGATGTAATGATTGGTCGCAAGGACTTCGACCATAATTACATTGAGGATATGATATCAGAAATTAAAAAGAACCCTTTAGTTGTTTCGGTAGGATTCAATATCAATAACTCTGAATGTAAACCTTATTTTGGTTTTGAAAATGGAGGCTTTGTTCCTGAAGTAAGAATGGGGCTCTTTGATAAAGAAAGATTTTTTTCACTTAGACCTCTTCCAAATGAACTTGATGAAAATGGAAGGTTAAAACTTACCTGGTATCGTTCCATGGAGCAGCATCAGAAAAACACAGGTTTCTGTTCGATTAGGGGAGGAGATAATAGAAGCTTTTTTGTACATCCTCAGAATTACAGAAAGGGGAAAATATATTCATGGATGAATATTTTGGACAGGGTAGAGCAGAATCAGTTACCTGAATGTCAGCTTAATCACTTTGACTGTGAGGGATCTTTTTTTGACTGGTGCAGGCCTAAGCGTAATGAGGAAATGATAGTAATGTCCTGTTTTAGGAATATTTCTCCAGACAGATTTTTACGTTTCTGGTGCTCATTAATGAATCAATCATATCAGAACTTTGGATTAGTTTTGTACGATGATGACTCAAATAACGGAACTTCTATTCTGATTCAAAAAATGATTGAACCCTATAAAGAAAGAATTACATATATCAAAGGTCGGAACTGGCTTCCAAAACTACAGTGCGAATATTTGATTTTGCATAATATCTGTACAAATCCAGAATCAATAATTGTCTGCCTTGATACAGATGATGCCCTTATAGGAAAAGATGTTCTGCTTGATATCCATAAGAAATATGCTATGTGGGGAGTTGATTGTACATGTGGACGTGTTCATCAGACATATCGTATACAAGCTGACTATCGTTATCCTGTTGATTTTCTTAATCCGCGGGAAAGAGGAGGGAATGTCTGGCAACATACAAAGACTTTTAAGAAATATTTGTTTACCTCAATTCCATTAAATTATTTTCTGAAAGAAAATCTTTCTTCAAAACTTTCTGAACAAAGCTGGTATGAAAAATGTGACGATTTTGCAATGATGGTTCCTATTGTGGAAATGAGTAAATCTCCATATCAAATGGATTTTATTAATTATTACTACGAACGGGATTATGAAAATCGAGACGCAGATAGAGAATTAAAAAACGAATGTATCAGGAGCATACTTTCAAAGAAAAAACTTTCTCCGAAAGATGTGGTAAAGGGGCGAATTGATTTTTTACCAGATATGAAATACATAGAAATTGATATCACCTTTGAATGTAATTTGAACTGCAAGGGGTGCAACAGATCTTGTGGAAAAGCTCCATCAAAAGATAGAATCTCAGTTCAGAATATAAGGCATTTTATTCAGGATAGTATTAAAAACAATGTAAAATGGAAAGTAATCAATATTCTTGGAGGTGAGCCAACATTGCATCCTGAATTTTTAGAAATTCTCGGAATTATACAGAAAGAGTATGCTGACATTTATAATACAAATGTAAAAATAAAAGTTGTTTCAAATGGTTTTACAGAAAAGAGTAGAGAATTGTGTGATAAAGCAGAAAAGTTATATCACAATGTAGAAATTGATCGTAATTCATACAAGAAAAACAATTCAATTGATTATTTTACAGCTTTTAATGATGCTCCGTGCGATGATCCGGAATTTAGTGGGGCAGATTATTCAAAAGCCTGCTGGGTTGCAGAATACTGTGGAATAGGTCTTAATAAAAACGGGTATTATGCCTGCTCTGTTTGCGGGGGAATTGATCGACTCAAAGGGGGAAAGAAAGGGTATTCTTCTTTATCAGAGCTTTCAAAAGAAAATATAAAAAGTCAGTATTCAGAATTCTGTAAGCTGTGTGGAAATTTTAAGTACTACGATTCAAACAGGGGAAATTTTATTCCAAGGGCAGAAAAAGAACCTTTTAGAGATATTATTAGTCCTTCATGGGAAATATTATACAAAAATTATACAGAACACAGGGAGGATTAAGAGATGAAGGAGAAAATAAACTGTCTTATAACAGGAGGTGCAGGTTTCATTGGAAGTAACCTGTGTAATTTATTACTCTCCCAGAATAATCATGTAGTCTGCCTGGATAATCTTTCATCTGGCAGAAAAGAAAATATCAGCAGATTCATGGAAAATCCTGACTTTGAATTTGTATATCAGGATATTTCTGTTCCATATGAAGGTTCTCCAGATTTAATTTTTAATCTGGCATGTCCGGCTTCACCTAAATTTTATCAGAAAGCACCTGTAGAAACTATGAAAACAAATGTACTGGGAGCAATCAATGTATTAAACATAGCAGAAAAAAACAATTGTACTATTTTTCAGGCTTCAACTTCCGAAGTTTATGGCGATCCTACAGAATTTCCGCAGAAAGAAAATTACTGGGGAAACGTAAATCCTGATGGTATACGTTCATGTTACGATGAAGGAAAAAGAGCTGCCGAAACTATTTTTATGGACTATTACAGAAGTCACCAGACAAAGATTAAAATTGCAAGAATCTTTAACGTCTATGGACCAGGAATGCGTTATGATGATGGTAGACTGATCAGTAATCTGATAAATCAGGCAATTAGAAATGAGCCTATGACGATCTATGGTGATGGAATGCAAACCAGAAGTTTATGCTATATTGACGATTTATTAGATGGAATTATAAGGCTTATTAATACAAGTGATGATGTTACCGGTCCGGTTAATCTTGGAAACCCTGATGAGAAAACTATACTAGAAATAGCTGCCATAATAAAAGAAATAACAGGCTGTAAATCTGAAATTAAATACTGTCCCCTGCCAAAGGATGATCCAAAGCGGCGATGTCCAGATATAACTATGGCCAAAAAGCTTTTAAATTGGGCACCGAAAGTTGATTTAAGAACTGGAATAAAGAAAACTCTGGAATATTATTCCAGTCTTATAAGGTCTCGGCCAATGTTTATACATTGTATATACAAATAGTAAACAAACTGAAAAAATCTGGATCGAAAAGAAAAGGCCGGAACATAATTGTCACGCTCGAGGTAAAATTAATAAGAATTAGTATAAAGATGTCTAATTTAGTGCACCATGAAGCATTTTTTTCTACATCTTTGTTACATTATTTTCTTTCCCTGCTTATCTTTTTAGTATTATCATTTAAATATGACTATTAAAGAAGCAATAAAAGAAAGACATTCTGTTCGACAGTTTAAGGATCTTCCTGTAAAAAGCGAAGATAAAGAAAAGCTTGAGGCTTTGATTAAAGAGTGCAATGCAGAAAGCGGATTAAACATTCAGCTGATTACTGATGATCCTGAATGCTTTGATACCTTCCTTGCACATTACGGCAAATTTAAAAATGCAAAGAACTATATCGCGATGACTGGCAGTAAATCTATTAAAAATCTTGATGAAAAGTGCGGTTACTATGGTCAAAAAATAGTCCTTGAAGCCCAGATTCTTGGTCTGAACACCTGCTGGGTTGCAGGAACTTACGGAAAAGGAAAATGTAAGGCCGACAAAAAGGCCGGCGAAAAGATTGTCTGCGTAATCGCTTTGGGATACGGTGAAAATCAGGGCCTGGCTCATAAATCAAAACCTGTAAGCAGGCTCTGCAAAGTGTCAGAAGCAGATTTACCAGATACCCCGGCCTGGTTTCAGGAAGGTCTTGAAGCAGCAATCCTTGCTCCAACTGCGCTGAATCAGCAGAAGTTCCAGGTTTCTCTTGAAGGCGACCAGGCAGTTATCACAACAAAACGCGGCCCTATGACTCAGCTGGATTTAGGAATTGTAAAGTACAATTTCGAAGCAGCTTCTGGGCATAAGGTGCGATAGGTTTAATTATTTGTAAAACGCATATTCGTGTATTTAAACGGCGTTGTATGCATATCACTTTTGTAAATATTTTGCTTTACAAAAGCATGTATTTGCTTTACATTATTCATAGGAAGTGAATTTATGGCACAGACAATGATTAATATTCGAATGGATACAGATGAAAAGAACTCTTTTGAAGATGTATGCGATCAGCTTGGTTTAACAATTACAGCAGCATTTAAGATGTTTGCTAAAAAGGTTATTCGTGAGCGTAGGATTCCTTTCGACCTTACTCTTGATCCATTTTATAGCGACACAAACCTTCATTATCTCGAAAAAATCACCAGCGAAATTGACAGCGGAAAAGCACATCTTAAAGAACATAAGCTTGCAGAGGTATAGCCAGTGAAGATTTTGTGGCATGAAAACGCCTGGGATGATTATTGTGCCTGGCAAACGGAAGACAAGAAAACTCTAAAAAAATTAAATGCCTTAATAAAAGATATCCAGCGAAGTCCTTTCGACGGAATAGGAAAACCAGAGCCATTAAAAGAAAATCTTTCAGGCTGGTGGAGTCGCCGGATAGATGACACTAATCGTATTGTTTACAAGCAGGATGGAGATAATATTATCATTGCTGCTTGTAAAGGACATTATAACTAAAAAATCTAATATTTTTACTCCCAGCTGATAAGCTCACTTTCCGGGCGGCAATTTTCATGACCTGAGGCAGGCTTTGCATCCTCTGCAGGGTAACCCATAACAAGCAGGGCAGTGGATTCAAGATTATCTGGCAGCCTGAACTTCTCTTTTAAAACTTCAGGGCGATAATGCATAACCCAGCAGGAACCGATTCCAAGGTTTGCGGCTTCGAGCATCATGTGAGTTGTAACGATGCTGGCGTCAATATCACCGCTGAGCTTTCCGTCGTAAGGCCGCTTCCAGCATTCATCCTTGTTATAGCTGATTATAAAAACAAGAGGTGCATCAAAATGGCAGCGGGTACATTCTTTGATTTTTGCAATACCTTCATCACTTTCTAAAACAATAATTCTCTGCGGCTGATTATTACAGCCCGTTGGAGCAAGCATTCCAGCCTTCAGAATCTTTTCGATAATATCCTTAGGAACCTTCTTATCCAGAAACTTACGAACCGAATATCGAGCCTTTGCTAAATCCAAAAAATCTGTGTATGCCATGTGGGCCTCCTGTGTTAATCAGCAAGCTGATTTGGCCGCTGGCGGCCGATTTTCTAAATAATAGCACGGTTGGTGATATAATCCAAGGTGAGGGAAATGATACCTGTGAGTTTTTGGACTATTTTAGGATCTTGCTCCTAGAAAAAAATTTTTGATTTCAAAAAATACAGTAATTTAATTATTGCAAAATAAATTTGACAAAAATCTTATTATACCTTATCATTTACAGTAACGAGGTTACTGTTTGAAAAATAATACATATTTTTTAAAGGATATAGCAGATATTCGCACAGGTTATTCCTTTCGTGCAAAACTTGAGCCTGACTCAGAAGGGAATATTCTGGTAGTTCAATTAAAAGAATTATCTGATAAGAATACAATCGATATCTCTACCGCAGTAAAAATAAATATGCAAAATGTCTCTGATAATTATCTTCTTCAAAAAGGAGACTTGGTATTCAGATCCAGGGGCATGGATTCTACAGCTGCTATTATGGATATTAGTGCTGATAATATCATTCTCTCTGCCCCGTTTCAGCGAATAAGACTTCAAGATACATCAAAAATCATTCCTGAATACCTTTTATGGTATATTAATAGTAAGGATGCACAGTCTTATTTTTCTGCTAATAAAACCGGTACTTCGGTAACTATGATTTCTACAGCGGTATTGGCGGATTTGCCGGTGATTGTTCCCTCTGTAGAAATCCAAAAAAAAATAGTTGAGATAAACACTCTTTCTGAAAGAGAAATTGAGTTGCAGGAAGAATTAATCAAAAAAAAGAAGTTGCTAACAGAAACAATACTTCTTAAAACTTTAGAGCTTTAGTTGGGAGATAAAATATGGAAAACGAAAATCAGAAAATTGATCAAAAAGACATTAATGCTGCTGCCTGGGCCGCTTGTGATACATTCCGTGGCGTTGTAGATCCAGCTCAGTATAAGGATTATATTCTCGTTATTTTATTCTTACGCTACATTTCCGATGTATGGCAGGACCATTATGATACATACAAAAAAGAATATGGTGATGATGATGAGCGAATTCGACGTAAACTGGAACGTGAACGTTTTGTCCTTCCTGTTATTAAGCTTACGGAAGAAGTTGATGGTAAACGAAAGGAAATAGATTCATTTACAGCTAGTTTTTACAGTCTTTATGAACGTAAGGAGCGAAATAATATTGGAGAATTAATCAATATTACTTTGGAACATATTGAAGAGGCTAACAGAACAAAACTTGCAGGAGTATTCCGCAACATTGATTTTAACAGCGAAGCAAATCTTGGGAAGACAAAAGACAGAAATCGTCGTCTAAAACAGCTATTGGAGGATTTTAATTCTCCAAAACTCGATATGAGACCAAGTCGTGTTTCCGAAGATATTATTGGTAATACTTATATTTATCTCATAGAACATTTTGCATCAGATTCAGGAAAAAAAGCAGGAGAATTTTTTAGTCCTCTTATGGTAACTGAACTTGTTGCACGTCTTGCGCAACCAAAGGACGGAGATACAATTTGCGACCCAACTTGTGGTTCTGGTGGACTTCTTATAAAAGCTGCAAATCAGATTCCTTCCGGCAATTTTGCATTGTTTGGCCAGGAAACAAATGGAAGTACCTGGGCTCTTTGCCGTATGAATATGTTTCTTCACGGTTTTGATAGTGCAAGAAT
>ODAI011767756.1_pt1 | contig 19805 bp, 16 predicted proteins | sample 1539321 | NCBI WGS metagenome assembly ODAI01 (sample SAMN02144231, study PRJEB22623) | gut metagenome | biome: sheep rumen | host: Ovis aries | place: New Zealand
GCCCTCGGTTCCAAGAGCTGCGATCCGCCCAAACAGAACCATGTACACAAAGCTCGACAGCAGCGGGTTCAGGATCAGCCACAGCGGACCGAGCACCGTCTGCTTGTAGGTCACGGTCAGCTTCTTCTTCACGAAGAGGCGAATGAGTTCCCTGTACTTCCACAGCCCCCGCAGATCCCAGTTCAGCCAGCCGGATCTGGCCGTAATATGTGTCGTCACTTCTTACGCTTAAGCAGCACTGCGGCACCTGCGCCTATGACTACCACACCGCCCAGCACCCAAACCCAAGCCGATGCAGGTTTGTTCTGCGGCGCCTGAGCTGTGCTCTCATCTGCCGACGCGGTCTTTTCCGTCGCCTGTTCTTCCGATGCGTTCTCGCTCACCGGCTCTATGGCGCCGTCGTCAATATCCGGCATTTCTTCGATGGAAAATACATTCCCATCCTTGTCCGTAAAGGTTGTCACAAGATAGCCGTCTTCATTGACCTCTTCGGTCACTGTACCCTCTGCAGTCTCCGCCCAGGCCGTTACGCTCAGGCCGGTCAGCAGCAGACAAACGATGATAACTGAGATCAGTTTTCTCATTCTTCTATTGCACCTATTCCTCTCAGCTCGTCAAGGATCCGCCGCACGTCTGCGCGAACCGTCGCTTCGTCCGCCTCATACTCTGCCAGCATCGCAGATACGATAGCTTCCTCGCTCGTCTCGCTCTTGAGCCGGTCGATAATGAAGGACGCCGTTTCATTCGAGCGGACGATCCCATGAAAAAGCTTCACCGCCGGGCCAGCCGCCACCATCAGCTGCTGCCCCTGGAAGAGCTGTGTGATAAATCCCTGTTTCAGTTTCATTTACTTATCCCATTGACTGTAGATGTCCCGGATCTTCTCTTCGAGCTCCGCGATACGGGCATTCCGATCCTCGTTTGCAGATTCAAATTCATTGATCCTGCTTTCCTCACGCTCAATGCGTTCCTGTACGGTTTTGACCGCTTCCGCAGTCGAGCAGATGCGGATATGTCCGTATTCCGCATCCTGACTGATCAGACTCAGGATCTCGCCTAACTGGTGCTCCGTGATTTTTGTTTCCTTCAAGTCGACGGCAAACAGCAGGCCCTGTTCTGACCCGCTGAGCCCTGACAGACGGTTCGTCGGAGTGTACTCGTTTCGGTTTACATAACTGAAATTCAGCTCTGTGAACTCTTCCGTCACACGGCTTTCCAGACCTTCTCCGTACAGAAACAATGTCCGGATTCCGGCCCGAGAAAGGACGGCACGGTTTGCGTCGGTATCGCAGCTGGCACGCAGCAGATACGCGTGTGTATTCCCCAAGCCGAGATCTTCCGCCTGGCGCATCAGGCTTTTGAGACGGGTTCCAAGTTTTTCATCAAAGCCAAGGCTGCTGAAGATGACATCCCAGCCGCTGTCAGCTGCAAGCTCCAGCATCTCCGCTGCGTCCTCGTCGTCTACGTTCACAAGCAGTGACGGTTGAAAACGGTACTGCTCCGCGTATAGCTTGACCAGCTCCAGCGTCTCCTCCCCGCCAAGACGGAACGCGATCACAGCGGCCCCAGGGCCATCCGGCTCGTACAGCTTCATCTCCTGCACTTCCTGCTCCCGTTTCAGCCGCATCAGCTCTGTCTCATAGCTTTTCGCCTCTGAAGCGAGGGCCGAAATATGCTCCGCGCGCGCTTGACTCTCCCTTTGGTTCTCTGCGATCAGAAACACCATATACGTCAGCGCGCCGGCAAGCAGTACGCAGATCAAGACTTTTAGCGCTTTTGGCATTCCACCAGTACCTTCCTCTGAAAAGCACGGCAGAGCAGAAAGTGCTCTGCCGTGTCCTGTTTATTATTCGCCGGAGTCAAGAGGGGGATCACTGCGGTGATAATTCTCGTCGTAAGGCATCTCAGAAACAGTGATCGACATGATAATGTCTCCGGTATCAAACCGCTGAATATCCATCTGAGGGCTTGAATATATCTTTTTCAATGCATTTACCTCTCTGAACGATATTTGTCAGTTTGTCATCTGCACGATATCGTAGTTATTCGCGGGAATCGACTCACTATACATTTTATGATCCTTATAAGTTGTGAAAAGATAGTGTGATCCCGTTGAATCGGTATATTTTACATAACCTACGATATAGTAAGAAGGATTGGTTGAACTAACCGTAAACCGTTTCGTATATGTGCCGTTTTTCATAGCCAGCAATTCCTGATTGCCGCTCTTGAAGCTTCCGATCCCGTCAATCGTCTCTTTTGAAATCGCATTATCGTACTGAGCTGTCTTTGTGGAATACAAAAATCCGATTTCATTGATCTCAGTAATGCTGTCGTCATTCATTGAAATCAGCATTGTAACTCCCATGCGAGTTTCATTCTCATAGTACTCCATGAAATTGATTCTGGAGATACTGATGCTCACGTCTCGGAGTTCAATCGGAAGATTACTGGAATCGACATCATAATGCGCAATTGCAGTATATGTTCCGGAATTCGTCGGCTGGAAAGTCACCTTCTTGTTGCTGCTGTATTCAATGGGAGTGTTGCCCTGCTTGATTTCCCAATACGAGAACGTATGACTTGTCCCGCCGTAACTGTACGGATCAGGGGCAGTAACGCGAAGCGGAATACCGAGTGACTTAGTCATCACACCGGAATTAACCTGTTCTCCATCGCCAAGTTCAATGTACAGCTGAAGCGAGAACTTCTGGCGTGTGTAGTGCGCTGTGACACTAAAGCTCTCTGTCTGCAGATTTTCCACAAGATACTCATCCAGGGCTCCCTTCAGAGCATTTGTCGCTTCCTGTTCCGTGCCATATGTTCCTGCCGGATCAACCAAATAGTCATTGCCGTTAAAGCTCCATCCTGAAAACGTATAATACTGGTAGACAGGGGCTTCAACATTACCGTTATATTGATAGGTTCTATTACAAGACCATGCTGCCTCTCCGCTAACATCGCTTTTCAGGTAATTGATAACCAAAGTATAGTCTCGAGTTTCAGAAGTGTAGCTAGCAGTGTATGTTGCGTCTGCAGTAACAGCAGCAATAGCCGGAGTCCAGCCGCTGAAGGAATAGGTATACTGTGCGTCAGAGGCCTTGGTGGGTGTTGCGCTGTTATAGGTCGGTGTGGTGCCATAAGCAACATTCTCGACTGTTTCCAGTACAGTGCCGTCGTGGTTCTTCCACGTAACCGTGTACTGATTCACGCTCTGCGTGAACGTCGCGGTATAGGTCGCGTTGCCGGTCACGGCAGAGACTGTGGGAGTCCATCCGGAGAACGTATAGCTATACTGGGCATCGCCGGCCTTGGTGGGTGTTGCGCTGTTATAGGTCGGTGTCGTGCCATAGGGAACATTGGAAGCAGTTTCCAGAACTGTGCCGTCGTGGTTCTTCCACGTAACCGTGTACTTGTTTACGGTCTGCGTGAACGTCGCGGTGTAGGTCATGTCGCCTGTCACGGCCGAGACTGCGGGAGACCAGCCGGAGAACGTATAGCTGTACTGGGCATCGCCGGCTTTGGTGGGTGTTGCGCCGTCATAGGTCGGTGTGGTGCCATAAGCGACATTCGTGTCTGTTTCCAGTACAGTGCCGTCAGCATTCTTCCAAATGATTGTGTAGGTATTCGCCGTCCACTTGGCAAAGAGTTCGGTATCTTCTGTTACAGTATCCGTAGAGAAGTTCCATTCGTTGGTGCACGCCGCATCCTTGTACCAACCGCCGAAGGTGTACCCGGTAGCTGACGGGGCGCCGGGAGCGGTGATCGTGCTGCCGCTGACGATATCTGTGATCGGATTGATTGGATCACCATGGCTCTGCATGTTGAAAGTAACGGTAAACATTTCAGCCCACTGGGCATACAGCGTGGTATCAGCAGACAAAGTAACAGAGGCGCCTACTGCATAGGGCAAACCGTTACCATCTGCCTGGGTATTCCAGCCCACGAACTCGTATCCTTCACGCGTGAAGGTATTAGTAGCAACTTCTATACTCGTGTTCATAGCTGCTGGCTTACGAACTGGATTCGGAGCTGTGCCGGTGCCATTGTTCGCATCATAAGTCAGCGTGGCGGGAAGAGAGGTAGACCAGACGTTGACGTTTCTGTCGTTGATGTAGCCGTACCATGCGGTTTTTGTAAGAGTAGAATACTCTGTGTCGCCTTCTGTAGGAGCGTTGTGATTGTCTGCTGTAGCGTCCCAATTCGTTAGGCCCATAATAGGCGTAACTGATACTTCCGTAGAGCTAATATCATTACTATTCGGAATGAACTTGGTCTCATAAATTTTTGTTGTGTTTGTGTTAGCATTACCTAGAATAATTGTTCCTACACCGGTCAGATAATTGTACCCGTTTGAATAATCACTATCTTCATAGTGATAAACCTCCGGATTATTACCAGAAGCCGGAGTATCCACAACTTTCTTCTGCTTTACTATATCGTTTGTTACATAAAGTCCACCCTCAACAGATAATGTGCCGTCAACATTCATCTTAGCGCTTCCGGTGTTTTCTCTCGTATGCGCATTGTAACTGCTGGGTGACGGAAATCTACTTGCATTGACAGGGCATCCACCAACCGAGAATTTGTCTGAAGTAACTCCGTCATAGTCATTCATCCGGTACAAAACCAATTCAGAGCCGCTGGAAATCGTCAGACTTCCCGTATTTCCTACATCCAGCAAAGCTCCTGGCAACAGCTTATAAAAATTATTTACAGTCAGATTACCATCTACCTTGATTGCATAGGCTGAGCAGAGCGGTAAATAGTAGTTGCTTGTATTTATGTTGACCGTTTGACTTCCAATCATTGGTGCCTGGAGAGTAATTGTAAGGCTGAAAGCGCCAGTAGACACCGTCGCTCCTTGATCCACCGAGACTACAGTCTGATCTTTTGCCCGATCATATGATTTAGTCATTGTACCGCTTGTCAGCTGAAACATAGCCCCACTGCTACCGATAATCGGCATGGTTGTCTGACAATAACTCTCAGCGATGGCTGGCTGAGTCGCAACGTAACCAAGCAATTTCGCTCCAGAAGAATAAATGACAGATGCTTCTATATTGCTAACAAAGAAATTGCTGAACGGAAAGACCTTATTACTTTTTAGCTGTTGATCAACATAATACATCTGGACGGCATTGGGCATATCACCAACGCTAATCAGTTCATAAACCTCGGCGCTGCTACCCGTTGAAATGGTCCCACCATAAACACAGCCAAACGCATAGAGTTTTCCATTGACTGTCATCGTTGAACCATTTGCCAAATTGAATCGTCCGATACTTCCAACAGCGCGGCCATGAACACTATAGCCTTGAGTCGCACTAACAATCAAAGAACCATCGATCGTCCAGTTTCCGTTAGCCGTGACTACAGCATAGTGTGAGATCGAAGTGCTTTTATCTGTCAACGCCGGAACGGTCGGACCCTCATCCAGCATCCTGCATGGTACAACAAGCGTTTTTCCTTCAGGAACAGTGAAATCTCCAATAAAGGTATCTCCGGCCAGCAGAACAACGACATCTGTAGAAGAAAACGCTTGGGAAAGAGATGTGTAATATACTGTCGCCGCTTTATTTCGCGCAACATATTGACCATCCGCTGTTACAGTAACATTAGATAAATTCTTATACTGATATTCAGCAGAACCATAGCCATTTTCACCGCCCGAAGTAATCGTCATTACAGGTGCAAAAATAGCTTTGATTGTTTTATTTCCATTTAGTTCAATGCTGTACGTTGATGTATAGCTGGTTGTTTCGCTTGTAACATCTCTCCAACCAACAAAAACGTAATTTGTAGGTACCGTATTCACCGAGAGCGTCAGTTCTGAACCTCCGACATCCTCATAGGGTGACGAAGGAACACCATTTGTCCCAATGGTCAAGACAGAGTCTCCTATTTTAACCTTTCCGGATGCGAGAGTATTTCCGACATTATCTTCAAAACTCACATTAACTTGATAACGGGTATTGTCAGGCGTAATCGTAAAGTTGGAAATGGTAGATTTATAGGAATAGGTTACTCTTCTTGTGGACGCAAGTGACGAGTTATGCTCATAGCCATAAGACAGAATATAAAGATAGTTTCCTGCTTTGAGCGAAATCTCAACCGTAGTACCAGATGTTTTCTGATTTGCCTCGGTTTTAATCGTAGTGGTCGGGTTTCCAGTCAGTGCCGTAGAAGCTACATGGGTATAGAAATTATAACTTGTTAAGTTGTTTCCGGTTATTGTGTCTTTAAATGAAATCTTACAGTCGTTTTTTGCTTTGATTCGAATGATGTCGGAATAAATATTTACTGTCGACCAGCTTCGTTCTGCACCAGAGGCCTCATCACCAGTAGCAGTACCGGAAGTAGCGGACTCAATGGTGTTATTCTTCTTACTCCAAGTGGGGTCGTCAAAATATGTTGTTAGAATGCTGTCCTTCGGCCCGCCGACATTTGTATCTGAATGCCAGCTATGCTTTGAAGAATGGTAACTGGCTGAGTTGATTTCTACATAGTCGTAAACAGTTTCCCCTGAACTGCTTTCGAGCAGCGTGGCAATAGCGAATAGCGGGTCCAGTTCGAAACGTGCCTCAATGCTGTTGGACGCATCGAGAAACGCCATCGTAACGGTTTTTTCTGTTGATAACAGTGTGTTATTGTTATACCAGCCTGTAAATACAAAATTAGTATTATTCGATGCCGTCAATGTATACTGAGTATTAACGTCGGCGTTGTATGTCTCTCCGATTGTCCTGTTAGAATTGCCGACTTTCGCTGTATAACTGCCTGGTAGCATTCCGTTGATCTCGGCAACAGGATTAAATGTAACATCAACATTGTAAGACGCCACCGTCGCAGAATTGATTGTGATCGTGTATTTCCCAGGAACTGGATTTTGAGTTGCACTGTTTGTTCCATCTTTAGTACCGGAGGAAATCGTAACAGTCAATTTATTGCCAGCAGGCAAGATTTCGGTATAAGTCCCTGCACTTGGGCTGACACTGCCACTGTTGCCGGCTACGGGAGCGATGGAATAAATGACTTCCAGCGCACTGCCGCTATTATTCAAAATAAACACAGAGGCAGAACGAGAAGTGTACGAGTAAGTCGTTGAATTGCAGCCCTTTTCTACGTTTTCCTTGGCATATACCGTAGCAGTAATTGTGCTACCGGATCCGGAAAATGAATCGTTAGTTTTTCCTCCATTGTCGGTATTCGCGGTAGCAGATAAACCGGTGAAAGAAAAACCAGGAATCGTGATCTCTTCCGCTTCGGCCGTCAGCAGCAGCGGATTCTGCACCAGCTCCACGTCGAGCTTACCGCTCTCGTCGATATGGATCTCCGGCACGAAGCCAAAGAGCATGAACAGCACCAATAGCAAAGCGAAGGCTCGCTTTGCCGCTTCTTTCAAAATCGTATTGTTTGTCTTCATCATTCTATGCTCCTTACGCTTCGAATTTCAGCGATGGGCTTTTCTGTTATTCCAGTCCCTTTGCGTGAGGTACCAGGCCGTACCGACGATCCCCATGATCAGCGCGTGGATCGCGAGATTGGAAATACCGAGGAAGATCTTGTCATTGTCCCGGGCAAACTCAAGCAGGAGGCGGCTGTAGCCGAACAGAATCAGCATCAGGGGGTAGTATTCGCCGGTGACTTCAAATTTGTTCTTCTTTTCTTTCAGCCAGATGAAGAGGACGATCGCCACGGCGACCAATGCCTCAATCGGCTGGATCGGGAAGGTCTTGTATTTCAGAACGTGATTGTAAATGCCATACTGCCACGCGTAGCTGTAGCAACAGCCGCCGAACATACAGCCGAAGTGGCTGACGCCGTGCTGCACGCATACGACGGGCGCCAGGTAATCGCACACGGTACGGAAGTCCAGCTTGAACCATTTGCAAAACGGGTATGCGATCACCGGCACCCAGACGAAGATGCGGACGATGTTGTTGCCGCCGAAGTTTTTAAAGCCGCTCTCGGCCCAATAGAGAAAGAACATCCAAGCCAAAGCGAGAGAATAAACGATGACGACAAAGGGTATGGTCTTCTTTAACGGAAGCTTGTAGTTTTTTGCATTGGCGAAGCAGAATACCATGAGCACGACGCCGCCCGCCGCGAAAAAGACATCATATATGAGTTTGTTTAGCCCGTGAGCCTCGACCCAATATAAAAGCTGGTTCATCCCACGATTTCCTCGCAAAGCTTATAGAATTCAGCGATGTCCTGTTCAGACTGTCCATCCCAATAGGTATTCGCCACATCAAACATCGTGCTGGCGCCTGTTCCCGCTTCCTCGTTTTCTTCCGCCCAGCGCATACCGGCATAGGCCTCAGCAATCTCGGTCAGCAAAAGCGCACGGACATCTTCGTCAGACAGATCTGTTACGCCGAGCGCGCTGAGCGCCATGCAAATGCGGGCGTAGCTCTCGTCGTACTTTTCAAGATATCTGCGGTCAGCTCCGCTAAACCCATTGTTGATATAGGCAACATGCGCGTCAGTGTTAGCCAGAATCAGGACGAAAGCAGCCTGCGGACTCACTCCGTCAATCAGATACACAGAGAGCATTTCCTCAGGGTTGTTATAAACAAGATGGTTGTTGTTCCAGATTTCTGCAACTTCCATTCTCTGTTCTTCCGACATTGCCGCGATCTCAGCAGCAGCGGCTTCGACAATCTCATCTGCGACAGGACCGTAGAGATAGGTGCTTTCATACTCCAGCGCCTGATCGATTTGTGAGGTCTCGGCAGCCTTCCTTGCTTCTTCCTCTGCTGCCAATCTTGCTTCTTCGGCGGCTCTTCTGGCTTCTTCCTCTGCCGCTAATTTTGCCTCTTCGGCAGCCTTGATCAGCGTTTCTTCGTCAAGCACAGCGATTTCTTCGAAATCTTCAGTTTCTTCTTCCGCAGGCTCGGCGATCTCGATTACCGCGATCTCCTCGTCCTCGCCTTCATCCGCGGAGGCAGCCGCAGTCAGACCAAGGGTTAGGATCATGGCTGCAACAAGCAGCAGCGCAAGGATTCTGCCGGTGGTAAAGCCTTCCAATCTGTTTTTCATTTTCAAATCCTCCTGATTCTGGAATACTCATAGCACAAGCGCCGTCTCAGCGGCGCCTCTGCTCTGAACATTCAATATGCCGATTCCCGCCCTGTAAGGAGCTCCCCACAGGGCGGGAGAAGTCATATTTTTTTAACCGGATCAGCCGCCAAGGATCATGCTTAGGATGTAATTAATGTCGCTGCTGCCGTAGCCGCTCTCAACAGCGCCAGAGTTAATTAAAGCATCCTGGTTAGCAGCGATCGCAGCCAAAGCACTTACATAGCCGTTAACATCGTTGTTCATTTGGCCGCTGGAAGTGTAGGAATTAAAAGCTGCTGTTGTCCCCATCGAAGTATCGCTGGGGTTGTTGTACACGAAAGCAGTCATCATACCCAGCGCATTCATAATATCGTTCATTTTATCGCTCTGCGACTTGTCAGAGGAAGCCGCAGCAACGATCTGCTCGTTCACATAGCTATAATACTGGGAAGCGTTGTAGTCTGTGCCGCCGATGTTGATTGACCAGTCGGCAGCCGCATCGGAGCTGGCAAAGCCTGTTGCAATGCCGTAAAGGCCTGCCATATTGGAGAGAAGTCCACCAACACCGTTATCTGTATTCATCACGGAATTAAGATCGCCGGTGGAAAGAGCATTGATAAGGGAATCTGTCGTAGCGGAGGTCGTATTCTGAGCTACAAACAACACCGCAGCATTTGAAAGTTGAGCCTTATAGGCATCCGGGTCAGTGGACGGATCCGCTGTGACACCCCAATCTACCAAATCTCCCGGAAGCATACCAGCAATCACGCTGCCGCCGTTCAGCGCGGTGCTCATTGCGTCAACCATTCCGGTCACATCGCCCATTAATTCACCGATCGTCATATTGGTGCCGAAGGTAGATGCCTGGAAAGCAGCCACGGCGTCATCGGAAATCGTGTAGGTGACCTCGGTACCGTCAGAGGTTGTGAAAGTATAGGTAGTCGTGCCGTCGCCATTGGACACCTTGCCGGTCATCTTCGCGCCGCTGCCGTTCGGATCGACACCTTCAAATACGCCGTCAACAAAGGTGAAGGATTCAAAATACTTGAGTTCAACCTCCGTATTGCTGCCGAAGAATTTGAGGAAGCTGTCATTGACCTTGTCAGCATTCAGCGTTCCGAGCTGTACCGGGTGCGCGCCAAGCGCTACAGGGCCGTATCCTTCATTCTTTGCCGTCAGGAAAATCTTTTCGGCAGGAATAGTGACGTCGCTGACGCCAGTGATCTTTTTCCCGGACACCGTCAGGGTAGCAGCAGTTACATCCTTTGCATTGAATCCATTCTCAAGGCATGCGGCAGCAAAGGCTGTGTTGGCAGCGTCGAGTAACTGCAGATCCGCAGCCTTGTTTGCTTTTTTGATGTACCCGCTGTACACAGGGATCGCGATGCCGGCGAGGATTGCCAGGATGGCAATAACTACGATCAGCTCGACAAGAGTGAAACCGGCTTTCCAGTTTCGATTAAAGAATTTGCTCATGACCATTTCTCCTTTTCAATTTTTCAAAACGTGTTTCATTCATGATTAAATACACACAGCACAAAAACCGAAGCTTTCCGGCCCCTCTGCTCTGTGTATTGGGGTTCCCCTGCCCCGATATACGGGGCAGGGGGGGTAAATTAATAAACAAATTAAGGAGCCGGATAAGTCAGAGTCCAGTTCGATCCATCCCAAGTTGCGGAATCAGCACCAGACTTAAAGGTTTCAGGAACAGTGGCATAAACACTGACGTCAACTGAAGTGATTGCAGCATTGTTCTTGTCCAGCAAATCACCCTTAGAACTGCCAACCGTAACATTTTGATTGTTTTTATTAACCGTCATGCTATCAACAGTGCAGATGTGATCCGCGTCCTTATCGGTTGCAACAAAAACGGCAGCAGTCTTAATTGCATCGAGCTGCTGATAATCGGCGGCCTCATTAGCCTTCTTGATGTACCCGGAGTACACGGGGATGGCAATGCCGGCGAGGATCGCAAGGATCGCGATCACAACAATGAGTTCTACGAGAGTAAAGCCTGCGGTTTTCTTCATGGTTCTTTTTTCCTTTCTGAAAGAAAATATTTATATAAGCCTTTTCAAGCCTTATATACTCAATTCACGGCCGGTCGCTGCGGCGCATAGACCGGCTCGGCTACCCGGCGACTCGGATACTGCACGCTGGGCTGCCGGCGCGCCGTTCCGGCACAGACGGGACACTCACTCGCTTTTTTGCGCGTCCGGCTGAACACCACGGCCTGCCAGACATGCCCCTCCGCACAGCGCCACCAGTATTTCCTGGTGCAGCCTTTGGAGATCATCTGCGGCGTTACCCCGCCGTTGAGATCCTGGGCCCACTGTGAAGCAACCTTCGGGTGGGTAGTGGCGAGATCGTTGAAACCGGGCAAAACCCGCCGCCCCGCACAGTATGGGCAGCCGTTTCCGGCTACCCTCGCAAACGGTTCCGCATCATAGCTGTGTCCCCTGGCGCATCTCCACCAGATCTTTTTGTGCGAGCCTCTGTTCACTTCGCGGGGTGACAGACTGTTTTTCTCAACATCCCATTCCCCGCAGAGTGCCGGGTCCGTCGTCAGCAGATCATTGAACCCGGGCAGCACCTTTTTGCCGGTGCAATAGGGACAGCCGCTGCCGTCCTTCCGGGAGAAGATCACAGCCTCATAGCTGTGGCCTCTGGAGCATTTCCACCAAACCTTTTTCGCGCTGGCCGCAGTAAAGCCCTCCGGCCCGCAGCCGTTCTTTTCCCGATCCCACTCGGCAGACAGCTCCGGATTGCTTGTGAGCAGATCGTTTTCCCCTTCTACCGGGATTCTGCCGAAGCAATACGGGCAGCGAGAACCGGCGTTCACGGCGTATACCTTCTGCTGCCAGGAATGGCCGTTCTCACAGCGCCACCATGCCTTCTTATGGGAATTAGGCATGACGGAAGAGGCATCAGCCTCGTTCCTTTCCGCATCCCAAAGTGCGGCAGCATCAGGATTCAAGGTCCGGAAATCATTGACGCCGGGGAGGAGCGTTTGTTTGCTCCCCGCGCTGACCGACTCTGGATCAGCCGCGTCGCACAAGCTGTCCTGAAGCGGCGGATCAGTATGAGCGATTAAATAATCAGCAACAGACAGCATATCAGCCTCCATCCGGCAAGGCGCAACCGAAGCTAACAGCTCTCGGTTTTATGACAGAATTCAAATTCTGTCATAAAACCGAGATAAATAATTGGCATAAATAGAAAAAAGCAGCTCCCAAAAGAGCTGCTTTCAAATTTGCTTCCATTGTTCCTTCATGGCAATCACAAAAAATTCAAAAAAATATGAGCATAAGGAAGATTTACCAGAAATTCCATTATTTTCAATTGAATAGGGCACGACAGATTGATAGTTTGACAAAAGATTTTTCACAACATGGAGCAATCATCAGCGATTCACTGTATATTGGATAAATCAACTATTGCAAACCACAAAAAAATATGATATAGTTCCCTTGAATTGAAGTAATTGCGCTCATTGATAAGATCACTTTTCTTGCTTTCATTTAAAGAATCATCATTTTACTTCCAAAAGCAAGCTTCAATCCATTGATTTCTGTTGTTTCCTATGGACAGAATTTGAATTCTGTATTATCACCTCCGACTGCGGTCGGAGGTTTTTTCATATCACCATATGCATGGCATTGAGCTGGCGGAGATGCTCTTCCCCGCTGTCGACCAGATAGATCCGCGTGGTGTTCACGCTGCTGTGGCCGAGGATATCGGCCAGCATGGCAAGATTTTTATGTATCCGATGGTGAACGACGGCAAACAAATGTCGAAAATTGTGAGGATATCCTTTGCGCGGATCGACCCCCGCCCTGCTGCACAGGCTCTTGATCTCCGCCCAGATCTGCACGCGGGAAATCGCGTTTCCGTTTCGCGTAACAAATACCGACCCCGATTTTATCCGCTGTTGTTTGCAATAGTTTTTCAGCTTCTTCACAAGATCAGCTGTCAACAGGATCGTCCGCAGCTTACCCTTGTTATAAATGTCGACCTTGCGATCATTCAGCGATTCAACCGTCAAAAATCGAAGCTCACTGACGCGCATGCCGGTGCTTCCCAGCGTTTCGACGATTCTGGCCAGTCGCTCGCCGCCATTGCTCTCCGCCGTGCGGATCAGGCGCTCATACTCCTGCTTCGTCAGGTTCTGTTCCTTCGGGCGATAGGTCTGCCGCTGGGTTTTCACCTGTTTCAGCTTCCACTCCGGATGGCCCAGGAAGCAGGCCAGAGAATTTATCGCCGCGATCACTCCATTGATGGTGGATGGCGAGCCGGTCAGGATCGCCTTGTAACGGATCATACTTTCCTTCCCGAGCGGTCGATCACCGAGCCAGCTGTAAAAGCGGCTGACATTGTGCAGGTACTTCTCGATCGTCGCTGAGGAACGCTCCTCGTCGCGCAGCCAGTTACTGTAATTGATCAGGTTGCTGTTCATGATTCCCCCTCCATGATCTCCTATATTATGAATGTGCCTGATTCCAAGAACTGCGATTGAACCAACTAATGCTTGAAAAAAGAATTAAAAAGGTAAAAATTTTAAACTAATTTATGTTTATGCGAAACCGAAGCTTCAACTCCTTCATGCAAGCTCTGATCGCTTATCCAGCGCGTCTCTCCTCAATCAGTTTAATACAGGTAATATAACAGAAAGTGCCGCTCAAAGCAAGATGAAAGAACATGGTAAATCTTTCATAGTTGCTTGATCGCAAATGGCGTCTATTTGTAGGAATAGATGGCAGCATCATGCTACGTCAGCTCCCGGAGCCTCCAGGAGCTCATACCGCCTGTGGACAGCTTTTTCCACAGGCGGTATTTCCATCATCCATAATTGTTTACAGCCTCTAAGAGATCATGTCTGACCTCATCCACCAAGCCATCCGGCGACAGCACACGCACATGCGGGCCGTACTGCACCGCCCAGCGGCGCATGGCGGCGAGATTGACCGTGATCCGGACCGTGACCTCGTCCTCCGTCTCGTCGGAAAAGACCACGTCCGTGCCGAACCAGTCGATGATGTCGTTGAGGAGATACTTCTTGGCCCGGAAGGTCACGGGGGCGCTCTCCCCGGCGAACATATAAACGTGCTCGGCCATGTGCTTTGGCAAATTGATCCCGTTTTCCAGACCGATTACCTCCCGGACAGGCTTTGCGGGCGTATCCAGCAGACGGATATCCGTGATGCGGTCCAGCCGGTAGTGGGACACATTGTCGTGCGGCTCGGTGCAGGAAATCAGATAATAGCGCCCGTTGGCAGCTGCCATCTGGTAAGGGCTGACAACATATTCCTTCACGCTCCCATCCTCGTTTCGACGGGGATGGGGCTTTTTGTCCGTGCCGTAGGATTGATAATGAAAGGCAACCTGTCGACTGCGGGTGATGGCTTCGTCCAGCGTTTCGATGGTGTAGAAGAGCTGTTTGTTCTCCGGTGCGGCGTCCGGCAAAGTGCGGATGTGCCTGACCCGTGAGCGGAAATAGATGTTTGACAGCCCCGCCAGCTTTTCCACCAGCTCCCGGCACTGGCTGTAAGGGATGTGCTTGGAGAAGAGCAGCGAGTCGATGAGCAGCCGCAGTTCGGCGTCGGTAAAGTCGCGCACCAGATAGAAGTCCGACCAGAGGTAGCTCTCCTCCAATTCGCCGGTGGCCCTGTTCGGCACCATGCGGACGGCTTCGGAGTATTCGATCTCATAGCCGCAGTCCATCAGGTTCAGGAGATTGCGGCGGATGGCCTTGCGCTCTGCGCTCATGCCGTACTCCCGGTGCAGGAGTTCCGCGATGTCCTTCTGGCTGAGCCGGTGCTCTTCGTCGGAGTAGCGGCGGAGGATGTCGAGGATATTGACGATCAGCAGCTTTTTCGGCGGTGTTGGCATAGTGGATCACCTCTTGAACAGAGTTCCCGCGCCAGTCATCTCCAGCGGGAGATACTTGCTGTAGTTGGCATCGTGAAACCCGCTTTTTGCACTGGGGTGCCTCATACCGTATACATACAGTTCCCGCTCAAGAGGAATATCAGTATGGTTGTGCGGAAGCATCGGCATATATCGGCACAGAGCGATGTAATCCGATTTTCCGCCCACAGGGATGCTGCCGAAGTCCTCATCTCTCCGTTTTGCTTTGGAGGATGAAGGAAGATTGTTGTACACAAGCCGGCTAAAGCAGAATATTCGGTCGACATGATTGTCGTTCACAAACCTAAACAATTCGTTATTGTATCTTTCACGATTTCCGTTGGCAATCGTCTTTTTTGCTATACTGTCCCCGATGCCGCACAGCACATCTATATAGTTTCCGAAGTACACTTTATCCCAAAACTCTCCGCGTTCCTTATGATTGTTCGGATCAACACCGAAGGAGCGTGTGATTCTGTTAAAAAACTCTCTTCCTTTGAAGGCTCTGTTGCCAAGGTAATCTCCTTTGACAACGCTGCATGTGCTATAACCGGCCGGAACGCCGGGCGTTGTGTCATTTTTCCCTACATGGTGCGATTCACCGAGAATAAGAATGCGAATCGACTGGCTCTCTGCTGTGCTTCCTATGTATTCGCCATGATGCATCGGTATCCCTCCTCTCTTTTTTATTATATCTCCGATGTACTCACATTACAACATATGATGCGACATTTTTATCCCATTATTTCTCTTATCATGCACACAAATGAAGGAGGCGAGAAAATGACCTACATCATTTCTGACGTTCACGGACGTTATGATCTCTATTTACGGATGCTGCGAGAGATCGAGTTCTCGGAGCGGGACGAGCTCTATATCCTCGGCGACGTGATTGATAAGGGCGGGGGCGGGATCGCGATTCTGCTCGACCTGCTAAAACGCATAAATGCCCGTCTGTTGATGGGCAATCACGAGGATCTGGCGCTGCCTGTACTCAGGCTGGCTGCTTTATATCAAAGACTCAAGCCGCTGACAGACAGGGTATTGTATAAACGCTGGATGGAAAACGACGGAAAACCCACAATTGAGGCTTTCCTGCAGCTGAATAGGCAGGCGCAGCAGCGGCTCATTTCGTTTATGCAGTCTCTTCCTCATCGGGCATCGATCACGGTCAGCGGGCAGGTCTATCACCTCTCCCATACCCTGCCGGACGAGCCGCCGGTTACGGAGGACTCGCAGAAGCGCGATTACCTGTGGGGAGAGCCGGACTATCGGCTTTGCTACGGATCCGGGAAAACCTTCCTCACCGGCCACACGCCGACGCATCTCATTGACCCTGCGTATCATGGCCGCATCTGGCAGGGGAACGGGCATGTCGCCATCGACTGCGCCGCTGTTTGCGGCGATGCGCTGGGCTGTATCTGCCTGGAAACACAGGAAGAATACTATGTGAAATAGGAGGAACACCCATGATCTTTTTTGATGCGTCGCCCATGCTGTTCTTTACGGTTCCCTTGAGAGACGAATCCTTCGAGGAACAGGTTTCAGAGTTGTGTTTTGAACGGCTTCACGAAATGGATCCATCCTCACCGAATCTCCGTTCACGACTTGAGAAAGAACTGCTCTGTATGCGTAATACACATTCGGCCATCCATTTTCTGATCTTGAAAACGATAAAAGAAGCATCGGAAGCCATGAGCTACCCCATCATGCTCGGCGGCGCGATCAGCGGCTCCGTGATCGCATGGCTGCTCGGCATTTCGGATATCGATCCGAGGGACGCCATAACAGGCCTTGACCTGATCTGGCCATCCAAATGCGGTACGATACACCGACCGGACTTCGACGTCTGGATTGCCGAGGAAGCGCGGGAGAAGATCGTCCGTGCGCTGGACAGGGAGCTGAGCAAATACCCCGAAGATTCCATCAATGATACGCATTACCGCATCGCCATGCCGGAAATGGCGGCCTGCAGCAAGCTCGGCAGGCTTCGCAGAGAAAGCGGTCTTATCCCGCCGGAAAGCATCTATACCGATTGTAGCCTGTTGAGCCGCACGCTGCTTGAACATCTCCGAAAAGAGCTCTCCGGCGGCGGGGAATGGTGGAGCGAGGAGCAGAGGAAAGGGATCATGCTTCTGGAGACCGAGCTCTCAGATCGCAGTGAAATCGATCTCAACACGGCGGCACGGGTCTTCGGCTGCACGGTTGGCGTTATTCACGGAGAGATCGATCTGAATTCCCCTTTGTTTTATGCTCTGAGGGATGAACTCCCTCACGGCAGCGGAGCGGCGAACCTCGGCTTGTGGCCAAAGGTCACCTGTCTTGAACGGCTCAGAATTCTGGCGGCTTTGCAATGGTATAAAGAAAACGAATAAGATTTTGTATTTTCATAAGTCCCGGATGATTTATGGGAAACAGAAGCCCACCGGGCAGCGGCCGTGCGATTACGGTCGGCGCCCGGTGGGCAAGTATTCTTCAGTTTTCCTCACAGACTCAGCCACTATACCATCATCCGCTCATTTCGGATGATCAAATTCAGGCTGTGAATGATTCCTGCGCTTCCGAAGCCACCTTGGTTTCTACAGCATGAAAGCATAACGAAAAGAATAATGACCGGAAGATTCCGTTATTATTCAGCATTCTGAAGGAGAACCCGTCCTTTACAGTCCGAGGCTTCCGTCCAGGAGCATCCGCATCGGTGCGGAAAGAGCTCCGCCGCGCAGGCAGCCAACAATCGGCCAGAGATAGCTCTGTGCAATGACGCCGACCCGCTTGTGGCCGATCGCCTTGCTGGCGATCTCCATCGCGCGGCGATCCAGCACAATTCCCTGATAGTCACTCCGGCAAAAGTATTTTTCTTTGTGACTGAGTATTCCAAGCTCGCGGGCGTTCTTCAGATAGATGGCACTGGCGTACATTGCGCGCAGCATATGAACATCCAGCTCTCCGGGGAGTCTGGGAAAGACCAGCCTTTCTCCCGCCTCGCGGCAGAGGCGCAGAACCAGGTCGACGCCGTCGCCGAGGATCGGCGCAAAGCGTTTGTACCCGCCCTTTCCCTCGACAAGCAACACATATCCACCGCCCTGTTTGCGGAGCGCCGCGCCGGTCAGGCGGCCAAGCTCCTTGTATTTACGCAGGCCGGTTGCGAGGCAAAAGCGCACCAGCTCGGGATATTTTCCGAGCATTGCGAAGAAGTATTCGTCGTCCTTGCGATGCAGGACTACGTCGGCCCTGCGGCGCGCCGGGTAGGTATAATCGCTCATCTCAAGCTTGAAGCCCTTACAGAGATACGCCGCATAGGTGTGCACGGTGTTTGGTGTGCAGGTCCTTGCTTTGTCGTCCAGGTAGTTCTGGATCAAGGGGACCAGATCACAGAGCCTCATCCCCGGGCGGATCTTCTTGCTCTTGAACGCCCAGTTGATGAAGCAGTGAAGATTCTGATAAAGATTTCTTCCGGTACATTCCGAGTAAGCAACGCACTTATCCGGCTTTCCCTTGTGAGAGTGTTTATATTCGTGCTTGCTCTGCCCTTTGCCCAATGCATACTGCTTGTTTGCCAGCCGAAAGGCCTCCCTGTCGATCTTCTCCACCGTCATCGTCAGCTCGAAGCAGTCATCGACGCTGAATATAAATGTGCCCTGTTTGATTTTATAGTGTTTGTCCGACCCGGTTTTTTCCGCTTTGGAAGGTGAAGTCTGGCTCGAATAGGGTCTTGTCATAGTTTGGTACCTCCTGAATATAAAGTGCGGCCGCCCAAATGCTGGGTTGTTAACTTGATTTTGGTCTCACCCGGAGACCGGAGTACAGGCGGAGGACCTCTGCGGTGTGGTCATACGCTTATACCTGAACAGCAAAATCGCAGCTGCTCATAAGATAGCTGTCAGGAAAGCGGATGACCAAAGCCGGGCGGCCGCACGGCGTCACAAGTCGCTTAACCTGTCAGCGGGGGTGAGGGGCCGACGGTCTCGGCTCCCCGCGGGATAAAGATTCTGATTCTTTCTCCGGCGCTTTGAACGGGAAAACGCCGGAAACCCATTGTTTGTGCTTCTGTTTTGATATTCATGTTGTTCTCCTTTCTCATGTCCACTTCACTCCGGCGGGGAAAGCCTCCGCAGACGCGCCTGGTCGTCCAAAAAGAACAATCATACTAGTCTCCCATAAAACGCTAAAAAAGCGTTTTATAGCGCCGAAGGCGCGTCGGAGACTGCATGAGACGTGTTTTGTGCCCTGAGGCACAAAACTGCAGCGCGTTTTACGCGATGCCTTTCCAATAAAATGAAGCATTTTATTGGAAAACAGTATCAGGCGCGCAGGCTTTGCTCCCGCCGGGGTGCTTCGTGTCATTCTGTTTCATCATATGAAATATGAAAAAGCAGACCGGGCCCACTTTGGGGCACAATCTGCTTTTACAAAACCGGGTGTATGTTATTCTGATCCTGTGTGAAAGAAAGCTCTGATCCGGGATTCTTTCATTCAGGTGTTCTCTTCTATATCCTACTGCAATTTTACTTCCAAGCTTTTTATCCGTCAAGTTTTTGCACATATATCCGTCACAAAAAATCGAAAAACATTCCGGTGAGCTTTTGATCTCCCGGATGTCTTTGGTTTACAGCCTGTTTACCATAAAAACCATATCGCATTATTTCTGGATACGCACATCTCAAATCGGTATTCTTATTCCTTGAGAGTCTCCTGTTATGAGTCCATATCTGCGTAAACTTTGTTATGTTAACCAACGCCGTGCCATAGAAGCCCTCCGCACAGCAGAGGGCTTCTATGGGTTATTTATTGCATCTATTCATTGGGCAACTGCCTGGCAAGAAATACAGTCA
>ODAI013520336.1_pt1 | contig 19803 bp, 15 predicted proteins | sample 1539321 | NCBI WGS metagenome assembly ODAI01 (sample SAMN02144231, study PRJEB22623) | gut metagenome | biome: sheep rumen | host: Ovis aries | place: New Zealand
AGCAAGTGTTAATCCTTGTACAATGATTGGTCTACGTCATTGAACAACAATAGATATCGGATTAAGTTCTTGTTTAACAGAATCGTAGTTTGCAGAGAAATTTACTCAACCAGCAGAGAATGTTACAGTAACTTTACCATTTTCTGGCTCGATTTCAGCATTCTTGATATATTTCTGAATAGTTTCTGTAATAGCACGATATTCTTTTAATCAGAATCCGGTATCAGTATCTTCTAATTTGTAAGCCATAACATTTCTAATCATATAGAGTGTTGATGAAGCATCAACGTTAGTAAGATCTAACGTGCTAAGAAGTTGACTTGCTAATAATTCATGACTGACTTCAACATTAGTTAATGCTCATTTATTGAGTTTGAAGGTATAGATAACAGGCTCTTTTACAACAACTCCAATATTATTAGATTGTAAAACAACTCAAGTACTACTACAAGAAACAAGTTGACTCTTAAATTGGGCCTCTATTTGATCACAAAGTCCAATATCATCAGAAGGTTTATTTGCAAAATCTTTATAGTCATTGATAAGAGTAAGTGCTTGATTTAATGAATATTTAGATTTTGAAGAACTAATAGAACTATTAATGAAGTTAGTAAGAGTTTCGTTTACTCATTCATCTTCAGTGCTAATAGAAATCGTAACAACAAAGAGTTGAAGGTTCTCATATTTTAGTGTAGCATTGATAGTATATTCTGTTCTTAAATCAACTCAGTTCACAAGTAGTGTGTTTTCGTCTTCTCAGTTTTCAACAGAGTAAAGGTTGAAATCAGCAGGAAGATAACTTTGAATGAAAATATCTTTTAGAGGCTGCTTTTCAACAACGGTTGTAGTTTTCTTTGTTGTTGTAGTAGTTGTTGTCTCATATTTATAGAGAGATTCTTCTTGAAGTCATTTATAACCAGCAACAGTATCTCAATAGTTGATTGTTAGCATGTCAGAATTGAGAGATGTTCTATCTTCTTTATTCATCTTGGATTTTTCATCTTTGAAATAAGGAGAAAGAACATTCATATTAAACCAATAAGCAAATGATTTAGTGAAAGGAGATAATAATGCATCTTGTCTACCTTCTTCTTTAAGAAGTACTTCACGTAAAAATCCAATATAAGATTGAATAAGTGATTTCACATCAGATGAAGTTGAAATTCCTCTATAAATCATTTGTTGTAAAGAGAATAGTTTATATTCATTTAATGAACGATTATTATAAGCTAAGGTTTCAATATATCATACTGAAAATTGTTTATTTAATGCAAGGAAGTCTCTTAAAAGTACAAATTTGTTATAGCTATCACTACCACAGTTACGGAACAGATCTGATAGGTTATTATCGATGTCGGTTACGAAATTACCATACTTTAGAATTCAATCACACATATCTTTTTTGTAGTGAGAGTTGCTACTTAATGCATTAAAATAAAGTGATATTTCATTAGTAGATCCTGCTAAATCATAAAGATAAAAACGATCTAAGAAGTTTCTAACATATGATTTACAAACAAAGGAACTGCTTGATTTTGTTGTTGTACATTCAAGTCAGAAATGATTCTTTAGAGAAGATCCTCATAAAGAGAATAGTTGAGGATTTTTTGCTCCATTAGTGCTTTGATTTGCAGGAACAACAAGTACATTTTGAAAGAAACTTTTCATGTAATCATCATTATATCTTTCTTTATTTTGTCATTGAACATAGTAATCTAAAGTGGTTGAAGAAATGCTGGTTTTTCTAGGTAAAGTTAACCCCTCTTTTTCTAATAATACATCTTCTGCAACGATATTTCAGTTGGTGATATTTAAATTTCAGTTTAAAAGAATCCCTTTTAGTCCAGGAATAGAAGCAACTTGTTGTTGTTTGTTGTTGAAATGTGTTTGTGCTTGAGAGACGGTTCCGGTATCTTTCTTTTCTAATAGATAAATAGAAGAAAAATATCCTGAAGTAAGCATAAAAAATGATGCAACAATTGATAGAATTCAAGCAGAAAGCGCAACTCAATACTTAAACAACATCTTATGGATAAGTCCATAATTACGTATTATTTTTAACTGTTCTTTGTTGTAAAATATAGATTCTTGCATGATGTATTTTAAAATAAATAATCCAAATTAATTATACGTAGAATTAAAGAAAAAATCAAATTTTGACAAGATAAATAGTGTTGTTCTTTAAGTAAAAATAAATTATATAAGAATTTAAATGCATGAATTTGCTAATTCATAAAAAACCTAGAATTTAATCTAGGTTTTTTAAGTTAATCAATATGTTTTTTTATGCAAAGATTTCTAATTTCTCAATAGACTCAGAAATACTATTAAAGTTTTCTGTTCCATTAGTGATAATAACATTTTTACCTTGAGCTTTCAAATCGTTAGCAATTTCTTCAAAAACTCATTGAATAACAAGGCTAAGGTTATTTTTCCATCTTGTATATCCTTCAGGATTTTCTGTTTTTCTTTTAGCGAGTGATACTTTAAAATCAGCCCACATCATTTTAAGTCCTAAAGCATTCATAGCGGTTTTTGCAATAAAGTTTAGTGAGTCAAAAAATGCATTCATAAAGCTATCAAATACGTATCAAACTCTATCATCCTGCATGTAAATCGCAATAGTGTCTCATTGTACAGCTAACATAGTTTGTTCGAAAGCAGGTACAATACTAGGAACTACTTTTGCAGGAGTAGTATCTTCACTTACTCCAAGTGGAATAAAAATCATAGCTCCATATTGTTCTTTAAAGTGAACCAAGAGCTTTTTTGCGGCTTTTTCTACTGATTCGTTAAGTAATGGAGTTAATTCTGACATGATAATGAATTAGAATATAAATTAAGCAGCAATTCTTAAACTACTATCTTTTGTTTTTGGCTTTTCAAAGAATTCAATAGCTTCAGCTAATTCTTTTTTATTCTTAGCATATTCGTGAATATCAATTCCTTTTTGGTAGGCTTCACAAGCTTGAACGATAGCTTTAGCGCCAGCTTGAGTTCCTTTTGGATGAGCGTGACATCCAGCACCCATAGTGGTAATAAAGTCGGTAGTTCCCATTAAATCAATAAATGGCTTAAGAAGAACAGGATTTAATCCACCTGAAATAATAGGGCAACACATCTTAAGTCCTCTCCAAGAATCATCTCTTAAAACTTCTTCAAGATCATCATCTCTTTGTACTAAATCAACGAAATCTTTATCTGTTTCAGGAATAGTTCCCCAAGATTGTTCAAAGAAATGTCCTTGTTTTTTCATATATCTAATTCCTTCAGCAGCTGTAATATCTTCAGCTTTATCACCAGCCATTTTACCAACACCAGCAGTACCAGTATGAATACCACTAGCACCAGCAAGTCTAGCAAATTTAGAAAGAACTAATACTGAGTATCCAATAGGATTTTCAGGTCTAGTATATGCTCCATGACCAGCTCTGTGGAAATGGATAAATACATCTGGATATTTTCTTCTTAAAGTTTGAACAGCCATCCAACCAGCAGTGGTACCATCAATTAAGAAAGCATATGAACCTGGTTCAAAACCTGCGTTTCTAATCATTTCACATCTTTCAATCATAGTATCATAATCAGCTGCAGATACGTTAAATGAGTGAACTTTTTTATGTCCAGTTTCTTTTACAGCTTTATCCATAGCTTCTTTTACGTGTTTAACCATTTTGTCATAAGGACAGAAATCTTGGTTGGCTTGTGGTTCATCGTTTTTAACAAAATCTCCTCATCCTACCCAGAAATCATAACAAACTTCAGCGTATTCAGCAGAAGTTAATCCCATCTTAGGTTTAATGATAGTACCAAGAATAGGTCTTCCATGAACATCTAAATAGTTTCTCATATCTTCAAGAGTATAACTAGGTCCATCATATTGTTCAAGCATAGCAGCAGGGAACCAAACATCAAGAAGTTTTAATGCTGATACTTCTTTCATACCAAAGATGTTACCTGCGATATAAGTCATAATGTTTTGAACATTACCACCTCTATCAAATAATCTCCATGGGAAAGCAATCCATACAAGTTCTTTTTCTTCATCAACCTTATATACAAGAGCATTCATTTCTCTAGAGAATGCGGTTTCAGTTTGTACTAGAAAGTTGGTACCTGTAGAAGATTCAGCAGCAACTTCACATGCAGCTTGAAGAATATTAAGATTCTTTCCTGGTTTTAAATGATAGACTCCTAACATGTATTCACCGTTTTTAGGATTAGCGAGATCTAAATTTACATAAGCTAGTTGGTGATCATTTAAACTAGCAAGTAGACTGTTTGTTTTTGTCATGTATTTATTTTTATAAGAATAAAGTATTAATACATAATAATGATAATCATAAAAATAATTTTTGCAAAAAAGCTGGATTTTTTTCAATTCCAGAATAGAATGTAGAAAATGTGTTAAATAAAAGAATTTTTCTAGATTTAAAGAAATCTGATACTAATAAAAATATGCTTAAACCATAGTCTCTGGCATCCAATTTATCTTAAATCCTTTTCTGTTGAGAGAAAGCTTGGTATAAACAACATCCATAAAATTTCTTACTTCTTTTCATTTTAGAATGATATTGTACCTATACTTTCAGAATACTTTGTAGATAAGAGGTGGTGTAGTGTAGATTTCCATATCCTTTAATTGATATTTTTCTTGAAGATAGAGCAGTTCTTTATGAAGTTGATCTACTTTGTTGTAGAGCTTTTCTTCTATCTCATCTTTATACAGGATAAGACACATCTCTCAAAAAGGAGGATAGTTGTTACTTTGACGAAATTCATTTTCTATAGAAAAAAACTCATCTTTATTGAGCCTGCAGGCACAGCGTATGCTATATTGATCAGGATTTAATGTCTGAACGATAAAATTTTTACAAGGGTGTTTTACAAAGGCTTCATAAAGGAAATAGAAATTCTTCTCATTAGCATTATAGTCAGGAACATTTAATCAAATGTCTGCATCAAGAAAGATGAGAAGGTCAAATTTCCGGTTTTTTATAGGAGTAGTTAGAAGAGAGGTTCATATACAAATCGGTGGAGTTCAGCTTGCTGAAAGCTCATTAAGTTTGTTTTCAAATTTTTCTATTTTGTTTTTTGAATTTACTGTTTCTGACTCAATGATGAGCGATTCAGCTCAGTATTGTTCTTTAAGAATTTCTGCTAATTTTTGTGTCCCTATTCCAAATTCGATAATCTCTTCATTTCAACATCTTTCACAAACTTTTGGATAGTTGTATTGTTTTTTACAAATATGACAGATTCAGACCTTTTCTCAGTTTGGAAGAATGTGATAATTAATAGCAACTGAACAGCGGTCACATTGTGGTATGGCTCAACAGTGATGACAGATTACTCAGGTGTTAAATCATTTTTTGTTAATCAATATCCCTATTTTTTTCTTTTGAGAAAGATATTTCGTTATTCATTTATCAAAAAGTTCAGAAAAGTTTTTATTAAGTTCTCTTTTCATATCGACTAAAAAAATTTTTTTATCTCAATGGTCAAAGCATTCAAAATTCATGGGTTACTTTGTAGTTAAGAGAGATAAAATTTCCAACATTTCATTGTAAGTTTTTTTCTGAAGAATTCATTGTCTTATTTCGCGAGAACAAGGAATTCATTTGAGATACTGAAATGCATATTTTCTAAATTCTACTATTGAATGATATGCTTGATCTGGATTAATGGTTTTTTCTAATGAATGGAGTTCTTCAATGTTTGGCTGATTAAAAGAGTATCATTCCATTACCTTTATATATTTTTCAAATCGAAATTCTGTTGTAATCATGAGTTTTAGATGCTCTTTCATAACATCTATTTTTTCATTTAATGTTGGCGTGTAGTTCGTGAATATTCGTGGATTTCAAATAGCTCATTGTCCAATCATTACTCAATCGAAATCTTTACTCAATTCAAGAGCTTGCTGATATTCTGTGATTCCTCAATTTGCGATTATAGGACATAAAGAACCTTCTTTAACTTTTTTAATAAATCAAAAATCTGCTTCTCAAGAGTAAAGTTGCTTTAGCGTTCTTCAATGAATGCTTATAAAATCAGTATGTTTTGAAACTTCAATAAGAAAATTTAGTTGTTCATCTTTGTCTTCATCATTAAGTCCGGCTCTTGATTTTACAGAAAAACTTAGTCAAGATCCTTTTATTCTTTTAGAAAGTTCTTTTATTATTTCTAATGTTTCTGGCCTGTGCTTTAACATATCACTACCTCATCAACATTTCATTACAGTATTAGAGGGACATCAAGTATTAAGTTCTATTCAAGAAAAACTTTCTCAGAAATTCTCTATCAGAAGAGATGCAGCTTTAATGAGATTCTCCTTCCTTCATCAGAAAAGTTGAGCAATAGGTTTTCTGTTGGTTTTGATTGTTAAAAGATGTTTTGCTACTCATCATGGATTTATTACAAATCAATCAGCATTCATGAATTCAGTCCATGTTTGAAGTGTGTCTTCTTTTTCTTTGTGATTATCAAAAATCTTCTCGGTAATATAACGAGTTGCTCAGTTAGTAATTCAATCCATAGGAGCAAAACAAAGTTTCATAGTAAGTTATCTAATATAATTAAACATATATTAATTTTGTTCTTGATAAAATAAATACAAAATCGTTTTTAAAAAAAGGAGTTCAATTGAGCTCCTTTTAGTGATATTATTTCAGAATATTAACTTACTCCACCAGTTAATGTATTTAAAGTAACAGTATCTCCAATTTCTTTATGTAGAGGTACTTGAATTTCCATACCTGTTTCAAGTGTAGCAGGTTTAGTTCCAGATTGAGCTCTATTTCATTTAATTCCTGGAACAGTATCTTTAATAACATAAGTGATAGTTGAAGGAAGAATTACATTAATAACGTTTCCGTTATAGATTTGTAAATATACATCAAGATTGTCTTTAAGATATCCAGTAATGTCTTCAATAGTATCAGCTTGGATTTCATGAATTTCTCAAGTATCATTTTCCATGAAAGAGTAAGTGTCTCCAGTGTTGTAGAGATATACAGCATTTTGTGTAGAAATCTCAGCTTGATCTAATGTAATTCAAGATTTTACAGTTACATTTTGAACACCATTAGTAGCTAAATTTCTAACCTTGTAAGTGTAAGATCCTTGTCTTTGTTGCATTTGCATGAAAGAAAGATCTAATACAACGAAAAGTTGTCCATCCATTTCTAGAACTGTTCATTTTTTTACTTTTGAGGCATCTATTTTTACCATGTGAAAATATCAAAATTTAAAAAATTTCAATTAGAAAGATATCGATTCAGCTTTTATTTTCAATGTTTATTGCATAGAAAATGCTATTACATAGAAATTTTCAAATTAAAAAGCTGATAATACCGTATAATAAAACAGATTTAATAGCTACAAACTGGAGAATAATTCAATCGTAATATCAAATTATTAACTGATATTTTTTCGCAAAATGTGGTGATTGTATAGAAAAATATATCGAATTAGGTGTAAAATGGTGTCGATTTTTATTCGAATTAGGTGTAAAATATTAAAAAATAATAGTAAATACTTAGTGTTCCCTAATTCAGTATAAAATGAATCTTTTAAACAGAAAAAAATAGGCAATAAAAAAACACTAGCCGAAATTAGCTAGTGCTCTTTGCATTTATGTAATATTAGATGTTTTTAAAATTGTAGAGTTCAATACCGTTTATCATATCTCATTTTTCAGAATCAATTGTTTCATTTGCTTGAAGGATAAGGATTTTATCATCAAGAGAGATATTTCATTTAAAGATCATTCTAATCATTTCTTTTCAAATCTTTTTTAGATTTTCATAGTTGAATGATTGTGAGATTTTATAACCTTTTACTCACCATACAAGACTTAAATATCTATACGTTTCTTTTGATTGAGTGAAGGTAATAACAGGAATTTTAGGAGCAAGAGAAGAGAATCTTGAGGCAGTGTATCCGTTTTCTGTAAAACAGATAGCTGTCTTAATTCCAAGCTCATTTCAACTTCTAAAAGCATTATAGATAATGTAATCTCTTACTTCAAAATCTCATTCTTTTTCAAATCTTTTGAGTGCTTTTTCGTTAAGTTTATTTTCGATATCAGAAAGAATATTTCCTGTCTTTTCAATAGCATCAAAAACTTCATCCTCAATAAGGAATGTTTCAAGCATAATTCCATCTACAGCTTCTTTGCTGTATTCTAGAATCTCATCTCAGAATTTCTTTTCAAAGTCTGCTCAGTATTCAACAGCAACTTTTGTTAATAAGATAGGTTTTCCTGCATCTTTTATTTTCCTAATGATTTCTATAACATCTTCTTTCTTTAGTGAAGGGAAAGCGTCAATTCAGAAGATGATACCATCAGCAACTTCAAGTATGCTATCAAGATTCTTAAGTCAATTCTCAGTTTCAATCTTGGCAAAGATTTTCATATCTTTTGCATTATTATTTTCTAAGAATTCTTTAGCACTTTTAATATGATTTGCAGAGTTGGTGCAAGAAACACCTAAAACATGTGAACCATATTCAAGTCATCGAAGAATATCTTTTTTATCTTTTTCTGAAATCTCATCTTCAGCAAAATTATTAAGATCTCTAAAAAGAACTCTGTCGTATTGAATAATTTTTCCTTTACCTGCTTCAATAACTTCTACTTCTGCAGTATCTTCTTTAGTTTCTAATACTTTTAATTCAACATTACTTTGTTGACAAGTAATAATTGTCCCTTCCTTTAAATTTCAAAGTTCTGGATAATCAATATAGATTTTGTTTAATCATTCTTGTGCATAATCAGAAAACTCTGCTGTCCATTTATCTCATTTTTTAACAGCAAGGTCTCAAGTATTTTTAATTCTTATATCAATTCCTTTTGTTTCAAGAATAACTGTTTTACTGTTATCAAGTTTCATTAAAGTGTCGATGTATTTTTTATTGTTATCGTCGTATCCTTTAGAAAGTGTAATTCTAAATGCATCGACCATGTTTATTACTTTTGAAAGTACAGTTTCTTTGGCAAGAGTTGGACTTACTCCAGCAATAATTTTTGTAAATCTGAAGTTATTCATTTATTGATATATGATATAAAATTTATTCTTCTGTATTTACTACAACAAATCCTTTTCTTTTAATTAGTGATGATGTTTGTCTGCTGTTGATTACAATATTGGCATTGTTATCTGCTTTTGCATAGATGAGACCATCATCAACAAGAAGTGGAACTGTTTTATTTCTAAAGTTTTCAGGGAGAGAAATAATGAGTGGTTCATTTTTTCTTTCTCCTCCTGCGATATCTACTTTAACATCAAGCAAAGGAAGTTCATTGAATGTTCTAACATGAATTCCTAAACCAATTTCTTTTTCAAGATTGGTGATTGCACTTCCTCATTTTCCGATGATTTTTCCTTTATAGTATTCAGGAATATAAAGATCTATTTCATTTCATTTTACACTTAGGTGGAAGTCACAAGGAAGAAGTTGTTGTAATTTCCTTTGAATACCTTCTTTTGCATAAGTTGATACGATTTGTTGTTTAGCAGGAGTTTTTGGTGTTCAGTCTGCTTCATAAGCAATAGGCATAACTACAACTTGTTCTCCAAATGTATAGATTTCATAAAGTGGTTTCTTTTGAATGAAACTTGATACTACAATTACAGGTCTAGCAAGTTCTTCAGAAAGCATACCATCAGGAACCTTAGCAGTAAGTTCTAGTTGAAGAACTTCAGTAATCTTTCCTCCTTCAATAAAGATAACAGTGTCAATAACTTGTGGAATAATACCCATTTCGATACTTCAAATGAATCTTTGGATACTATCTACTGGTTTGGTAGCATGGATTACTCCAACAAGTCCAATACCTGTAAGTCTAAGATCTTTATAAAGTTCAAAGTCAGGTTTATTTCTTACTTCATCATAGATGGTGTAGTCGGGTCTTGAAAGAAGGAGAATATCTCTAACTTCATCGTGACTACCATAGGTGAAAGAATATTGTACGATATCATCATCTAGCATAAGATCTCTTGGAGATTCAATGGTTTTGATAATATGATTATCTTTATGAAAAAGTTCAATAAGTGCTGCAGTGAATGTTGATTTTCAACTTCCTGGTGCTCAAGAAACAAGGATACCTTTTGATTTATTTCTAAGTAAATCAAATAGGTCTTTATCAAGATTATAATCTTCAATAGACATCTTTTTTACTGGTTTTACAGCAGTAAGTTCAAGTCCATCAGAAAGTGCAGGATAAACAATAACAATTCTATATGGTCCTATTTGAAGTACTTTAGAAAGTTCTCTATTGATTTCTAAGTAGGCGTCTTCTCTATTTTCAATTTCCTTAAAAAGTTGATCTATGAGATTTTCAAGCATTTCTTTTGTCATAATCTCATTGGGATCAATAACAGGGTTCCAATTTCAAGGTGTTCATTTTTTTCTTAAAATAGGTCTGTTTGCTTTTAAGTGAAGAGACATTGTTGTCTCATCAAAATATTTGTCAAGTACCGAATTTCCAATAATTTGTTCTGTCATAATTTTTGTTTGAAAAGATAAAAGTCATAATCGCTTATAATTATACTCCAAAACGCGTGGAAATACAAAATTTTATGACTTTTTCTTTTTTCTTATATAAAAAGCGGACGCAATATAGTCAAAAATCAAAAAAAATCAAGAGAAACCGCACTTTTAGCTTATAAAAGTCGGCTTTATAACTGCGTTTTGCTGTCTCTTTTTTTAAAAAGTAGTTTTTTAATTATTCTTTATTGTCTCAATAAGTTCAGGAAAGTGTTCTTGATTAAAGTGTCCTCTATCTTCAAATATCATGAATTTTGCATTAGGAAGTTCTTTAATGAGTCTTTCACTGTGGTTGAATGGTACAACAGGATCATCTTTAGAATGTCGAATCCATAGTTTTTTACATTGGTCTTGAATGTTGCGAATGTTTTCTAGGTTGCATCTAAAATCTCAAATATAATTATCTCATTCTGGAAGCCCTATTTCATCGATTGCAGGTGAGATAATATGAAGCTGATCTATCATTTTAGGGAATCTGTTTTCGCTGAGATATTTTGTGAGAAATATTGCTCAAAGAGAGTGTCAAATAAGAATAATCTCTTCTCAGTTTAGGAATGGAAAATGTTTTTCAAACCATAATTTCCAAATTTTATAACATGCCATTTCTTTATTTGGCATTTCTGGCTTGATTACTTGGTAGTCTGGTAATTCTTTTTCAAGAGTTTTTCTTCGTCTTTTCTTTTCCTCGAAAGGATTGATTTCCCAATTTTTCATAGTTTCATAAAGTTCATCATTGTTTTTGGCTAATGTTCATCCATGAATAAAAAGAACTTGCTTCATTTTGCTTGAGATAAGATGATAAATATTCTACAGTTTAAAAATATTGTGAAAGAAATCAAAGAGAAAGATTATATTAATTATTTATCAATAGTGAGAATTGAAATTAGGCTTTCAAACCGTGGGAAAAACGAGAAAATACGAGTTGTGATATGGTTCGTAAAACGGTGCTAGAAAAAATAGAAGATGATGGAGTTGTAGTTAATTAGAGTTGTAAACCGAAAAGAATTTTAATATAAAATTATCTGTTAGTAGTATTTGATATCATAGATGATAACTGCTTATTTAACCGCGAAGTTAGATTGTTAAATTACTATTGACTTTTTGTTGTGAATAATTATATTCATGTTGTCCATCTCTAGATGGAGATTGATACCAAACATTTTCTACATATGGAGGGGAGAGAATAATCTCCCCTTTTCTTTTTTCCTTGAAAAGAAGTAATATATTATTAATCTTTATTGTGGTATTCTTCTTTTTATATTTGCTAGAAGATTGAAAAATGAAAACAACAATAAAAAATATGCTACTATTTTCTCTTTTCTTTTGAGTGTTTCTTTGATTCTTTTCTTATGCAGAATGAGAGAAAGTTGTTATAGATCCTGTTACTAAGAAAATTATTATACAGTCTTGAGATCAAAATTTGGATTTAGAGGCGTTGAAAACTATGAGTCAATCAGGTAGTTGAGAATCTGCAAGTAGTGAGATAAAATCTGTAGAAACTAACGAAGAGCAAAAACCACAAGAAGAAAAAAAAGAAACCGTTGATGAGAAAAAAAATGAAACCCTCTATGCTGAACTTGAGTGATGAGAAGAAATAGATAAAGCATTATATTGGATGTATAATAACGGTTTAACAAAGTATGATAATTTACAAGACTATAGACCTGATGATCCATTGCTAAGAGAAGAAGCTGCAAAGATTATATGACAGGCTTATAATATTTTATGATATTCTAAAGAAATAAAAAATAATGAGTGTAGTTTCTCAGATGAAGCTCAATTTGATCCGTCATTAGCATCTTATGTAAAAGATACTTGTTCTTATTGAATCTTTAGGTGAAGTAATTGAAGTTTTTTGCCTCAAAAATCATTGAGTAAAGCAGAAGCGTTAACTGTTTTGATAAGAATTCTAGAGTGAGAATTAAGTAGTGAAGAATTTAATCCATGGTGGACATTATATTTTGTTAAAGCTAAGAGTATTGCGTTAAGTAATGAGTCTGATGTTAATAGTCTAGATAGACCAGTAACAAGAAGAGAAATCGCATTATTAATTTATAGATTTAAAAAGATTGTATTAGACAGCCAATTAAATAGTGCGGCAAAACAACAAATTTCTTTAATTAATCAAAACCCAGTAAATTTTGTTCCAGAAGATAAAAAAAACTGAGAAGAAAATAAAGAACAAACTCCTTCAACACAATTAAGTTGAGAAAATAAAAATAACGAAGATTTTTCAGGAGTATTGTCTTGAGTGGATTTTTGAGTAACAACATCTCTCAGTATTTTAAATAGTCCTGAAGTCGTTGAGGCAATTAATTGGATGAGAGATAAAGGCTTAACATCAGCAAAAGATATTAATGCATATATGCCATTTCAGTATCTAACAAGAGAACAGGCTGCAAAAATGTTTTTACAATTTGCAAAAGCACTTGATTATACAACTCCTTTAGAAGAGAATCCTTCATGTAATTTTAGTGATTTAAAAGAGGCTGATCCTAATTTAACTTCAAGTATTCAAGAAGTTTGTAAATTGTGATTAATGCAATGATCAAATTGAAAATTTTCACCAAATGCTATTATGACAAAATCTCAATTTGTAACGATGCTTATCAGATTATCTGAAGGTAAACGTTTAGATGAGACAACAAATCCATGGTGGGCAAATTACTTTATTAAGGCATGAGAGCTTTGAATCTTAGATAAATGAGATATTTCTTCATTCGAAGGATCTTTAACAAGATATGAAGCTGCATTATTGTTTTATAGATTTCAATTAAAACAAGCTATTAATTCATGATTAAATGCTTGAAATTTAAAAAATGAGGTTCTTTCATCTGTAAAGAATAGTGATGGTTGATTTGCTTCATGAGATATTGATAATTCATATGCTGTTTTGCTTGATGCAAATCTATTAAAAAATCAGTTCTTCCAAGAAGGATATTTAGAGCTTTTGTGAGTAAGATATCTCCTTAAAAAGACTGCTATGACAGTGTTTGATATCTGAGATGAAAGTTTTGTATGGTATTGAGATTTGTATGACTTTGCCACAGATTCAAAGGTGTGAACAGTGAATTTTATAGTTTCTAATGGTAATGTTATCCAGTGAACAATTAGATTAACAGAAAATTCTCAGACTTGGAATGTAAAAGAAAGTAAAACAACTACAGCATGGTATAATCTTATTCAATTATAGTTTTATATTATTGTGATTTAAGAAATGAAAAAAAAGAGTATTATTTTATCTGCAGTTATTGTGCTAGGACTATGAATGATTTGAGTTGCACAATATGCATTTTGATGGAGCCTTTTTTGAACAGATATTTATAAGCAAACTCTAGCTTGAGAAGCTGTTCCTTTTGACAGTCTTCATCAATTTAATATTGAAAGATTTGATAGAGAATTAGCTGTTGTAAGATTAGATGAGGCTCAAGTGCAAATGAATTGGAAAAGAGCGTGAATCTTTAAGCCAATGATTGAAAAGAAACTTTCAGCGGCATGACTTCCATTGGATCTTTTTTATTTGGCTGTTGCTGAATCTTATTTAAGAGATAATGTAGTAAGTAGTGCATGAGCAGCCTGACTTTGGCAATTTATGCCAGCAACTGCTAAATCTTATGGTTTAAGAGTTGATGAATATATAGATGAAAGATATGACGCTGAAAAATCTACTGATGCAGCGATACAATACTTGAAAAAAGCATATGATAAATTTTGAAATTGGACATTAGCAATGGCTTCATATAATAGAGGAATTAATGGTATTGCTAATGACATGGCAAACCAATATCAAAGTTCTTTCTATGATTTATGGGAGAATAATGAAACTTCAAGATATATCTTTAGAATCATAGCAGCAAAAGAAGTTTTAAAAAATCCTAGTCGTTATTTTGATGTAAGCAAATGGTGATGACAATATTCAGCTCCTGATACAATGGAAGTTGAATTAACAAAGACTGATGATTTGGCTGTTTGGGCTGCAGGGAAATGATATACATATGCAGAGATTAGATATCTAAATCCTTGGATAAGAAAAAATGCATTACCTGAAGGTGTATGGAAGGTAAAAGTGTATAAAAGATAATTTTATGAAGAAAATTGAAAAGTAGATAACAGATTGGTGTATCTACTTTTTTTGTAAATTAAAAATGATAATTATTATTTTTGAATAACTTCTAAGATAGTATTAAGCTTATTTTCATCTACACATAAAAAACAAGAAATAGAATATTTATTAAAGTTGGATAAGTATTTTTTTAGTTTTAAATACCCAAAATGATACCTGTCCATTTAGATTATATTTTTGTTTGATGGCTTTAACGGCATCTTGAATTCTTGTGGCTCATTGAGTATTAGGAAGCAATACTCAACTATTTTGACCATTTCATTCTACAACGAATAATCAATATTGATCTAATGGAATGGTTTTTAACGTATTTGGATCATTTTGTTGCCTAATTTCTTCAACGATATCAAAAATGATGCTTTTTGTTTGTTGTTCAATCTTTTTAAGAATTCCATTATAAAAACTTTGAAGAATGTTTTCCAAAGTTCTATCGGTTTTGATAACTCAATTGGATGCAAGAAGCTGGCCTTGTGCATCGAAGGCAGAAAAAAAGACACCTTTTTTACTTTGTAGATCAATAGATTGGGCTAGCTGTGATTTTATTTGTTCAATCAAAATGATATTTGAGAAATGATAAATGTTCGATAAACTATATATTGAATTTAGGGGGAATTTCAAGTAGGGGTTATCGTTAAATTGACTTGAAACTTGTAGACAATTGTGTAAATTAAAGTTGACATAAAATGTCTTTTAATTTTTTTGTATATATGCGGAAGTTTATAAAAGATATTATCCTATCTATATTAATCAATGCATGAATTTTGTATTGATTGAATTACTATAAATTTGGATTGTCCATTCAAACTTCAACAGCAAATGAAATTGAAGCGTATATTATTCTAGGTTTTATCTTCTGGGTTGTTAACTTTTGATTAAAGAAGATTATTAGCTTAGTGAGTTTCCCTTTAAGATGGTTAAGCTTTTGATTGATTTCAATTCTAATCAATGTCGGAATATTATATTTCTTTGAATATTATATTAATACAAATTATAAAGAAATTGCAGAAGTGTCTCTTTCATGAGATCGGGTAAGAGTGTTGATTATCTCAGTTGTGGTTTCTGTTGCTTATTCTTTACTTAGTAAATTATTAAAATAATGAAAATAGAGTCTTGGATATATTTGATTTTGTTCTTTGTACTTTTGGGAATAGCACTTGCTGTAGGTTTCCAAAATCTATCTTGAAATTGAAGTGCTAAAATATTATGGATGAGTTCAAATATCTTTAACCTTGTTCTCGTTGTTAATATTTTTTGACTTTTAGAAGGAATATTTTTGACTCTTTTTATAAAGTCATTCTTTACAACAATACAAAGATCAGAATTGTCTAAGTTTGATTTAGATAGACCATTATAATTTTATTTAGGTTATTTTATGTGAGATGAAAACTTATTGAATTACTAGAGAAAAGGCTGCAATTGAACTTTGAGTATCTACAAGAACTATTGATAGATACGTTAAAGGTGGAAAACTTTCTTATAAGAAAGTCGCTAATAAAGTTCTTTTGGCAAAAGAAGAAATTGAGAGTTTAAAAAATGAATTCTCAGCATTACATCATGAAGTAAGTAGTGAGTTAGTAAGTGAAGTATCAAATGGATCTTCAAGTAGTGCTGCTTCAAGTTCTTCTCAATCTATCGCTGTAAGAGCTGATATCGATCAAGCAATAGAAGAAAAAATTGATAAATTTATGCTTATCTTTAAAGAAAAAGATAAGATGATTGAAGAAAAAAATAAAGTTATTTTTATGCTTCAACAAAGAATTTGAGAATTGGAAACTAAAATCCAAACAATGGTTGCATTACCTGATTATAATAGAGAAAAACAAGAAGCTATTATTGAAAAGCAAAAGCTAGAAGAAAGAATCTCTAAGTTAAAAGAAAATATAAGGAACGAACAAGTTAAGAGTTTCTTAGTAATGCTTTTCTCTCTTGTTTTCATCTGAATTTCTCTTTTCTTACTTTTTAGATTTAAGATTGGTGGATAATATTTTGTTAGAGGATTTTATTAGCAGCTAATATTTTTAATATACTTGGTTAATTTCTAAATAAAAATGAAAAAAATTTTCTTGGTAATTTGTTTTGTTCTCTTCTTGTTACCTATTTCTAGTTATGCTTTTGTATTTTGATTAAAATCATCAGATAATACAGTTGAGAATATTGTTGATATAGAAAAAACCTATAATCTTTATTTGCCATTAGTTGGATTTATCTATGATCCACGGGATCAACAAGATGTTATTTGAGAATTAAAAAAAGCTAAAGAAAAGCTATGAGATAAAAGAATCTATCATATTACACTTTCTCCTAATTCTTATTCTGCACAAGAAGTTATTGATTGAAAATTTGATGCAGAATATAATCTTTTTTTTAAGACAATAAGAGAATTAAATCTAAAGGTTATCTTTAGAACAATGCATGAGATGAATGGATGATGGTATCCATGGTCATCTAATCCAGATCTTTTTAAACAAGCTTGGGTACATGTGTGGAAACTTTCTCGTAAGCAAGGATTAACACAAACCGATATTCTTTTTGATTTTTCTGTAAATCATCGAGATATGCCAACAAAGTGAGTCCCTTCTCAATCTGCTATTCTTTTTGAGTGTGAAACTCCATTAAGTTGAAAAGTCTTAGATTATTCTAAAGAATGTTATCGTTTTGAAGATTATTATCCATGAGATAAATTTGTTGATATTGTTTGAGTAACATTTTATAATTGGTGAAAAGCTACAAGTGATAGGAAGTGGAAAACGCCTAGTCAGATTCTAAACGATAAAAATTGGAATACCTTAACAAGATTAAAGAAATTTGATAAACCTTTATTTATAGATGAGGTATGAACAACAGCAGTATGGTATTCATGAGATTATAGTGCAGAAAAATCTAAAAATATGTTTGATTGAACATGATGAGATGCAAGAAAAGATAAATGGTTATTACAACTATCTCAATTCTTATCATCAAATCATTTTATTGGTGCAGTTTATTTTAATGTAGATTATACGTATTGATTAAAATATCCTACAGTTTGAGAGGCTGATTGGGCTATTGTGAATCTTTTAATTGATAAATTTTATCAGTGATTCTGGGATCTATATTCTAGTTCAAAAGTAGATTTTAGAAATATTTTAGCTTTGTTCTGAGTAGAGGAAGTTGAGATTAATGGTTGATCGTATTATGTTCCAATGTATGCAACAAGGAATATTAAATTTATTGATCCAATAGTTAATGAACATTTTTCTTGAGATAATAAATGAAAATCAGAATTTTATAAGAAATTAGTTGCAACTCCGAGCTGACAAAAACCTTTTGATGAAGCTATTAGAGCTTTATCATGGGCTTATGTTATTGGTACATGAAGTGTTGGTGGAACATGAGAGGCGAAATAAACACAACTTTTGTATTTTGAAAATTTATGATTAATCTGTTATTGATAAAATAAATCCCTATAGATCGGTTGTCGTAGATGGCTATTCTGAGTCATCTATTTTTTTTATTTTATGAGTTTTGTTAAAAAATAATTAAATAGGTATATATTTATACATATTTAGAATGTAGATGATGTGAAAATGGTATATTTTTGATAAAATAGTGTCTTTTGTAGAGGTTGCTGGTGTATAATAATTGTGATAAATACTAACAATTTAATTGATGTTTAAAAAACAGAAAAGTAAAAAGTCGATTATTTTGATAGTGTGATTTATAAATATGAGTTGTTGACTGTATTTAAGATGCAAACGGGGGTATGTTATTTTATATTATATAACTTTTTTATAAAAATTACACCTATATATAATACAATATAACAAAAAATTTTCCCTAGAATATTTAGACATAGAAAAGAGGAGCTTAGAAACCTTAATTCATGTCGAACCCCTGGTAATATATGTCTAAATACACAAGGTAGACATTGATGTTTTTAATAAACAATAAATAAATTAAGTCAATAAATAAATATGAAAATTATTAATATTGGTTGTCTTAAAATAATGTTGAATATGACGACAATATTAGTTCTTAACTGCTGTTTTTCTAGTTGACAAATTTTATTTAAAAAAAAGTTTAAAAAAATGTCACATTTTTGATAATGTTTTCGTAATCAAACGTGTGAGAATGTATGGATTACGATGTAGGCATACACAATCAATAAAACTCTTTACATATTTCTTTATTCTTATATTTGTAAGATGAGGAAATATGAGATAAGAAGTGGCAAATTTGATATTTTAGACAGAATTTTTGTCAATAAGGTCCAAATTTGTCTTGATTTTATTGCCTGTATTTCTATCATCTCCAGTAAGCTATCCGTGTGGAGACGCGGAAACAAGCTTATTAATTACTATGTTGATCATTAAAAATCGAATAATCGTTTGTAATCTCCTAAAGACTAACTATACGCTCCTGTTTAGGAGAATTTGTTAGAAATTGGTCTTTACTTATGTATTGCTTGGTTATTTAATGAATGACTAGTATTACATTCTTGATGGAGGAATCGAAACTCTATCATAAAAAGCTTTTTATATTTATTTTACACAGAGAATGAACGTTAAAAAAATGTTCGCAAGCCTAGCTGGAGTGCTAATGCTTGCTCAAGTCGCTGCTCCTATGGTAACAGGTGCTGCTACTTACAGCGACGAATTACAAGGTGCATATGATTACGCATACTCTCAAGGAATCACTACTATGGGTTCTATTGATAATGCTAATATGTACGGAGACCTAACAAGAGGTCAATTATCTAAAATGATCTCTCAATGGGCTGAAAAAGAAATGGGAGTAAAAGCTGACGAAACAGCTGTTTGCTCATTTACTGACACTGACACTGCTGAAGGTGACTTAGGAACTTATGTTGTTAAGGCTTGTCAAATGGGTCTTATGGGTCAAGGAATTGAAAAATTCAGACCAAACGACAAAGTAACTAGAGGTGAATTTGGTACTGTACTTTCTAGAGCTATCTGGGGAGACAAATACGATGGAGAAAATCCTTTTTATGCAAAGCACTTACAAGCATTAAAAGATGCAGGTATAATGAATAATATCGCAGATGCTAACGCAACAGAAATGAGAGGTTGGGTTATGTTAATGCTTCAAAGAGCTGCAGAAAATGTAAATCCTTCTGAATGTAATGA